>CERN01017140.1_pt1 | contig 107712 bp, 95 predicted proteins | sample 530761 | NCBI WGS metagenome assembly CERN01 (sample SAMEA2620947, study PRJEB7988) | marine metagenome | isolation source: saline water (ENVO:00002010), including | reverse complement strand
CCGCAACACCCGCCGCATCCGCATTCTCTTGAGCAGCGCCTGCCCGCATCAGGATCTGTTCCGCTCGATCGCCCTACAGCTGAACTCGTCATAGACCCCCCGGAGTGCTGCCCCGGCACGCTGATAAACAATGGGGGTTGGGGGAGCTGTGTCTGAAAAAAGCCCAAGCCCGGCGAAGCGTTCAAAAAATAGACAGACAAGCCGACCCGAGAGTACTACGTTGCCGGCAACGCAGAACTGTTGGCTTCAGCGCCATGCTCGTGCAACATCCGGGCTAGGTCAGCAACCCGATACGCGCTTTCTTGCGCACACCCGGACCCTGGTCCAGACTGCGGAGGAGGCTTCGAGGTAACCGGCGACTATGAGGGCGTTCTCCAGCACCGGGTTTGCCGTATTCGGCGCCGCGCTGGTCGCCATCAGCTATGGCATTGCGCGTTTCGCCTTCGGTCTCTTTGTGCCGGCCATCCGCACCGACCTGGCCCTCACCCCCTTCGAAATCGGCGTGGTCGGCGCCCTGCCGCTGATCAGTTTCCTTTTCGCCACGCTGGTGGCGCCCCTGGTCGCGGATCGCCTCGGCGCCCGCAATGCCGCCGTGCTCTCCAGCGCCTTCGGCGTTGCGGGGCTGGTCCTGATCAGTCAGGCGAGGGGGGCGACGTCCCTGGGCGCCGGCGTGATTGCCTGCGGCATCTGCACCGGCCTGATGATGCCGGCCCTCACCGCGGCCATGCAGGCCCTGGTGCGGCGCACCCTGCACGACGGGCGGGTGAGTGCGGTGATGAACGCGGGCACCAGTGTCGGGGTGATGGGTTTTATTTCCTCCGCCTACTGGATCTTCGGGCCGGACCTGGTGGTGAGCCACGGCGTGCTAGACCCCGGCGCCACCGGCTGGCTGTGGCTGGCGGTGGGTTCCCCGGTGGTCGGTGCCCTGGTGAACGGCTTTGGCTACGCCAATACCTTTGCCCTGTTCGCGGCGGTGGGCATCCTGGTGGCGGTTCTCTCGCCGCTCTACCCGCGCTATCTCGAGCAGCCCGTGGACGAGGAGCTGCAGGAGCAGACCGGCCTGCAGGCGGCCTGGGAAAACCAGCTGCAGGTCGTGGAGGAGGAGCTGCCGGCCCCGCACCCCGAGACCTGAGGCCCGCCGCGGCCGCGGGTTTTTGAGTCCCGCCCGCGGGCATGCTATACAGGGCGCCTTTCCCGACACTGGATGGAAACCATGCGAATTGCCTCCTGGAACGTCAACGGCATCCGCGCCGTGATGAAAAAGGATTTTGCCCAGTCACTGCACACCCTGGATGCGGACATCCTCTGTCTGCAGGAAACCAAGGCCCAGGACGACCAGGTGGTGACCGCGCTGGAGGGCGTGGAGGGCTACCACGTGCACAGCAACTCCGCGGAGCGCAAGGGCTACTCCGGGGTGGCGATCCTCACGCGCCGGGCGCCGATACGGGTGTTCCCCGACATCGGCCTGCCCGAGCACGATGCCGAGGGGCGGGTGCTCACGGCGGAGTTCGCCGATTTCTACCTGGTCACCGTCTACACCCCCAACTCCGGCAACGAGCTGGTGCGCCTGCCTTACCGGGAAACCTGGGACCGGGCCTTCCTCGATTTCGTGCAGGGTTTGCAGCGGGAGAAGCCGGTCCTGATGTGCGGGGACTTCAACGTGGCCCACCGGGATATCGACATTGCGCGTCCCAAGCCCAACTACAACAAGAGCGCCGGTTACACCCAGAAGGAAATTGACGGCATGGACAGCATCGTCGCCGCCGGTTTCGTGGACACCTTCCGCCACTTCCACCCGGACACCGTCAAGTACAGCTGGTGGAGCTACCGCGCCGGCGCCCGGGCCAAGAACGTGGGCTGGCGCATCGACTACTTTCTCGGCAGCCGCGCGCTGGTCGAGGAGCGGGTGAAGGCGGCGGAGATCTGGAATGACATCCACGGCTCCGACCACTGCCCGGTCAGTGTGGATCTTGCCTGAGTGGGTGTCGCCAGGGCAGGGAACAAGGTGAACCGCATTATCGTCTTCGGCAACTCCGGCTCGGGCAAGTCCACCCTGGCTGGGCGGCTGTGCCGTGAGCACGGCCTGGCCCATCTCGACCTGGACCCGCTGGCCTGGCTGCCGACAGAGCCCCCGCAGCGCCGTCCCCTGGAAGACTGTGATGCCACGCTGGAGCAGTTCCTGGCGGCGCACACGGGCTGGGTGATCGAGGGCTGCTATGCCGACCTGCTGGCGCGGGTGGTGCCGTACGCGACTCAGGCGATCTTCCTCAATCTGCCGGTGGCGGCCTGCCAGGACAACGCCCGGCGCCGGCCCTGGGAGCCCCACAAATACCCGTCCCGCGAGGCCCAGGATGCCAACCTGCCCATGTTGCTGGCATGGATCGCGGACTACACGCAGCGGGATGACGTCTTGTCCCTGCGCGCCCACCGGGCGCTGTTCGAGGCCTTTGCCGGGCGCAAGCGAGAAATCACCGACAATGATGCGCTCTGGGGTTTGAGCGACGATGAGCCGACAGGGAGGTAAGGGCATGAGGATCTGGGTGGACGCGGACGCCTGTCCGGTGGTGATCAAGGAGATTCTCTACCGTGCGGCCAATCGCACCGGCACGCCGCTGGTGCTGGTGGCCAACCAGTCCCTGCAGACGCCGCCCTCGCCGCATATCTCCAGCCTGCAGGTGCCTAAGGGCTTCGACGTCGCCGACAACGAGATCGTGCAGCGCTGTGAGGCGGGGGACCTGGTGATCACCAGCGATATTCCCCTGGCGGATGAGGTGGTGAGCAAGGGGGCCCTGGCCCTGAGCCCCCGGGGGGAGCTGTTTACCCGGGAGAACATCAAGGCGCGCCTGAACATGCGCGACTTTCTCGACACCCTGCGCAGCAGCGGCATCCAGAGCGGCGGCCCCTCGGCCCTGTCGGCCAGTGAGAAACAGGCCTTTGCCAATCGCCTGGACCGCTGGTTGAGCCAACGGGCCCGGCAATGTTCGACACCCTGACCGCCAGCGTCGTTGCCTTCGCTGCCGCGGCCCTGGTCATTACCCTGGCCGGCAGTCAGCTGGCCCGGGTCGCCGACGAGCTGGCGGATCGCACCGGCCTCGGCGAGGCGATGTTCGGCGTCCTGCTGCTCGCCGGCGCCACCTCCCTGCCGGACTTTGCCGCCACCCTGAGCGCGGCGCTGGATGCGCGCCCGGAGCTGGCCATGAGCAACATTATGGGCAGCATGGCGGTCAACCTGGTGTTCCTGGGGATTGCCGACATGCTCTACCGCCAGGCCAATCTCGAACACGCGGCGGCGTCCCCGGCCATTCTCATGCTCGCCGCCCTGTTGATCGTGCTGCTGAGCCTCCCCCTGCTGGCGATGGCCATGCCCCCGGTCAGTACCTTTGGCGTCCACCCGGTGACGCCCTTGATTACCTTGGGCTATCTCTACGGCCTGCACCTGGTGCGGGGTACCCAGGAAAAGCCCATGTGGTTTCCGCGCCCCACGCGGCAAACCGTGCGCGACCGCCCGGCGCCCTACGCACGGGAGGGCCTGGCAGCGGCCTGGGGCCGCTTTGTCGCCCTGGCGGCTCTCACCGCCCTGGCCGGCTGGATACTGATGGAGGCGGCCAAGGGTATCAGCGACCAGGCCGGGCTCTCCGATACCCTGGTGGGGGGGCTGCTGACCGCCCTGGCTACCTCGTCCCCGGAACTGGTTACCACCATCGCCGCCATCCGCCACGGTTCCCTGACCCTGGGCGTCAGCAACATCTTCGGGACCAACTGCTTCAATATGCTGGTGGTGGCAACCGCCGACATCGGTTATCCCGGTGGCTCCATCTACCACGACATCGCGCCCCTGCAGATGACCTGGGCCCTGGTCTGTATCCTGATGACCGCCATCCTCTTGATGGGTATGCTGAAACGCGAGGTATTCGGTATCGCTCGCATCGGCTTCGAGAGTGCGCTGATGCTGGCGGTCTACGCGCTGGCCGTCGCCGTGGTGGTGGCGGCCGCCTGATGGTCGAAGAGCCAGGGAGACAAGGGATGCGCCCGGAGGTGAGGAAGGGCCTGTTTTTCCGCCGCGCCCGGCAGCGGGCGGAGCGCTATCTGCAGGAGCCCGACAAGCTGCGCGGCCTGGTGGAACGGGCCTCGCGCAAGGCGAGCGAGCGGGTCTCGGCGCTGGGCCCGCTGCGCGAGCGCCTGGCCGCCTGCTTCCGGCTGATCAAGGCCTACGGCCAGGGGCGCTACCGCACCATCCCGTGGAATTCCGTGCTGATCCTGGTCGCCGCGGTGGTGTATTTCGTGATGCCCATCGATGCCGTGCCGGACTTCATTCTCGGCCTGGGCCTGCTGGATGACGCGGCACTGTTGGGCTGGGCCCTGAAGACCTTCCAGTCGGATATCGACGTGTTTCTCGCCTGGGAGCGCGAGCAGGAGGAGCAGCCGTGAGCCCGCTGTTGATGATCGGCCTGGTGTCCTGGCTGGCGGGTATCGCCGCCTTCGTCGGCGGTTGTGGGGCGCAGCTGGAGGGCAGCGCCGAGAGCGAAGGCAAGCGCGAGCTGATCCACGGCATCGTCGCCTTCGGCGGCGGTATCCTGGTCGCCGCGGTGGCCTTCGCCCTGGTGCCCGAGGGCGTGGCGGCGCTGCCACTGTGGGCGCTGGCCCTGGCCTTCTGCGGTGGCGGCGCACTGTTCTGCGCCCTGGATGCCCTGATTACCCGCCGCGCGGGCAACCGTGCCCAGTTCCTGGCCATGCTGCTGGACTTCGTGCCCGAGGCCCTGGCCCTGGGGGCGCTGTTCGGGCACGGCGGTGGCGGCATGCTGCTGGCGCTGTTTATCGGTGCCCAGAATCTCCCCGAGGGCTTCAATGCCCACCGGGAGAACCTCGGCTCGGGTGTCGCCCCGCGTACCTCGCTGCTGGGGCTGCTGGGGGTGAGCCTATTGGGCCCGCTTGCGGCTTGCTGCGGTTACCTCTTCCTGCGCGACCAGCCCCTGCTCACCGGCACGATTCTGAGTGCCGCGGCGGGGGGCATCCTTTACCTGGTTTTCCAGGACATTGCGCCCCAGGCGCAAATGCGTCGACACTGGTCGCCGACCCTGGGTGCGGTGCTCGGCTTCGCCTTCGGCATGGTGGGCAAGGAACTGTTGGGGTAAGGACGATGCGACTGATTGCTGTGCTGCTGAGCCTGTTGATTGTCGGTTTGCTGGTCTACCGGCAGTTGCAAGGTACTCCCGGCGTGGATTCAACGGTGGACCCGGAAGCCGAACGCACAGCGGCACCCCGGGTGCCGACTGCGCCCAAGCACTTGCCGGCCTTCGAGCAGCAGATGCAGGACGCCGTGGAGGAGCAGGCGGCGCAGCGGGCCGCGGCCGTGGACGCCGCCGAGCGTGGCGACTAGGGTGATGCCTTGCACAAGGACGGAGATGCCATGACAGAAAGCCGTTATTTTCGCGTGACCGGGCGGGTCCAGGGCGTGTTCTATCGGGCCAGCACCCAGGCGCGGGCACAGGAACTGGGGCTGACCGGCTGGGTGCGCAACTGTGCCGATGGCAGTGTCGAGCTCGAGGCGAGCGGCGACGTCGAGGCCCTGCGGCAGCTGGAAAGCTGGCTCTGGCAGGGCCCGGAGCGGGCGCAGGTGAGCGCAGTGGAGGTAGCCGAGGGCGCGGGGGAGCCGGTGTCCGGCTTTGAAATTCGACGAGATCAATAACAAGGAAGCAGCAGCATGGCGAAGGCAAGCGGCCCGGTGATCATCGAGGCGGCCATCAACGGGGTGACGACCCGGGAGCAGAACCCGCGGGTGCCCATTACCCCCGAGGAGGTCGGGGCAGAGGCCCTGGCCTGTATCGAGGCGGGGGCGGCGGTGATTCACAACCACACCACGGTGTTCGGCCAGGGACCGGAGGCCTCCGCGGATGCCTACCAGGCCGGCTGGGAACCGGTCCTGGCAGCCCGTCCCGACGCGCTGCTCTACCCCACGGTGGACTACGACGAGAACGGTGTCAGCTACGAGCACCTGGCGGCACTGGCGCGGCGCGGTTGCCTGCGCATCGGCATCTGCGACCCCGGCTCCATCAATCTCGGCAGCCTGGGCGAGCGCGGCCCCGAGGGCATTGTCTACGCCAACAGCTACGAGGCGATCGGCCGCTGCCTGGATATCCAGACAGAGCACGGCCTGGGCCCCAGCTTCGCCATCTACGAGCCGGGTTTTCTGCGCACGGTGCTGGCCTTCCAGCGCAAGGGGCGGGTGCCGCCGGGTGGCATGCTCAAGTTCTACTTTTCCACCGAGCACGGTCTGTTCGGGGCGCCCTTCGGCCTGCCGCCCACCCTGCGGGCACTCGACATGTACCTGGATATCCTGGGAGAGTGCCCGATGCCCTGGGCGGTCTCGGTGGTGGGCGGCGATGCCGGGCGCTCCGAGGTGGCAGCTGCGGCGCTGGCGAGGGGTGGCCATTTGCACGTGGGGCTGGAGTTTTTCCACGGCGAGCGCCAGCCCTCCAACGTGGAGCTGGTGCGCGAGGCCGTAGCCCTGTGCGAGCAGCACGGCCGCCCGGTCGCCACCCCGGCACAGGCGGCGGAGATTCTCGGCCTGCCGTCGCGGCCCCGAGGGTAATCGGGCGAGTGCCCGAGAAAGTGTGGCAGCAAAGGCACAGGAGGAATCCGTGATGCATGACCTGGAAGAAAGCACGATTCACTGTCCATACTGTGGCGAAGCGATCACGGTGCTGGTGGAGGACATCGGCGAGGATCAGGAATACATCGAGGATTGTCAGGTGTGCTGCCGGCCCATCGTGATCGGGGTGTCCGTCGCGCCGACTGGCGAGGCGAGCCTCTCGGCGCGCGCCGAGGACGACACCGTCTGAAGCGCGATTCGCAACCCGACAGGAGTGCTTTCCATGACAGATTCCATTATCGATCAATGCCTTGAATACAACCGGCGCTATGCCGCCGGCGAGGCTCCACATGTGGCGGCCTACCCCGGCAAGCAGCCGATCCGCCCGGCGCGGCAACTGGCGGTGGTGGCCTGCATGGATGCGCGCCTCGACGTGGAAGACCTCTTGGGCCTGCAGACCGGCGAGGCACATATCATCCGCAACGCGGGGGGCGTGGTGACCGAGGACGCGCTGCGCAGCCTGGTGATCTCGCATCACCTGCTGGATACCCGCGAGATCATGCTGATCCACCACACCCGCTGCGGCATGCTCGCCTTTACCGACGACCTCCTCCGCGCCGGGCTCGAGGGCGACGCCGGCGCGGAAAAACTGCTCGGTGATGCCACGGGCCGCAAGTTCACCAGCTGCGGTGCCGCGGCGAGCAGTCCGTCGGCCTTTCACGCCTTCCGCGGCGAGCTGGAACCGCTCGACGCGCCCCCGAGCGAGCAGAGCCGTGAACGCCTGCGCTGGGATGTGCGCCGGGGCATGTCGGTACTGTGCAATCACCCCTGGGTGCCGACCGAGGGCCCGGACGCGGTGAGTGTGCGCGGCTTTGTCTACGACGTGGACTCGGGGGCGCTGGAGGAAGTGAGCTACCCCGGGGCCATGGGCGGGCCCTGAGCTTACGGCCCGACCGGGCGCGGCGAAAACACTGCCATCGTCGGGGCCGGATGCAGGTGTAACCGCCTCGGGAAGCGGGTAATATGGCCCTACTGATTGTAGGAGTTTGCGGTCATGCCTGTGGGTCTTGCACATGGAGTGCTTTGGGCCGTCGGTCTGCTACCGGCTGCCATCGCCGCTCTGGCGCTGCCCGGAGAGAGTCTCGCCGGTACCTCGGCGGTGCTCAATGCCCTGGGGCGCGTAAGTGGCATCGCCGGGCTTGGCCTGATGCTGGTGGCGGCCATTTTCAGTGTGCGCATACCGGGCATCGACCGGCTCTTTGGCGGGCTGACCAGCCTCTGGCGCACCCATCACCTGATGGGGGGTGTGTCCTTCCTCCTGCTGCTGGCGCACCCTTTGCTGCTGTCGCTGGCCGCGGCCGAGGTTTCCATCGGGGCGGCGGTGACCGTGCTGTTTCCCGCGACCGGGGGCCTGGCTACCTGGCTGGGCTGGGTGGCACTGCTGCTGATGATGATCTTCCTGGCGCCCAGCTTCGCCTTCTTTGGCCCCCCCCGCTACCAGCGCTGGAAGCATCTGCACAAGCTCTCCGGCGTGGCGGCGGTCCTGGCCCTGGTTCACACCTGGTGGCTGGCCCGCAGCATCCCGGCGCCCTGGTCCACGGTCATCTGGAGCACTCTGGCACTGGCCGCGGTCCTGGCCCTAGCCTACGCGCTGTTGCTGGCCCGCCGAGCCCACCGCTACCCCTACCAGGTGGTGTCGGTGGCCCACCCGGCCAACAACGTGGTGGAGCTGAACCTGCGGCCCCTGGGTGAATCCTTGCGCTACCAGGCGGGTCAGTTCGTCTACCTGACGCCCCGCGATCGCACCCTGTCCGCCGGCCAGGGCGAGGAGCACCCCTACACGATTTCCTCCGCGCCGGAAGAAGCCAACCTGCGCATCGCGATCAAAGACCTGGGTGACGCCAGTCGCGCGATACAGTCGATCAGCGAAGGCAGCAGCGTCGACGTGATGGGGCCCTACGGCGCCTTCTTCCCCGCCCACGGCAACGAAGCCGAGCTGTGGATTGCCGGGGGCATCGGCGTCACGCCCTTCCTGGGGCGCGCCCGTCACCTGGCCTCGGTGGGTCATCCAGTCGACATACAGATGATCTACTGTGTGCAGGACGAGAGCCGCGCGCTGTTCGCCGAGGAGCTGCGCGCCTTGAGTGAACAGATTCCCGGCTTCCGTCTGACCATGCACTATTTTTATCAGGAGGGACCGCTGTCGGTCGACTTCGTCCGCGTCCACTGCGAGGACTGCGGCGAGCGCCAGGCCTACGTTTGCGGTCCCGGCCCCCTGAATGGCCTGGCGCGCCAGGTGTTGCTGGAAAGCGGCTTGCCGCGCCACCGTTACCACAGTGAGGAGTTCAACCTGCTATGAAAAAGCTCTGCTACTCGGCCTTCGTGGCCTTCTGGTCCAGTATTGCCACTTTGCTGGCGCTGCAGGCCGTGGCGACCGACGAGGCGCCGGATACGCAAGCGGGCGCCGCGGTGATCAGCTTGGAGGAACTGGCGGTGCACAACAGCGAAGCCGACTGCTGGATGGCCATCGAGGGCAAGGTCTACAACCTCAGCGATTACCTGCCCAAGCACCCGACGCCGGCCAGCATGCTGGTGCCCTGGTGTGGCAAGGAGGCGACTGAAGGCATGCGCACCAAGGGCTACGGGCGCGATCACAGCCCGATGGCCTGGGAGATGCTGCAGACCTATGAGGTCGGCACCCTGGCGGACGGGGCGTCCGCGGACTGACAGAGCGAACGGGGGGGCAGGGGATGCACAGTACATGGAGAGGGATCGTCGCCGGCCTGCTGGCTCTCGCGGCCCTGGCGGCGGTGCCCGCGCTGCAGGCGGATGACAGCGCCTGCCTGATGTGTCACCGGGACCAGGCGGCCAAGGGCTTTGGCCTGCGCGCCCATGGCCTGGGGGCCGACCCCCGTGGTGAGCAGACGGCCATTGGCTGCACCGACTGCCACGGTGCCAGTGAGGCCCACGCCGCGAGCCCGCGCGCGGCACCGGACTTCACCTTCCACGGCGAGCAGGCGGGTGCCGGCGATGAAGCCTGCCTGAGCTGCCACAGCGATGCCGGCCTCGGCCACTGGGCCTTCAGTGAGCATGCCGGTACCGATACCGGTTGCGTCGCCTGCCACAGCCTGCACACCCCCACCGACCCGATCCAGGAGACCGGCGGCGAGTTCGCGGTCTGTACCAGCTGTCACCAGCAGGAAAAGCATGGCCAGATGAAGTTCTCCCGCCACCCGATGCAGGAGGGCCTGGTGAAGTGCAGCGACTGCCACGCCCCCCACGGCGGGGCGGCGATGAACGGCCTGGTGCAGCCGACGGTCAACGAGACCTGCTACCAGTGCCACGCCGAAAAGCGCGGCCCCTTCCTGTTCGAGCACGAGCCGGTGCAGGACGACTGCACCCACTGCCACGACCCCCACGCCTCGGTGAATGACCAGCTGCTCACGGCGCGGCAGCCCTTCCTCTGCCAGCAGTGCCATATCGCCTCGCGGCACCCGGGCACGCTCTACGACGATGATCGCCTGGGTGGGCGGGACATCAATATCATCGGGCAATCCTGTACCAACTGTCACAGCCAGGTGCACGGCGGCAACCAGCCGGCCAGCAGCACCTTCCGGCGCTAGGAGGGCTGACCCATGAAAGCCTTGCATCTGCTGTGTTGCCTGCCGGTCTGGGTTGCGGTGGCGAATGCCGAGGCGCCCCGGGAGGACCTGACCCAGCGCTGGATGAGCCTGGGCATCGGCGTCAGCGAAAACGCCAACGGCCGTTTTGGTGAGTACTCGCAGCTGCTGCAGACGGACCGCCTGTTTGGCCTCGGTGAGCTGGGATACCGTTGGCGCAGCGGCGAGGACCCCTACCAGTCGGCCCGCCTGGCGGCGCGCTCCACCCTGGAGCAACTGGGCGCCAGTGCCGAACTGGCCCGCCAGGGGGATTACCGTATCGGCCTCGACTACCGTCAGTTCGAGTCGATCTCCCGGGAGGGTTACGATTCGGTCTACCGCGGGGACACCCTGCAGCAGTCCTTGCCGCCGGGCTACAGCGGGCCGGAAACGGCGACCGCCTTTCGCGCCGATGCCGGGCTGCAGCGCCAGCAGGGGGAGCTGAGCCTGGTGCGACAGCTGGGGCCCTGGCAACTCTCCGCGGCGCTGGCCAGCGAGGACAAGTCCGGTCGCAAGGTGAACGGCTTCAGCGAGCGCTTTGGCGACGCCGCCCTGGTGGCGGTGCCCGTCGACCAGCGCCACGACACCCTGGAACTCACCGCGGCCCATGCCGCAGGGCCCTGGTCGAGCAACCTGGCCTGGTATTACTCGGCCCTGAGCAATGATGCCCGCGCGTTCGGCTTTGCCAACCCGGTCAATCTCGAGGCACCCCGGCGGGCGGTTGACCTGGGGCCGGACAACACCTTCCAGCGCCTGAGTGCCGACGGTCTCTACCGCGTGGCGGACAACCGTCATCTCTCCTGGTTCGCCAGCTACGCCGATGCCCGGCAGGACGAGGACTTTCTCGAGCCGGTGCTGGTGGAGGGGCAGGCGGTGCTGGACAGCCTGGATGCGCGGCGCGTGGACACCGACCTGCGCCTGGGCTTCCGTCACCAGCTGAATTCGCGCCTGGGCTACCGCCTGAAGGCGGACTACCGCGATCGCGACAATCGCACCGACGTGATTCAGCTGTCTGCCGAGGACTACAGCCACCTCTACGACCGCCGGCGCTACCGCGCCCAGGCGGACGCCCGCTACCGCCTCGGCGCGGGGATGAGCGTGAGCAGTGGCCTGGAATGGCAGCGCGTGGAGCGCACCACCCGCTCCCGGGAATCCTACACCGATGACCGCGATACCACGCGCCTATGGGCCGCGCTGCGCCTGCCGTCCCTGGGGCGGCTGAATACCTCCCTGCGGGTCGAGGGGGAGAGCCGGAACAGCGATTTGTCGGCGGAGCGCCTGGCGCGGCTGGATGTGGCCGCGCCCTCGGAGGCGCTGCCCCAGTACCTGCTCGAGGGGCGCAGCTGGAGCTATCAGTTGCGCGGGGACCTGCCGTTAACGGCGTCGCTGAGCCTGGCGGCGGACTATCGCCACACTCGTGACAGCTACGACAACGATTACTACGGCCTGCGCGGACGTGAACGCGACGACGTCTCGGTCAACCTGAGCTGGCAGGCCAGCCGCGACCTGGCCCTGAGTGCCTGGGGCCAGTACCAGCACGATCGCCTGGATCAGCAGGGCTTCGAGTTCGGGCCGCCCGGGCGCACCACCTATGCCAATGCCCCCTGGCGCCAGCAGGTGCGCGACACCAGTGCCGCGCTTGGCCTCAACCTGCGCTGGCAGGCGAGCGCGGCGCTGGAGGCCACCCTGGATATCAGCCACAGCGACAACGACAGCAGCTACCGCAGCCGCTGGCTGGACGACGCCGACAGCGGCGAGGCGGCCAACAGCGTGGACAGCCTGCCCGGCTACGGTGTCGATGTGCAGCGGGTGCGGGGCGAGCTGGAATATGCCTGGTCCCCGCAAACGGATATCACTCTGCAGTACCGCTACGAGCGCCTGGACGCTGGCGACTGGGCCTGGCAGCGCGGCGACTTCGCTGTCCTGGCCTTCGGCTGGGCTTCACCCGGCTACGAGGCCCACGCCCTGCTCCTCAGCGTGCATCACCGCTTCGCCGACCGGCCCTAGCGGGAAGGCCTATACGCCGGCGAGGTCTTCCGCCAATGCTTCGCAGAGTTGCAGCAGGCGGCGGATGTCCGCGGGGCGGGACAGGCGGTGGTCGCCGTCGCGCACCAGGCTCAGGACCACGTCCTCGCTGGCGAGCTGCTCCACCAGGCGCAGGGCGTGGGTCCAGGGCACATCCGGGTCGCGCATGCCCTGGAGTATCCGTACCGGGATGTCGATGGCTATCGGCGCGTCCAGCAGCAGCCACGCTCGCGCATCCTCGAACAGCGCCCGGGTCAGGGGGTAGGGCGGGCCGTAGTGGGAAGCCATCAGCGTCATGCCCTTTTGCCGTACCTCCGCCTGGGCGGCCGGGGAGAGGTCCGGCCAGATCAGCTGCTCGGTGAAGTCGGGTGCCGGGGCCACCAGGACCAGCCCGGCGACGCGCGAGGGGCGGGCGAGGGCGGCCAGCAGCGCCAGCCAGCCGCCCATGCTCGAGCCAACAAGTACCAGGGGCCCCTCGGTCAGGTGATCAATGGCGTCCAGGCTGTCCTGCCGCCAGTCGCTGAGGGTGCCCTCGGCAAACGCGCCACCGGAGCGGCCGTGCCCGGAGTAGTCGAAGGCCAGGCAGCCGTGGCCCGTTTCCCGGGCCCAGTGCTCCAGTGCCTGCACCTTGCTGCCGCTGATGTCGGAATTGAAACCACAGAGCCAGACGTAGGTCGCGCCAGCGCGAGCCGGTGGCATGTGACGGTAGGCCAGGCGGCGCTGGTGGGGCGAGAGGAATTCCGAGGTCACGACAGGGCGGCTCCAGTGGCGGGTGGGTCGCTATTCTGGCACGGCTTCAGTGGGTCCTGCAGGCGTGGAATTCTCGATGGGCGTACCGGCCGCCGCCGCATAATTTTGCGCAAGATTCGGGTCGCGCCGGCACGGGCACTGGGCCAGACTGGGCGCATGGCATTTCAGCGGGCCCGTGCAGGGTAAAGGCTGTGGAAACCACCGACTACAAGCGAATCGAAACGGCGATTGCCTACCTGGCGGCGCATGTCCGCGAGCAGCCGCCCCTGGAGGTGCTGGCGGCCCAGGTGCACCTGAGTCCCTGGCATTTCCAGCGCCTGTTCTGCCGCTGGGCCGGCATCAGTCCCAAGCGTTTTTTGCAGGCACTGACGCTGGAGCAGAGCAAGGGACTGTTACAGACACCGGAGCCCCTCGAGGCCATCGCCGGTGAGCTGGGGCTGAGTGGCAGCTCGCGGTTGCACGACCACTACGTGCAGCTGGAGGCCCTCAGCCCGGGGGAGTATCGCAGGCAGGGCGAGGGCGTCGCGGTTGCCTGGGGTACGGCGATGACCCCCTATGGCGAGATGTTTCTGGCCAGCACGGCGCGCGGGATCTGTCGGGCCGGTTTTACCGAGGCGGTACCGCTGGACGAGCAACTGTCGGCCCTGCGCGGAACCTGGCCCCACTGTCGCCTGGAACGGCGACCCGCGATGGCCAGGGACCTGGTGTCAGCCCTGTTCGCCGCGGACGACGCGCGCGATACATCGCTGCCGATCTCCCTGCACGTCTCCGGCACCAACTTCCAGGTCGCCGTCTGGCGCGCCCTGTTGCAGGTCCCCGCAGGCAAGGCCGTAAGCTACGGCGAGCTGGCGCGGGCGGTGGGTCGCCCTGGGGCGTCCCGGGCCGTGGGCAGCGCCGTGGGCGCCAACCCGGTGGCCCTGTGGATCCCCTGTCACCGGGTGATCCAGCAGAGCGGGGCGCTGGGGGGTTACCGCTGGGGCGTGGCGCGCAAACGCGCTATCCGCGTCCGGGAGTGGTTGCGCGGTGACGCGCACGATCCCGGCGCCCTGCGGGAAAGCGCCGAGATTTGACAGGGATTCTCCTGCTTACCAGTATGGGAATTGAAGTGTCACGAGCGGAGGCAATCGGCCGTGCCAGGTACCGGAGACGAGGCGTTGAACGACGAGCGGGAACTGGAAGTCAGCCTGCTGAAACGCGTGATCGCGGTGCAGACCGGGGTGGCCCGGCTGGGCGTCGACTTCGAGGCGATTGCGACTCTCGTGTCCAGGGAAATTCTGGGCATGACCTCCGCGGATGCCGCCATCGTCGAGATGCTGGAGGGCGACGAGCTGGTCTATCTGGCCGCTTCCGGTTCGGCGGCGAACAGCGTCGGCCTGCGCCTGTCTCTGGCCACCAGCCTGTCCGGCGTCTGTGTGACCCAGGCGCGCACCCTCTACTGTGAAGATGCCCACAGCGATCCCCGGGTGGACCGGCAGGCCTGCGACCGGGTCGGTCTGCGCTCCATGGTGGTGGCGCCGCTGTTCCATCGCGGCGCGGCGGTCGGCGTGCTCAAGATTCTTTCATCCCGCCCCTCGGCTTTCGATTGGCGTGACCGCAAGGTGCTCACCTACATGGCGGGGGTGATTGCCGCCTCCATCCACACCGCCTCGCGCTATGCCGAGGACGCGCTCTTCCGCAAGGCCACCCGGGATCATCTGACCGGACTGGCCAACCGGGCCCTGTTCCACGACCGCCTGGAGCATGGGCTGGAGCAGGCGGCGCGACATGGCGACTACCTGGGCCTGGTGTATGTGGATATGGATGAACTCAAGTCACTGAATGACCGGCACGGTCACCAGGCGGGGGACATTGCCCTGAGAACCCTTGGGTCGCGCCTGGTCTCCTGTGCGCGTCGCTCGGATACGGTGGCCCGTCTGGGTGGCGACGAATTTGGCGTCGTGCTGTCCCCGCTGCAGAACCGGAGCGCGGGCGAGGAGGTGGTGGCGCGGATGCAGGCCTCGCTGGAAGAGCGCATGCTGATCGGCGGTGAGCCGCGGCGCTTGCGTGCCAGCTTCGGCCTGGCGCTCTTCCCCGATGACGGTATCAGTCCCGATCAGTTGCTCGAGGCCGCCGACCGCGCCATGTACCGGGCCAAGCGCAAACGCGTGCGTGAGTCGCAATGACCGCGCGCTGTCGGGGAGCGCCCCCGTGCTAAAGGGCGACTGGGATCCGCAGCGCTACTGCCAGTTTCGCAGCGAGAGGGCGCAGCCCTTCCACGACCTGCTCCATCGTATTCCCCCGCTTCGCGTGCAGCAGGCGGCCGATCTCGGCTGCGGCACCGGCGATCTTACTCGCCTGTTACTGGACTGCTGGCCGGAGGCCCGAATCGTGGGTGTCGACAGCTCTGCGGACATGCTGCGGGTCGCCAATCAGCTGCAAGGCGCCGGGGCCGCGAACACGGATCGCCTCCGCTTCGAACGGGCGGACATCGCCAGCTGGCGCGCGCCAGAGCCGCTCGACTGCCTGGTGGCCAATGCTTCCCTGCACTGGGTGCCGGAGCATGCGCGGCTGCTTCGCCACCTGGTTGGCCAGCTGGCGCCGGGCGGCGTGTTGGCCGTGCAAATGCCCCGCAACCGCGACCAGCCTATCTACCGCGCCGCCACAAGCCTCCTGGCCGAGTCCCCATGGTGCCAGCGGATTGCGGCGGAGGCGCTGACCGTGACCGTGGAGTCACCGGCGTTCTACGCTCATACGCTGGCCGGGCTTGGCCTGCAGCCCGCGGTGTGGGAGACGATCTATCAGCATGCACTGCCCTCGGCCGCCGCCATTGTGGAATGGCTGGCGGGCACGACCCTGCGACCCGTACTGGCCTGTCTGGACGCCAATGAACAGGCGGCGTTTCTGGCGGCGCTCACAACGCGGGCGAACGCGCTGTATCCCGCGGGCCCCGCGGGGGTGTTGTTCCCCTTCCGGCGCCTGTTTTTTGTCGCTTCGTGCCCGGACAGCGGCTGACCAGCCGGGTATTATCCGGGGAGTGGTGGCAGAGGGTGCGACAATGATAGGCAGAGTGCGGCGAATCATCGGGGTTGTTCTGTGCGGGTGTCTGGCTGGCCCGGGAGCAGCGCTGCAGGCGGCCGACGGCGACCGGCCACCGCTGGTCATCGAGCATGTCGATGTCATCAGCATGGTGCAGGGCGCGCCGCCGGTGTTGCGGGACCAGACGGTGGTGATTGCCGGCGGCCGCATTCAGGCGGTTGAAGCGAGCGCCTCACCGACGCCGGTGAAGGGCGCACAGCGTATCGATGGCCGCGGGCGCTATCTGCTGCCCGGGCTGGTGGACATGCATGTGCATGTCTGGGACGAGGCGGAGTTGCCCGCCTACCTGGCCCATGGCGTCACCACCGTTCGCAACGCCTCGGGCATGCCCTTTCTGCTGGAGTTCGCCGACGCCATCCAGGCGGGGCGCTTGACCGGCCCGGAGCTGATTACCACCGGGCCGATACTCAACGGCCGGGGCCACAACACCCAGGCCAACCATCAGATCGTGGAGACCGCGGCGGAAGCCCGCGAGGCGGTATTCGCCCACCATGCCCGGGGCTACCGCCATCTCAAGGTCTATTCGAACCTGAATCCCGAAGCCTACCGGGCCATTCGGCTTGCCGCGCGTGAGCTGGGCATGTCGATCATGGGTCACACCCCGGAGGGCGCCCGTCAGGTGGACGCCGCTGGCGTGCCGAGCTTCGAGATTGCTTTCCGCGATATCCTGCGGGATGGCTGGCTCAGCATCGAGCATGTGGAAAGCATTGTCTGGCATGCCCTGGGCGACCGGCTTGATCCGCAGGCAATGTGCGCACTGGCGGCGGAGATCGCGGCGTCGGGGGTGCCGGTGACACCGACGCTGCTGGCCCACCACAACCTGGTGCGGGTGGCGCGCAGTCAGGGGGCTTTTCTGCGGCGCCCCGGCGTGGAAACCATGAACCCCTTTATCGCCCAGCTGGAACAGCCGGTGTATCAGCACTGGGCCTCGCAGCCACCGACCAGCCGCGATGCTCACGACGCCTTTTACGCCGAGGCCGCGCGCTGCCTGCACGAACAGGGTGTGACGCTGCTGGCGGGCTCGGACGCGGGCATCTTCGTCAATATCCCCGGCCTGTCCCTGCTGGAGGAGCTAGAGCTGCTGCGCGGGGGGGTGGGTATCTCCCCTTGGGAGGTCCTTGCCACCGCAACGCGCAACCCGGCGCAGGTGCTCGGTCGCGCGGCCCGAGCGGGGCAGATCGCACCGGGATTTGACGCGGATATCCTGCTGCTGGCCGGCAACCCGCTGGAAGACATCGGTGCACTGCGTCAGCTGGAGGGCCTGGTGGTGGATGGCGTATGGCGCGATGCGCAGGGTATCGAGGCTTTGCATCGGCAGGCGCGCGAGGTATCCCTGGAGCGCAGTCAGCAGCGAATTCTCGCGGCCATGGCGGCTCAGGGTACGCCCGTTGAGTAGGCCCGCGCCGCCCGCATGTTGGCGGTGCGTACCGCGCTTCCGGTATCCTGCGGCGATACGGAGGAGGCCCGACATGAGCAGCAAACGCGACTACCCGCAGGAGTACCAGCGATCCCTGGCGGACCCGGAGGGTTTCTGGGCCGAGCAGGCGGCGGCGCTGCCCTGGTATACAGCACCGCGCGAGATTCTTTCCCGAAATGCCGACGGTACGGCGCGCTGGTTCGCCGACGGCGAAATGAATACCGCCCACATGGCCCTCGATCACCACGTCGAGACCGGGCGGGGTGAGCAGCTTGCCCTGATTTACGACTCGCCGGTCACCGGGCGGCAGCAGCGCTACAGCTACCGGGAACTGCGCGATGCGGTGGCGCGCTTCGCCGGGGTGTTGCGCGACCAGGGTGTGGGCAAGGGCGACCGGGTGGTGATCTACATGCCGATGGTGCCGGAGGCAGTGATTGCCATGCTGGCGGTGGCCCGCCTGGGCGCCGTGCACTCGGTGGTCTTCGGCGGCTTTGCCGCCCACGAGCTGGCGGTGCGTATCGACGATGCGCGTCCGGCGGTACTGGTGACGGCCTCCTGCGGTATCGAGGTGGAGCGGGTCATTCCCTACAAACCCCTGGTGGACAAGGCGCTGCAGCTGTCGGCGCATCCCCCGTCCCGTTGTATTGTGCTGCAGCGGCCGGAGTGCCGGGCCGAGCTGAGCGGCGAACGGGACCTGGACTGGGAGCAGGCGGTGGCCGCGGCGGCCCCGGCGGACTGCGTGCCGGTGCTGGCGACCGATCCCCTCTACATCCTGTATACCTCGGGTACCACGGGCAAGCCCAAGGGGGTGGTGCGCGACAACGGCGGCCACGCGGTGGCCCTGCATTACTCGATGGCGGCGGTCTACGACATGGCGCCGGGGGAGGTGTTTTGGGCGGCCTCGGATGTCGGCTGGGTGGTCGGCCATTCCTATATTGTCTACGGCCCGCTGCTGGCGGGGTGCACCACGCTGCTCTACGAGGGCAAGCCGGTGCGTACGCCGGACGCCGGCGCCTTCTGGCGGGTCGCGGCGGAGCACCGGGTCAAGGCACTGTTTGCCGCGCCCACCGCCTTCCGGGCGATCCGCAAGGAGGACCCGGATGGCGCGCACCTGCAGGACCATGATCTCGGCGCGCTGCAGACTCTGTTTGTGGCAGGGGAGCGCCTGGACCCGCCGACCTATGACTGGCTGCGCGAGCACAGCGGCAAGCCGGTGATCGATCACTGGTGGCAGACCGAGACCGGCTGGGCGATTTGCGGCAACCTGATGGGGATCGATCCGCGGCCGACCAAGCCGGGCTCCTCGACCCTGCCGGTGCCGGGTTTTGATGTGCGCATCCTGGACGACAGTGGCCACGAGCTGCCGGCCGGGCAGCAGGGGGCGATTGCCCTGCGCCTGCCCCTGCCGCCGGGCTGCCTGAGCACCATCTGGGGCAACCACGAGCGCTTTGTCGCCGGCTACCTCTCCACCTACCCCGGGCATTATGTCTCCGGGGACGGCGGCTACCGCGACGAGGACGGCTATGTCTTCATCATGGGGCGCACCGACGACGTGATCAACGTCGCCGGTCACCGCCTGTCGACCGGGGAAATGGAAGAGATCCTGGCGGCCCACACCGCGGTGGCAGAGTGCGCTGTCATCGGCGTGGAGGATGAACTCAAGGGGCAGTTGCCCATCGGGCTGGTGATCCTCAAGGATGGCGTGAACATCGCGCCGGAGGCACTCGAGCGGGAGCTGGTGGCCCTGATTCGCGAGGAGATCGGCGCCATTGCCTGCTTCCAGCGCGCCCTGGTGGTGCCGCGCCTGCCCAAGACCCGTTCCGGCAAGATCCTGCGCAAACTCTTGCGACAGGTGGCCAACGGCGAGGACTACAGCGTGCCGTCGACTATCGACGATCCGGCCAGCGTGGACGAAGTCGCGGAGCAATTGCGGGGGCTGCGCGATGTCTGAGCCGATGTTGCGCAGCCTGTATATCTCACACGGCGGCGGGCCACTGCCCTTGCTGGGGGACCCGGCTCATGCCGAGCTGGTACGCACCCTGCAGGGGCTCGCGGAAACCCTTCCGCGGCCCGAGGCGATCATCGTGGTCAGCGCCCACTGGGAAGCTGACGTCGCAACGGTAACGACTTCAGCCGCGCCAGGGCTGCTCTACGATTACTATGGCTTTTCCCCGGAGTCATATCAGATCGACTACCCGGCACCCGGGGCGCCGCATCTCGCAGAACAGATATGCGAGGTGCTTCGCGCCGAGGGCATCCCGGCCGAAGGCGATGGGTGTCGTGCTTTTGACCATGGTTTGTTTGTGCCGCTCAAGTTGATGTACCCAGCTGCCGATATACCCTGCGTACAGTTATCGTTGCTAAGTTCGTTGGATGCGACAGCCCACCTCGATCTGGGCAGGGCGCTTTCCGGGCTTGCCGCCGTCACGGGTAGAAACCTGTTGCTGCTGGGCTCGGGCTCGTCCTTTCACAACCTGCAGGCATTTTTTGATGGCAGGGACGCGCATATGTATTCACACAACCAGGCGTTCGAAGGTTGGCTGGAACAAACGCTTTCTTCAGCCAATCTGGTGGAAAGCGAACGCCTTCATCGCCTGGAGCACTGGGAGATGGCCCCGCATGGGCGCTATTGCCACCCACGCGAGGAGCATCTCCTGCCCCTGCACGTTTGTTATGGGGCGATGCGCCGGCCCGCCGAGCAGCGGTTCGGTTTCACCATGATGGGCATGCAGGGCAGCTGTTACCTCTGGCAGGGTGACTGAAGTTTAGCCCGCCCCACCGCTTCAATGCCGCCCTCGCGGGGGCGCGACTGGAATTGACCCGGGATCCTGCGTATGCCCCTGCATTTCGAGCCCAGCCACTTTTTCCTGCTGGAAGATGTTCCCGCGGAGCGCTTACTGAGTGGGGACCATAACTGGCCGCTGGTCGTCCTGTCGGTCCTGATTGCAGCGGGGGCCTCCTATCTGGCCCTGACCCTGGCAACCCTGGCTCGGCATATCCACTCTACTCGCACTCGGCGCCTGCATCTTGCAACCGGCGCCCTGGCCTTGGGCGGCGGCGTCTGGTCAATGCACTTTATCGGTATGCTCGCGTTCGAGCTGTGTACCCCGGTGGACTACGATCTCGGCATTACACTGGCTTCCGGCGTGCCGGCAGTGATGGCGGCGGGCGTTACCCTCGGCTTGCTGGCCAGGCCGGCGGTGACCGGCGCCCGGGTTGCCGTTGCGGGCCTGGCCGTGGGTGCGGGAATCGGTGCCATGCATTATATCGGCATGGCGGCGATGACCCTGGGGCCACTGTTGCGTTATGAGCCGGTCCTCTTCGCCGCATCGCTGGTAGTGGCGGTGGTGTTGGCCTCACTGGCCCTCTGGATCAGCTTCGGCCTGCGCAGCCGACTGGCGATACGCGGCATCCGCCTTCGGATCACGGCAGCGCTGGTTATGGGCGCGGCCATCGCGGGCATGCATTACACCGCGATGGCGGCGACACGCTTCGTGGGGGTGCCGGATGCCGGAGCTGCCGCAGTGAGAAACGACCATTTCACACTCGCTTTGACTATCGCTGTGGTCACCGTGGGGCTCAGCTTGCTGATCGTGCTGATCAATCTGCTGGCGCGCTACCGCTCCCTCTTGCAGCTTGCCGAGAGCACCGCCGAGGAGCGCAATGCGGTGCAGGTACAGCTCGCCGAAAGCGAGGCCCAGTACCGCACTCTGATCGGCAATCTGCCCGGCGCGGCTTTCCGCTGCCTGTGGGACGCGCACTGGACGGCGCTGTTTGTCAGCCCCCGTATTCGGGACATCACCGGCTGGGAGGCTGAGGACTTCCTCCAGGGGCGCAAGACCATTGGTGAATTGCTGCACAGTGGCGACGAGGGCGAGACCGATGCTTACCTTCAGCGAGCGCTGGAGCGGCGTGAATCCTGGGACATTCGCTACCGGATGCGTCACCGGGATGGGAGCTGGCGCTGGGTCTCCGAGGTGGCGACGCCGATATTCGATGCCGCCGGCCAAGTGCGCTGGATCGACGGCATCCTGGTGGATGTGACCGAGCGACAACGAATGGAGAGCGATCTGCGCCGTGCCAAGGAAGAGGCGGAGGCCGCGGCGCATGCCAAGAGCCGCTTTCTTGCCAACATGAGTCACGAGATACGCACGCCCATGAACGCGATCCTCGGCTTCACCGACCTTTTACTGGAGACACCATTGTCCGAGCAGCAGATACGCAACCTGGGGGTCGTGCGCAAATCCGCCAGGTCATTGCTGTCACTGCTGAATGACATCCTCGACACCGCCAAGCTGGAAAGTGGCGCGACGGAGCTCGAGCACCGTGATTTCTCCCTGCGGGATGTATGCGAGCAGATCGTGGCAACGCTGTCGCTTTCAGCCGCGCAAAAATCACTTTCTCTTGTCCTGGATTATGAGAAGAATGTCGGGGACTACTTTGTCGGTGATCCCCTGAGAATCCAGCAGGTCCTGCTCAACCTGGCCAGCAATGCGGTGAAATTCACGGAGCGGGGTGGAGTGAGCCTGCGAGTGTCCCGGGATCCGGAATGCAAAGGCGTCCTGTTCCGGGTCACCGATACCGGGATGGGCATGTCTGAATCTGTGCTGGAAAACCTCTTCGACCCCTTCGTGCAGGCCGACTCGAGCATGACGCGACGCTATGGTGGCACGGGGCTGGGAACCACCATTGCCCGACAATTGGTCGAGTTGATGGCGGGCAGCATTGCAGTGGAGAGCGCCCCCGGTGAAGGTAGCGAATTTCGCGTCTGCCTGCCGCTGCTGCCGGGCCGGCGTCCGGCAGAGGAGCCCGTGGGGGGAGAAGAGGTGTGCCTGGCCCCGCTTCAGGTGCTGGTGGTGGACGACGTTGAACAGAATGTGGAGTTGATCGCGACCGTCCTGGGCAAGCGGGGTCATACGGTCCGCGCTGCCAGTAACGGTGAGGAGGCGGTCGCCAGCTGGCGACGGGAACCCTGCGACCTGGTGCTGATGGATGTACAGATGCCCGTTCTCAATGGGCACGACGCTTGCCGCCAGATCCGGGAATACGAGCGGCAGGAAGGCCGCCATCGTACCCCGGTGCTCGCCCTGACCGCGAGCGTGTTGCTGGAGGATCGTCGGCGCGCCCAGGCCGCTGGGATGGATGGCTTTGTCGCCAAGCCCCTGGATGTGCAGGCGCTGTTGAGCGAAATCGCCAGGGTGACCAAGGGTGGCGCAAGCGCCCCCGTGGATGTCGACCTTCCGTCGGCTCAGGGCACACTGCCGCTGGTGGACAGCGCCCGCGTGGAGGGTATGTGGGGAGATCCGGCCTCCCACGCGAATGCTGCGACGCGCTTTCTGGCGACGCTGCCCGCCGAGCTCGCGACGCTGACGACGGAGGTCGTTGATCAGGCGGACGCGGCCGCGGGGCGCCTGCACCGGCTCCGGGGTGCAGCGGGCAACCTGCTGCTCTCGCGCCTGGCGGATGTGCTGGTGGTGTTGGAGGACCGGGTTACGGCAGGGGCGGGAGTGGCGGACGCGATGGCGTCGGCCCGGGCTGCGCTCCAGGCCACGATGGCACGCTTCCCGATCTCTGCGGACGATCGCGCCGACCCGCAGTCGAGGGAGGAAGCGCCCCTTGATCGCGAACTCCTCGAGCGGACGCTACAGCGCCTGGACCATGGGGAAATCCCGAGCGAGGAACTGCGGCGCTTGATAACCATGCTCTCCGCCAGCCAGGCGGCCGCGCTGGAAGAGGCCATGGAGAGTTTCGATACGGAATCTGCGATGCAGGTGCTGGTCGTATTCCGCGATCAGCAGAGTCACCGGGGGCATGTACATGAATAAGCGGAAAACGCTATTGCTGGTGGATGATGAAGCCATCAACCTGCAGGTGCTCCAGGGCATCCTGGGTAGCGAGTACCGCCTGTTGTTCGCCAAGAACGGGCAGCGGGCGCTGGACTTGTCGCGTAGTGAAAGCCCGGATCTGGTGCTTCTGGATGTCATGATGCCGGAGATGAGCGGACACGAAGTGTGCCAGATGCTCAAGCAGGACCTGGCGACCCGCAATATCCCGGTGATTTTCGTGACCGCCCTGAGCGATACCGACGATGAGGCGCAGGGTTTTGCCCTTGGGGCTGTGGACTATATCACCAAGCCCGTGAGCCCGCCGATTGTGCTCGCGCGGGTGAAAACCCACCTCGCCCTGGTCAACTACGAAGAGCTTCGCGCCACGCGACTGTCTATCGTGCAACGACTGGGGCGCGCGGCGGAATACAAGGACAATGAGACCGGATTGCACGTGATCCGGATGAGCCATTTTGCGCGACTGATCGCCCTCGCCGCGGGCTACTCCCGGGAGTGGGCGGACAATTTGCTGAATACCGCTCCCATGCACGATGTCGGCAAGATCGGTATTCCCGACGCGATCCTGCAGCACCCGGGCGCGCTGGACGCCGCCCAATGGGAGGTCATGCGGCAACATACATTGATCGGCGCCGAGATCATCGGTGATGACGGTTCCGCGTTCCTGCGCATGGCGCGCGAGATTGCGCTCAACCACCACGAGAAATGGAACGGGAGTGGTTATCCTCACGGTATTGCCGGCGAAGCCATTCCGGTTTCCGCCCGTATCGTGGCCATCGCCGATGTGTTCGACGCGTTAACCAGCCGGCGCCCCTACAAGGAGCCCTGGTCGGTCAGCGAGGCCCTGGAGCTGATTCGCCGGGAGCGCGGTGAGCACTTTGATCCGGAGCTGGTGGACGCCTTTGAGCGCTGCCTGCCCGAGATCCTGGCGGTGCGTGAAAGATGGCAGGAGGATGATGATGTGCTGGGCTATACCAGTGGGGTGCTGGCTGGGTAACATGGAGGCTGTTTTTTTCCGCTATTGAACCGGAGAAGCCCATGTCCCTGCGTCATCCCGCGCTGGCCCTTGGCCTGTGCCTTGCTTTCTGCCTCAGCCTGTTCGCCACAGCTCCAGTTTCCGCCCAGTCCAAGCCCGAGGTGCTGCGCGTCTCGGCGATTCCCGACGAGGCGCCCACTGAGCTCCTGCGCAAGTTCGAGCCCCTGGGCGCCTACCTGGAAGACGCCCTGGGCATGACAGTGAGCTTCGTGCCGGTTACCGACTACGCCGCAGTGGTCGAGGCCCTGGCGGCGGAGCGCATCGACCTGGCCTGGCTGGGGGGCTTCACCTTCGTACAGGCGCACCTGCGCACGGGTGACGCCGTACCCCTGGTGCAAAGGGAACAGGATCAGAGTTTCACCAGTACCTTCGTCACCGCGCGCACGGACGTTGCCACCCTGGCCGATCTGAAGGGAGCGGCGTTTGCCTTCGGTTCCGTCTCCTCCACCTCCGGGCACCTGATGCCGCGCCACTTCATGCGGGAACAGGGCATCGAGCCGGAGGACTTTTTCAGTCGCATCGCCTTCTCCGGGGCCCACGATGCCACCGCGGCCTGGGTCGCCTCGGGGCGCGTCGATGCCGGCGTGCTGAACAGCGCGGTGTGGCAGAAGCTGCGCGATACCTCGCCGACCCTGACCGGCAAGCTGCGGGTGATCGAGGTGACGCCGGGCTACCACGACTACAACTGGACCGTGCGCGGCAGCCTGGATAACGACCTCCAGACGCGTATCCGCGAGGCCTTCCTCGCGCTCGATCCCGAGCAGCCCGCCCACCGCGAGATACTCGAGCTGCAACGCGCTTCCCGCTTTATTGCCACCCGGGTGGAAAACTACAGGGCGATCGAGGCCGCGGCGCGCGACGCCGGCCTGCTGTAGATGAGTTCGGGCACGCCCGCCGCCGTCCTCGACGCCGTCAGCCTGGCCCATCGCAATGGCACCCGGGCCCTGCGCTCGGTGTCCCTGCGGCTGGCGCCGGGGGAGCAGGTGGCAGTGATCGGCCCGTCGGGCGCCGGCAAGACCACCCTGCTGCGGGTGCTCTCGGCCACGCTGGCGCCGCAATCCGGGGCTGTCACGCTGCTCGGGCAGTGTCCCTGGCGGCTCTCCCCGCGCGCCCGCCAGCGCCTGCGTGCCCGACTGGGCCTGGTGCACCAGGCGCCACCCCTGCCGCCCGTGCAGCGGGTGATCACGGCGGTGAGCGCGGGGCGACTCGGGCGCTGGTCAGCGGGGCGCGCGCTGCTCAATCTGGCCTGGCCGCTGGATGCGGCGGGTATCGGCGCGGTATTGCGCCGTCTGGACCTGGAGGATCGTCTCTACAGCCGCTGTGACAGCCTGTCCGGCGGTCAGCTGCAGCGGGTGGGCATTGCCCGGGCCCTGTACCAGCAGGCGGACCTGCTGCTGGCGGACGAGCCGGTGTCGGCCATGGACCCGCGACTGGCGGCCCACTGTCTGCGGATCCTGCAGGCCGATGCGGCTTCCCGGGGAGCGGCCCTGGTGGTCAGCCTGCATGCAGTCGACCTGGCGCTGGAGGCCTTTCCGCGGATCATCGGCTTGCGAGAGGGGCAGGTCTTGTTCGACAAGCCGGCCGCTGAGGTGAGCCCGGCGGAACTCTCTGAACTGTTTGACAACGCGCAGCTGTCGGCCCCCGAGGCGACGCGGGCGGCCGAGCCCGCGGGAGTACCCCCGCGTTGCTGAGCGCGAACGATCCTCAGCGCTGGCCAAGGCTGGGCTGGACGCTGCTTGCCCTGGCCCTGCTGTGGCCGGCCCTGCACCTGAGCGAACTGAACCCGGCGGGGCTGGTGGCGGGGGACTCCGCCCGGGCCATGGCGGGCTTCCTCGCCGGCTTCTGGCCCCTGGCCCACGACCTCGCCTTTCTCGCCCTGGTAGGCCGCGCCACCCTGGAAACCCTGGCCATCGCCACCGTGGGGATGGCCCTGGCAGTGCTGCTTGCCGCTCCCGCCGCCCTGGTGATCAATCGCGCACTGTCCCTCTCGGCGCTGGCGGCGGAGGGCCGTCCGGGCCCCTGGGGGGGCCTGGTGCGCTGGCCCCTGCGCGGCCTGCTGATCGTGCTGCGCAGTATCCCCGAACTGGTCTGGGCTTTGTTGTTGGTGCGGGCCCTGGGCCTGGGGCCGACCGCCGGTGTGCTGGCCATCGCCATCACCTACGCCGGCATGCTGGGGAAAGTGTACGCTGAGATCCTGGAGTCGGTGGGCCCGGCACCCGCCCGGGCCATTCTGGCTGCAGGCGGGTCGCGCCTGGCGGCCTTCGCCTACGGACTCCTGCCCAACGCCCTGGGCGAGCTGCTGTCCTACACCCTCTATCGCTGGGAGTGTGCCCTCCGGGCCTCGGTGGTGATGGGCTTTGTCGGTGCTGGCGGCCTTGGGCAGCAGGTCGAGCTGTCCCTGCGCATGCTGGCGGGGGGCGAGGTGGCCACCCTGCTGCTGGTCTTCGTGCTGTTGGTGACCGCTGTTGACGGGCTTTCGCGCATCCTGCGCCGCAGCCTGGGGGTGGGGGCGTGACGGTGCGTCGGGCGGGGCTGTTGTGGCTGGGACTGGCCGTGCTGGCGACTGGCTGGGCCTTCCACTACCTGGCGCTGGACTTCGGTGGCCTGCTCACCGGTGCGGGCCGGGACGCGATGCGCGACTACGCCCGCGGCTTCCTGCAACCGGATCTGAGTCCGGCGCACCTGGGCCGGGTCGGGCAGGCCCTGCTGGAGACACTGGCGATGTCGGCCATGGGCACGCTGCTGGCGGTTGTGCTCGGCCTCTTGCTGGCCCTGATCGCCGCCGGCGCACCCGCCTGGCGGGCGGTTCCGGCCAGGGGCCTGGCGAATCTCCTGCGCGCGGTGCCGGAACTGGTCTGGGCGGCCCTGATGGTACTGGCGGTGGGGCTGGGGCCCAATGCCGGGACGCTGGCGCTGGCCCTGCATACCACCGGGGTACTGGGGCGCCTCTATACCGAGGCCCTGGAAAACACCCCCGCGACGGCCGCCGAGGCCATCCGCGCCGGGGGCGGCGGGCGTCTGGCGGCTTTCTGCTACGGCACCCTGCCGGGCGTCTGGCCGCAGCTGCTGTCCTATGGCCTCTATCGCTGGGAGAACAACATCCGCATGGCCAGCATTCTCGGCCTGGTCGGCGCCGGCGGGCTGGGTCAAATGCTGCACATTCACTTGTCGCTGTTCCAGGAGGCCCGCGCCTCGACAGTGATCCTCGCCATGCTGGGTCTGGTGCTGCTGGTCGATGCGCTCAGCCAGGTGCTGCGTCTGCGCTGGGTGCGGCGCTGACTCTCACGCCGGGCGCCGGAAGGGTGTAGGATCACAGCAGGCGTCATTCGGGGGGCAATATGACCACACAGATAGAATCCCTGGCGGTCTGGTGTGCGGTGCTGATCGAGGCACTGGGGATCGTGGTGATTACCGGCGTGGCGGTGTTTGCCCTGGGACGGGCGGGATACCGGCACATGCTGCGGGAAGACCGCGAAGCCATTTTCCAGGAGCTGCGCCTGCGCATGGGGCGGGGTATCCTGCTGGGGCTGGAAATCCTGATTGCCGCGGACATCATCACCACGGTGGCGGTAGACCTCACCTTCGAGGGGGTCGGCGTGCTCGGCCTGATCGTGGCGATTCGCACCTTCCTCAGCTTCAGCCTGGAAATGGAGTTGACCGGGCGCTGGCCCTGGCAGTCCGGGCCCTCGATCTGAGGCTGGCGGCTTGTCGCGAGGAGCGCTACACTGTACATAAATCCAGTAGTGTGATGCCCATGGCCATTCAGGACGCCCCCCTTGCCCGGCGCGGTCGCGGCGCCACCTTCGACCCCGCCAACCGCTTTGCCCCGCGCACCAGTGTGGCCGAAGCGGATGGCTGGTGGCAGGAATTTCCCCCCGCGCGACTGGCGACCACGGTACAGGACGAGGCGGCAAAGTCCGCCCTCAGCTGGAACCGCTCCCCGGATCTCGGCTTTGACCGCTCCCTCAATCCCTATCGCGGCTGTGAGCACGGCTGCATTTATTGCTACGCGCGGCCGAGCCACGCCTACTGGGACTATTCCCCGGGGCTGGACTTCGAGACCCGGCTGATTGCCCGCAGTGGCCTGCTGGAGCAGCTCGAGATGGAGCTGTGCAAGCCCGGCTATGTCTGCCGGCCCATCAATCTCTCCGGCAATACCGACTGTTACCAGCCGCTGGAGGCGGAGCGGGGCACCACCCGGCGCATCCTCGAAGTGCTGCTGGCCTGCGGGCACCCGGTGACCATTGTCACCAAGAGCGCCCTGATCCTGCGCGACCGGGATCTGCTGGCGGCGCTGGCGGCGCGGCGCCTGGTGCAGGTGTTTATCAGCCTGACCACCCTGAACGACGAGCTGAAACGCCGACTGGAGCCGCGCACTGCCTCGCCCCGCGCACGCCTGCGGGTGATCCGCGAACTGAGCGCGGCGGGGGTGCCGGTGGGTGTGCTGACCTCGCCGATGATTCCCGGCCTCAACGATCACGAGCTGGAAGCCCTGCTGGCGGCGGGGCGCGAGGCGGGGGCGGATACAGCGGCCTGGATGCTGCTGCGCCTGCCCCTGGAGGTGGCACCCTTGTTTCGCGACTGGCTGGCCGAGCACTATCCCGAGCGCGCCGACAAGGTGATGAACCGCGTTCGCGATACCCGTGGGGGCAAGGACTACGATGCCCGCTTCGGGCAGCGCATGCGCGGCGAGGGGGTGTTTGCCGACCTGCTGGCCCAACGCTTTCGCAAGGCCTGCCAACGGCTGGCTTATCGCCAGGCTCATCGCGAGAGCCTGGACTGCACCAGTTTCCGGCCGCCCCGGGCCCAGGGGGATCTGTTCGCATGAATCTGCCTGACTGGAGCCGGCGCCTGGCGATCCCGCTCGCCGTCATGATGCTGGCCACTGCGGCCACTGCGGCCACTGCGGCGAACTGCCCCGACCGTGCCGCGGTGGCGGCCCACGTTGCGGCCCTGGCGCAGGGACGCCCGGGGCCGGGCTTTGGCTTCCAGCTCGAGGCCGGACAGGTCGACTGCGCCCGGGCGGCCCTGGTTCAGGCCTTGCCCCGGGTGCTGGGGCAGCCGGTGGGCTACAAGGCCGCGTTCACCGGCGAGGCGGTTCAGCGGCGTTTCGGCATGCAGGGCCCCGCCTGGGGCGTCATGTTCGACCGCCACCTCTTGCCCAGCGGTACCAGCCTGCCCGCGGCCTTTGGCGCGGTGCCGCGCTATGAGCCCGATCTGTTGGTCGAGGTGGGCAGCGCGCGTCTGGCGGACGCTGCCACACCTGCGGAGGCCCTGGACGCGCTGCGGGCGATTATCCCCTTCATCGAATTGCCCGACCTGGTGCTGGAGGGGCCGGCCAATGGCTACGCCATTGCCGCCATCAACACCGGTTTTCGCGGCGGTGTGCTGGGCGCCCCCATCGCGGTCGCCGGACATCGCGAGCCGCTGCTGGCGGCCCTGGCGGACATGCGGGTGGTGGTACGCGATGCCGCGCGCGATCAAGCGCTTGGGCAAGCCGCGGGCGAGAGCCTGATGGGGCACCCGCTGAACGCCGCCATCTGGCTGGCGCGTGCCCTGCGGGAAGCCGGTATCGAATTGCGCCCGGGCGATCTGCTCAGTCTCGGGGGCTTCCTGCCCCCCGCCAGGCCGGAACCCGGCCTGCAGCTCGAGGTTCACTACCGTGGCTTGCCCGGGGACCCGCGCGTGGCGGTCCGCTTCACCGGGCGTGGAACGCCGGGGAGCGCGGAGCCCGGCCCGGAAAGTTGAACCGGGGCAAGTCGCCGATCGCGGGGCGCTGTCGCCGGCCCCGGGTAGCGGTAAGATGGCAGGCCGATTGAGGGCCTGCTGCCGGCTTCGCCGCGGCTGTCGGGCCCGCGTCATTCTTCGACAGCAATAAGGAATTCGCATGTCAGCCACGCTGTTCAGCCCGGTCTCACTGGGTGCCATTGAGTTGAAAAACCGGGTCGTCATGGCCCCCATGACCCGGGCCCGCTCGCCCGAGAATATTCCCACCCCGTCCAACGCCACCTACTACGCCCAGCGAGCCGGCGCCGGGCTGATCCTGACGGAAGCCACCCAGGTGTCTCGTCAGGGTACCGGCACCATCGCCACACCGGGCATCTACACCGAGGCGCAGATCGCCGGCTGGCGGCGCGTGACCGACGCCGTGCACGCCGCTGGCGGGCGCATCGTTTGCCAGTTGTGGCACTCCGGGCGGGTCTCCCACACCTGCTTCCAGGAAAATGGGCAGCCGCCGGTTTCCAGCTCCGCCGTACGCGGTGACATCCGCACGTTTACGCCCGACGGTTTCACGCCCACCTCCGAGCCCCGCGCCCTGGAGCTGGAGGAAATTCCCGGTGTGGTGGAGCAGTTCCGCCAGGGCGCGCTGAACGCTATCGCCGCGGGCTTTGATGGCGTCGAACTACACGCGGCGAACGGCTACCTGATCGACCAGTTCCTGCGCGACGGCGTCAACCAGCGGACCGATGCCTACGGTGGGTCGGTGGAAAACCGCTGCCGCTTCCTGCTGGAAGTTACCGATGCGGTCGTCGATGCGGTGGGTGCCGAGCGCACCGGGGTACGCCTGGCACCTTTCTCGAGTGTCTGGGACTGCCACGACAGCAACCCCCGCCCGCTGTTCCTGCACGCGGTGGCGGAGCTGGACCGCCGCAAGCTGGCCTTCCTGGAAATCGTCGAGCAGATCAACGAATCCGACGTCTCCAAGAGCCAGGCGGCCGCGGTGGCGGACTTCAGTATCGACGACCTGCGGGCGGTCTACCATGGTGACCTGGTACTCAACGGTGGCTACGACGCCGAGCGCGCCGAGGCGGTACTGGCCGCGGGCGGTGCCGCAGCCATTTCCATCGGTCGTCCCTTTATCTGCAACCCCGATCTGGCGGAGCGCTACGCAGCGGGCGCTGAACTCACGCCGATGGGCGACCCCTCGGTCATCTACGGTGGCGGCGACGCCGGCTACATCGACTTCCCGACCATGACCCAATAGGGCCGTAACGGCGATGTCTGCGCGACATGAGCACTGACCAGGGTCTGGTATTCGCGGTGCTGGCCGCGACCCTCGGCCTGCTGGTCTGGAACCGCTGGCGCTACGACATCGTGGCCCTGGGGGCGCTGCTGGCGCTGGTGTTGGCGGGGGTGATCCCTGCTGCCGAGGCGTTTAGCGGACTGGGTCACCCCGCGGTCATTACCGTGGCGGCGGTGCTGGTGATCAGTCGCGGTCTGCTCAACGCCGGGGTGGTGGATGTGCTGGCGCGGCGGCTAATGCGTCTGGGCGATCACCCGGGTCTGCACGTTCTGCTGCTGACAGCGGTGGTTGCCCTGTGTTCGGGTTTCATGAACAACGTCGGCGCGCTGGCGCTGTTCCTTCCGGTCGCCGTGTGGATGTCCCGGCAGTCCGGCTATTCGCCCTCCCTGACCCTGATGCCCCTGGCCTTTGGCTCTCTCCTCGGGGGCATGCTGACCATGATCGGCACCCCGCCCAATATCATTATTGCCAGCTACCGGGCCGAGGTGGCCGGCGAGGCCTTCGGTCTGTTTGCCTTTTTGCCCGTCGGCCTCGCCGTGACCCTGGCGGGGGTGGCTTTCATCGGCTTGTTGGGCTGGCGCCTGACGCCCCGCCGGCAGCAGGAGGAAAGCCCGGACCAGCTGTTCAAGGTCAGCGCCTACCTCACCGAAGTGCGGATTCCCGAAGACTGCAGTCTGGCGGGCCAGACCACCTACGACCTGATGGCGGCCGTCAAGGACGATGCCGACGTGATGGTGGTGGGCCTGGTGCGCGGGGAACAGCGCCAGCAGATGCCCTCGATTTACAAAGTGCTGCAGGCCGAGGACATCCTGTTGGTCGAGGCGGACTCCGACAGCCTCAAGACCCTGCTGGATGTCACCGGCCTGGAACTGGCGGGGCGGCGCAGCGAGACGGACGACGAGGCCTCCGGGCATCGGGAGGATTTCGGTGAGCTGACGCTGGTGGAGGCGGTGATCAGCCCGGGGTCGCTGCTGGTGGGTACCTCCGCCAGCGCGCTCTCCCTGCGCCAGCGTCACAGCGTGAACATTCTCGCGGTCGCCCGGCGCGGTGCACGGCTGAAGGAACGGCTGGGTCGCATCCGCTTCCTGGCGGGTGACATCCTCCTGTTACAGGCGCGCGAGGACGCACTGCCCGGTGCCCTGGAGAGCCTCGGCTGCCTGCCCCTGGCCTCCCGGGAGCTGGAAATCGGCCGTCCGCGCAAGATTCTCCAGGCCAGCGCCCTGTTCGTGGGTGCGCTGGCCGCCATCGCCCTGGGGCTGGTCGACGCCGCGACGGGCCTGGTGGTGGCGGCGCTGTTGATGGTGCTCTCGGGACTGGTGCCCGCGGGCAAGGTCTACGACAGTATCGACATGCCGGTCATTGTGCTCCTCGCCGCGCTGCTGCCGGTGGGGCAGGCCCTGGAAACCACCGGTGGCGCCGCGCTGATCGCCGGGCAGTTGCTGGCAGTGGCGGAGCAGGTGCCGGCGGCGCTTACCCTGGCCCTGCTGATGATGGTGGTGATGCTGCTGTCCAATATCATCAACAATGCCGCGGCGGCGATTCTCGCGGCGCCGGTGGCCATCGACCTGGCCGCGGGCATGCAGGTGGCGGCGGACCCGCTGCTGATGGCCGTCGCCATTGCCGCCTCGAGTGCCTTCCTGACCCCGGTGGGCCACCAGTCGAACACCCTGGTGATGGCCCCGGGGGGCTACCGCTTCGGCGATTACTGGCGCATGGGCCTGCCCCTGTCACTGCTGGTGGTCCTGGTCTCGGTGCCGGTCCTGCTGCTGGTCTGGCCTCTCTAGTGGGCGATGGCGGCGGTTGGGCGCGCGGCCGTGGTGGTATCCCGCACGCGGCTCGGGCTAACATGGTTTACAGCTGCCACTCCGGCAGTTCAGGCAGATAAGGAGAACGAGAATGGAAGGCATGGGAATCATTGCGTTTCTGGTCATCGGTGGGCTGGCGGGCTGGATCGCCGGCAAGCTGATGAAAGGGCGGGGGTTCGGCCTGCTCGGGAATATCGTGATCGGTATCGTGGGTTCGGTGATTGGCGGCTTCGTGTTCAACCTGCTGGGCCTGAGTGCCGGCGGTTTCATCGGCTCGCTGGTGATGGCCACGGTGGGTGCGGCCCTGCTCCTGTATATTGTCAGCCTGTTGCGAAAATAGCGGGCCGAACTCGGCCCATCCGTGCCGGTGAAGTGCCGGCACCTTTCAACCCTGTAGAAGGACCTGTCTATGTCGAGTGAAGGTTACCACGAGCCGGTTGCGGAGCTCAGCGATGAAACCCGGGACATGCACCGCGCCATTGTGTCGCTGATGGAAGAGCTGGAGGCCGTGGACTGGTACAACCAGCGCATGGATGCCTGCAAGGATCCGGAGCTGAAAGCGATCCTGCGGCACAACCGCGATGAGGAGAAAGAGCACGCCGCCATGGTGCTGGAGTGGATCCGGCGCCGGGACAAGGTGCTCGACGAGGAAATGCGCGACTACCTCTTTACCGACAAGCGCATCGCCCATGACTGAACGCCTCGGGGCGTTGCTGCTGACTCTGCTGTTGATGGCCTGTACCGCAGTGCCGGAGGGGATCGCGCCGGTGCCGGAACTGGACACCGAGCGCTACCTCGGGACCTGGTACGAGATCGCCCGCCTGGACCACAGTTTCGAACGCGGGCTGGACAGCGTCACCGCGCGTTACAGCCGCCACCCCGATGGCGGCCTGCGGGTACTCAACCGCGGCTATGACAGCGAGGCGGGGGAGTGGCAGGAGGCCGAGGGCCGGGCCCGTTACGCCGGTGACCAGCCCAGTGGCCATCTGGAAGTGTCCTTTTTCGGACCGTTCTACAGCAGCTATGTCATCTTCGAGCTGGATCCGGACTACCAGTACGCCTTCGTCTCCGGCTACAACCGCGACTACCTGTGGCTGCTGTCGCGCACGCCCAAGGTAAGCGAGGCACTGCGGGAACGGTTTGTCGACGAGGCTCGGGCGCGGGGTTTTGCCGTGGAGGAGCTACAGTTCATCAGTCAGGCCCGACACCGCTGTGGGGCTGGCGAGGCGGCGGCACACTGCGGCACCGTCGCCCCGGAGTGAAGTGATCAGGGCATGGCGACGCCAATCAGTCGCCATTCGCCCTGCTGGTCATCCTTTTCCGTGTAGCGATAGCGCACCTTGGAACCGTCCGGTGCGTTCTCGATCATCGCGTTCTTGGGCTCCTTGAACTGGATGCGGTTGCGTCGCTGCAGGTTGCACTCGCTGCCCCGCTCCGCACGGGCGGCGGAGTGAAACTCCACATAGACATCCCGGCCCATCTGTTCGGCCTTGCCCTTGTCGACAGTGCCTTCGAGGATGCAATCCTGGGTGACTTCGGCCCGGGCGCCGAGGGCGACCAGGGGCAGGGTGGCCAGCAGCAGGCTGCGGCGGATCGTGTGCGTTATCATGATAGTGACCTCCTGGGTGGGCGTCTCGCGACGCGTTGTCCGGCTATGGGTCGATCCTAGACCAGGCTTCTCCCCGCCATCCATCGCTGTCACGCCGATGTCACAATAAATTCACATTGTTCGTGTATGGCGCTGGGCTAGCGCATTGCGCTCCAGAGCCTGTCGGCGCCTGTGTGCGAGGGCCTTACAGACCCTTCAGGCGAAGATACCGTGCAGATACCAGCCGCCGCCCAGGCGGTCGCGGAAGACCCAGTAATACTGGCCGGCGCTGCCCCGGGTCAGGTAATAGTCCCGGGAAACCGGTGTCTGCCACCAGCCGTCCTCGATGCGCTCCGCCACTCCCAGCAGCTGTAACGGGCCCTGCCAGTAGAGCCTGCCCCCGCGTAGCGCCAGTGGCCGGGGGGCGGGCAGCAACCAGAAGGGGCGCGGGCCCGCTTCGCCGGTCGCTTCCGGCAGTGGCCCGGGAGCCGCATGGCCGAGGTGCAGGGCCAGCTCCGGCAAGTGCTCATCGCGACAGGCAATGCGGCTGATCGCCTGTCGGCCGAGGCGGCTGCAAAGCCGGTCCAGCAGGTCCTCGAGAGCCTCCCGCTGGCCGGGGGCGCCGAACAGGTCCCGGGGGGCATGAGCGAGGCTTTCCAGCTCCTCGCAGCGCAGTGTCAACTGGTCGGCGCCGTGTTTCAGTTGTTCGCGCTCCAGTTGCAGGCGGGTCAGTGACAGCCAGTGGCCGGGGTCCCCCTGGGGGCTGCTGCTGCGCACGGTAAAGACCAGGGCGCTGCCCTGGCGGCTGTCCAGCTCCCAGCGAATGGCCCGGGTAGCCAGCTGACACTGCTGCAGGAAACGGCCCAGGGACTGCAGCAGTTGCCGCATGGCCGGCAGTAGCTCCTCATTGACCTGGACCTCGTAATCGAACTGGCAGCTGTCGCGGAACTCGGCCGGAGGCCGATAGTCAGGGTGACGCTCGGTGTCGCGGCCCAGGACGCGGCGCAGGGCGCCGACGAAGTCCCGGCCACAGCGGCGGGCCAGGGCGGCTTCGGGCAGCGTCAGCAGGTTGCCCAGGGTCGTGCAGCCGGTGCGCTGCAGCCCGGCCACCGCCGCCGGAAAGGCCTCCGCCAGGTGCTCCAGGGGCAGGGGTGACAGGCGCGTTTCCAGGGGCTCGGACAAGTCGTCCAGGCCATGGGGGGCATGGGACAGCAACCAGGCTGCCCCGGCCGTGGCCGCCAGGCCGCTCGCCACCAGCAGGCCCCGCCGGGCCAGCTCCCGATGAACCCCCTCCAGCAGGGCCGGCAGGCCGCCAAACAGCGCCAGGCAGCCGCCGATTTCCAGCAGCAGGCTGTCGGGGGGGCGGGGGTGCAGGTGGGGCGTGATGCCGTAGGCCCATTGACAGAGCTGCTCCAGGTCGCGCTGCTCCCGCTCGGTCTGTCGTTCGAGCAGGGTCAAGGCCTCCTCGCCGGCGAGGGCGCGGGCCGTGGCCACGCTGTTTCCCCGGCGGATGCCCAGCGCCGCGGCGCAATCGTTGTGGCAGAGCACCCGCTGGCGCTCGACCACCGCGACTGGCCGGGACTCCTCCCGGTTCAGGCATTGCAGCGGCAGGCATGGAAAGCGCAAACACAGCCAGAGGCTCACGATCGGGCTCCGAAGAAAGGCAAAAAACTGTACATATATACAGTATCGGGGCGATCGCCCGGCGTGTCCAGCGCTGGAAATCTGCAGCCAGCTGGGCGAATATGCAGCGCATACATTGGTCGCCGGCAGCGCGGCCTGCATTTGCATGTGCCAAATTTCGAGGTATCTATGTTGTCAGCAAACTTCAAGCGATTGAGCCTGGCCTGCCTGGCCGCCAGCCTGCTTCTGGCCGGCTGCTCCCGGGAGGACAGTCAGCCCGATACGGCAGTGGTGGAGGACACGGTGCCCGCGGCGCAGGACAGCGCCACTGCCGGCAGCGACGCCGCGACGTCCCCGGCGGACCCCGCGGTTACTGACGCCTTCCGCACCTTCCTGGAAGAAAACTACGCGGTGGACATGGCCCGTTTCCCCATGAGCGCCAGCTACCGGGGCATCAAGACCAACCAGGACCAGTGGGATCCGGTCAACGAGGATTTCCAGCAGGAGACCCGGGAGATTCTCGAGGCCCGCCTGGCCCAGTTGCAGGCAATCGACCGCAGCGCCCTGTCACCGCAGGACCAGCTGTCCTGGGATCTCTACAAGCTGGACCTGGAGCGGCAGCTGGCGGCGGACGATTTTCGCCACCACCACTATGTCATCCATCAGTTCCGCGGCCCCCACACCCTGGCGGCGAGTGGCCTGATCAACATTCATCGCGTGAATACACTGGCGGATGCCGAGGCCTATATCGGGCGGCTCAACAACCTGGGCGACTGGTTCGACGGTGTGGTCGAACAGGTCCGCATTCGCGGCGAGAAGAACCTGTTGCTGGCGGACTGGCAGTACCCGCAGATGATCGAGTCGGCCCGCAACGTGATCAGCGGTGCCCCCTTTGACGACAGTGGCAGTGACTCCACCCTGTGGGAGGACTTCCAGGGCAAGGTCGCTGACCTGGAGGTGGAGCCGGAAGTGCGCGAGCGGCTGCTGGCGGAGGCCCGCGAAGCCTTACTCGAGGTAGTGCAGCCCGCCTACCAGGAATTGATTGCCGCCCTCGAGGCGCAGTCGGAGGATGCGCCGGATGCCGATGGTGTCTGGAAGTTCGAGGACGGCGACGATTTCTACGCCGAGCGCCTGCGCTGGTTCACCACCACCGACCTCAGTGCCGACGAGATTCACGACATCGGCCTGCGCGAGGTCGATCGGATTCACGGCGAGATGCGCGAGATCATGCGCGAGGTCGAGTTCGAGGGCGACCTCCAGGCCTTCTTCGCCTTCCTGCGCGAGGATCCGCAATTCCTCTACCCGGAGACGGCAGAGGGGCGCGCGGCCTACCTGGCCGATGCCCGTGAGGCGATCGACAACATACGCCAGATCCTGCCCGAGTGGTTCGGCCTGCTGCCCGAGGCGGAGCTGGTGGTCAAGCGCGTGGAAGCCTTCCGCGAGCGCTCCGCCGGCAAGGCTTTCTACCAGGGGCCGCCGCCGGACGGTTCGCGCCCGGGCATCTACTACGCCAACCTCTACGACATGACCGCCATGCCCACCTACCAGCTGGAGGCGCTGGCCTACCACGAGGGCATTCCCGGCCATCACATGCAGCGGGCGATCTCCGTGGAGCTGGAAGACATCCCCGAGTTCCAGCGCTACGCCAGCTTTACCGCCTTTACCGAGGGCTGGGGGCTGTACTCCGAGGAGCTGGCCAAGGACATGGGCATGTACGAGGATCCCTATTCAGACTTTGGCCGCCTGGCCCTGGAGCTCTGGCGGGCCTGCCGCCTGGTGGTGGATACCGGCATCCACAGCAAGCGCTGGACCCGGGAGCGCGCCATCGACTACCTGGTGGAGAACACCCCCAATTCGGTGGGTGATTCCACCAAGGCGATCGAGCGCTATATCGCCATGCCCGGCCAGGCCACGGCCTACCTGATCGGCAAGCTGAAGATCATGGAGTTGCGCGAGCGGGCCCGCGAGGAACTGGGCGAGGCCTTTGACGTCCGCGACTTCCACGACGAAGTCCTCAAGGACGGGCCGGTGCCCCTGTCGCTGCTGGAGCGCAAGATCGAGGCCCTGATCGCCCGCGGCGGGGAAGCCTGACCATCTGCTCTGACCCGGCGGCAGCTGCTTGACCGCCGCCGGGGTGGCGCCGGTCCACCTGGGTTCGGCGCCTTTCCAGCCAATCAGCCCAGGGGGCTGCCCGGGAGTGGCCAGGCGTTGTTGCGGCTGAGGAAGCGCTCCTGCCGGTAGGCCTCGCCGGCTTCCGGGCTCAGGCCGACGCCGGTGATTTCCCGCATTGCCATCACCCCCTCCATCAGGGTGCGTTGCCAGGACAGCCCCAGGTCCAGGTATTCCAGCAGCTGCTGGTAGCGGGGGTGGTCGATGATGTCCGCGGGGAAGTAGCGCTCGCTGACGTGGATCATGTTCAGGGCCTTGCGTTTCTGCAGGGGTTCCAGCCGGGCCCAGAAGCTGATCCCGCGGTCCAGGTCGCCGAGGGTGAAGGCGACAACGCCGTTGTTGAAGAAGTAGTCCTGACCCCGCTGGTAGATGGCCTCCAGCGCCGGCCCGTCGACGGGCAGCTTGCCGGACAGCGCGGCGATAATCTGTTCGCTGTAGTCCAGGGTCAGGCCCTCGCTGTCTTCTTCGCGCAGCCGCTCCAGGTACCACCGCGCCTCCTGGGTGCGCCCCGCCGCGAACAGGTCCCGCGCCAGCGGCCCCAGCATGCCGATGTGCTTGGGGCGCAGCATCAGCTGGTCCTTGCGCAGGCGGATGGCCTGCTGCGGTTCGGCGATGGTTACCCGGTAGTCCCAGCTCTCGTCGGGGGTCAGCTCGTAGGGGCGCGTTTCCCGGGCGGCATTCAGAAAGCCCTCGGCCTCTTCGTAGAGGCGCGCGCCGATGAGGAACAGCGCATAGTGTGCCAGGGCGTAGCCGGGGGCATCCCCGGACAGGATCTGGCGACGCAGTATCGATTCCTGTCGCCGGTACTCGGAGCCGGCCATGCGCATCTCGATGGCGCGGATGGATTCCAGTACTGCGTGTTCGGGCGCGATCGACGCGACATCGCGGTGGACCTCGGAAACGCGCCGGAGCAGGTGACGCTGTTTCTCCAGGCGGCTGAATACCGAGAGATTGTTGGCGGCAGTGGCGATCCCCAGGTGGGCATTGATGAAATGCGGGTCCAGCTCGGTGGCGTCCTGGTATAGCCCCATGGCGCGTTCGAAATCCCGTGGGTTGAACTGGTTGTAGTAGAAGTCTCCCTTCATGAAGCGTTCGTAGGCGACGGCATTGGTGGTGCCCCAGTCGTACATCCGCGCCCGCTGTTCCTCATCCAGGTGAATGCTCAGGGCCGTGACGATATTGGAGACGATGTGGTCCTGTACGCTGAACACCCCGCCCTGACCCAGCTCAAAGCGTTCCGAGTACTCGTGGATACCGTCCCCGCTGCGCACCAGCCGCACCAGCAGGCGCTGCTTGCCGTCGGCCTGTAGCAGGGTGCCGCCGAGAAAGTGGTCGACGGTATCGGCGACGTCCCCGGACTGGCCCGCTTCCAGGGCCACCACCCGCACCGCGCGCAGGCGCGCCAGCTGGTTGATCAGGCTGGTGCGCAGGCCGTGATGGAGAAGATCCGCCTGCTCTTGCCCGCCGCCGGGTACGTTGAAGGGCTCGACCCCGATGGTGACGACATTGTCCCGGCTGGGGGGTGGCCGCTGCTGCAGCGCCATCGCCAGCAGGCCGAGCATGACTGCCAGTGTGCCGAGGCTGACCATCAACTTGCGCGGGTCGACCCCGGCGGTGAATTGACGCCAGAGAGTGCGCCAGCGCTCGTTGGCGGGGGGGCGATGCTCCCGGGTCGTTGGCGTCTGCAGCATCCGGTAGCCGCGACGTGGCAGTGTCTTGATGAATTGCTGACCGCGAACACTGTCGCCCAGCGCGCCGCGGAGTTCGGAGATGGCCTTGTGCACGGCATGGTCCGAGGCTACCGGGCTCCAGAAGTGCTCCAGCAGCTCCTGACTGGTGACCACCCGATCGGCGTTTTCCGCCAGATACACCAGCACGTCCATGTTGCGCGGCGTGAGCTTGGTTTCCTGGCCCTGGCAACGCAACAGGCAGGGCTCGGGCAGCACTTCATAGGGCCCGAGGAAAAAAGGACCTACCGACATGTCCCTCGTCCCCCCTGCACTGAAAACAGGCACGCCTGCGCTGTCTGAGCGCCCTTTCTGGTGCAGCGCAAGTGCGCTGGCGCTGCAAATCCGGTGCATCCGGTCATCTGTTTCCTTTATTCACAACTCCGTGAAGTCTGCAGCAAATTTGATGCCATCGGAGCCTCCCGGGGTCGCTCAGAAACCTCCGGGAGGTTTCGGGAGGAAAAAGAATCAAGAAAACAGCCCCCCGGGAGGACTTTCAGGTTACCCGGTCGTTACAAATGTTCACGTCAGGCACGACATCCCGGCTGGCCGCTGCCAATCGGGACGCAAAGAACCTTCACTGTTCTGGTGCGTGCCTGGGATGGGTCCGGTGCCGGCATACAGCCCGCTTCCACCCCGATCTTTGATCTAGGCATCTCAGGGGGAGATTGATCGTGAAAAAGATTCCAGGTAGCACCCGTTTTAGTAAAAGTCTGTTGGCCGTGTCCGTTGGCATCGCGGTGGGTGCCGCGCCTCAGGTCATGGCCGCGGACGACGTATCACTGGTGGGCGAGCTCGAGGAGGTCATCATTACCGGTGCCCGCGGCAAGCCGCGCTCGGTCACCGATTCGCCGGTTCCGGTCGACGTGTTCACGGCCGAGACCATCGGGGAGGTGTCCTACACCGACACCAACGATGTCCTCAAGACACTCGTACCTTCCTTTAATGTCTCGCGGCAGCCGATCAGTGACGGCGGCACCTTCGTGCGCCCGGCCCAGCTGCGCGGCATGCCCACCGACAAGACGCTGGTGCTGGTGAATTCCAAGCGCCGGCACCGCTCGGCGCTGGTCACCATCGGCGGTTCCGGCACCCAGGGCCCGGATATCGCGACCATCCCGACGGCGGCGCTGAAGAGCGTGGAAGTACTGCGCGATGGCGCCGCGGCCCAGTACGGCTCCGATGCGATCGCCGGGGTGATCAACTTCATCCTCAAGGACAACCGCGAGGGTGCCAGCCTGACAGTGGAAAGTGGCGAATACTCCGAGGGGGACGGCTTCCAGAAAACCGTCCAGGGCAATATCGGCTTTCCGCTGGGGGCTAGCGGTTTCCTCAGCATCTCCGGGGAAATGAGCGAAGCGGATGCCACCGACCGCAGTGAACAGTACTGTGGCTCCTGGTTCTGTCTCGACCAGGATAACCCGGTCTATGACTCCAACGCCTGGTATGCGGCCTTTACCGAGGATCCGGAGTTCATGGCGGCGGCGCGCTCCAGCGCCAATATCGGCCCGGGGGACAATGTCCAGCCCTGGGGTCAGCCGAACACCGAGGCTACGCGGGTCTTCTTCAACGCCGGTTATGACCTCAGCGGCGACATGTCGCTCTACGCCTTTGGTAACTACTCCGAGAGCGAGGCGGACGGCGGCTTCTACTACCGCTACCCCTACAATGGCACCATCGAGGACCTGCGCGATCCGGACGGCTCCATCTACTCGCCCCTGGAAAAATTCCCGGGCGGCTTCACCCCGCGTTTCTTCGGCAAGGTCTCCGATTACTCCCTGGTGGGTGGCCTGAACGGCACCCTGGATAATGGCCTGGGCTATGACCTCAGCGCGCGCACCGGCCAGAGCAAGATCGAATATACCCTGCGCAACACCGTGAACCCTTCGATGGGGCCCGATTCCCCCACCGCCTTCCGACCGGGGGATCTGATCAACGAGGAGTCCCAGCTGCAGGCGGACTTTTCCTACGAGGTGGACACCGAGGCCGTCGGCCCGCTGCTGGTGAGCTTTGGCCTCAGCTACATGGACGAGTCCTATGAAGTGTCGGAGGGTGGCGAGGCGTCCTATGTAGCCGGCCCCTATGCGATCCAGGACCCCTGGGGCCTGTGCAACGCCGATGGCAGCGCCAGCGGCGCCGGCCTGAACGCCATCGCCGGTGGCTCCAGCCTCGACTGCGCCAACCCGGATGACCCGGTCTACCAGGTGGTGGGTGTGGGCTCCAACGGCTTCCCCGGCTATTCACCGGAGTACTCGGACACCTACAGCCGTGACTCCTACGCGGCCTATGTCGACCTCAGCGCCGATGTCACCGACCGGCTGTTCCTGCAGGCGGCAGTCCGTTTCGAGGACTACTCCGACTTCGATTCCGAGGTGGTGGGCAAACTCGCCGCGCAATATGACGTGACCGAGAACTTTGGCATTCGCGGTTCATTTGGTACCGGCTTCCGGGCACCAACGCCGGGGCAGCAGGGCACCATCAACGTGTCCACACGCCTGCCCAACGGCTTCCCCGTGGCCACTGGCCTGTTTCCCGCCGGTAGCGACGTGGCCCAGGCCCTCGGCGCATCGCCCCTGGAACCGGAAACTTCGACCAACTACACCCTGGGCTTTACCTACACCCTGGGCAACCTGGACATGACGGTGGACTTCTACCGCATCGACGTGGCGGACCGCACTTACGCGGTGTCGACCATGGACGTCTCGACCGACCCGGGCAGCGGTGAAGCCTATGACAACTACCTGGCGCTGGCCGGTGCCGGGGTGTCCGGGGCCGAGACCATTGGCGGGGTCTTCTACTTCGCCAATGCCTTCGACACGGTGACCGAGGGCGTGGACATTGTCGCCACCTATCCTATGGAGTGGGGCAACGGCGGGGTGACCACGCTCACGGCCTCCTTGAACTACAACAGCTCCGAGTTCGATTCCGACCCGAGTGCCTTCCTCAACGATGAGGACCAGTTCGATTTCGAGAACTTCGATCCCGAGTGGCGCGGTGTGTTCACGCTGCGACATACCCAGGGCAACCTGAGCCTGATGGCGCGGGCCAACTACTACGGCTCCTACGAGAACGCCGAGGGCAACGGCGCCGATCAGACCATCCAGGAGTACGGCTCCGAGGTGCTGGTAGACCTGGAGGGCCGCTACTACTTCACCGACCATCTCTCCCTCGCCCTGGGCGGTCGCAATGTCTTCGACACCTACCCCGACAAGGACGAACTCGGCGACATGTGCTGCGGTGCGGTGTACATGTCGGACACCGTGGTGAGCTGGCAGGGCAGCTACTACTACGCCCGTCTCAACCTGGACTTCTGAACCGTCTGATCAATGCCCCCGCCGCCAGGGGCGGGGGCCATCCACTCACTGATCGTCTTGGGAAGGGATTCGCGTGACTTCAACCATCAGCCGCAGGGATTTGCTTCAGGCACTGGGACTTGCCGCTGGCAGCGGTGCTCTGATCGCCGCCGGCGGCAGTCTCGGCATGCTGCCGACGCCGGCTGCCGCAACGGTTCTCGACCACGCCCGTCTGGGGCGCCAACCACGCCGGATCGCGATTCTCGGCACCGGCATCTCCGGCCTGGTGGCCGCTTATGAACTGCAGCGCGCCGGGCACGAGGTTACGTTACTGGAAGCCTCCCACCGTCCCGGTGGACGCGTCTTTACGGTGCGCCACGGGGATCTGATCGACGAGATTGGCAACCGTCAGTACTGCGAGTTCGACGATGAGCCCCACCTGTATTTCAATGCCGGTGCGGCGCGGATTCCCAGTACTCACCACAACATCCTGCATTACTGCCGCGAGCTGGGCGTGGAGCTGGAGGTTTTTGTTAACGAGAGCAAGACGGCCTGGGTACAGGATGACCGTCTGTTGGGCGGCAAGCCGATACGCAATGTCGAGTACACCACGCATTTGCGCGGTTTCATGGCTGAACTGTTTGCCAAGTCGATGACCCGTGCCGAGCTCGAGGCGCCGGTCTCCCGCGAGGATACCGAGCAGGTGTTGCAGGTGCTGCGGCGATTCGGTGACCTCGACGAGGATCTCATCTATCGGGGCAGTGTGCGCGCCGGCTATGCCAGTGGCGGTTTCCTCGAGCACGGCAGCTCGCGCGAGACGATCGGGCTCCATGCGCTCCTGCGATCTCCCTATGCGTCGCAGCTTTTGCAGGCCAGCGAGGGGGAGACCGGGCCCATTCTGATGCAGCCGGTGGGCGGCATGGACCGGATTGTCTCGGGCTTCGTGCGCGCACTCGGTGACCGCATTCGCTACCGGGCGCCGGTCCAGGCAGTGCTGATGCGCGATGATGGTGTCGATGTGGCCTACGACCAGGGCGGTCGCCGCCACTGGCTGCGGGCAGACTATGTGTTCAACTGCATTCCCAGTCACCTGCTGACGGGCTTGCAGAACAACTTTTCCCGCCCCTACCGGCGCGCCCTCGGGCACATCCGTCGGGGCGAGGCCTTCAAGGGCGCCTTCCAGGCACGCACCCGCTTCTGGGAAGCGCAGGACATCTACGGCGGCATCACCTGGGTGAACGCGCCGATACGCCAGATCTGGTACCCCGCGCACGGGATTCACCGCGCCAAGGGCGTGATCCTTGGGGCCTACGACTTCGGTCACGGCATGCACTTCACCAACCTGACGCCCGCTCAACGTATTGAGGCCATGCTGGCTCAGGGGCAGAAAGTCCACCCGGACTATCGCCAGCAGGTGGAGAAGGGCATCACCGTCGCCTGGCACCGGATGAATCACATGCTCGGTTGCGCTGCCCGCTGGACCGACAGCTACCGCGCCCTGAATGCCGCCGAGGAGCGACTGATGCATACGCTGGTCGAGCCGGAGGGGGGGCGCCACTTCCTGATTGGTGACCAGGTCAGCCAGCACGTTGCCTGGCAGGAGAGTGCCGTTCTTTCGGCGCATCGCGCGCTGGAACGCTTTGCACGGGACCAGGACGTGGCCGCGGAGACATCGGCATGAAGACTCGGCCACGGCGCGCTTTGTCCCTTTTCCTCCTTTGCCTGGGACTTGCGGGCCTGTCGCTGGAGGCGCTCGGGGAAGACGCCCGGGAGCCCTATGACGATTTCTACTGCACCACCTGCCATGGGGCCGACGGTCGCGGCAATGTCGGGGTACAGGCGCCGCGGCTGGCGGGCATGGAGCCCTGGTATCTGCGCCGCCAGCTGGAGAAGTTTCGCGATGGCCGGCGCGGTACCCATCCGCAGGATGTCGAGGGCCGTGCCATGCGCCCCATGGCCACGCCGCTGAGCGACGACAGCATCGACGCGCTGGTGAACTGGGTGGGCAGTTGGCCCCAGGCCGCGGTTGCGAAAACCGTCGTCGGGGATGTCGATGCCGGGCGCCGCTGGTACGCCGGCTGCAGTGCGTGTCACGGCGCGGACGCCAGCGGCAACCAGGCCCTGGGGGCTCCCGCCCTGGCGGGTCAGAACGACTGGTATCTGCTTACCCAGCTGCGCAACTTCCGCCTCGGTTATCGCGGTCGGCACCGCGCGGACAGCGAGGGCGCCACCATGGCCGCGGCGGCGCAAACCCTGCCCGACGAACAGGCCCTGGTGGATGTCATTGCCTATCTCAATACGCTCGCGCCGCCGGACACCGTCGCCGCCGGAGCAGCGAATCGCCATACCCAACTGCAAGGAAACTGACCATGAAAATGCCCATCACTGCCTCCCTGCTCACTGCGCTGCTGTGTGCCGGGCCGCTCGCCGCCGCCGACGCGATCAAACGCGAGGGGGAGGGCAAGCTCTTCTACACCACGATCGAGATACCCGCGGGTGCGGAAACCCTCTATCTCAGCGGTTCCGGCGCCTCCCCCGACGCCGATGGCAACTGGGGCGACATGGAGGCCCAGGCCATCGACACGCTGGCGAAATTCAAGGAGACCCTCGAGAGCCGCGGCTGGTCGATGGCGGATGTCGTGCAGGTGCGTGTCTTCGCGGTCGCCGGTGAGGACGGGAAGCTCGATTTCGCCGGCTTCAATCGCGGTTACATGCAGTTTTTTGGCACCGAGGAAAACCCCTCCAAGCCGGTGCGCTCCTTCGTGCAGGTCGCCGATCTGGTGGTCGACGGCTGGCTGGTGGAGATCGAGGTGCGCGCGGCCCGGATGCCCCGGTGAGCGTGGGCTTATTCCCGATCAATCCTGTGAGTGAATGGAACAGACAATGGGTGTCGATGTGTTGACCTTTATAGCACTACTTTCCGGGGCGGGAATCATTGCCGGTCTCACTGCCGGGCTGTTCGGGGTAGGCGGCGGTTTTGTGGTGGTGCCGGCCCTGCTGGCGGTATTTCCCTTCCTGACCGACAACACCGAACATCTGATGCTGGTGGCCGTGGGTACTTCTCTGGCCACCATTGTGGTGTCTTCAGCGCGGGCCATGTTTGCCCACGCCAAGCGCGGTGCCGTGGATTTCCAGGTACTCAAGGACTGGGCGGTGTGGCTGTTGGTCGGGGTTGCCGGTGGCTTGCTGGTGGCTTCGCTGATCGACGGCAACCGTCTGATCATGGTCTTCGCGGTCGGTGTGCTGCTGTATTCCGTCTACTTCCTGTTCCCGGACGCCTTCGAGCGCTTCAAGGGCAAGCTGGAAATGCCCCACGGGCCCGGGCGCGCCGTGCTGGCCAGCGTCCTCGGCGGTTTTTCCTCCCTGCTGGGTATCGGCGGCGGGACGGTCACGGTACTCACCATGGTCCTCTGCAACCGGCCGGTGCACCAGGCCGTGGCAACCGCTTCCGGGGTAGGGGTGTTGATCGCGATCCCCGGTGCCATTGGCTTCATGTTGCTGGGCCTGAATGCCGAGAACCTGCCCCAGGGTTCCATCGGCTACATCAATATTCCGGCGCTGATGGCGGTGGCCGCCTTCTCGCTGGTCACGGCGCCGATTGGCGCTCGCCTGGCCCATAGCCTCGACGAGCGTCAGCTCAAGCGGGCCTTCGGTATCTACCTGGTTCTGGTGGCGGCGGCGATGTATGCCAAGGCCTGATTTTTTCGACCTCTTTCAGAACGTCTCATCAAGGAGAACGCCATGTCTGTTTCCATGAATCGCCGACTGTTCCTGGGTGCCGCCGCGGGCGCTGCTTCCCTGCTTGCGGGGGGGCGTCTGGCGGGCGCGGCGGGTCCCGCCGCGGCTGCACCACTGCGACCCAGCGTGAGTTACGGCCCCGCTGCGGGAGTGGCCAAGCTCAACGCCAACGAAAACCCCTTCGGGCCGAGCAAGGCGGCGCTCGCCGCGGTACAGGAGGCCAGTGCCCAGGGTGCCTACTACGTCAATGACAGTGCCCTCAAGCTGCGCGCGATGATCGCCGAGTACCACGGTCTCTCACCGGAGTACATCACCCTCAGTGCCGGCTCCAGTGGCGGCCTGGTCGCGGCGGCGGTGCTGGCCGGACAAAGCGGCAATATCCTGGGGCCGGACCTGTTCTGGGACACGACCTCCTTGAGTATCGAGAATCAGGGGCTGGGTAGTATCGAGCGTTTGCCGAAGCGCGCCGACATGGCGATTGATCTCGATGCCATGTATGCGGCGATCGACGACAGTATCGCCATGGTGCAGGTGACCAACCCCAATAACCCGACCGGCATGTTGCTGGAAGCCGGCAAGCTGCGGAGCTTCTGCACCCGCGCGGCGCAAAAGACCCTGGTGCTGGTGGACGAGGCTTACAACGAGCTCACCGATATGCCGGCAGCCAACAGCATGGTGCCGCTGGTCAAGGACGGGCACCGGGTGATCGTCGCGCGGACCTTTTCCAAGATTTATGGTCTGGCGGGGCTGCGGGTAGGCTATCTGATTGCGCCGCCGGATATTATCGAGGCGATGGGACGCTACGGACTGGGCTGGTACGGGCTGAACCAGGCGGGCCTCGCGGCGGCCATTGCCAGCTATGAGGACCAGGCCTTCATGGATATGTCCCGCAGCAAGATCCGCGAGGGCCGCGAGATGGTGATGTCGGCGGTCAAGGCCAATGGCCTGAGTGCGCTCCCCTCGCAGACCAACTTCGTCTTCGTCAACCTCGGTGATCTCAATGCCGAGGCTTTCCGCGCTGCCATGGCCGAAGAGAAGGTGCTGATTCGCGGTATTTACCGCGACTATACCCAGTGGTCGCGGGTCAGCATGGGCCAGCTTGCGGACGTGCAACGTTACGTCGATGCGCTGCCCCGGGTGCTGGAGAAACTGTCCTGACAGGGGACTGTCCGAGAGGCCCGGTCCCGCAGGGGCCGGGCAAGTGGGGAGTGATGAGGAAATACCGAATTCTGGTCGCGCTGCTGCTCGCGCTGCTCTGTACCGGCTGTGAGCAGACGCGGCATCCCGCAACTGCAGGAGCGCCGCGGGAAGTTGCCGTCGAGCTGTGGCATGTGCAGCAGACGACGGTCGCCGAACATATCGAGTCCGTGGCCACTCTCGCCGCCCGCGAGTCGGTCGCGCTCAGCTTGCAGGTCAGTGGCAAGGTCAGCGCATTGCACTTCGAGGACGGTGACACGGTGGCCGCGGGGCAGATGTTGCTGGAGCTGGATGCTACCGAGGCGGCGGCGCGCGTGGCCGAGGTCGAGGCGGCCCTGGCGCAGGCGCGACTGGAACTGCAGCGTTTGAGCAGACTGGGCGCGGATATTTCCACGCGCGCGGCGATCGACATCGCGCGGGCGAGCGTGGCGGCGGAAGAAGCCCGGCTGGCGCAGGCGCGGGCCATTCTGGAGGAGCATCGTCTGCGGGCGCCCTTTGCCGGAGTTCTGGGCTTTCGTGAGGTCAGCGTTGGCGCCCTAATCACGCCGGGTACCGAGGTGACCCAGCTCGACGCCATCGACCGTCTGAAGCTGGATTTCACTGTGCCGGAAGTGCACCTTTCGCGCCTGCGAGTGGGCGACAGTGTGGAGGGACACAGCCCGGCCTGGCCGGACCAGGTATTTGTCGGCAGCGTGCGCAGTATCGGCAGTCGGGTCGATCCGGTGACGCGGGCGGTGACAGTGCGCGCCACCCTGGACAATGCCAGCGGCGAGCTGCGGCCGGGCATGCTGCTGACGGTCAATCTGCTGGCGGGAGAGCAGACGGCGCTGGTCGTGCCCGAGCAGGCCCTGTTGCAGCGGGGGGGCAGCAGTTTTGTCTACAGCGTCGATGACGCGGGCCGTGCCTTGAGCGTGCCGGTGCGTATAGAGCGTCGCGTGGAAGGCGGTGTGCTGATCGAGGGCGAGCTTGTACCGGGGACGCCGGTTGTGCTGCGCGGGCACCTCAATCTGCGCGATGGCACGCCGGTGCGCGCAGTGGCGCCGGGCTCCCAGCTGGCCGAGGGGCCCGCCGCGTGAGGCTCTCGGATCTGTCGGTGCAGCGCCCGGTCTTCGCGACCGTGCTCGCGCTGCTGCTCGCCGCCTTTGGTGCCATGGCCTTCTCCCAGCTCTCGACCCGGGAGTACCCGGATGTCGCCGCCCCCCAGGTGTCGGTGAGCACCAGCTACCGGGGAGCCGCAGCCGACGTCGTCGAGACGCGCATCACCCAGGTGCTGGAGGAGGAGCTGGGGGGTATCGAGGGGGTGCGCAGTCTCCGCTCCAGCAGCATCGACGGGCGCTCCAGCATCAACATCGAGTTTGACCTGTCGAGGGACATTGATGCCGCCGCCAACGATGTTCGCGACAAGGTGGCGCGCGCGCTGGATCGCCTGCCCCAGGAGGCGGAGAGTCCGACGGTTTCCAAGGCCGACAGCGATGCCTCTCCCATCATCTATATCAGCCTGGAGGCAGCGGACCTGCCACTGGTCGAGGTTACCGATTACGCCGAGCGCTATATCAAGGACCGTTTTGCCGCCATCAATGGGGTGGCGTCGGTGAACACTTACGGCGGTGGTGCCCGCGCCATGCGCATCTGGATCGACCGCCACAAACTCAACGCACGGGGCCTGAGCGTCAGTGACGTGCTGGAAGCCCTGCGCCGTGAGAACATCGAACTGCCGGCGGGTCTGGTCGAGTCGACCCGTATGGAGTTTCCCCTGCGCCTGCAGCGCGCCTACCGCAGTGAGCGCGAATTCCGCGAGCTGGTGGTTACCCGCGGTACGGACGGGCACCTGGTACGCCTGGGCGAGCTGGCCCGGGTGGAGATCGGCAGTGAGGACAGCCGCCGCCTGTTTATCACTAACGGCCGGGAGAGCATGGCCCTGGGGGTGGTCAAGCAATCCAACTCCAATACCGTGGAAGTCCTGGCTGCCATCCGTGCGGAGATCGAGTCGGTCCGCGCGGACCTGCCCGACGGTATGGAAATCTCCGCATCCGGCGACGCCTCGGCCTTCATTCGCGCCGCCATCAGCGGTGTGTACTGGACCCTGGGGATCACCACGGCACTCGTGGCCGCGGTGATTTTTCTGTTCCTGGGCGCCTGGCGGGCGACCCTGATTCCGGTGGTCTGCATACCCTTGTCCCTGCTGTCGAGCTGTATCGCGCTGTTGGCGTTTGGCTACTCGGTCAATTTGATCACGCTGCTGGCGATGGTGCTGGCCATCGGTCTGGTGGTGGATGATGCCATCGTGGTGCTCGAGAATATCCACCGGCGTGTGGAAGAAGGCGAGCCGGCGCTGCTGGCGGCGTCCCGGGGGGCGCGCCAGGTGGGCTTCGCCGTGGTCGCTACCACCGCCGTACTGCTGGCGGTATTCACTCCGATTGTCTTCATGCAGGACATGACCGGGCGGATATTCGCCGAGCTGGCGGTGGCCATTTGTGTCGCGGTCATCGCCTCGTCGGTGCTGGCCCTCAGCCTGGTGCCGATGCTGTGTAGCAAGCTGCTGCGCCCCCAGGCGCGGCGCTCGCTGCTTGATCGCAGTGTCGGCAGTGCATTGCAGGGCCTGTCACGCGGCTACCGCAGCAGCCTGCAGTGGACCTTGCGGCGACCGCTGTTGATGCTGATTCTGCTCTCGGTACTGGCACTGCTCGCCTTCCAGATGCGCGACCAGCTACGCCTGGAGCAGGTGCCGGTGGAAGACCAGGATACGGTGCTTGTTCTGGCTCGGGCGGAGCAGGGCACAGGCATTGACAGCATGCGCCAGGTGATCGAGGCCTTGCAGGCGCCGGCGCTGCAGCGAGCAGCGGATGGCACGATTCCCCGCGTGCTGTTCGTGTCGCCCTCGTTTGGCACCACGACCCCCGATGGTGCCTTTTCGCGAATCTCCATGGTCAGTCGCGACCAGCGCGACTACTCGGCCTTCGAGTTGCGCGATGCGCTGATGCGCGAGTGGCGCGAGATTCCGGGTGTCCGCGTCATGGCATTCCTGCCCTCGGGGCTGGGGCAGGGCGGCGCCAATACGCCGGTGGAGTTTGTGCTGCAGGGACCCGATTACCGCAGCCTGGCGCAGTGGCGCGATATTGTGCTGCGCGAGGCCGGTAGCAGTGGTCTGTTCGGCAACCTGGACAGTGATCTGCGCGAAACCCAGCAGCAGCTGCATCTGCATACCGACCTGGACCGCGCGGCGGCGCTGGGGGTCAGCGCACGCGCCCTGGCCGAGGCTCTGCAGGCACTGATGAGCGAGCAGGAGGTGTCGACCTTCAGTGAACGCGGTGAGGAATATCCGGTTATCGTTCAGCTGGAGCGAAGCCAGCGCAGCAGCCCGGATGACGTGCGCAATATCTTTGTCCGCAGCGACAGCGGCGAGTTGATTCAGCTGGCCAACCTGGTGAGCCTGGAAAGTCGCGCCGGTATCAGTGCCTTGCACCGCTACAACCGCATGCGTGCGGTAACCCTGAGTGGCAGCCTGGCGCCGGGCGTTAGCCTCGGCGAGGCCCTCACCTTTCTCGAGCAGGTGGTCGAGCGCAAGTTGCCCCCCATGGCGAAGGTCGATTACCGCGGCGAGTCTCTCAATTACAAGGAGTCCACCGGCGCGCTCTATGCAACCTTTGGCCTCGCCCTGCTGGTGACCTTCCTGGTCATGGCGGCACAGTTTGAAAGTTTCGTGCACCCCACGGTGATCATGATCACCGTGCCGCTGGCCGTGGTCGGGGGGCTGGGGGGGCTGGTGCTGACGGGCCAGTCCTTCAATATCTTCAGCCAGATAGGCCTGCTGATGCTGATCGGCATCGCGACCAAGAACGGTATTCTTCTGGTGGAGTTCATCAACCAGTTGCGCGATGCCGGGCGAGCCTTCGAGGACGCCATCCTGGAGGGCTGCCAATTGCGTCTGCGTCCGGTGTTGATGACCACGGTCTCGACCCTGGCGGGGGCTCTGCCGCTGATGCTGATGAGTGGACCGGGCTCGGCCAGTCGCAATGTGCTGGGCGCGGTCATTCTGTTTGGTGTGGCGCTCGCCACGCTGTTTACACTCTACCTGGTGCCCGGGCTGTACTACCTGCTGGCGCGTCGCACCGGATCCCCGGAAACCATTGCCCGGCAGATGGCCGCACTGGAGCGCGCTCAGTGATGGGTGGCATCACCGTGAGGGCGGTGATAACCCGCGGGAAGAGGATCGGTATCCTGGGGGCGCGGGGGCGAGCACTGCCCGCGGCTCAAAGCCCGCCGTGTTCCATCAGGTAGGTGATTGCCACCTTGATCAGGAAGCCGAAGATCCCGAGTGCCAGGGCGATATAGAGAATGAAGGTGCCAAAGCGGCCGGCGTCGCTCCGCCGCGCCAGGTCCCAGACGATAAAGATCATGAACAGGATCAGGGCACCCACGCCCAGGGTGACACCGTAGTCGGTCAGCCAGCGGTCCATGCTGCTCAGGCGACTGTCACGTCGGCCTCGAGGTGGACCTCCGCGTTCATGGAACTGGTGATCAGGCAGGCGGCCTCGGCCTTCTCCAGCACCCGCCGCGCCTTCTCCGGGTCGCTGCCCTCGGGGACGCTGAGACGCGCGGCGACGGTGACCGCGGTAAACCGGGTGACGCGCTCGACCCGGTCCAGGGTGCCGGTAGCGTCGCACTCGAGACTCGTCCACGTCAGGCGGGAAGCGCTGGCCACGGCACGGAAGGTCAGTATGAAGCAGTCCGCCACGGCACCGAGGAGCAGGCTCTCCGGGGACCAGTAACCCTCGGGGCCGCCGAACTCGGGGGGCGGCGTGGTCTCCAGAACCGGCAGCTTGTCGCCCTCAAGCCTGACCGGGCCGTCACTGCTGCCCCGGGCGTGGACGCGGTAGTGGTGTGGGAAATCCTGCATACTCTACTCCTGCTGCGTGTCGTCAGGCCTGGACCTGACGCCATGATAACGCCGGCAGCGAGTCCAGGCCATCGGCATTGCCGTGTCGGTGTGCTGGCCCGCTCCTTGCATCGTCAAGATTATGTCCACTGTTTTGCGATGCCTCCATGTCCCAGTCCGCCGCTGATTTCCTGATTGCTGCCCGCCAGAGTGAGATACGCACCCTGCAGCATTTGCTGCCGCGGGTGCGCCTGGTGGTGATTGTCAGTGGCCTGGTGCATGCCCTGCAGCGCGAGCGTGGCGCCTCGGGCATTTTTACCGGCTCGAGGGGGCAGCGTTTCCGCCAGCAGCGGCGGAACCTGGTGAGCGCCACGGACCAGCAGGTGCTGGCCTTCGATCAGCTGCTGGCGGACCTGGAGCGCGACGAGGCCCTGCAGCAGGCGGGCAGCCACCTGCTCAGCCGGCTGGCGCGAGTGCTCCACCAGCTCGGTCGACGCGATGCGATTTTGCGTGGCACCGCGCGCCTGGAAATGGACGAGGATCGGATCTACGACTTTTACACCGGACTGATCCAGGACCTGCTGGGCGTGGTGTTTGACATCGCGGATACCGCGACCGATTCCGCGGTGACGCGGGCGCTGGTCGCGCTGCTTCACTTCATGCAGGGGAAGGAGCTTGCCGGTCAGGAGCGCGCCCTGGGTGCCTTGCGCCTGACCAGCGGCCGGCTGTGTGCCCAGCGCAGCGAGAAGCTGGTCGTCTTGCAGGAGGGCCAGCGCCGCAGCTTGGAGGTCTTCTCGCGCTTTGCCGACGCGGGCAGCCTGGCGGTCTGGCAGTCGTGGCTTGCCGACGTATCCAGCCAGCAGGCCCTGGACGACCTGCGCGCTCACGTCGTGGCGCGGCAGTCGGAATCCTCGTCGGACGCCGATCTCAGTGAGACCTGGTTTGCCGTCTGTACCGCGCGCATCGATGCCATGAAGGCGGTGGAGGATCAACTGTCGCTGCATCTGCGCCACGCCGCGGAGGAGAGTCTGGCGGCGTCGCGCCGGGAGTTTGCCGCCTGCCACCGGGAGGTGCATGCCCTGGCCCAGCTGGACCGTCTGTCGGAGCAGCCGGAGGCGGCGCTTGTCGGCGACGGCGAGGCGCTGCGACCCGGCATGCGGCGCTCCCTGATTGATCTGTTGGAAGAGCAGACCAGCCGGCTGGCCGACCTGCAGGAAGCGCTCGAGCAGGCGCGCACGGCGCTCGCCGAGCGCCGGCTGGTGGACCGCGCCAAGGCCCTGCTGATTCGACACCGCGGCCTTTCGGAACACGAGGCGCACAGCCTGCTCCGCCGCATGGCGATGAACCAGGGCTGCAAGCTGCCGGAAGTGGCGCGGGCGGTCCTCAACCTGTCGGAGGTTTTCGATGGCTAGCTGCGCGAATTTGAGGCGTCTGCACAGCGCTGGTGCGCACAGAGCGTGCGTGGCCGCACGTTCGGAGACCCCTGAAATAGGCTGATTTGCCGTTTTACGCGGCTTGTCGGGAATCTGGCACGCGCTTTGCTCGAACAAATGTGAATCCGGACAACGGCGTCCGGGCTTGCAGACAGACCGGGTCCCCAGGGGCCAGCGACCGAGCAATGGCGCTCACCACACGGAAAAACCTTCCGTGTCGTGGGCGCCTTTTTTTTGTGCCGAAAAAACCGAGGAGCATGTGATGAAGCGACCCCTTGCCACCCTGCGCATACTGCTGGCGACAGCGCTGTCCCTGGGCAGTGCTGCCCTGCAGGCGCTGGGTTATCCCGAGAAAGCGGAATTGACCTTCGGCTTCATCAAGCTTACCGATATGGCGCCCCTGGCCGTGGCGCGGGACAAGGGCTTCTTCGAGGAGGAGGGGCTGTACGTCACACTGGAGGCTCAGGCCAACTGGAAGGTTCTGCTGGACCGCACCATTTCCGGCGAGCTCGACGGCGCCCACATGCTCTCCGGCCAGCCCCTGGCGGCGACCCTGGGTTACGGCACGCAGTCACACATCATTACCGCCTTCACCATGGACCTGAACGGCAATGCCTGCACCGTGGCCAACGATGTCTGGGACGCCATGAAACCGCAGGTGCCTCACCAGGATGGCAAGCCGGTGCATCCGATCAGCGCCGCCGCCTTGCGTCCGGTCATCCAGGCTCACCGCCAGGGCGGAGAAACTTTCCGCATGGGCATGGTGTTCCCGGTGTCGACCCACAACTACGAGTTGCGTTACTGGCTGGCGGCTGGCGGCATCCACCCGGGCTATTACGCGCCCCGGCGCGGCGATACCGCCGGCACCCTGGACGCGGATGTGCTGATTTCGGTCACGCCGCCGCCGCAGATGCCGGCGACCCTGGACGCGGGCACCATCCACGGCTATTGCGTCGGCGAGCCCTGGAACCAGCAGGCGGTATTCCGCGGCATCGGTGTCCCGGTGGTGGCCGACCTGGCCATCCGCAACAACATCTCCGAGAAGGTCTTCGGCGTTACCCAGGCCTGGGCCGCGCAGTACCCCAACACGCACGTGCGGGTGGTGAAGGCCCTGATCCGCGCCGGGCACTGGCTGGACGAGCGCAGTAACGCCAACCGCGAGGAGGCTGCGCGACTGATCTCCCGCTCGCACTATGTGGGCGCCGACTACGAGGTCATCGCCAACAGCATGACCGGGGTCTTCGAGTACGAGAAAGGGGATGTGCGCCCGGCGCCCGACTTCAATGTCTTCTTCCGTTATCACGCGACCTACCCCTACTACTCGGACGCGATCTGGTACCTCACCCAGATGCGCCGCTGGGGACAGATCAGCGACGCGAAACCAGACGACTGGTACCTGGAAACCGCGCGCAAGGTCTTCCGCCCCGAGATCTACCGCCAGGCGGCGGAGGCCCTGATCGACGAGGGTCTGATGTCGCCGCAGGACTTTCCCGATTTCGAGACCGAGAGCGGTATCCGGCCGGTGGCCCACACCACCTTCATCGATGGCATTCCCTTTGACGCCACGGCGCCGAATGCCTACCTCGACGCCTTTCCCATCGGCCTCAAGGGCGATCAGCAGCCCTGAGTCGACCCAAACGCTGGAGATGCATTCATGAATACTTCGCAACTTGTCAGTCAGCTGCATGCCCGCCTGCCGGATCGCGATCGCGAAGGGCTGCGACAGAGCGGGCAGTGGCTGCTGCGCACCCTGGGTGCACCCCTGCTGGGACTGGCACTGTTCCTGCTGCTCTGGCAATTCGCGGCGCAGCGGGTGGACACCTCCCTGGGCGCGTTTCCCGGCCCCGTGGCGGTGGCGGAGCAGGCGGCCAATCTGTTGCGGGAGCACCAGCGCGAGCGGGAGCGGGCCGCGGCCTTCTACCAGCGGCAGGAGCAGCGTATCGCCGAGCGCCTGCGGGACCAGCCGGACTGGCAGCCGACCTGGCGCAGCTACACCGGCGCACCGACCTTCCTGGATCAGATCCTGACCAGTCTGGGCACCGTCCTTGCGGGCTTTCTGCTGGCCTCGGTGATCGCGGTTCCCCTGGGCATCGTCATGGGCCTGAGCCCCTTCGTGAATCGTGCGGTCAACCCGCTGGTGCAGCTGTTTCGCCCGGTCTCGCCGCTGGCCTGGCTGCCCCTGGTGACCCTGGTGGTCTCTGCGGTCTACACCGGCGATGACCCGCTGTTTGAGCGCGCCTTCGTGGTGTCGGCGATCACCGTCACGCTGTGTTCCCTGTGGCCGACCCTGATCAACACCGCGGTGGGTGTGAAGGCCGTCAGTCCGGACCTGGACAACGTCAGCCGGGTGCTGCGGCTGGGCTGGTTCAGCCATGTGTGGCGGATCGTCCTGCCCTCGGCAATCCCCATGATCTTCACCGGCTTGCGGGTGTCCCTGGGCATTGCCTGGATGGTGCTGATCGCCGCCGAAATGCTGGCGCAGAACCCCGGGCTCGGCAAGTTCGTCTGGGACGAGTTCCAGAACGGCAGTTCCCAATCCCTCAGCCGGATCATGGTGGCGGTCCTCGCCATCGGTCTGATCGGCTTTCTGCTCGACCGGTTGATGTTGCTGCTGCAGCGCCGGGTCGACTGGCAACAAGGAGACTGAGATGAGTAAGTGCCTGCTGGATATATCCGCGGTCGACATGCGCTTTCCCACGCCCCGGGGCGAGTTCGAGGCCCTGCGCGACGTCAACCTGAAGATCCGCGAGGGGGAATTTGTCTCTCTGATTGGCCACTCGGGATGTGGCAAGTCTACGGTACTCAACCTGGTGGGCGGCCTGCTGCAGGCCTCCGCGGGGGGCATCATTCTCGACGGGCGCGAGGTGCGGGAGCCCGGCCCGGAGCGTGCCGTCGTGTTCCAGAACCATTCCCTGCTGCCCTGGCTCAGTGTGCGCGAGAACGTGGCACTCGCGGTGCGGCAGGTGTTCCGGCGCCGCAAGAGCCGCGCCGAGATGCGCGAGTGGGTCGACCACCACCTGGCGCTGGTGCACATGAGCGATGCCGCCGACAAGCGACCGGACGAGATTTCCGGGGGCATGAAACAGCGCGTGGGGGTCGCCCGGGCCCTGGCGATGCAGCCGCGTGTGCTGCTGATGGACGAGCCCTTCGGCGCCCTGGATGCCCTGACCCGCGCCCACCTCCAGGACACGCTGATGGAGATCCAGCGCGACCTCAATAACACCGTGATCATGATCACTCACGACGTGGACGAGGCGGTACTGCTTTCGGACCGCATCGTGATGATGACCAATGGCCCCTCGGCGACGGTCGGCGAAGTGCTGGAAATCGACCTGCCGCGTCCGCGGGACCGCCTGGAACTGGCGGGCGATACGCACTACACCCGCCTGCGCCGCGAGGTCCTGCGTTTTCTCTATGAAAAGCAGCGCAAGGTGGAGGCCATGCCGGCGGCGTCAGGCCGTGCAGAGGCCGGGGCGTCCGCGGGCGCGACAGACCAACGCCGCGCCGTCGGCAGTGACTTGTGAAGGAGGCGAGCATGAACAAGCCCAGACTGGTAGTGATTGGCAACGGCATGGTGGGGCAGCGTTTTCTCGAGGAAATGGTGGAGCGCGGTCACCCCTACGAGATAACGGTTTTCTGCGAGGAGCCCGTGCCCGCCTATGACCGGGTGCAACTGAGCAGCTGGTTCAGCGGTGCCACGGCGGATGACCTCGCGCTGACCTCAATGGCATGGTTCCGGGAACAGGGAATCAAGCTGGTGATCGGCGAGGAGGCGACGTGCATCGACCGCGAGCGCCGGGAAGTCACCGGTAGCCGCGGCACTGTGGTGGCCTACGACGAGCTGGTGCTGGCGACCGGTTCCTACCCCTTCGTGCCGCCGATTCCCGGGAGCGAGCGCGAGGCCTGCCTGGTCTACCGCACCCTGGAGGACCTCGGTGCGATACAGGCGGCCGCTCAAACCAGCCGCGTTGGCGCGGTGGTCGGCGGTGGCCTGCTCGGGCTCGAGGCGGCCAAGGCGCTGCAGGACCTGGGCCTGGAAACCCATGTGGTGGAGTTCGCGCCGCAATTGATGGGCGTCCAGCTGGATGGCCCGGGCGGGGCGCTGCTGCGCCGCAAGATCGAGGAGCTGGGTGTGCAGGTGCATACCGGCAAGGCGACCCAGCACATCGAGGACGGTGCGGACTGCCGTCACCGCATGGTATTTGCCGATGGCGAGCTGGAAACCGACCTGGTGCTGTTTTCCGCGGGCATTCGGCCCCGGGATGCGCTGGCGCGTGACTGCGGGTTGCTGCTCGGCGAGCGCGGGGGCGTGGTGATCGACGACCGCTGTCGCACCTCGGACCCGGCGATCTACGCCATCGGCGAGGTGGCCCTGTGGCAGCAGCGCATCTTCGGCCTGGTGGCGCCGGGCTACGACATGGCCCGGCAGCTTGCAGCCGGGCTCTGCGGTGATGCCGACGCGGCGTTTCGCGGCGCGGACATGAGCACCAAGCTCAAGCTGCTGGGGGTGGAGGTAGGCTCCATCGGCGACGCCCATGGGCGCACGCCGGGCTCGCACAGCTGCAGCCTGGAGGACAGCGTCGCCGGTGTCTACAAGAAGCTGGTCATCAGCGAGGACGGCAGCCGTCTCCTGGGAGCCGTGCTGGTGGGAGATACCGGCGACTACGGCAGCCTGCTGCAATACTGCCTGAACGGTATCGACCTGCCGCCGGCGCCCCTGAGTCTGATCCTGCCGGCAGGCGAGGGCAAGCCTGCCCTGGGTGTGGATGCACTGCCCGACAGCGCGCAGATCTGCTCCTGCAACAACGTCAGCAAGGGTGACCTGTGTGCCGCGGTGAGCGGCGGCTGCACCACGATCGGCGCCTTGAAAGCGGAAACCCGCGCCTCCGCCACCTGCGGCGGCTGCAGCACCCTGGTCAAGCAGGTAATGGACGCAGAGCTCAAGCGCCAGGGGGTAGAGGTTACCAACCATCTCTGTGCGCACTTTCCCTACAGCCGCCAGGAGCTCTATCACCTGGTGCGAGTAAACGAGCTGCGCAGCTTCGACGCCCTGCTGCAGGCCCACGGCAGCGGCCTCGGCTGCGAGATCTGCAAGCCCGCCGTGGCCTCGATCCTGGCCTCGTGCTGGAACGACTACGTGCTCGACCCGCGGCATGTCGGCCTGCAGGACACCAACGACAACTTCCTCGCCAACCTGCAGAAGGACGGCAGCTACTCCGTGGTGCCCCGTGTGCCGGGTGGGGAGATCACCCCGGAAAAACTGTGCGTCCTGGGGGAGGTGGCGCAGCGCTACGATCTCTACACCAAGATTACCGGCGGCCAGCGCATCGACCTCTTCGGTGCCCGGGTGGAGCAGCTCCCGGCGATCTGGCGGGAACTGGTGGATGCCGGTTTTGAATCCGGGCACGCCTACGGCAAGGCCCTGCGCACGGTGAAGTCCTGTGTCGGCTCCACCTGGTGTCGCTATGGCGTGCAGGACTCGGTGGGCATGGCGATCTTCCTGGAAGAGCGCTACCGCGGTATCCGTTCGCCCCACAAGCTGAAGATGGCCGTTTCCGGCTGTACCCGGGAGTGCGCCGAAGCCCAGGGCAAGGACGTCGGCGTGATCGCCACGGAAAAGGGCTGGAACCTCTATGTCTGCGGCAACGGCGGCATGCGGCCGCGGCACGCCGAGCTGTTCGCCAGCGACCTGGACGACGCCACGCTGGTGCGCACCATCGACCGCTTCCTGATGTTCTACATCGCTACCGCCGATCGCCTGCAGCGCACCTCCGTGTGGCGGGACAACCTGGAAGGTGGCCTGGCCTACCTGCAGGCGGTGATCCTGGAGGATTCCCTGGGCATCGCCGCGGAGCTGGAGTCGCAGATGCAGGCCCTGGTGGACAGCTATGTCTGCGAATGGAAACGCACCATCGAGGATCCGGAGGCGCTGAAACGCTTCCGGCCCTTCGTCAACGACGAGCGCGGTGACGAGCAAATCGTCTACGTGCGCGAGCGCGGCCAGAAGCGCCCCGCCCGTCCCGAGGAAAAGGCCGAGGTCACCGCACACGAGCCCCAACGCGTACTCGAGGAGACTCTCTGATGAATAGTCCAGCTGCCCGTGTTGTGTCTGCCGAGCCCGCCTGGCGGGGTGTCTGCAGGCTGTCCGACCTGGTGCCCGGCAGTGGCGTCGCCGCCCGGCTGGGTAGCGACCAGGTGGCCCTGTTCCATACGCCGGAGGGCGTGTTTGCCATTGGCAACTTCGATCCCTGCAGCGGCGCCAACGTGCTTTCCCGCGGCATTGTCGGTGACCTGGACGGTCGCCTGGTGGTGGCCTCGCCGGTCTACAAGCAGCACTTCTGCCTGCGCACCGGTGAGTGCCTGGAGGATCCGGGGGTGCGTGTCCCGACTTGGCCGGTACAGGTCGCCGGCGAAGACGTCCTGCTGGCGGATCAGCCGCAATCGGCGGCGGCCCTGGAGCGCTGACATGTCGCGGCGGCAACGGCTTCTGGTGGTGGGCAACGGGATGGCCGCGACGCGGCTGCTGGACGAGTTGCTGCGGCGCGACGCCGGGCGCTTTCAGGTGACGGTGGTGGGTGCCGAAGCCGAGCCCGGCTACAACCGCGTGCTGCTCTCCCCCCTGCTGGCCGGTGAGGCGGCGGAAGCCGAGCTGATCACCCATGACCGCGACTGGTACCGCGAGCGGGGCATCGCCCTGCATTGCGGCGACCCGGTCACTTGGCTGTGCACCCGGGAGCGCCGTGCGCGCACGGCCAGTGGGCGGGATTTCGCCTGGGATCAACTGGTGCTGGCCACCGGTGCCCGCGCGGCGCGCCCCGCGGTGCCAGGTATCGCGCTGAACAACGTGATCGCGCTGCGCTCCCTGGCCGACGCCCGCTGGTTGGGGCAGCGTGCTGAGGCCGGCGGACGAGCGATTGTGGTCGGCGGTGGCCTGCTGGGGCTGGAGGCCGCCTGCGCGCTGCAGGCGCGCGGCATGCAGGTCAGCGTGCTGCAACGCGGACCGTGGCTGATGAACCGGCAGCTGGATGCCGAGGCGGGCAGCCTGTTGGCGGAGCGGCTGGCGCGGCGAGGGGTGGACTGCCAGACCGGTGCGCGCCTGTCCGAGCTGCTGGGAGCGGACGCGGTTTCCGGCGTGTGCCTGGAGGATGGCCGTCGCCTGGAATGCGATCTGGTGGTGCTGGCCGCGGGGATCGAGCCGCGCACCGAACTGGCCCGCGCCGCCGGCCTGCGCTGTGATCGGGGAGTGTGCGTCGACCCCTGGTTGCGTACCTCGGCCACGGGCGTCCACGCCCTGGGGGAATGTTGCCAGATTGGCGAGGAGCTTTTTGGGCTGGTGGCCCCGGTCTATCGCCAGGCAGAGGTGCTGGGGCGGACACTGGCGGGCGAGGCGGTCCCGGGCTACCGCAGCGAGCCGGCGCCCACGCGCCTCAAGGTCAGCGGCCTCGAGGTGTTTTCCGCCGGGCAGCCGTGCTGTGGCGAGGCGATTCGCAGCCTGGCCTGGCGCGACCCGGTGGCGGGGCACTACCGCCGGCTGTGGCTGCGTGCCGGGCGGCTGGTGGGCGCCGTGCTGCTGGGGGAAACGCGGGACGGACAGCAGTACTTCGATCGCATTCAGTCGGCGCAGGCAGTTGAAGACAGCGACCGCTTGTTGCTGGGCCTGGACGCGGCATGAGCGGCGCGGTCTGTACCACCTGCCCCTACTGCGGTGTCGGCTGCGGGGTCCGGGTGACCGTCGGCGAGGCTCAGTCCGGCCAGGTCGCGGTCAGCGGCGACCCCGACCATCCCGCCAATCTCGGTCGGCTGTGCGTCAAGGGCAGTGCCCTGGGGGAAACGCTGGGTGACGAGGGGCGCCTGCTCTACCCGGAAATCGAGGGTCGCCGTGCCTCCTGGGATCAGGCCCTGGACCAGGTCGCGGGCGACCTGCGCCGCACTCTGACGCGCCACGGCCCCGAGGCCGTGGCGTTCTATGTTTCGGGTCAACTTCTGACCGAAGATTACTACGTTGCCAACAAGCTGATGAAGGGCTTCCTGGGCAGCGCCAATATCGATACCAACAGCCGCCTGTGCATGTCCTCGGCGGTTGCCGCCCACAAGCGGGTACTCGGCAGCGACTCGGTGCCCGGCAATTATCGCGATCTGGAACTGGCGGACCTGCTGGTGATTACCGGCTCCAATCTGGCCTGGGCCCACCCGGTCTTGTACCAACGTATCGCCGCCGAAAAGGCGCGGCGGCCGGGGCTGCGGGTGGTGGTAATCGACCCGCGGCAGACAGCCACCTGCGAGCTGGCGGACCTGCACCTGCCTTTGGCGCCGGGCAGCGACGGTTACCTCTTCGACGGTTTGCTGGCCTGGCTGGTGCGGCAGCAGGCGGTCGACCGCGACTTTGTCAGGCGGCACACCGAGGGCTTCAAGGCGCAGGCAGCGGCGAGTCTTACGCGCAACCCGGATCTCGCTGCGAGCGCGGCTGCCTGTGGCCTGCCAGCGGAAAAGCTGGAGCGACTCTACCGCTGGTTTGCGCAGACACCGCGCACGGTCACGCTGTTCTCCCAGGGCATCAACCAGTCGACGACTGGCGTCGACAAGGGCAGCGCGATTCTCCACTGCCACCTGGCTACCGGCCGCATCGGTCGACCCGGCGCCAGCCCCTTTTCGATTACCGGGCAGCCCAACGCCATGGGGGGGCGCGAAGTGGGTGGCCTGGCCAATCAGTTGGCGGCACACATGGAGTTGGACAATCCGCAGCACCGGGAGCAGGTGGCGCGCTTCTGGGGCGCCTCGCAGATACCCGCGCGCCCCGGGCTGCGCGCTGTCGAGCTGTTCGAGGCCGTGGCTCGGGGCGACGTGAAGTTTCTTTGGGTGATTGCCACCAACCCCGCGGTATCGCTGCCCCGCAGCGCCCGGGTGCGCGAGGCACTGGCCGGCTGCGAGACCCTGGTGGTGTCCGACTGTGTCGATGACACCGATACCCTGCGCCATGCGCGGATTCGCCTGCCCGCGGCGGCCTGGGGGGAGAAGGATGGCACGGTGACCAATTCCGAGCGCCGCATCTCGCGCCAGCGGGCGTTCCTGCCGCCGCCGGGAGAGGCGCGCCCGGACTGGTGGATGCTCTGCCAGGTGGCCAGTCGCCTCGGCCACGGCGGTGCCTTCGATTACCCGGGACCGGCGGCCATCTTCCGCGAGCACGCGGCGCTGTCGGCCTTCGAGAATGGCGGCCGCCGGGACTTCGATATCGGTGCCCTGGCCGAGCTCAGCGATACCGCCTACGACACCCTGCGGCCGGTGCAATGGCCCTGCCCGGCAACTCCGGTGGGCAGACATTCTGGCGCGGGCGCTGGTTCGGAAGACAAGGCAGGCGATGCCCTGGACCGGGACACGGGAGATGAGCTGGGCGAGCCGCGGGGAAGCGGGCGCCTGTTCGCGGATGGTCATTTCTTTACGCCCTCGGGGCGTGCCCGCTTTGTCGACTGCAGGCCGCGGCCGCTGCCGGTGGCTGTCGACAGTGAATTCCCGCTGATGCTCAACACCGGTCGCATCCGCGACCAGTGGCATAGCATGACCCGCACCGGACGCAGCGACCGGCTTCTGCAGCACATCGCCGAGCCCTTTGTGGAGATGCACCCCGATGACCTGGTGCAGTGCGGCCTGGAGGACGGCGAGCTGGTGGAGGTGCGCAGTGCCCTGGGCCAGTGCCGGGTGCGGGCCCGAGCGCAAATGGGACAGACCCCTGGCACGGCCTTCATGCCGATTCACTGGAGTGACGGCTTCGCGTCGGCTGCCACGGTCGACACCCTGGTGGCCGCGCAGGTGGATCCGTACTCCGGGCAACCCGCGTTCAAGCAGACGCCGGTTTCAGTGACGGCCCTGTCACCGTGCTGGGAGGCCCTCCTGCTGAGCCGGGAACGGCTGCCACTGCCGGATGTTGACTACTGGTGTCGCCGACCGCGGGGTGGCTGGCAGCTGGTCAATCTGGCTGCTCGTCTACCTCCCGGCATGATCGACTGGAAGCAGCTCTGGCAGGGGGCTGTGGAGAACTGGGCGGAGCTGGAGGACAGTGCCGGCGAGTTCCTGCGACTGGTGGGCTATCGCGAGGGGCGGCCGGTCTGCTGGCTGGCGCTGGGTGCCGGCCGCCCGAGCGTGGATGAGAGCTGGTTGCTGGATGCCCTGACGGCCGGCGAGTTGCCGGCGCTGAATCTGGCGCGGGGACGTCCCCTCGCCGGCGGCGATTGCAGCGCGCTGGTGTGCAGCTGTCATCAGGTCCGCGAGGCGGCCATACAACAAGCAATCGACGATGGCGCGCAGACTGCCGAGGCACTTGGCGAGCAGACCCGGGCGGGAACCAACTGCGGCTCCTGCCTGCCGGAGTTGCGCAAATTGTTATCGATGCGGTGATCACGGTTTCGGTGATGCGCCGCGTGGTGTGAAAAACAGGGGGACGACGATGAAGAAAAAGTGGGACAAGAGTGTGTGGTCATTGCTGGCCATCCTGGGGGGCGCCTCGGTGCAGGCCGGGGAGGCCGTCGGGGTCGACAGTTTGGCGGCGGCCCTGCAAGAGGGGGAGATCGGGTTGTCGTTTCGCCTGCGCCACGAGCAGGTGGCGGATGACGTCTTCGCCAGGGACGCCAATGCCTCGACGCTGCGGGGGCGCCTGAGCTGGAACAGTGCCCCTTGGCGTGGCTGGGAGCTGGCGGCGGAAGTCGATCACGTCGCTTACCTCTTCGACGGGCGCTACAACGACACGCGCAACGGCAAGACCGGATTTCCGGTGGTGGTGGACCCCACAGGCACCGATCTGAATCGCTTCAGCCTGGGCTGGCAGGGGGAGCAGGTTTCCGTCGTGGCGGGGCGCCAGCGCATCCTGCTGGACAATCAGCGCTTTGTCGGCGGGGTGGGTTGGCGGCAGAACGAGCAGACCTACGATGCCCTGCGTCTTGCCCTGCAGCCGCTGACCGAACTTCAGATCGATTACACCTGGGTGGAGGATACCCGGCGTATTTTCGGCCCCGAGCGCGGAACACCGCCGGCGAGCCTGGACAGCGATCACCACCTGCTGAATATCGCCTGGCGCCCGGGCGAGGCCATCGGCTTGAGCGGATATGCTTACCAGCTGGATTTCGGCCGCGAGGCACCCGGGCTGTCGTCGCGAACGCTAGGGGGCTACCTGCAGGGGCGCGTGGCTCTGGACGGGCTGCTGGCCGACGAGCTGGTGCTGGATTACCGTCTGGAACTGGCGCGGCAGGAGGACGCGGGAGATAACCCCGCCAGTTACAGTGCCGATTTTTCCCACCTCGGGGCCGGCCTGAGCTGGCGGGGCTGGCGGCTGGGGGTGGCGCGGGAAGTGCTTGGCGCGGATCGTGACGCGGGCGTGGCCCTGCAGACGCCGCTGGCGACATTGCACGCCTTCCAGGGTTGGGCCGACAAGTTCCTCAGCACCCCCACCGTGGGGCTGGAGGACCGCTCCGTCGGTGTCAGTGGGCAATTGGCCGGCGTCACATTGAAGGCTACCTGGCATCACTATCAGGCGGATACCGGGGACTCAACATTCGGCCGCGAATGGAACCTGCAGGCCAGCCGACAGTTCGCCGGCCGCTATACCCTCACCCTCAAGTACGCGGACTACCGCGCGGATGATTTCAGTCGCGACACTCGCAAGTTTTGGCTGGTGGCGGAAGCAGGTTTTTGAACCCGACGATTCAGGCGCTACCTGCCAGCTCCCCCTTGCTAATCGCCGCTTGCGGCCAGGCCGGCAGCTCCCACAGTTGCGGGTGCTCGGGGTGCTCATCCGCGGGGGAGAGGTAGATGTCCTCGCCCTGACGGCCGCCGCGCTGCTTGAGCAGGTGCACGGTACGCCAGGCGCGCATCTGCAGTCGCAGGCCGGCGGGGCTGGACTCCGCGGCGGCGCTGTTGGGGCGAAACATTACTGCCAGCGTATCGCTGCCGGCGGCGGCAAGCTGTAGCTTGCGCAACTCGCTGTAGCGATACTGCCCGGCGCCCAGCCAGGCAAACACACTGGCGCTGGTGCCGCTGCGCAGGGCCTGCTCCACGCTCCACAGCAGATCTTCGCGATTGCGCGGGTGGACCAGCAGGACCTGGCGGGTATCGATGCCCCGCGCCGCCAGCAGGGGCGCATAGGGCGCCCAGGGCGGAGCGATGAAGACCTGCCAGCGGCGCTGCCCGCCGAGGGTGGTCATGGCCGGCAGGAACAGCCCCATGTTGCCCAGCCCGCAGCCGTCGCTGAGCACCTCGATGGTGGTGCCGGCGGGCCAGCCTTTTTGCTGCAGGGCCTGGTCCAGGTTGCCGTAACCGGTGGCCAGGCCGCGGCTGTGCCAGTCGCCGTTGGCGGGCTGCCGCCCGCCCTCGAAGCGGCCCGGCCGCCCGCGCCAGGTATCCGGGCGGCGAATAACCTGAGCCAGGGCCTGTTGGGCGAGCGGACCGGCATCATGCCCGCTCTTGTGGTGCTCGGTGTAAGTGGTGCTGTCCATGGTGGCCTTGCCTCCGCGGTTTGTCCCTTGTGCTGTATGGATATACAGTAGTTTGGCGGGTGGCGGATTGCAAGTGAAGGGAACAAGGGCGCAGGATGACCTGTCGCCTGAACGCACAGGTCCGCAGTCGCAAGCGGGGCCGCGGGGGTTTAGCAGGAGAGCAGGAGAGCGACCGCGGTATGGGCGCGGCAGAAGTGCTGTGGAGGTTTAGGCCAGACGGGCCGGAGCGGCTGGCAGTTTGACTCCGGCGAGTGCCAGCAGCAGGGCCTCCAGACGGTCCCAGGGTTTCCCGGGGGCAAAGCCCTTGATACAGGCATCCACCTGCTGGGCCTGGCGCAGCAGCTGCGCCAGCGAGGGACTGGCGTGGCGCTCCAGGGCCGCCTGGGTGGCGGCCAGCCGGCTCTTCCATACCCGGTGGCGCTGAAGTACCTGGCTGACCGGTGCCCCGGCCTCGCACTCGAGCTGGAGACCGTGCAGGGTGCGCAGCTCCCGCGCCAGTACCCAGAGGATCGGCATGCTGTCGCTGCCTTCGCCGCGGAGACCGCGCAGCATGCGCAGGGCCGCCTCCGCCTCCCCGCGCAGGGCGGTGTCCAGCATGGCGAAGAGGTTGTAGCGGGCATTGTCCAGGACGGAAGCGGTCACCGTGTCCAGGCTGACGCGGCCGTTCCCGGCCAGCAGCACCAGTTTCTCGACTTCCTGTACGGCGGCATAGAGGTTGCCCTCCAGGCGTTCCGCGAGCAGCTCCAGGGCATCGGCATCGATCTCCAGCCCCGCTGCCTGCAGCCGCTGGCGCAACCAGCGCGGCATTTCCCGGGCACCCACCGGCCAGACCCGGACCGCGGCGCCGGCCTTGTCCAGGGCCTTGAACCACTTGCTGTTCTGGGACTGCTGGTCCACCTTGCCGCAGAGCAACAGCAGGATGTCGTTGCTGCCGCGCTCCAGGTACTCGCACAGCGCCTTGCTGCCGGCGGCACCGGGCTTGCCCGAGGGCAGGCGGATTTCGATCAGCTTGCGGTCGCCGAAGAGTGACATCTCGGCGGCACTGTCGCGCAGCTGGCCCCAGTCGAAGCGGTCGTCGTCCACTTCCAGCAGTTCGCGTTCGCTGCAGCCTTCGCGGCGGGCCGCCTGGCGAACCAGGTCGGCGCATTCCTGCAGCAGCAGCGGTTCGTCACCGTGCAGGAGGTAGGCAGGGAGGCACTGTTTCTCCAGATGGCCGCGCAGTTGCTCCGGCTTGACCTGCATCAGCGGGCGGCGGCGTGGAAGCCGATACGGCGGAGGATCTGTCGGGCCAGTTCACCGCGCATCTCGGATTGCAGAATGCGGATTTCCTCGGCCTTGCCGACCACGTTGCGGGGGTCATTTTCCATTTGCTTCACCACCACGGCCTCGGTGGACGGCATGGCGATCTCCCCCTGCCGGTCGCGCACACTGAAATTGGCGCGCATGGTGAGTTCGAATTCGGCGGCCCGGGCCTGGTTGTTGAGGGACAGGTTGCGCTGCTGGAAGCGCTCGGGGGAGAGCTCCAGGATATAGGCGGCCTCGCCGCGCTCCACCCACTCGACCCCGTTGGCGGAGAAGCGCGCCTGCAGTTCGCGGCTGAACTCGCTGTTCGGGTTGCCGGTCTCCAGCGCCATCTGCCGCCAGCTCTCCGGCAGGGCGGTGGCGCTGCTGTCACCGCGCAGCTGGAAACCGCAGCCCGTCAGCAGGCCGGCGAGCAGAAGAACGAAGGCAGTGCGCAGCATGGGCTTCTCCGTGGCCATCACTTGGCCACTATGTTAACCAGTTTGCCGGGCACCACAATCACCTTGCGCACCGTGACGCCTTCCAGGAAGCGCTGGGCATTCTCCTGGGCCAGGGCCGCGGCCTCGATGGCCTCGCGGTCGGCATCGGCGGGCACCGACATGGTGGCGCGCAGTTTGCCGTTCACCTGCACCGCCATGTCGATGCTGTCCCGGGTCAGAGCCGTCTCGTCGACGGCGGGCCAGGGCGCGTTGACCACCTCGCCACTGCCCCCCAGGGCCTGCCACAACTGGTGGCAGACATGGGGTACCACCGGGCACAGCATCAGTACCACTGCGCGCAGGCCCTCGTCCAGCACGGCCCGGGAGGCGGGGCTGTCGTCCAGCCGGCCCAGTTCGTTGCAGAGTTCCATCACCGCCGCGATCGCGGTGTTGAAGGTCTGGCGCCGGCCGTAGTCGTCGCCGACCTTGGCGATGGTTTCGTGGGTCTTGCGCCGGGCGTTGCGCTGGGCGTCATCCAGGGCATCCAGCGCCAGCTCGGGTGCGGGGCCGGCGGCCACGTGGCCGGCGATCAGTTTCCACAGCCGCTTGAGGAAGCGGTTGGCGCCCTCGACGCCGGAGTCGGACCACTCCAGGGACTGCTCGGGCGGCGCCGCGAACATGCTGAACAGGCGCACGGTGTCGGCGCCGTAGCGGTCGATCAGGGCCTGCGGGTCCACGGTATTGCCCTTGGACTTGGACATCTTGGCGCCGTCCTTCAGCACCATGCCCTGGGTCAGCAGGCGCACGAAGGGCTCGTCGGAGTCCACCAGGCCCTCGTCCCGCAGCAGCTTGTGGAAGAAACGCGCGTAGAGCAGGTGCAGGATGGCGTGTTCAATGCCGCCGACATACTGGTCCACCGGGGTCCAGTACTTGGCTTCATCGTCCAGCATGGCCCGGTCGTTGCCGGGGCAGGCATAGCGGGCGTAGTACCAGGAGGACTCCATGAAGGTGTCGAAGGTGTCGGTTTCCCGCTCCGCTTCGCCGCCGCATTTCGGGCAGGTGGTGCGATAGAACTCGGGCATCTTCTTGATCGGCGAGCCGACGCCCTCGAAGGCGACGTCGGTGGGCAGCACCACGGGCAAGTCTTCCGCCGGCACCGGGACCGCGCCGCAGCTGTCGCAGTTGATGATCGGGATGGGGGCGCCCCAGTAGCGCTGGCGGGAAACCCCCCAGTCGCGCAGGCGGAAGTTGACCTTGCGCGTGCCCTTGCCCTCGGCTTCCAGGCGGTCGGCGATGGCGTCAAAGGCCGCGGCGAAGTCCAGGCCGTCGAATTCGCCGGAGTTGACCAGGATGCCCTTGTCGGTGAAGGCGGCCTGGTCGAGGTCACAGGGCTGATCGTCTGCGGGGCGCACCACCTGCTGAATCGGCAGGCCGTAGCGGGTGGCGAACTCCCAGTCGCGCTGGTCGTGGCCGGGCACCGACATGACGGCGCCGGAGCCGTAGCTCATCAGTACGAAGTTGGCGACCCAAACCGGCAGTTCCTCGCCGGTGATCGGGTGGCGCGCGGTACGACCGGTGGCCATGCCTCGCTTCTCCATGGTGGCGAGGTCCGCCTCGGCCACCTTGATATGGCTCTGCTCCTCGATGAAGGCGGCCAGCTCGGGGTTGCCCTCGGCGGCGGCGCGGGCCAGCGGATGCTGAGGCGCCACGGCGAGGTAGGTCACCCCCATCAGGGTATCCGGGCGGGTGGTGTAGACCCGCAGGGCCCCGTTATCCGGCAGCCCGAAATCCAGCTCGACGCCCTCGGAGCGGCCAATCCAGTTGCGCTGCATGGTGCGCACCTGCTCGGGCCAGTGCTCCAGCTGGTCGAGGTCGTCCAGCAGTTGCTGGGCGTAATCGGTGATGCGGATGAACCACTGGTCGATCTCGCGGCGCTCCACCGGGTTGTCACAGCGCCAGCACTTGCCGTCCACCACTTGCTCGTTGGCCAGTACGGTCTGATCGTTTTCACACCAGTTTACTTCGGCCTGTTTTTTGTAGGCCAGGCCGCGCTCGAAGAGGCGGGTGAAGAACCACTGCTCCCAGCGGTAGTACTCGGGCTCGCAGGTGGCGATTTCCCGTTCCCAGTCATAGGCAAAGCCCAGGCGCTGCAGCTGGGCGCGCATGTAGGCAATGTTTTCCCGGGTCCAGCGGGCGGGGGGGACGTTGTTCTTGATGGCGGCATTTTCCGCCGGCAGACCGAACGCATCCCAGCCCATCGGCTGCAGCACATTCCTGCCCTGCATGCGCTGGAAGCGGGCGATGACGTCGGCGATGGTGTAGTTGCGGACATGCCCCATGTGCAGCTTGCCGCTGGGGTAGGGGAACATGGCCAGGCAGTAGAACTTCTCGCGCTGGTCGTCCTGCTGCACACAGAAAGTGCGCTGCGTCTGCCAGTGGGCCTGGACGGCCTGCTCCAGATCCTGGGGTTGGTAGTGCTGTTCCATGAATGCTCGCGCCAGTCAGGGGCTCCGGGGCCGGCTGTGGCCGCGTCGGAGCGGGTCGGGAAAACCGCGCATTCTACCACACCGTCAGTCGTTCTCCCGCCAGAGCGTGTGATAGAGCACCAGCATCAGCAGCAATACCAGCAGACAGGCGGAGAGCACCGGACGCGAGCCGAAGCTGGCGAAGGGGGTGCTGCCCAGCATCACCTGGGCCTCGCCGGTGAGCACGACTTCCTCGAACTGCGGGCTCTGCGCCAGGATGCGGCCGCGGTGATCGATAATGGCAGAGACGCCGTTGTTGGTGCCCCGCAGCAGATAGCGGCCGGTTTCCAGGGCCCGCATGCGCGCCATCTCCAGGTGCTGCAGCGGGCCGATGGAGGCGCCGAACCAGCTGTCATTGCTGATGGTCACCAGCAGGTCGGCCCGGCGCGCGCCCTCCGCCACCAGGTCGGGGTAGACGATTTCGTAGCAGATAAAGGGTGCCAGGCGGTAACCGTTCGCCACCAGCAGGTCCTGTCCCGGTGGCCCGGCGCTGAATCCGGACATGGGCAGGTCAAAGAAAGCGATCAGGCCCCGCAGCCAGCTCTCCAGGGGAACGTATTCGCCAAAGGGCACCAGGCGCTGTTTGTGGTACAGGCCTTCACCGGCACCCAGGGCCACGATGCTGTTGTAGTACTGGTCGCTGCCCGCTTCGCGCCAGGGAATGCCGGTAATCAGGGTCTCGTCCAGCAGGCGCGCGTGGCTGTCGATCGGGTCGAGGATGTCGCGGACCTGGTGATAGAAGCGCGGCAGGGCGGATTCCGGCCACAGGATGATGTCGTGGCCGTACTGTCGCGGCAGGGCGCGCTCGAACTGCTCCACGATGCGCGGAAACTCGCCCGGCGACCACTTGCGCTCCTGGGGAATATCCGGCTGGTAGAGGGCGACCGAGAGGGGCTCCGCGGCGCCGGGCACCACCCATTCGATGGGGCGCAGGATGGCGCCGCCGCCCCAGAGGGTGACCAGGATCACGGCATAAGTGGCCAGGGCGGCTGCCTGGCGGCTGCGCCAGGCGAGAAACAAACAGCTGCCGGTGAGCACGGTGGCAAAAGAGAGCGCATAGACCCCGAGGATGGGCGCCCAGCCGGCCAGCCAGTTGTCCAGGTGAGCATAGCCGAGGAACAGCCAGGGGAAGCCGGTAAACAGCCAGCTGCGCAGCCATTCAAACAGCACCCACAGGGCCGGGAAGCCCACCAGCATACCCCCCGGCAGGGCGCGCACCCAGCGTACATAGACGCCGGCGAACAGGGCCTGCAGCAGGGCCAGTCCCGCGCAGAAGAGGACCGTGAGCAGGGCCGCCAGCGGGACACTGGCATAGCCGTAGACGTGGATGCTGACGTAGACCCAGGACACGCCCGAGCCGAACAGGCCCAGGCCGTAGAGCCAGCCCCGCCACAGGGCCTGGCGGGGTGTGCAGCGGGACAGCAGCCAGGCGTAGAGAGCGCAGCTGAGAATGCCCGCCGGCCAGAATCCGAAGGGCGCCAGGGACAGGGTGACCAGGGCGCCCGCGAGGGGTGCCAGCAGGACGACCCAGGCCGGGTGCAGGCGCGCCTCGTCCATAGTCAGCGCGCCGCGGGACGCATGCGCAGGCTGTGGATTTTGCGCTGGTCGGCGTTGATCACCTTGAACTCACAGTCGTCGATCCAGGTCACCTCGTTGCGCGCCGGCATGTGGCCGAAGGCCTGGATGACCAGCCCGCCGATGGTGTCGAACTCCTCGTCACTGAAGCGGGTGTGGAAGTAGTCGTTGAAGTCCTCGATCGGCGTGAGTGCCTTCACGAAGTAGTCGCCGTCGCCGATCTTGCGGATGAACTGGTCCTCTTCGACATCGGTTTCATCCTCGATGTCGCCGACGATTTCCTCCAGGACATCCTCGATGGTCACCAGGCCGGCGACACCACCGTACTCGTCAATCACGATGGCCATGTGGTTGCGGTTCTCGCGGAATTCCCGCAGCAATACGTTGAGCCGCTTGCTTTCCGGTACCACGACGGCCGGGCGCAGGAGGTTCTGAATGCGGAACTCCGAGTGGTCCTGGCTGAGGATCTCCGGCAGCATGTCCTTGACCAGCAGGATGCCCTGGACGTCATCGGGGCTCTCCCCCACCACCGGGTAGCGCGAGTGGGCGGAACGGATGATCTGCGGGAGCATTTCCTCCAGCGTGGCGCCCGCCTTGATCACCACCATCTGGGCGCGGGGGATCATGATGTCCCGCACCTGCATGTCGCTGACCTTCATGGCACCTTCCATGATGCTGCGCGCGTCCGGGTCGATCACCTCATTTTCGGCGGCGATGGCCAGCACGTCCTCCAGGTCCCGGCGATTGTGGGGCTCGGAGGAAAACAGCAGGGCGATCTTCTCGAGCCAGGAGCGGTCTCCTGACTCGTGACTTGATCGATCTTCGCTCATGGCGTTACGGGCTCCTCTTCATAGGGGCAGGGAAAACCGAGGGTGGCGAGCAGTCGGGTTTCCAGGGCCTCCATGGCCCGGGCTTCCTCGGGGTCAATGTGATCGTGGCCGAGCAGGTGCAGACAGCCGTGCACCAGCAGGTGGGCCCAGTGGGCCCGGGCCGGCTTGCCCTGGGCTGCGGCTTCCCGGGCCACGACGGGGCTGCAAATGACAATATCGCCCAGCAGTGGCAGCGCCAGCTCGGGGGGCAGGTCCGCGGGGAAGGAGAGCACGTTGGTGGGCCCGGCCTTGCCGCGCCAGGTGCTGTTCAGCGCCGTCATTTCGGTCTCGTCGACCAGGCGCAGGCACAGCTCGCTGTCCTGCCCCGGGCGCTCCCGGTCGAGTACCGCGCTCAACCAGCTGCGTATGTCATCCTCGTCGGGGGCGGGCTCGCTGCAGGCGCGCTGGATGTCGATCTGCAGGCTCATGGCTTGCTCTTGTCGAGGTGCAGGGCCTTGTCGTCGTGGGCGTCGTAGGCTTCCACGATGCGTTGTACCAGGGGGTGACGCACCACGTCTCGGCTGCCGAAGAAGGTAAAGCCGATACCCTCGACGCCGGTCAGGATCTTGCTGGCATGGGTCAGGCCCGAGGGAATGCCCCGTGGCAAATCGATCTGGGTGGCATCGCCCGTGATCACGGCAGTGGAGCCGAAGCCGATCCGGGTCAGGAACATCTTCATCTGCTCCCGGGTGGTGTTCTGGGCCTCGTCCAGGATGATGAAGGCATTGTTCAGGGTGCGGCCGCGCATGAAGGCCAGCGGCGCCACTTCCACCACATTGCGCTCAATGAACTTGTTGACTGTCTCGAAGCCGAGCATCTCGTAGAGGGCGTCGTAGAGCGGGCGCAGGTAAGGATCGATCTTCTGGGTCAGGTCACCCGGCAGGAAGCCGAGTTTTTCCCCCGCCTCCACCGCCGGGCGCACCAGCAGGATGCGCCGTACCCGCTCTTCGAGCAGGGCCTCTACTGCGCAGGCCACCGCCAGGTAGGTCTTGCCGGTGCCCGCCGGGCCGATGCCGAAGTTGATGTCGCACTGCTTGATGGTGCGCACGTAGCCCTGCTGGTTCTTGCCGCGGGGTTTCACCGAGGCGCGCTTGGTGCGGATGACCTGCAGGGATTCCACGGCGCCGTCATCCACCGGCTCGGGAGCTTCCATGCCGGTCTGCTGCAGCTGGAGGTGCAGGGACTCCGGGCTCAGGCCCACGCCCTGGCAGACCTCGCGGTAAAGGTGCTGCAACAGCTCGCGGCCCTGGGCCACGGCGGTCTCCGGACCCGTGAGCAGGAACTCGTTGCCCCGGTTGTGAATGCTGATGCCGAGACGGCTTTCGATCTGGCGCAAATGACTGTCCAGCTGGCCGCAGAGCAGGGCCAGATGGCGGGCATCATTGGGTTCCAGGGTAAAAGTCGTCCGGGCAGACGCTTGCGTGGGAGGTTCGCTGTTCAAGTCGCTCTTCGGCCCTCGTGGGCGTTTGTGCATGGAAAGACAGGATATACCGGATTGATCACTAGTCAACCAGTTGCCCGCATCGGATGCCCGGGCGCCAGCTGGCCGCGCAGGGAGTTGGGCAGGGCCTCGAGGATCTCCACGTCGACGAAATCGCCGATCAGGCCGTGATCGTCGCAGCGGAAGTTGACTACGCGGTTGTTTTCCGTGCGCCCCTGCAGCTGGCCCGGGTCCTTTTTCGAGGGGCCGCTGACCAGGATGCGCTGGGTGCTGCCGACCATGCGCCGGCTGATTGCCTGGGCCTGCTGCAGGATGCGGGCCTGGAGGATCTGCAGGCGCTGCTTCTTGACCGCTTCGTCGGTGTCGTCGGGCAGCTCCGCGGCGGGGGTGCCGGGGCGGGCGCTGTAGACGAAACTGAAGGAAGTGTCGAAGCCGATGTCGTCGATCAGCTGCATGGTGGCGGCGAAGTCGGCCTCGCTTTCACCGGGGAAACCGATGATAAAGTCCGAGGAAATGCTGATATCGGGGCGTATCTTGCGTAAACGTCGGATTTTTGACTTGTACTCCAGGGCGGTGTGGCCGCGCTTCATGGCCATCAGCACGCGGTCGGAACCGCTCTGCACCGGCAGGTGCAGGTGGTCCACCAGCTGGGGGATCTCGGCGTAGGCCTGGATCAGGGCGTCGGAGAACTCCACCGGGTGGGAGGTGGTATAGCGGATGCGCTCGATACCCGGAATGCGGGCGACGAAGTGCAGCAGTTCGGCAAAATCGACCGTCTCGCCCAGGTGGTTGTCGCCGCGGTAGGCGTTGACGTTCTGCCCCAGCAGGTTCACCTCGCGCACGCCGCCGGCGGCCAGGTGGGCGATTTCCGCGATGACGTCGTCCAGGGGGCGGGAGACTTCCTCGCCCCGGGTGTAGGGCACCACACAGAAGGTGCAGTACTTGCTGCAGCCCTCCATGATGGAGACAAAAGCGGTGGGCCCCTCGACTTTGGGCTCCGGCAGGCGATCGAATTTCTCGATTTCCGGGAAACTCACGTCCACCACCAGGGTGCCGCCGGGCCCGCGGGTGGCGCGCTCCGCCATCATTTCCGGCAGCCGGTGCAGGGTCTGGGGGCCAAAAACCAGGTCTACATAGGGTGCCCGTTTGCCGATCTCGGCGCCTTCCTGGCTGGCCACGCAGCCGCCCACGCCGATAATCAGGTCGGGATTCTTCTGTTTCAGGTGCTTCCAGCGCCCCAGCTGGTGAAAGACCTTTTCCTGGGCTTTCTCGCGGATCGAGCAGGTGTTCAGAAGCAGGACATCCGCCTCCTCGGGCGTGTCCGTGGGCGTCAGGCCGTGACTGTCCTGGAGCAGGTCGCGCATGCGCGCGGAATCGTACTCGTTCATCTGGCAGCCGTGGGTCTGGATGTAGAGCTTCTTGCTCACGGGTCCTCTTTGCTCCCGGATCGGGGGCTGGTCAAAAAATGGGCGGCAATTATACCCATTTGACCCGCCGGCGCACAGGGGGCCGGTAGCTGGCGGGTGCCCGGAGTGGTAGTATTCGCCCCCTTTCCACAGCCACCCGCCGCCTCCTCCGTGGCGGCGACGCGAAGAGGTCGCAATGCCCAGCCAGCCCGTCTACAAGGTGATCTTCCACAACGCCAACCAGGTGTTTGAGGTGTTTGCCCGCCAGATCTACCAGAGCGACATGTGGGGCTTTATCGAGATCGAGGAATTCGTGTTCGGGGAGCGCTCACAGATCCTGGTGGATCCGGGCGAGGAAAAGCTGAAAACCGAGTTCGCCGGGGTCAAGCGCAGTTATGTACCGCTGCAGGCGATCATCCGTATCGACGAGGTGGAAAAAGAGGGGCCGGCCAAAGTTTCCGACGCCCCCGCCGGCAGCAGCCGCGGCAACGTCACCTCCTTCCCGGTACCCGGCATGCAGCCGCAGGTCGGCCGCGACGACTGAGGATGGGTCCCGGGGGCCCGGCGGGCCCCCAGTAGTGAAGGTATGACGCGTCTCGCGAGGGCGCCTTCAGGCGCCCAGTTTGTGCTTCACCGACGCCAGTTTTACGCACACCACGAAGGCTTCCATGCTCGCTTCCAGGTCCTCGAGAGAGGGAAAGCTGGGCGAGATGCGGATATTGCGGTTCTCCGGGTCCTTGCCGTAGGGGAAGGTGGCGCCGGCCGGGGTCAGCTTGACGCCGATCTTGCCGGCCAGGTCGACAATTTCCTGGGCCAGCCCGGGCAGGGCGTCAAAGGAAACAAAATAGCCTCCCTCGGGCGCGGTCCAGCTGCCCATGCCGGTGTCGCCGAGCTCGCGCTCCAGGGTATTCAGTACGCAGTCGAAGCGCGGTTTCAGCAGCTCCGCATGGCGCGCCATGTGGGCGGCCAGGGTGTCGCTGTCCTTGAGGAAGCGCACATGGCGCAGCTGGTTGACCTTGTCCGGGCCGATGGTCTGGAAGGCCAGGTGGGCCTTGAGGGCGGAAAGGTTGCGTTCGGAGCTGCCGACGAAGGCGACGCCGGCGCCGGCGAAGGTCACCTTGGAGGTGGAGCCGAACTGGAAAATGCCGTCCATGGTCTCGAAGCGCCGGGCGTATTCGCTGATGGAGGCCAGCGCCGCGGCATCCTCGCGCAACTGGTGCACGGCGTAGGCGTTGTCCCACATGACGATGAAGTCTTCCGAAGCCAGTTTGGGCAGCCGCGCGAGGCGTTCCACCGTGGCGTCGTCGTAGACGCAACCGGTGGGGTTGGAGAAGCGCGGCACGCACCAGATCCCCTTGATCGCAGGATCCTCCGCCACCAGGCGCTCGACTTCATCCATGTCCGGCCCGGTGTCGAGCATCGGCACGTTGATCATTTCAATGCCGAGGTACTCGCACACGGAGAAGTGGCGGTCGTAGCCGGGCACCGGGCAGAGAAACTTCACCGTGTCGAGGTTGGCCCAGGCACTTTCCTGGCCGCGCAGGCCTTCGCTGAGGGCGAAGTCCATCACCTGGTACATCAGGGTCAGGGAGCTGTTGCCTCCCACCAGGGTCTCTTCGGGGCGGGTGCCGAGTACCTCACCGAACAGGGCGCGGGCCTCGGGCAGGCCATCCAGGCCGCCGTAGTTGCGGGCATCGGTGCCGTCGGCGGCGCGGTAGTCGCCGCCCAGAATACCGTCCAGCGCATCGGAAAGACTGACCTGGGCCGCACTCGGCTTGCCGCGGGTGATGTCCAGATTGAGTTTCCGCGCCGCCAGTTGATCGAAGCGGTCGTAGAGATCCTGGAGTTGTTCGCGCAGTTGGGGCTCACTGGCCTGGTCGATGTGCAACGTGGTGTCCTCGCATAAGGCGTGGGTGAAAAACGTCGAGTATAACGCGAGCACGGGCACGACAGAACCGGGGCGCGGCTTGAAATGGGGTATGGCGCACCCATATCCCCTGACAGTGCAGCCACAGTCAGGAAGCGGAAGTTATGAGTGATGACCAGGTCTATCCCGAAGGTGAATCCCGACACGCCCCCGCGGTGGCGGAGGACGTGCTGCCCGAGACCCTGCACCTGATCCCGATCCCCAACCGGCCGTTTTTCCCCGGCCAGATCCAGCCGGTCATCATCAACCCCCGGGAATGGGGGAGCACCCTCGAGGCTGTCGCGAAGGACGGCCACGGGCTGGTCGGGCTGTCCTATGTCGAGCAGCACGAGGCCGGCAACAGCCGGGCCTCCAGCTTCCCGCAAATCGGTTGCGTGGTGCGTCTGCACCGGCCGCCCTCGGGCGGTGGCGACAACCCGGGTCAGTTCCTGGCCCAGGGCATCAAGCGTTTTCGCATTGTGCGCTGGCTGAACGACGAGCCACCCTATCGCGTGCAGGTGGAGTATCCCCGCAGCCAGGGGGACCGCGACAGCGACGAGATCAAGGCCTACGCGATGGCCCTGATCAAGGAAATCAAGGAGTTGCTGCCGCTCAACCCGCTCTACGGCGAGGAGCTGAAGCAGTACCTGGGCAATTTCAGCCCCAACCAGCCCAGCGTCCTGACCGACTTTTCCGCAGCCCTGACCTCGGCCAAGGGCGATGAACTGCAGGAAATCCTCGATACCCTGCCGCTGCTGGCGCGCATGGAGAAGGTCCTGCTGCTGCTGCGTCACGAGCGCGAGGTGGCGGAGCTCCAGGGCAAGATCACCAGCCAGGTCAACGAGAAGGTCTCGGAGCAGCAGCGACAATTCTTCCTGCGCGAGCAGCTCAAGGTGATCCAGAAGGAGCTGGGCATCTCCAAGGACGACCGCAGCACCGATGTCGAGCTGTTCGAGGAGCGCATGGACGCGCTGACGATGCCGGAGCCGGTGGAAAAGCGGCTGCGGGACGAGCTGCAGAAACTGTCCATCCTGGAAACCGGCTCCCCCGAATACGGGGTCACCCGCACCTACCTCGACTGGGCCACCCAGGTGCCCTGGGGGGTGACCAGTGAGGACCACCTGGAGCTGAAGCACGCCCGCGAGGTGCTCGACGCCCATCACGACGGCCTGGAGGATGTGAAAAAGCGCATCCTGGAGTTCCTGGCGGTGGGTGCCTTCAAGGGCGAGATCAAGGGCTCCATTCTGTTGCTGGTGGGGCCGCCCGGGGTGGGCAAGACCAGCATCGGCCGCTCGGTGGCGGATGCCCTGGGCCGCGAGTTCTACCGCTTCAGCCTCGGCGGCATGCGCGACGAGGCGGAGATCAAGGGGCACCGCCGCACCTACATCGGCGCCATGCCCGGCAAGTTCGTGCAGGCCTTGAAGGAGGTCAAGGTCGCCAACCCGGTGATCATGCTCGACGAGATCGACAAGATCGGCGCTTCCTTCCGTGGCGACCCCGCCTCGGCCCTGCTGGAAGTGCTCGACCCCGAGCAGAACAGTGACTTCCTCGATCACTACCTGGATCTGCGGGTGGATCTGTCCCAGGTGCTGTTCGTCTGCACTGCCAACCAGCTGGACACGATTCCCGGCCCGCTGCTGGACCGCATGGAGATCCTGCGCCTGTCCGGTTACGTGGCCGAGGAGAAGCTGGCGATTGCCCGCAACCACCTGTGGCCCAAGCTGCGCAAGCGTCACGGCTTGAAGAGCGATCAATTGAAGATCAACGACCCGGCGCTCAAGTACGTGATCGAGAGCTACTGCCGGGAGGCCGGGGTGCGCAACCTCGAGAAGCAGCTGGCGCGGATCATGCGCAAGTCGATCGTGCGCCTGGTCGAGGGCGAGGCCGAGCGCATCCGCATCGGCAAGAAGGATATCGAGTCCCTGTTGGGCAAGCCGGTGTTCCACGCGGAAAAACTCCTGCGCGGACCGGGCGTGGCGACCGGCCTCGCCTGGACCGCCATGGGCGGTGCCACCCTGGCCATCGAATCCTCCCAGGTGCACACCCTGAATCGCGTTTTCAAGCTCACCGGGCGCCTCGGCGACACCATGAAGGAGTCGGCGGAGATCGCCTACAGCTATGTGGTTTCACACCTCAAGGACTACGGGTGCGACCCGGATTTCTTTGATACCAGCATGGTCCACCTGCACGTGCCCGAGGGCGCCACGCCCAAGGACGGCCCGAGTGCCGGCATTACCATGGCCACGGCGCTGATTTCCCTGTCCCGCCAGGAGCGCATCCGCCGGCCCCTGGCGATGACCGGCGAGCTCACCCTGACCGGGCAGGTGCTGCCCGTGGGCGGGATTCGCGAGAAGGTCATTGCGGCCCGCCGGGTGAAGATCATGGAGCTGATCCTGCCCGACGCCAACCGCCGGGACTTCGAGGAGCTGCCGGACTACCTGCGCGAGGGACTGGATGTGCACTTCGCGCGGAACTACCGCGAGGTCTTCGAGATCGTGTTCCAGGATCACCAGCGGGGGAAGAAGCCGCTGCACTGAGCGGCGCCTGCTTCTTCTCGCCTTCGGTGCCAACCCCGCGAGGGGCTGTCGGGCAGTTGTGGGACACGCTGCAAGTACATCCATGTACGCTCGTCGCCGGCCGTCCATGGCCGGCGACGGTCCCACAACTGCCCGACAGCCCCTCGCTGGTCCGGCGCGTCGTAAGAAGGTTGGGTCGTAGCTTCCAGCAGCAATTCTGCTATTGGCAGCTCTGCCGCTGATTTCGTTACCCGCTAAGAGGCAATGTCCGTGCAGGGCACGATGCTCGGAGGCGCGAGCGCGTGTCGGAGCGGGCTAGAACAACCCCGGAAATGTGGCCATTATCCCGGTGCGTAGGCCCTCACCACCGCCCGTCGCGGCGCCGGGTAGCCTTCCAGGGTGCGGCTGGGATCCTCGGGATCGAGAAAGTCCGCCAGCGACTGAAAGCGCATCCACTCGGTGCTGCGCTGCTCCTCGGTCGAGGTCACACTGACGTCGACAACTTCCGGCTGCCGGAATTTCAGCTTGCGCAACCAGCCCAGCAGGCTGTCGCAACTGGGCAGGAACCAGACATTGCCCATGCGCGCGTAGCGGCCCTGGGGCACCAGGGTGGCGCCGGGTCCGCCTTCGATGACCAGGGTTTCCAGCACCAGCTGGCCACCGGGTCGCAGACAATCGCGCAGTTCCTGCAGGTGGTCCATGGGCGAGCGGCGGTGATAGAGTACGCCCATCGAGAACACTGTGTCGAAGGCCTGCAGCCTGGGCGGGACATGCTGAATGCCCAGGGGCAGGACCCACACGCCGGGCTGCCGCAGGTACTTCTGCAGAGCCAGAAATTGCAGTACGAAGAGGGGCGTGGGGTCGATGCCGATGACTTCGCTGGCCCCGGCGCCGGCCATGCGCCAGCAGTGGTAGCCGCTGCCGCAGCCCACGTCCAGCACGCGCCGGCCGTTGAGGTCATCCAGGTGGGGCGCGATGCGCTCCCATTTCCAGTCCGAGCGCCACTCGGTATCGATGTGCACGCCGAACAGCTCGAAGGGGCCCTTGCGCCAGGGGTGCAGCCCCTGGAGGGTGTCCCGCAGGCTGGCGCGTGCGGTTTCCGATAGCGGTGGGTCGCAGTCGGCGCCCACCCGGGCGCGGTCCAGGTGGCGCTGGCTGACGGGGAGTTCGGGCAATGCCTCCAGGACCGCCTGCCAGCGCGGCAGGTCGCCGTAGCGCTCCACGGAGAGGCCGCGCTCGACCTGGGCCGGCAGTTTTTCCGCCCAGGCGGCCAGCGGGCCCTCCCGCCAGCGTTCCAGCAGAGTTTGCAGATCGATCATCTCAGCGAGCGTTCCCGTACCTGTTGCTGTGCTGCGGGCTGTGGAAAGCTCTCACTTCAGGGCCACCAGGGAGGCGAAATTGAAGCACTGGAACCACACATCGCAGCTGCTGAAACCGACGCGGCGCGCGCGCTCGCGATGCTGGTTGAGGGTTTCACGGCGCAGCACGCCCTCCAGGGAGTCGCGCTTCTGGGCAATCTCCAGGTCGCTGTAGCCATTGGCGCGCTTGAAATCGTGGTGCAACTCGATGTTCAGGGCGTCGAGGCGCGGGTCCTCGAAGACCACTTTCTCCGAAAGGACCAGGATGCCGCCGGGGCGAAGGCCATCGAAAATGCGCTGAATGACGGCGTCGCGGGCTTCCCGCGGGATGAACTGCAGGGTGAAATTGAGCACCACCACCGAGGCGTTCTCGATCGGCACGTCCACCAGGTCGGCGCAGACCAGTTCCACCGGGAGCTCGTGGCTGTCGGTATCGATCACCGTGCGGCAGCGGATCAGCATGGCGTCCGAGCTGTCGACCCCGACAATCACACAGTCCCGGTGCTGCACATTCTGGCGCATGGCCAGAGTGGAGGCACCCAGGGAGCAGCCGAGGTCGTACAGGCGGCTGCCGGGGGTGGCAAAGCGCCCCGCCAGCAGGCCGGTCATGGCCACGATGGTGGTGTAGCCGGGCACGGAGCGCTTGATCATGTCCGGGAAAACCCGGGCCACGCTGTCGTCAAAGCGGAAGGCGCTGGGTTCGGGCACTGGCTTTGCGTATAGTGTGTCGCGGTCGTCGCTCACGCGGAATATCCCTGCTGAAACCGCCGGCCAGTTTACCACGCAGCAGCGGAGCCCGGCATGCAAGGTACCCATGAAACCGCGGGTGATGCCCGCAACGCCGACATCCTCATTGAGATCAACGGTGAACATTTCCACCGGGACCAGGCGCGCATCTCGGTGTTCGATTCCGGCTTCATACTCGGCGACGGAGTCTGGGAGGGCCTGCGGGTGGAGCGCGGTACCGTGCTGTTCCTGGAGCGCCATCTGGAGCGCCTGTTCGAGGGCATGAAGACCCTCGACTTCCAGCCGGATTTCACCCGCGAGGACCTGGCGCGGCGGCTGTACCGCTTGTTGGCGGCCAACGGCATGGACGACGGCGTGCATGTCCGCCTGATGGTGTCCCGGGGCGTGAAAGCCACGCCCTACCAGGACCCGCGCATGACCATCACCCCGCCCACGGTGGTGATCATCCCCGAGTACAAGGCGGCCCTGCCGGAGGTCGTGGAGCAGGGCGTACGCTTGTACACGGTTTACGTGCGCCGGGGCTATTCCGACGTGCAGGATCCCAGCCTCAACACCCACTCCAAGCTGAACTGCATTGGCGCTTGCATCCAGGCAGCGAAGGCCGGCGCGGACGAGGCCCTGATGCTGGACCCCCACGGCTTTGTCGCCACCTGCAATTCCACCCACTTCTTCATTGTGCGCCGCGGCGAGCTGTGGACGTCTACCGGGGACTATTGCCTGGATGGCATCACCCGGGAGAAGGTGCTGATGATGGGGCGCGAGCTGGGCATGACCGTGCGCGAGACCAATTTCACCCTGACCGACGTCTACAACGCCGAGGAGGCCTTCGTCACCGGAACCTTTGCCGGTCTGGTGCCGGTCACCGAGGTGGATGGCCGGGTGATCGGCGAGCCCGGGGGCGAGAAACCTGTGGTCAGGCGCCTGCAGGCCCATTACCGCGAGGTGGTGGCGCGCTACATCGACGGGCCCGGTCGCGGGCACCCGAGGGGCTGAGCCGTGGAGCTCCTGCGCATTGCCATGTGGTCGGGGCCGCGGAACATCAGCACGGCGCTGATGCGTGCCTTCGAGAACCGACCCGACTGCGCCGTGGTTGATGAGCCTTTCTACGGGCACTATCTGAGCGCCACGGGGCTGCAGCACCCCGATGGGGCGGCGATCATGGCCAGCATGAGCTGCGACTGGGACGAGGTGGCTCGTCAGCTCCGCGAGGAGCTGCCGGCGACCGCCGATGCGGCCAGCTGCCGGGTGTTTTACCAGAAGCACATGACCCAGCATATCCTGCCGCGCAGGGACATGGCCTGGACCGACGGCCTGAGCAATTGCTTCCTGATCCGTGAGCCGCGGCGCATCATCGCCTCCTATGCCAGGGTGCGCCCGCACTTTGCGGTGGAGGAGTTGGGCTTTCCCCAGCAATGGACGCTGTTCCAGCGCGTCGCGGACCGCCTGGGGCAGGCGCCGCCGGTGATCGACTCGGCGCGAACGCTGGAGAACCCGGAGCGGGTGCTGCGGGCCCTCTGCGGGCGCCTGGGTATTCCCTTCGTCGAACAGATGCTGCACTGGCCCGCCGGGCGCCGGGACAGCGATGGCGTGTGGGCGCCCCACTGGTATGCGGCGGTGGAGGCCTCCACCGGCTTCCAGCCGGTCAGTGAAGTGCCGCTGGCGGAGGTGCCGGTGCCGGCGGGTTGCGAAGCCATGTGTGAGCAGGCGGAGCTGATTTACGCGCGCCTGTTAGAGCACGCGCTGTAGAGGGGGTTTACCCGCTAAGCCAATTTTCCAGTTTCAATTGCGGGATTCGACCAAACTCCCGGGTATTGTTTGTCACCAGTACCAGATCAAGTTCGAGTGCGTGAGCGGCAATCCACAAATCATTGCCCCCGATGATATTGCCGGCCTTTTCCAGTGCGCTGCGGATGCCGCCGTAGTGTATCCCGGTTGTGGCAGGTAACGGCACGACGGGAAGCAACTCCACCAGGCGTTGTAGATTGCTCAATGCGGCGGCTGCCTCGCGACTTTTCAAGGCGCCGTTGTATAGCTCGCCGTAGGTGATGGTTGAAATGACCACCTCTCCGGGACGCAATTGGCGGAAGCGTTCCTCAACCCCCGGCGGGCGCCGTTTGCGGAGATAAATGCAGGTATCCGTATCCAGCATGTAGCACGCTGGCATCAGTCGAAGTCCCGTTCCTGAGCGGGTAGATCCTGGCGGCCTTCGGCCATGAAGTCCTCAGGCATGCCGGCAAGGATATCCAGAACCTCCGCAAGGTTCTGGCGCTTCGGGCGCAGGACCAGCTCGTCCCCGCGGCGGAATATCTCCACTTCGGACACATCCAGCTGAAATTCACGGGGAATGCGGACCGCCTGTGAATTGCCGTTCTGGAAGACGCGTGTTGTCGTCATGATGAGTCCAAATGTAGATACTTTAGCGTGTGTACCTTAGTTCGCTCCGCGGATAATGGCAAGGATAGATCAGGGCCGACACAGATTCACAGGAATGGCTGCATTTGCTCGAGTATTGCCGTCAGTTCGGGCTTGTGGGCGCGCAGTTCCTCAACCGTGAGGCCATGCAGCTCGTGGGGAAAGACCAGCCAGTCTTCGGTTTCATACAGGTAGAAGTCGGGCCTGCGGCCGCTGCGGTTGCTCTCCGGCTTGTAGTAGGGGGTGGCGATACGGATCTGCGGACAGTGGCGGCCGCAGCGCCGCTGCAGCTCGGCGATGACCTGCGCCAGTGACAGCCCAGAGTCGTGGACATCGTCCACCAGCAGCAGTCCCTGGTCGGCGCGCAGGCGGTCGACCAGGGGCTCGAGCCCCTCGACTTGGACGTGATCGCTGCGCTCCCCGATTCCCGTGTAGGAAGCGGTGCGGATGGCGCTGTGGTCAGTGTGCACACCGAGGACGTCCAGCAGCTCGTGCACCGCAATGCCCACCGGCGTGCCACCGCGCCACACTCCCACCACGTGGTCCGGCCGAAACCCGCTCTCGAATACCTGCCAGGCCAGGCGAAAGGCGTCCTCGAGAAGTTGCTGCGGGCTGATGAAATGCTTGCGCATGGGAGTATCCCTGGCCTGAAAAACGCGCAGACTAGCACAGGCCAGGGTGGCGCGGGGGCCGGCGCGCGCTATGGCCTGCCGGTTGGCGATTGCGTACACTGCGCTTCTTTCCCGCGTTTCCGCTCCGTTGCCCACCCGGTTCGACGGGCATCCGGGCGCGCAACCTGAACCTGTGAGGACCCTTTGCCATGCTGGACGCACTGGACAAGCTGCCCGACGACCCGATTCTCGGCCTGGCTGCCGCCTGTCGGGCGGACCCGAACCCCCAGAAGGTGGATCTGACGGTCGGCATTTACATGAACGAAGAGGGTGTGTGCCCGGTCTTCGATGCCGTGCAGCTGGCCCAGCGGGCGCTGATAGAGAGCGAGACGACCAAGGCCTACCTGCCGCCGGCCGGGGACGCCGATTTCAATCGCGCCATGCAGGCGCTGGTGCTGGGGGCGGGCAGCACTGCCCTGGCAGCCGGGCGCGTGACCAGCATCCAGACCCCCGGGGGCTGCGGCGCCCTGCGCATTGGTGCCGAGGTGATTCACGCCGCCGCGCCGGGCGCGACGGTCTGGGTGTCCGACCCGACCTGGCCGGTGCATATCCCCCTGCTGGGCAGTGTCGGCCTCAAGTTCGAGACCTACCGCTACTACGAGCCCGCCAGCCACGGGGTCAATTTCAGCGCCATGCTGGAGGACATCCGGCGCGCCGGGAAGGGCGATGTAGTGCTGCTCCACGGCTGCTGTCACAACCCCTGCGGCGCCGACCTGTCCCTGGAGCAGTGGGCGGAAGTCGCCACCCTGGCGGAGCAGCAGGGCTTCACGCCCATGGTGGATATCGCCTACCAGGGCCTGGGGGATGGCCTGGAGCAGGACGCCGCGGGTCTGCGCCTGCTGGTTGAGCGCCTGCCGGAGGTGATCATCGCCGCCTCCTGCTCGAAAAACCTTGGCCTCTACCGCGAGCGCACCGGCGCGTCCCTGTTTGTTACCGACAGTCCGGCACGTGCGGACGCGGTGCTCAGCCAGGCCCAGGTCGCGGCCCGCCGGGTCTATTCCATGCCCCCCGCCCACGGCGCCCTGCTGGCCGGGCGGGTGCTGAATGACCCCGACCTGCGGGAAAACTGGGAGAGCGAGCTCCAGGCCATGTGCCGGCGCATCAACGGATTGCGCACCAGCCTGGTGAGCAAGCTGCAGCAGTGCACCGACCGCGACTTCGGCTTTATCGAGCGGGAGAAGGGTATGTTCTCTTTCCTCGGCCTGACCCCGGAGCAGGCCCAGTGCCTGCGCCGGGAGCACAGCGTTTACATGCTGGACTCCTCGCGCATCAACGTGGCGGGCGTCAATGGTGCCAACATCGACTACCTGGCGGAGGCGGTTGGCAAGGTGCTGCAGGGGCACTGAGACCTGCAGCGAGGCGCAGGAGGGCGTTCCTCAGCCCTCCTCGAGTTCCGCCCAGCGTTCAATGGCCGCTTCCAGCTCGGCCTGCACCCCTTCCAGCTCCGCCAGTACCGCCTCCACGGTTTCCCGATCCTGTTGGTAGAAGGCCGGATCCGCCGTGCGGGCTTCCAGGGCGACCTGCTGCTCTTCGAGGGCTTCAATGCGCCCCGGCAGGGCGTCCAGTTCGCGCTGTTCCTTGTAGGAAAGCTTGCGTTTTGCGGACGACGGCGGCGTCGGTGCCGCGGCAGCTTTCTCCGCGGGTGCCGCCGACTGCGGTGCGGATGAGTCCGCCGCCGCTGCAGTGGAGGCGGTATCCGGCTCGCCGGGGGGTCGCGGGGCGGCGAGGCGGCCGCCGCGGGCCTCCCAGTCGCTGTAACCCCCGGCCTGCTCGTCGACACTGCCATCGCCGCGCAAGACCAGGAGCTGGGTGACCACGTGGTCCATGAAGTCGCGGTCGTGACTGACCAGGATCAGGGTGCCCTGGAAGTTGAGCAGGATGTCCTCCAGTAGCTCCAGGGTTTCCACGTCCAGGTCGTTGGTGGGTTCGTCCAGGACCAGCAGGTTGGCGGGCTTGCTGAACAGGCGCGCCAGAATCGCCCGGTTTTGTTCGCCGCCGGAGAGTGCCTTGACCGGGGTGCGCACCCGGTCCGGGGTGAACAGGAAGTCGCCCAGGTAGGAGATGGCGTGGCGGCGCTTGCCATTGATCTCGATGAATTCCTGGCCGCCGCAGACGTTGTCGATCAGGTTCTTCTCCGGGTCCAGGGTGTCCCGCAGCTGATCGGAGTAGGCGATCTCCAGCTTGCTGCCGAGGCTGACCGTGCCGCTGTCCGGCGTGAGCTGGCCCAGCAGCAGCTTGACCAGGGTCGACTTGCCGGCGCCGTTGGCACCGACAATGCCCACGCGGTCACCGCGCTGGATAATGGTGGAGAAGTCGCGGATGATCTGACGCCCCTCGAAGGCCTTGCTGACGTGTTTCAGCTCGGCCACGATCTTGCCCGAGCGCGAGGCGTCCTCCACTGCAAAATTGGCGCTGCCGACCTGTTCGCGGCGCTGCTGGCGCTCCCGGCGCATCGCCTGCAGGGCGCGCACCCGGCCCTCGTTGCGCGTGCGGCGGGCCTTGATCCCCTGGCGAATCCACACCTCCTCCTGGGCCAGCTTCTTGTCGAACAGCTCGTTGGCGCGCTCTTCCGCCTCCAGTTCCTGTTCGCGGTGGCGCAGGAAGCCCTGGTAGCTGCCCTGCCAGGTGCGCAGGTGGCCGCGATCCAGCTCGGCGATGCAGGTGGCCACGTTCTGCAGGAAGCGGCGGTCGTGGGTGATCAGCACGATGGCACCGCGAAACTGGCGCAGCTGCTCCTCCAGCCATTCGATGGCGGGAATATCCAGATGGTTGGTGGGTTCGTCCAGGAGCAGAAGATCGGGGTCGGAGACCAGTGCCCGGGCCAGGGCCACGCGCCGCCGCCAGCCGCCGGAGAGTTCGCCCATCGGCGTGTCCTGGGGCAGCTGCAGCTGGGTCAGGGTGGTTTCCACCCGCTGTTGCAGGTTCCAGCCGTCGACGGCCTCCAGTTGCTGCTGTACCCGCGCCAGCTGGTCCAGGTCCGGGTCGCCGTCCTGCAGCAGGTGATGATAGTCCCGCAACAGCTGGCCGGCCTCCGCCAGGCCCTCGGCGACCACGTCGTACACGCTCTTGTCGTCGGCTTCCGGCAGCGTCTGCAGCAGGCGCGCCACCTTGATGCCCGGGCGCTGCCAGCACTCGCCGCTGTCCGGCGCCTGCTCTCCCGCCAGTACCCGCAGCAGGGTGGTCTTGCCGGCGCCGTTGCGGCCGAGCAGACCCCAGCGCTCGCCGCGGTGGATGTCCAGGCTGACCCCGTCGAGCAGGGCGTGGGTGCCGTAGTGCAGTTGCAGGTTGTCGAGGCGTAGCAGTGGCATGGGTATCGGCGGTTCAGGGTGGGCGCGCAGTGTACGCCTTTCCGCGGTATTTCCGCTATCATTGCGCCCCGTCTGAACCAGCAGCGAGGGCGACAGCGTGCTCTACCAGCAAACCCAGCATGACCGTCAGGTGGCCGCCTGGCTGATTCTCTGTGCCGCGGTGATCTTCGGCATGATACTGCTGGGCGGTGTCACCCGGCTGACCCACTCGGGCCTGTCGATGGTCGAGTGGCGGCCGCTGATGGGCATCATACCGCCACTGACCGAGCAGGCCTGGCTGGAGGTGTTCGAGAAATACCGGCAGTTCCCCGAGTACCAGAAAATCAACCGCGGCATGTCCCTGGACGCTTTCAAGTCCATCTTCATGTACGAGTACCTGCACCGGGTGCTGGGGCGCCTGATCGGGGTGCTGTTCTTTTTCCCCATGCTCTATTTTGCCCTCAAGGGACGTATCCGGGCCGGAATGATGCCCAAGTTATGGGGCCTGTTCCTGCTCGGTGCCTGCCAGGGGCTGCTCGGCTGGTACATGGTCAAGAGCGGACTGGTGGACGATCCCCACGTCAGCCAGTATCGCCTCACGGCGCACCTGGGGCTGGCGGTGCTGATCTACGCCTGGATGCTGTGGTTGATCTACGATTTGCTTACCCTCAGCCCCCGACCGGGGCAGATGCGCGGCGGGGTGGCGCGCTGGGGACTGGTGCTGGTGGGCCTGGTTTACCTGATGATCCTGTCCGGCGGCCTGGTTGCCGGGACCCGCGCCGGCTTTGCCTTCAGTACCTGGCCGCTGATGGGCAGCAGCTTCATTCCGCCCGGACTTTACAGTGGCGACCCCGCCTGGCTGGACGCCTTCGAGGACATCACCGCGATCCAGTTCAATCACCGCATCTTCGCCTACCTCCTGTTCGTGCTGATCCACGGCTTTGCCTTTTTCCTCTGGCGCCGCCTGGGCACCTTCCGCGCGAAAGTGGCCTGCGTGTGCCTGGTGCTGGCGCTCTGGCTGCAGGTCACCCTGGGCATCAAGACCCTGCTCCTGCACGTGCCGGTGAGCCTGGCGGCGGCCCACCAGGGCGGCGCGGTCGTCCTGCTCTCTGCTATGCTGTTTGCCGCACACACCGCGAGGCGCGCCCCGGCCCGCTGAGCGCGAGTGCCTCTATCCCGCCGAGGAAGCCGGGGTGGGCAACGCGGGTGAACCTTTGCCCCTGCAAAAGGGAGGCGTCATGCTGGCACTGGTCAAGAAAGAGGCCGCGCCCGGTCTCTGGCTGGAGGAGGTGCCGATTCCACGCATCGGCATCAACGATGTGCTGATTCGCGTGCTGCGGACCGCCATCTGCGGCACCGACATGCACATCTACCACTGGAACAGCTGGGCCCGGAAAACCATCCCGGTGCCCATGATTGTCGGCCACGAGTTCGTCGGCGAGATCGTCGAGGTCGGCTCCAATGTGGTGGACTTCCGTCCCGGGCAGATTGTCTCCGGCGAGGGTCATGTGGTCTGCGGCCGCTGCCGCAACTGCATGGCTGGCCGCCGCCACCTCTGTGCCCATACCAGCGGCGTCGGGGTGAACCGTCCCGGCGCCTTTGCCGAATACCTGGCCCTGCCGATGTCCAACGTCTGGGAGCACAGCGAGGGCATCGACCTGGATGTCGCGGCGCTTTTCGACCCCTTCGGCAACGCGGTGCATACGGCCCTGCAATTCGACCTGCTGGGGGAGGATGTCCTGATCACCGGCGCCGGCCCGATCGGCGCGATGGCGGCGGCGGTCTGTCGCCACGCGGGTGCCCGCCACGTGGTGATTACCGACCTGGTCGACAGCCGGCTCGAACTGGCCGCCCGGCTGGGTGCGACCCGCACCGTCAACGTCCAGCGGGAGTCCCTCGCGGAGGTCCAGCGCAGCCTGGGCATGCGCGAGGGCTTCGATGTCGGGCTGGAAATGTCCGGCAATCCGGCGGCCTTCAATGACCTGCTGGCCAACATGTGCCACGGCGGCAAGGTGGCGATCCTGGGCATTCCCTCGGAGAACACGGCGATCGACTGGAACACCGTGATCTTCAACATGCTCACCCTGAAGGGGATCTACGGCCGGGAAATGTATGAAACCTGGTACAAGATGTCGGTGATGATCGAGTCTGGCCTGGACATATCCCCGGTTATCACCCACCGCATGAGTTTCCGCGATTTCCAGCGCGGTTTTGATGTGATGAGCGACGGCGAGGCCAGCAAGGTCGTCCTCAACTGGGAGAGCTAGCATGAGTACCGCATTCCGTGCCCACCTGGCGGCGCAGCTGGAGGAGATCGAGGCCGCCGGGCTGACCCGCCACGAGCGTTTGATTGATACGCCCCAGGGGGCGCACGTCGGGGTCGCCGGTCGCGACCTGCTCAACCTGTGTGCCAACAACTACCTGGGCCTGGCCCAGCACCCCGAGGTCAACCGGGCCGCGGCGGAGGGCCTGGCACGCTGGGGCTACGGCATGGCCTCCGTGCGCTTCATCTGCGGCACCCAGACCCTGCACCGGCAGTTGGAGGAACGCCTGTCTGCCTTCCTGGGCATGCAGGACACGATCCTCTACCCATCCTGCTTTGACGCCAACGGCGGCCTGTTCGAAACGCTGCTCGGGGAAGAGGATGCGGTGCTCTCCGACGCCTTGAACCACGCCAGCATCATCGACGGTATCCGCCTGTGCAAGGCGAAGCGTTTTCGCTACCGCAACAGTGACATGGCTGACCTGGAGGCGCAGCTGCAGGCCGCGGACGCGGCGGGTGCGCGCTTCAAACTGATCACCACCGACGGCGTGTTTTCCATGGACGGGTATATCGCCCGCCTCGACGACATCTGTGACCTCGCCGAGCGCTACGATGCCCTGGTGCATGTCGACGACTGCCACGCCACCGGTTTCCTGGGTGCCACGGGACGCGGCACGCACGAACTGCGCGGCTGTATGGAGCGGGTGGATATTCTCACGGGTACCCTGGGCAAGGCCCTGGGCGGGGCCAGCGGTGGCTTTACTGCAGCGCGGCAGGAAATCGTTGCCCTGCTGCGCCAGCGCTCCCGGCCCTACCTGTTTTCCAATACCGTGGCGCCACCGGTGGTGGCCGGCGCATTGCGTGCGGTCGAGCTGGTGGAGGAGGAGCCTGCCCTGCGCCAGCGGCTGACCGAGAATACGCGGCGTTTCCGGGCGGGCCTGGAAGACCTGGGTTTTGAGCTACTGCCGGGAGAGCACCCCATCGTGCCGGTGATGCTGCACGACGCCGGTCTGGCGGCGCGCTTCGCCCGTGAAATGCTGGAGGAGGGGGTCTACGTGGTGGCCTTTGCCTACCCGGTGGTGCCCCGCGGGCAGGCACGAATTCGGACACAGATGTCCGCGGCCCTTTCCGGGTCGGATATCGATGCCGCGCTGGCGGGCTTCGCGCGGGTCAAGGCGCGGTTGAACATTTAGGGAAGCAAGTTCACCAGAACTTGGGGGCCTTGTCGCCCTCGCGTCGGCCGGGCTTCTGACGGCGGTCATCCTTGCCGAACTCGAAGCGGACTTCCTCGCGGCGGTCGCGACCGTCGCGCCGGTTCTGCCGGCGGCGCTCGGGGCCTTTATAGACCGGCTTGCCGTCGCTGTCGTAATCAATCGGAGGGGACAGGTCCCGAACTTCAAAATGTGCGCGTTTGTCTGACATGGCCAGCCTCCCGTATTACGAGCCTGTGGCGGGCGGGGAAAGTATTTTGCGTCATGTGTCACGGCAAAACAATTGCCGAGGGTCACCGGCGCGCCGTTTCTGTGCTCGGGGTCCCACTGTCTGCTGGCGTGCATGGTAATTGAGGGTGGTCTGACTTATGCTCTGACTGCTTCGCAAGGTGGTGTTTTTGCGACTTTGCAGAATAAAGACCCGTGACCCGGCCCCGAGGGGAGTGAATGACCGCAAGACAGGATGATCCGCTGCTGCAGTGTCTGCTGGCGCTGTGCCGCTATCACGGCAGTGCGTCGACGCCCGAGGCCCTCGCCAGCGGTTTGCCCCTGGACAGCGAGGGTCGCCTGACGCCCGGGCTGTTTGCCCGCGCCGCCAGTCGCGCTGGCCTGGTCAGCCGCACGCGACCGGTGGCGGTGGAGGATCTGGAGCCCGAGCTTCTGCCCGCGGTGGTGCTGCTCAAGAATGAGCGCGCCTGTCTGCTGATGGGCTGGAGCGAGGACGGGCAGACGGCGACGGTGATTTTCCCCGCCCTCGGTGAGGCGGCAGTGGACGTGCCGGCGGAGAAACTTCGCAGCCAGCAATCCGGGCACGTGATCCTCTGCCGGCCCCGCTATCGCTTTGACCAGCGCACGCCGCGTACCGGCACCTCCAATCGCGGCCACTGGTTCTGGGATGCCATCCGGGCCAATGCGCCGATTTACCGCGATGTCCTGCTGGCGGCGTTCTTTATCAACGTATTCGCGCTGGCGCTGCCCCTGTTTACCATGAACGTCTATGACCGCGTGGTGCCCAACTATGCAGTCGAGACCCTGTGGATGCTGGCAGCGGGCGTTGTGATCATCCTGCTGGCGGACATTGTCCTGCGCACCATGCGCGGTTACTTCCTCGACCTGGCCAGCCGCCGGGTGGATGTGGACCTGTCGTCCAAGATCATGGAGCGGGTATTGGGGGCGCGGCTGGAGAACCGCGCCCAGTCGGTGGGCTCCTATGCGGTGAACCTGCGCTCCTTCGAGACCGTGCGCGACTTTATTACCTCGGCCACGATTACCACCGTGATTGATATTCCCTTCGCGCTGCTGTTCATGGCCGTGATTGGCTGGATCGCCTGGCCCATTCTGATTCCGGTCGTGCTCGGACTGTGCATCGTGGTGGGCTACGCGCTGGCCACCCAGGGCAAGCTCAAGGCGCTCTCGGAAACTACCTATCGCGCCGGGGCGCAGCGCAACGCCACGCTGATCGAGAGCCTGAGCGGGCTGGATACCCTCAAGGCGATGGGCGCCGAGTCGCGCATGCAGCGCAAGTGGGAGGAAGCAACCTCTTTCCTGGCCCATGTCGGGGTGCAGTTGCGGCTGGTCTCCAACTCCACCATCAACGTGACCCAGTGGGGCGCGCAGATGGTCACGCTGTTCGTGATTGTCACCGGGGTCTACCTGATTACCGCGGGGGAACTGAGCATGGGCGGGCTGATTGCCTGCACCATGTTGAGTGGCCGCATCATGGCGCCCTTCGGGCAGGTCGCCGGCCTGATCACCTCGTGGCACAACGCGGATATCGCGCTGACGTCCCTCGACGACATCATGGACAAGCCACTCGAGCGCGCCGAGGGTGCACAGTTCCTGTCCCGGGAGCTGTTCCGGGGTGAGATCGAGTTTCGCAATGTGTCCTTCGCTTACCCGGGCAGCGAAATCCCCTCACTGCACAATGTCTCCTTCAAGATCAGCCCCGGGGAGCATGTCGCCATACTGGGCCGTGTGGGCTCGGGCAAGTCGACTCTGCAGAAACTGGCCATGGGGCTCTACCAGCCCATCGAGGGGGCGGTGATGATCGATGGCGTGGATCTGCGCCAGCTCGACCCCGGCGAGTACCGCGCCCGGGTCGGCTATGTGCCCCAAGATGTGACCCTGTTCTTCGGCAGCCTGCGCGACAACATTACCCTGTCCCATGCCAACGTTTCCGACCACGACCTGGTGCGGGCGGCGGAAATCGCCAATCTGGACGACTTTATCAACCGCCACCCCCAGGGTTTCGACATGGTGGTCAGCGAGCGCGGCGACTCGCTGTCCGGGGGGCAGCGCAAGTGCGTCGCCCTGGCTCGGGCGGTGATTCACGACCCGCCGATCCTGTTCATGGATGAGCCGACGGGCTCGATGGATCACTCCACCGAGGTCGCGGTCAAGAACCAGCTCAAGAGCTATCTCAAGGGGCGTACCTGGCTGGTGGTGACCCACCGCAATTCACTGCTGGAGATGGTCGATCGTATCCTGGTCGTCGACAACGGCAAGGTGGTGGCCGACGGTCCACGGGACAGCGTGATCCAGGCGCTGCAGCAGGGCAAGATAGGGGCGGCGCGATGAGTGACGAGCAGCCGGTACCTATCCGTCAGACACAGCCCGATGCCGAGCCGGCGCCCCGTCGGCGTTTCCTGGCCGATTTCCTGTTTGCACCCTGGTTGCGCGATCCGGCGGATGCCCCGCGCACCTGGGATCAGGACGCCCATCGCAGCTACATCGAGCAGCAGCCCCTGCGGGCGCGGCGGCTGCTGTACGTGCTCGCCGCAATCGTGGTGGCCCTGGTGGCCTGGGCGGCGGTGGCGGAGATCGATGAAGTCACCCGCGGTGACGGCAAGGTAATACCTTCGCGTCAGATTCAGGTCCTGCAATCCCAGGATGGCGGGGTGATTCGCGAGATCAATGTGCGGGCAGGCGACCGGGTCAAAGCCGGGGAATTGCTGGTACGGCTGGACCGCACCCGTTCCGAGTCCAACCTGCGGGAGAACCAGGCAGAGTTGATGGCGCTGTCGGTGCGGGCGGCCAGGCTGGCGGCGCTGATGAACCGCAGCGAGTTCCTGCTGGAACCGGAATGGGAAGAGCGGGTTCCCTCCATTGTTGCCCAGGAGCGCGCGCTCTACGCAACCGCCCGCGAGCAGCTGGAGCTGCAGGTGCAGATTGCCTCCGAGCAGCTGGAGCAGCGCCAGCAGGAACTGGCGGAAGTCAGTGCCCGCTCCCGCCAGCTCTCGCGCTCCCTGGCCCTGGCCCGGGAAGAGCTCAGTGTTACCCGCCCAATGGTGACATCCGGTGCGGTGTCCCGGGTGGAAATCCTGCGACTGGAGCGCGAAGTGAACCAGCTTGGCGGGGAATTTGAGCAGTCGGAAGCGCAGATCCAGCGCCTGCGCTCCGCCATCGAGGAGGCCCGGCGCAAGTTGACGGAGGTCGAGGTGGAGTTCGAGGCCACGGTGCGTGAGGAGCTCACCGACACCCTGTCGCGCATGAACGCGCTGCGTGAGGCCGGAACCGGGCTTACCGATCGCGTTCAGCAGACGGAGCTGCGCTCGCCGGTTGACGGCACCGTAAAGCGCCTCTATTACAACACGCTGGGCGGGGTCGTTCTGCCGGGCAAGGAGGTGGTCGAGGTGGTGCCTGCCGATGACACCTTGCTGGTGGAGGTTCGCATCCGGCCCAAGGATATCGCCTTTCTGGTGCCTGGGCAGGAGGCACTGGTCAAGTTCACCGCCTACGATTTTGTGGTCTATGGCGGCCTCGAGGGGACGGTGGAATACATCAGTGCCGACACCATCCTGGACGAAGACGGCAATCCGTTCTACGAGGTTCAGGTAAGGACCCGGGAGGCCGGCTTTGGCAACAACGGGGACATGCCGATCATTCCCGGCATGACGGTTCAGGTGGATATCCTGACCGGCAAGAAAACGATACTGGCGTATCTGATGAAGCCGGTCTTGCGGGCCAAGCAATATGCGTTGACGGAGCGGTGATGGAGCAGATATTTGTCAGTCGCGGTGGCGTGGTTCGAGGCCGGTGGCGGGAAGCCTTTCCGGGGGCCCGCGTGGTCGCGTCCATGGACGGCGAGGCCTCACTGCCCGATGCCCGGTCCTGCATCCTGTGGCTGGATGTAAGCCTGCTGGAGGAGCCCGAACGGGTGGCCTCCCTGCGCCAGGCGGTTACCCACGGCTATCGGGTTGTGGTGATGACGCCCAGCCCGGCGGAAGCCAATGCTTTCCGCGCGCTCAGTCTCGGCGCGGTGGGTTACTGCCACCTCGAGGCCGCTCCCGAGCAACTGCGGGAGATTGCCACGGTCGTCGAGCACGGTGGCATCTGGATGCTGCCGGAGCTGGTCAAGCGCTTGATGGGCCTGTCCCTGCGGGTGGTGCCCACTCCTGCACCCGAGCGGCCCGAACTGGATTCCCTGACTGCCCGTGAGCTGATGGTGGCCCGGTTGGTGGCCCAGGGCGAAAGTAACCGCGAGATTGCTGAGGCCCTGGAAATAACCGAACGCACGGTGAAGGCGCATCTGACCGCCATATTCGAGAAGCTGCAGGTGCGCGACCGGGTGCAGCTGGCGCTGGCGATGAACAATATCAAGACTCCGGCGAGTGTGCATTGATGCTGGTGGCCCGCAAAAGCCCTGTTCATTATTCTGCGTATCTACTGGCATCCTCCCGGAGGCTGTGATAGTAATGATTAAGAATAAGGGCCCGAAAGGTGTCCAGGAAGGGTGCTGAGGTGACAGCGACGATAGCCAGTACCTGCAACCCGTTGTCGAAAAAAAGCGGGCCGCGGGGCTTTACCCTGATCGAGTTGATGATCACCTTGGCGGTGCTGACCGTAACGCTGACCCTGGCCGCCCCATCCTTTACCGAGCTTATCCGGGACAATCGCCTGATCTCCGAGGTCTATGCCATGCGTGCAACACTGAACATGGCCCGTTCAGAAGCGATAGCGCGCCGTCTGCCCGTGGTTGTCTGTGGCACTGTCGATGGGCTTGCCTGCAGCGAGGATCCCGACTGGAGCAGTGGTTACATGGTCCTGCTGGGCGCGGATGACAGCGCCACGGTGGATGTCGACAATCCCTCCCTGAACCGCCTGCAGTGGGAAAACCGCCCCAACTCACGGGTCAGCATGGTATTTTCCGGGGACTTTACCCGTTTTGACGCCATGGGGTCCTCCCTCGGCAACACGGGAACCCTGGTTTTCTGTGACGCCAGGGGAGCGGAAAAGGCGCGGGGCTTGATTGTCACCAGTGTCGGCTCACTGCGGGCCAGCGTGGATGACGATGACAACGGCGTCGTAGAGGATGCCAGTGGCAATGATGTGTCCTGTTGATGCCCGGTTCGGCAGCCGGGGGCGTGGCCGCCGCCAGAGAGGGGTGACCCTGATAGAGGCACTGGTCACCTTCCTGATCCTGTCGGTGGGACTCCTGGGTGCGGTCAGTCTGCAGCTCTTGTCCAAGAGCTCGCAACACCAGTCGATACAGCGCAGCAGGGCGGTGCTGCTGGCAAATGATTTCGTCGAGCGCATACGGATCAATCCCCGCGGTATCGAGACCTATGCGGAACGCGATCTAGACAGTCCCCTGGGGGCGGGGTCCATCGAAGATCCCCCCACCACGGACTGCAGCGCGGTCGCCTGCACACCCGAGCAACTGGCGGACTTCGATCTGTGGCAGATTGAAAGGGCACTGGACGGCGCGGCTGTCACCTTCGAAGAGGACGGCAGCACCATCAACAGTGGCGGCTTGATAGAACCGCGAGCCTGTGTTGTTTTCGTGGCCGACGCCGGGAAAACCCGCACGGGGATGGTCCGAATTCTCCTGCAGTGGCGTGGGCTGACGGAGAGCCAGGACGCCGTGCCGGCCGGGGGGGAGGCCTGTGGCGGAGAGGATGCCGGCGACGACGATTATCGCAGGCAGCTGGTGGTGAGTACTTTTGTAATTGATGAGGCAGAGTTGTGAGCGCGCGGCGAGCCAAAGGCTTTTCACTGATCGAGTTCATGGTTTCCGTGGTGCTGGGCCTGGTGCTGATCAGTGGCCTGGTGGTCATTTACCTGGGCGCCAAGCGCTCCTACACGGAAACCGAGCAGGTGGCCCAGCTGTCCGAACACGGTCGCTTCGCCGTCCAGATGCTGACCGAGGCCTTGCGGCATGTGGGCTTTTTCGGTGCGGCCCACCCCCGCGACATCGCCCTGGACGGCAATCTCGGTGCCGTGGCCGGGGATTGCGCTGGCCTGGCGGGGGCCTACGAGGTGGGCAGCTATCTACTCGCCGCTACCGCCGCCAGTGGTTCGCCGGTCTTTGGCTGTGTTCCCGATGCTCGCACGGGTACCGAGGTGCTGCTGATCAAGCACGTGCTGCCGGACCCCCGCTACGATGCGGATCCCGACAATGCATCCGCCGCCCGCGACGGTGTGATAAGTTTCCCGACAGGGCTGGATGCCCAGGACGTCTATGTCATCGCCAACAGCGAGCGTGGCGTGCTGCTGGATGGTGCCGATACTGCCCCCGACGTGCGCGAGGGCGCCGATGTGCCCCTGGGTGTCGCCTGGCCCTACCGGGTGCAGATGTTCTATATTCGTGACAACGGTGGTGAGCTCAGCCTCAGCCGGCGCGTCTTGGGCTGGAACGCGGGGGCGGGCCAGATGGAACTGACCACCGAGGAACTGGTTCCCGGTGCGGAGGACCTGAGGTTTCGCTTCGGCGTGGACGCCAATGCGCCCTTCAATGGGGAGGTCGATACCTGGATGACCACCGCCGGCGCCGTCGCCGCAGGTGTCTGGGCCCGGGTCGAGGCGGTGGAAATCTCCCTGCTTCTGCGCAGTCTGGCGGAGGATCCGGGCTACGAGGACAACAAGTCCTATGAGCTGGGCGGGGTGACTGTCACCCCCGGCGGCAACTGGAGGCGTCTGTTGGTGCAGAACAAGGTGTCCATGCGCAACCCGAAGCTGATGATACGGGGGGGCCTGTGACTGTCTCCCGGCGTAACCGTGGCGTGGCGCTGGTGGTGTCCCTGCTCCTGCTGCTGGTGGTCACCGTGATCGGTATAACCGCGGCGATGAACAGTTCCCTGAGGCTGCGGATGGCGGGGAACATGCAGGACGCCTATGATTCATTTCAGGCGGCAGAGGCGGGTGTCTACGCGGCCCTGGGACTGGCGAATACCGCGGATGATCCCTTTGTGAGGCTGGACCAGGTCGACCCCTTCGCGGATTTTGCCGATGAGGATCATCCTTTGAATGCCCTCAAGGATGGCAGCAGCTCGGTGGCGGTTGAGGTTTTTCTCATCGCCCCGGCACGCGAGTGCCCCAGGCCTCCCGAGGAAGGTGCCGGGAGCAGTATCGGCGTGTTCGACTGCGATTTTTACCGGGTGGTATCGGAGCACGATGTAGACAGAAAGGCGCGCACCCAGGTTGAAATGGGTGTGGTCAAGACGGTGATCGGTGAATCAGGCTGACCGGGAGTATTGTCCCGGCAGTCGGGAGATGGGGCTATGTACAGTGTAGGCGACGTTATCAGGTTTGGGGCAACGGCCCTGGTCGTGGCGGTTTCAGGCCTGTTCGGCCCGGCGGTCGCGCTGGCCGACGATACCGAGATCTATCAGGCGGAGGCCAATGTTGCCTCCACCGCTCGCCCGCGGGTGCTCATCGTGTTTGACGACTCGGGCTCCATGAGCTTCGAGGTCGATCAGCAGCGCCCCCCCTACGACCCGAATCCGCCGGATCCTTACGACAACAAGTTCGGCAGCGGCCGGATCTACTGGTCCACCGATGGCACCACCCCGTCCCCCGGCAGCAACAACTGGTTCAATGCCAGCTCCAATCGCTGCGCCTCGTCCTACACTCTCCTCGATGAGGAAGGCCAGTTCACCGCGACCCGCGCACGGAGGTGGGTGGACTCAGAATCGGTCCCAGGGGAGTGCGGTCCGCAGGTCTGCCCGAGCGGTACGACTCTTAGAAATGGGGGGTGTTATACCCGCGAGTGTCGTCGCTCCTTTCTTTGGTGGTGCATTGAGTGGGGTGACTGGGAGTACGACAGTGCGCCGACCCAGGAGTGCTCCGACGATTATGTACGGCCCGGGAGCTGGCAGGCCCTGATCGCCAGCGTCAAGAGCCCGCGGCATGTCGAGTGTCGCGACGATGAGGTGCAGGGCATTGCCGACAACGGCAGCGAGGTGGCGGACGGCTTCCCCCGGAACAATGTCGAGACCGGTTCCGAGTACGGCCCCAGTGTCGATCCGTCCATGGATTGGGGGGATGAATCGTATACCTTTTTCACCTCCCACTACCTGGACTGGCTCCACGACGAGTCCCTCGAGGAACCGCGCTCGCGGCTGGAGATCGCGCAGGATGTCGTCAGTTCCATCATTAGCACCAACCCCGGCATTGATTTCGGCCTGATGGAGTTCAATTACGATCAGGGCGGTCGTGTGGTGCGCCGCATCATCGGCAACATGTCGGGTGACGAGCGGGAAGACCTCATCGACGATGTCAAAGATATCGACCATGCCGGAAGTACGCCGATATGCGAGTCGATGTACGAGGCCTACCGCTATATCGCCGGGGACTCGGTTCTTTACGGTTATGAGGCCCGGGGTGGAAGGGATGACTACGGTGTTTACGATGTCCTTGAACGAGACCGGCGCGCAGAAAGTGGGGGACGCTATATTTCACCTACAACTGACTGTGCCTATACCTATGTCATCCTGATGACCGATGGTTTCCCGCAGCGGGATACTTCGGCCAACGACGCCATTCGCAGCCTTACGGGAAAGACCTGTGATCGCTACCTGGATGCCGACGATGACTGGACCACCAACTGCCTGCCGCAGTTGACGGAGTACATGGCCAATACCGACCTGGATGGCGACAGCAGCAACGGCAACCAGTTTGCCATTACCTACACCATCGGTTTTACAACGGACCAGAAGTTGCTCGAGGATGCGGCGAACAACGGCAAGGGGTTGTACTACACCGCCAATGACGCCAGGGAGCTGACGGAAGCATTCCGGGGTGCCATCACCAGTATCCTGTCGACCGATACCACCTTTACCTCACCGGCGGTGGCCGTTGATACCTTCACCCGCACGCAGAGTCGTGACGAGATATTCTACGCGATGTTCAAGCCGCGCGACTCGGTGGACTGGCCGGGCAACATCAAGAAACTCAGGCTGAGCCTCAGCGACGGGGAGGCGGTTCTCGTCGACCGCAATGGCAGCCCCGCGCTCGACCCCGAAACCGGTTATATCAAGGACACCGCTGCTACCTTCTGGGGCAGCTCCCAGGATGGTGGCGACGTCGAGAAAGGCGGCGTCGGGGCATTGCTGGCTAGCCGCAATCCCGACACGCGTTCCATCTACAGCGATACCGGCAGCAATGGCGCCCTGGAAGCCTTTACCGTGGACAATCTTGACGCGAGCGCCCTGGGTGTCGCGAGCATGAGCCAGGTCTATTCGCTTTTCGGGGCGGCTAACGAGTCGGCGTTCGAAAAGCAGGTGGCCTGGGCGCGGGGTCACGATGCCTACGACAGCGACGGGGATAATAATACCGACGAGCCGAGAAACTGGATCATGGGTGACGTGTTGCACAGCCAGCCGCTCGTCCTGAATTACGGGGAGCTGGGAAGCTTTACCGAGGAGAACCCCGATCTCAGGCTGCTGGTTGGAACCAACGCCGGCTTCGTGCACCTGTTTGGTGGCGATGATGGCCAGGAAGACTGGGCATTTTTCCCCAAGGAGCTGATCCCCATCCTGCCCCAGCGGCGTCGCAATGCCCTCAGCAGCGACAACATCTATGGCATGGACCTGACCGCGACTGTCTATACCCGGGACAACAACGGCGACGGGACCCTCGACGCCAGTGATGGTGACAAGGTCTGGGTCTACCTGGGCATGCGACGCGGAGGCAGTTCCTATTATGCACTGGATCTCTCCAATCCCGCGTCGCCCGCCTTCAAGTGGCGTATAGGCAATGATACGGCGGGCTTCTCCGAGCTGGCGCAAACCTGGTCGGAGCCGGTTGTTACCCGGATCCCGGGCTACCGTGACGATGACGGCGTGCCCAAGCCGGTGGTCATCTTCGGTGCGGGCTATGATACCGATAAGGACGGCTCCGGAGTTGCAACACCCGATGACAGCGGGCGTGGAATCTTCGTGGTCGACGCGGATACCGGTGCCCTGGTCTGGAGCGTGACGCCGGCCGGTAACAGCGCGACCAATCTGTCGGCGACGGGCCTGCTGCACTCGGTGGCTGCCCCGGTCACGGTGGTCGACAGCAACGGCGATGAACTTAGCGACCGGATTTATTTTGCCGACACCGGGGGCAACGTGTGGCGGGTCGACATGCCCGGCAACGTCCTGCCGACCGCGTCCCAGGATACCTGGCAGATCAACAAGCTTGCGAGCCTGGCTGGCGGGGGAACGTCGAGCGACCGGCGCTTCTTCAATGCGCCGGACGTGGTGCGTATCCGCATTGCCGGCACGCCGGTGGATGCGGTCCTGATTGGCTCGGGTGACCGGACCAACCCCAATGCCACCGATGTCAACAACCGCTTCTACATGCTCAAGGATCTGCAGGTGGCCCCGTACAGCACCGAGCGCCCAAACAGTAGTGAGTGTGGCGAGGAGGGCTTCTCGGATTTCAGGTGCTCCCTGCCCCTGACCGAGGGACAGTTGTTCAATATTACTGACAACCCCCTGAATACCGGCACCGCGACCGAACAGGAGGAGGCGCTGATAGCGCTCAATGCCGCCAGTGGCTGGCGTATTCACCTGGAAAATTCGGGAGAAAAGAGCCTGGCCAAGTCGGTGACCATCAATGGCGTTGTCTACTTCACGACATTCACGCCCAACGACCTGTTGAGCGACATCAACATCTGTGAACCGCTCTCCGGGGCGGGGCGCCTCTATACCCGCAACCTCTTCACGGGTGCGGGGAATATCATACCGCTGGGGCCGATTATCCCCGATACGCCCTCGTTGCACTTCGGCGAGGACGGCAAGATTCGCCTGCTGCTGCCGCCGGGTACGCCTGCCGGCGACGCTGACGGTGACGGCGAGGAGGACTGCACGGGTGGTGTGTGTGACATCAACACGACCCTGCCGGCTCCCTACGGCAACTACTGGTTCCAGGAGCAGTATTGATGTTGCGTGCCCTGACACCGGGAGGTCGTGACGCTGGCTTCACGCTGATTGAAGTCATGATCGTCGTGGTTATTGTGGGCATCCTGCTGATGGTTGCCCTGCCCTCCTACCAGGGGAGTCTGCAGAAGGGGCGGCGCAGCGATGCGATATCCGCCCTGCTGGATGCCGCGAATCGCCAGGAGCAGTATCTGCTCGACCAGGGCAGGTATACCCTGGACATGACGCAGCTCGGATATGCGACTGATCCACTGGTGTCGGACGAGGGGCATTATTCCGTGGATGCCGCAGTGTGCACGGGAGGCAGCATCGTGACCTGCTACGAACTGACCGCGACACCCGTTGCCGGGTCGCCGCAGGCTGCCGATGATCGATGCACGAGCTTTACCCTGGATTCCTTCGGCAACCGTTCTGCCACGGGGACCACGCCGAATGATTGCTGGTAGTGATTTGTAGCACGCGAGGTCGATGATGCGTATTTGCAACAGGTTTTATCCCGTAGTACTCGCCTGTGGCGTGGTTTTCACCCCCGCTGCAATGGCGCAGATGCCCATGCCCCAGGGCCAATTCGTGTGCCAGGTTGTCGAGCCGGATGGCGAGAGGCGGTTTATCGGTGTGCAGGCGGACAGCCTGGAACGTGCCCGGCTGGTGGTCACCGGCGAGGCTGGACCGGCTTATGCTGCAAAAGTGCCCGCGGGACGGGTGCTCGAGGAGTGCATTGACCCGAGGTCGCAGCGATTCTCCAGTAAAGGGGCGCAGGCCGAATACGAGGACCTGGAGCTGTGAGAGTCTAATCATCGAACTGGTAAATCAGAGGGCGCCTGTTACCTAGAGCTGATCAGGTGCATTGACATGTACTTGGCGCTTCAGGAGTAAACGAATGCGCGATATGAGCGCGGAGGTTATGCGTTAAATCGGTAGTCTTCAGGTAGTTTTTCGAAATCTTCTGTCAAATTCGTGACCTGCGTCACGCTCACCGGCCTCATTGTTGTCCTTTAGTACAATGCGCCTGCTCGCTCCCGGGCGCATCATCGGGACAGATAGTCAGAAAACCGCGCAGCGGACCGAGTCCGCAGCCTAAGGGAGCGAGAAAATGGCAGATCAAGCAATCGCCACTGTTGTGGCCGTTCAGGGCAAAGCGTATGCCCGTGACGAAAATGGGCAGCTTCGTGAACTCCAGCCCGGTGATGTGATCCGGGAGGGCGAGACCGTAGTGACGCCAGAAGGCGGATCGGTGGAGCTGGCGCTCGCGGACGGTACGCCCTTCGCGGTTGTCGATGTTCCGGAGATGACCCTGACCCGGGATATCATCGCTGAGCGGGCTGCCGGTGCCGACGAGAGCGCTGTCGAGGACGAGACCGTGGAGGCCGTACTCGCGGCCCTGGAAGAAGGCGAGGGGGATATCCTCGAGGATCTGGAGGCCACGGCCGCCGGTGCCGGTGGTGATGGTGGCGAAGGCGGCGGGCACAGCTTCGTGCGCCTGGCGCGGATCGTCGAGGAGACCGACGATTTCCACATCCAGGCCAACCTGGCCGCCCCCGAGGCCGCTGTGCCTGTCGATCAGGATCCGCTGATCACCGTTGATGCGATCGATGACGAAGCCACCACCGAGCCGGGTGAAAGTGTGGTCATTCCGGTCCAGACCAACGACGTATTCATTGAGGGCTCGATAGTGACCGCAGTCACTCAGCCCGAGAACGGCACCGTCGTGATCAACCCGGATGGCACTGTCACCTACACTCCGAATGAGGGCTTCTTCGGCGAGGACATCTTCACCTATACCGCCACGACGCCCGATGGCAATGCCGAGGATACCGCGACTGTACGCGTGACCGTTCCCGAACCTGCGCCCGAGCCGATTACCATCAGCATCGACGATGTCACCGTGGTTGAAGGCGAAACGGCCGAGCTGACCGTTTCACTGTCGGGCCCCAGTGACCAGCCGGTCACGGTGCAGTTCGGCACCCTGGACGATACCGCGACGGTATCCGGCGCCGACTATGACCCCGAGACCGGTACCCTGACCTTCGCTCCAGGTCAGACCAGTGCGGTCATCCAGGTCCAGACCAATGAGGATGCGATCCTCGAAGGGACCGAGCAGTTCCTGGTCAATCTTAGCAACGCCACCGGTGCGACCATCGCTGATGGTCAGGGTGTCGTGACGATTATCGATGGTTCCCTGCCGACTATCTCCATCAATGATGTGACGGTAACCGAGGGGCAGACGGCGGAGCTGACCCTCAGCCTGTCGGAAGCTGTTGACGGCCCCGTCTCTGTTCAGTTCGGTACCCTGGATGACACGGCGACGGTCATCGGTGGTGACTATGACCCCGAGACCGGCACTGTTACCTTTGCTCCAGGTCAGACCGCAATCACAATCCAGATTCAGACCAACGAAGATGCGATTGAAGAGGCCACGGAGCAGTTCCTGGTCAACCTGAGCAATGCCAGTGGCGCGACCATTGCCGATAATCAGGGCGTGGTGACGATTATCGATGGCACGGAGCCGCCGCCTCCGCCGCCCCCCCCGCCGCCGCAGCCGGAGCCCCAGTTCGCCAGTATCACTGGGCCCGCCACCGTGGTAGAGGGCAATGTCACGGGTGAATACACGGTCAGCCTCACGGATACCGCGAATACGCCGGTAACTGTCACCCTGACCTATACGGGAACTGCCACTGACGGCTCTGACTACACCAGCCAGGCCCAGGTCGTGATTCCGGCTGGACAGTCTTCCACGACCTTCACTCTGCCCACGATCGATGACTACATTGCCGACAATGGCGAGACCATCGTCATCACCATCAGCGGGCTCTCCGGTGGTGGTTTCGATTCGTTGTCCCCCGATCCGGCAAATAACAGCGTGACCACCACGATCCTCGACGACACGGTCCCGAACACGGAGCCGGATCCGGACGTGGTGACGCTGCAGGTGATTGCGGTGGACGCCCAGGGCAACCCGCTGGGGGATCCCACGCAGAACGAAGGAGCCGAGGAAGAGACGCTGTACTACAAGGTGATTGCCCAGGACGAAGAGGGCAATCTGCTGACCGGCCTGGACGGCACCAACGTGGACGTGGTGTTCGAGAACATCACCGCCCAGGACGAGGACTACACGCCCTCGGGCACCACGGTGCAGATCGGCGCGGTGTTCAGTGCGGCGCTGGTGGATGATGCCTTTGCCGACAACGGCGAGCAGTACACGGTAGCGCTGGCGACGGGTGAAGGCCAGTCGTTCACCCAGAACGTGTACGAGACGGTGGAGCTGGACGGCGGCGTGGTCACCTCGACCATCACCGACGATGCCGATGATATTGTCA
>CERN01014546.1_pt1 | contig 110379 bp, 97 predicted proteins | sample 530761 | NCBI WGS metagenome assembly CERN01 (sample SAMEA2620947, study PRJEB7988) | marine metagenome | isolation source: saline water (ENVO:00002010), including | reverse complement strand
ATGACCAATGACCAATGACCAATGACCAATGACCAATGACCAATTAGGAATTGTTGTGTTTAGAAACATATTCTTTATACAATTCAACCAGCTCACTCATCATCATGGCAGTGGCACCCCAAAGTGGAACCCGATGGATATTCCAGAAGGGAACGTTGTATGGAGTGCCTCTTAAATCCCACTCATCTTCGATAAGCTTTTGTTCGGTGACTAAATCAGAAATGGGAACTGATATAATTTCGTCCACCTCGTTCGGATTAGGAGTGAATTCTTGCTCTTTTCGAATGAAGGCAATCACCGGGGTTACCATGTTATCAGAATGACCAACATAAAGAGGAGTGAGTTTCCCTACAATCTCAGCACTTTCTCTATCTAAGCCAATTTCTTCCTGGGCTTCACGTAAGGCTGTTTCTTCAATTGTTTCGTCACCTTCTTTTCCACCACCCGGGAAACTTAATTGTCCGCCATGATTTATTGACTGGGTTCTGAGGGTGAGAATAATCTCCAATTCACCATTCCACTCAATAAAAGGAACGAGTACGCTGCTGTTTCGAAAATCATCATGAGCGGGTTCGTAGTGAGTTCGGTTAGGCTTCCCATTTAAAGGATAGGGAGCCATGATTTTTTGGGCTACCCTTCCGGGAAGATCTTTCGATAACCGATGGTTAAGAAAATTATAAAATGAAGTCATGTGTTTTATTTTGAGGAAACAACATAAAAGAGTAGGATTGCATTTCAAAGCGTTTTCAAAGCTGAACACATGTCCGTACTTTTAAGGTTCTGAAAATTTACTATTAATCTGTTTTGAGTCACAAATATCATTCATGAGTAAAAAGCACAACGTATATGGCATTGGTAATGCCCTTGTAGATTTAGAATTTAAAGTCAGTCCGGAATTTCTTAAAGAACATGAAGTTAAAAAAGGACTGATGACACTGGTCGATGAAGACACCCAGCATCGCCTTATCGGTGCAATTGAGCATCATAAAACAGAGAAAAAGTCAGGCGGTTCGGCAGCCAATACAGTGATCGCAGTAAGTCAGTTTGGTGGAAAAGCCTTCTATTCTTGTAAAGTAGCAGCCGACGAGTTCGGTGATTTCTATTTAAAGGATATGGAAGATGCCGGTATCCCAACAAATTTTGACAGGCAAGAACGTGAGGCAGGCGTGACTGGAAAATGTCTGGTAATGATTACTGATGATGCCGATCGCACGATGAATACTTATTTGGGGATTTCATCCGGTTTGTCAACTAGCGAAGTGGATGAGCGGGCAATTAAAGATTCCGAATATGTCTATCTGGAAGGATATCTGGTGGCTTCAGAACCTGGGCTTGAGGCGATGAAAGAAGCCAAGAATATCGCAGAAGAAAATGATGTGAAAACGGCTCTGACACTTTCAGATCCATCTATTGTAGGTGCATTTAAGTCTCAGTTTAAAGATGTAATTGGTGCATCTGTAGATCTGCTTTTCTGTAATGAAGAAGAAGCCAAAGCTTTTACAGGGAAAGATGATTTGATAGAAGCACGCGAGATGTTGAAGCAGGAAGCTAAGCGCTTTGTCATTACCCAAGGCAAAAATGGTGCAATGATTTATGATGGAGACACCTTCATTGACATCGAGCCTTACGACGTGAAAGCAGTAGATACCAATGGAGCAGGCGATATGTTTGCCGGAGCTTTTCTTTATGGAATTACGAATGGTTTAGGATTTGCAAACTCAGGCAAATTAGCCAGCCTAGCTGGATCAAAGATCGTAGCACAATATGGTCCAAGACTAAAGTGGCACGAAGCACAAGAAATCCTTCACCAACTAAAATAAAACTATGACAGGAATTGAATTATTGGGATGGGCCGGTTTTGGAATTTTAGTGGCGGCCTGGATCCCTCAAACATGGGACACTATTAAACAAGGAAGTACCTCAATGAACATCGCGTTCATCATTATGTATTTTAGCTCAAGTTTGATGCTTACCATTTACTCTGTGATTACAGGTGATCCTATTTTTACCGCACTGAATGCACTTTTAACCATTGGAAGCGGCATTAATATGTACTATAAACTCTTCCCGCGAAAAGAATTATGAGACTCACAAAACTCGTATTAGCTTCTCAGAATCCTCATAAAATAGAGGAATTAGAACAAATACTAGGTCCACTGGGGATTGAAGTCCTTTCAACGAAGGACTTTCCCGAGCTGGAAGAAGTAGTTGAAGATCGCCCAACTTTGCAGGGGAATGCTCTTAAAAAAGCAGAGTATGTTGCAAGTTTTACAGGACTGCCTGCTCTTTCTGATGATACTGGTTTAGAAGTTGATGCCCTTGATGGTGCTCCGGGTGTTTATTCTGCCAGGTACGCCGGTAAAAATGCCAGCTATCAGGATAATGTAGATAGGCTGTTAAAAGAATTGGCCGGTAAAGAAAATCGTAAGGCCCGATTCAGAACGGTTGTAGCACTTGTGAATGGGTTGGAAGAATTTACTTTTGAAGGAGTCTGTCACGGAAAAATCACAACTGCTGAAAAGGGAGATAAGGGATTTGGATATGACCCTGTTTTTCAGCCGGATGGTTTTGAGAAAACTTTTGCTGAACTCCATTCAGCTATCAAAAATGACATTTCTCATCGCGGCAAAGCCGTTCAAAAATTTGTGGAGTTCCTGAAAAAATGAAAAGAAATGGAAGCCGGGTTTCGATAATCAGTATTCTTTTTCTGGCAGCCATGTCTCTGTTTTCATGTTCAAACTATCAGAATCCAAATAACTTCACAGATGTATTTATCGGAACGGGCGGGCATGGGCACACTTACCCCGGTGCTACCGTGCCTTTTGGGATGATTCAGCCCGGACCTGTTAACGGAACAGAAGGCTGGGATTGGACTTCTGGATATCACTACTCGGATAGCCTGATTGCCGGATTTACCCAAACTCATTTAAGTGGAACCGGAATCGGGGACTTAAATGATATCCTCATCCAACCGGTAAATGGTTATGAAGATTTTGAGATAGATTCAAAATATCCGGATAAGCCTTTTTATACTTCAAAATTCTCACACCAGTATGAGAAAGCTGTTCCGGGTTACTACAGCGTTTTGCTTCAGGATTTTGACATCAATGCAGAGATGACCGCTACAGATCGGGTCGCAATGTACCGGTTTACCTACCCTGATTATGAGAACCGTTCTTTAATTATAGATCTCGGCTTTCGAATAAACTGGGATACTGTTGATTCCTCCAGAGTTGATAGTGTTGATGAAAACACGATTACCGGCTACAGGATGTCCTCGGGCTGGGCGAAAGATCAGCGGGTATATTTTGCGATGGAGTTCTCAGAACCTTTTAAGATTGGTCATTCAGAATCTCTGTTGGATACGGAGCAAGATGACTCAGTAGTTACAAGATGGGAAAGAGTTCAAATTGATTTCAAAAACCGAAGCGAGAAAATACTGGCCAAAGTAGCCATCTCTTCAGTAAGCGAAGCAGGTGCATTGAAAAATCTTTCCACCCTTAAAGAATGGGACTTCGATGAAACCCGGATTTTTGCTGAAATGGCCTGGCAAAAAGAGCTGGAGCAAATCAAGGTGACAGGAGGTAGAGACCGTAAAACAAAATTCTATACAGCTCTGTATCACACCAAAGTTGCACCGGTTTTATATTCTGATGTTGATGGAAAGTTCAGGGGCGGAGACGGCAAGGTCTATCAGGATTCTACATACCAACGCCATACGGTTTTTTCTTTATGGGATACTTTTCGGGCACAACATCCACTACTTACCATAACCAACCCGGATCGGGTAAATGATCTGATAAATACTATGCTCGATTTCTATCAGGAGACAGGATATTTACCGGTTTGGGAGCTCCACGGAAATGAAACGAATACGATGACGGGCTATCATGCCGTACCCGTAATCCTTGATGCTTACCAAAAAGGATATCGTGGCTTTGATGCTGAACTCGCTTTCGAGGCTATGAAAGCCAGCGCAATGCAAGACCATCGCGATACCGATTTATACAGGAAGTACCAATATGTACCCTCAGATTTAGGTCATGAATCGGTGACCAAAACTCTGGAATATGCTTACGATGACTGGTGTATTGCACAAATGGCATTCCTTTTAGAAAAAGAAGCAGAGTACGAACATTTTATAGTGAGATCGGGATTTTGGCAAAATTTGTATGATGAGGAAACAAAATTCATGCGGGGTAAAACAGCCGATGGAAATTGGATAACCCCTTTCGACCCCCTGCAATCTATTCACAACCAAAGCCCGAATTATACTGAGGGAAATGCGTGGCAACATAGCTGGTTTGTTCCTCATGATGTGGAAAGACTTATCAACAAAATAGGTGGGGATAAAGCGTTCATTTCCCGTTTAGATTCTATGTTCAATATGCCTTCTGTGTTAACCGGAGAAGATATCTCACCAGATATTTCTGGTATGATTGGACAGTATGCGCATGGAAATGAACCGAGTCACCACATAGCGTATTTATATAATTTTGCAGGAGCTCCATGGAAAACCCAGAAGCTGGTTAGTCAAATTATGGACAGCCTATATACTATCGAACCAGATGGACTGACGGGCAACGAAGACGCAGGGCAAATGTCTGCATGGTATGTACTCAGCTCAATGGGTTTTTATCCTGTTAATCCGGCAAACAGTGTTTACGTATTGGGAAGTCCGCGTTTTGAAGAAGTTGAGATCACTTTGCCGGGGGAGAAAAGCTTTAACATTCGGGCTGAGAAATTGAATGATCAAAATGTGTACATTCAGTCAGTAAAATTAAATGGTGAGTCTCTTCAGAGAAGTTATATAACTCATGCTGAGGTCGTGAGTGGAGGCGAGTTGATTTTTGAGATGGGAAGTAGTCCAAATAAAGAATGGGCGAAAAAGAAAGATCAGCGACCACCTAATATGGTATATAATAACTGAGAGTGAAAACGGATACCCATCCATAAAAGATAGAAAGATGATAAATCGAAAGAGTTTTTTAAAAACATCGCTATTGGCAATAGCGCCTTTAAACTTTTCGGGACTGCTAAAGGAAAAACCAAAAAAAGGGAAGAAGCCCGTTGTAATTTCAACCTGGCACACAGGAACCGACGCCAATAAAGCAGCTTGGGAAGTGCTATCGAAAGGAGGTTATGCTTTAGATGCCGTAGAAAAAGGAGTTATGGTTGAAGAGGCAAACCCCAAGAATATAACGGTAGGTTACGGTGGACGCCCGGATCGGGATGGAAATGTGACCTTAGATGCTTGTGTGATGAATGAAGATGGAAACTGTGGAGCTGTAGCATTCTTGCAGGATATCATGCATCCAGTTTCTGTAGCCCGTAAAGTGATGACCGAAACCCCGCATAGCTTACTGGTAGGTGTAGGTGCTAAGAAATTTGCTTTAGAGCAGGGGTTCAAAGAGACGAATCTATTAACCAAGAAGTCTGAAGAAGAGTGGGAAGAATGGCTCAAGAATTCTGAATATGAGCTGGAAATAAATGTTGAAAACCACGACACCATCGGAATGTTGGCTTTAGATGAAGATGGAAGAGTTTGTGGAGCTTGTACCACAAGTGGAGCAGCTTATAAGATGAATGGAAGGGTTGGTGATTCTCCAATTATTGGTTCGGGCTTATTTATTGATCCAAAAGTTGGTGGTGCTGTAGCCACTGGAGCCGGAGAGGAAGTAGTAAAGACCGCTGGGAGCCATTTAGTAGTGGAGATGATGCGAGCCGGACATTCTCCCGAAGAGGCTTGCAAAATTGCCATTGAGCGAATTTTAGAACGTTATCCCGGGGACCCCAAAAAAATACAGGTAGGCTATATAGCTTTGAATAATGAAGGTGTTTACGCCGGTTACAGTATTCAGGAAGGCTTTGATGTATCAGTTTATAATGCTGATGGTAACCGAGCTGAACCAACTGAATATCTAATATAAGCCGGATACTCAATGCAATTCTCTCCCATCGATTATATCGTTATTGTAGTATATCTGGTGGGAGTGGCAATTCTTGGACTGAAATCATCCGGTAAGCAAACTTCAAATAAAGACTACTTTTTAGGTGGTGATGGGATCCCATGGTGGGCTGTTTTGTTTTCCATTGTGGCCACTGAAACAAGTACGCTCACCTTTATCAGTATTCCTGCTGTGGCTTATGGCGGCAACCTTACTTTTTTGCAAATTACGGTGGGTTATATCATTGGGCGGGTGTTTGTAGCACTTTTCTTTTTGCCTAAATATTATGAAGGTGATCTGCTCACTGCCTATACCTTCCTTGAGAAGCGGTTTGGTGATGGCATGCGGAATGCTGCCAGTACTACTTTCATGATTACCCGACTGCTGGCCGACGGTGTTCGGCTATTTGCAACGGCTATTCCTTTAGCCATTATTTTGAGATTGGGCGGAGCTTTTTCTGGCTGGGGTGACTTAGAATTATACATCGTTTCTATTTGTGTGATTACAGCCATTACCCTCATCTATACCTTTTTTGGAGGGATTAAAGCTGTTGTATGGATGGACTTCGTTCAAATGATTGTGTACATCGGGGGGGCATTTATTGCAGTTGGTGTTCTGTTGGGGAATTTACCTGCCGGATTTGAACTGCCATCCGAAAAGCTCCAACTCATCAACCTTGGGTTTGATATGAGCTTTAAAGAATTTATAGCTCAGCCTTACACTCTTATTACAGCCATTGTTGGAGGCGCTGTTTTCTCGCTTGCTTCTCATGGAACGGATCAGCTATTGGTGCAGCGAGTGCTTGCAACACGTGATTTAAAGTCCGGCCAGAAAGCAATGATCTGGAGTGGGGTTTTAGCAGCTTTGCAATTTGCTCTTTTTATGGGGATTGGCTTACTGCTCTTTATGTTTTATGAGGGAATGTCAGCTACCGATATGGGATTGGCAACTACGGATGAAGTCTTTGCAAAATTCATCGTAGAGCAGCTTCCGGTGGGCATCTCGGGTCTTATTGTAGCTGCATTGTTTGCGGCTGCTATGAGTAGCCTGAGTTCGTCTCTGAACTCCCTGGCATCTTCAACCACCTTTGATTTGTATAAGCCCTATTTCGGTAAAGACAATAACGAAGCCGAAGACTTATCTATTTCCCGCAAAATTACGATGGGGTGGGGTGTGATTCTAACTGCCTCAGCAATTTTCTTTGCGGTGCTTCAGCTGCAGGGTGGCGAGCGCCCAGCTATTGTAGAGCTTGGGTTGGGGATAGCATCATACACTTACGGCGGATTATTGGGAGCGTTCTTACTTGGGATGTTTTTCCCCAAGCCCGATAAAACCGATGCCATGATTGGGTTTTTCTTTGGGCTGATCTCATTGCTATTCATGGTTCAGGGGCCTATTCAAAATATCTTACCGGGGGATGGCTTAGCCATTGCCTGGCCACTTTACACCTTGGTCGGCTCAACAATTGTGGTTATTGTAGGCTCACTTTCAGCAAGAATTAGAGGATCGAAAAATGGATAGTAACAAACAGTTGATTCATAAACTTTACTTAGCACTCAAAGAGCAGGATGCCAAAACCATGCTGAGTTGCTATCACGAAAAAGCCACTTTTAAAGATCCTGTATTTGAACTTCATTCAAAAAGTGAAATTGATGATATGTGGACGATGCTTTGCAGTCGTGCCAAAGAGTTTGAGCTTACTTTTGATGAAGTAGAAGCTGATGATTCAACCGGTTCAGCACATGTAGAAGCCAAATATCTATTTTCAGCTACCGGCCGTAAAGTTCACAATAAAATTGATGCTAACTTCCAGTTTCAGGATGGACTGATTATCGAGCATAGAGATTATTTTGATTTTTGGCGATGGAGCAGGTACGCTTTGGGCCTGCCCGGGTATTTGCTTGGCTGGACTCCATTTCTGCAAAAGAAAGTGCAAAAAGAAGTCCGCAATAGCATGGAGAAGTTTAGGGGATAATTTCTTAGAAAGACTGATATCCTGACTGGCAGCGAATGTTTTATTTGTCATAATTGTAATACTATCAAACCACAAAAAGATAGAAATATGGCACATACACTCAAGATAAAAGACATTCAGAACGTAACGCACGACGTAAAAAGCTTCACTATTGAAAAACCGGATGGCTACGATTTTGAGCCGGGGCAGGCCACGGAAGTAGCTATTGATAAAGATGGATGGAGAGAAGAGAAACGTCCATTTACCTTCACTTCTCTGCCTGAAGATGATGAGCTTGAATTCACCATAAAGATTTATCCAGAGCATGACGGAGTAACCGAGCAGATCGGGAAGCTGGAAGTTGGAGATGCTTTCTTGGTTGATGATGCTTGGGGAACCATTCAGTACGACGGCGAAGGAGTCTTTATAGCAGGTGGGGCTGGAGTAACACCATTTATAGCTATTCTGCGAGATCTTAACAAAAATGGTGAGATCGGAAATAACACCCTCATCTTTTCCAACAAAACAGAAAAGGATATTATCCTGCAAAAAGAATTTGAGGATATTCTGGGGAATCAGTTCATCAATGTGATTACAGATGAAGAACCATCGGGAGACCATGTTTTCTTAGATGGATTTATCGATAAGGAATTTCTGGCTTCACTAATTAATGACTTTGATCAGCCGTTTTACGTATGTGGTCCAGGTCCTTTTAATGATGCGATTATGGGATATTTGAAAGAGCTAGGGGCCGACCCGGAAGCATTAGTTTTTGAGGAGTGATATAATCCTTTATCAAGATTTGAGTAGTCTTTCTGACCATCTTTGTTCCTTCCCTACTTCGCTGGCTCTTGCAAGGAAGGAGAAGCCTAAAAGAGAGCTGGAGTAGATTCTTCTTTAAGTATCAAAAAATAGAATCTGCTATTGATTGATGAGAGGCGTCCTCTTTCCCTTTTCAAAGGGAAAGAGACAGAGATAGGGTTTTGAGAAGTAGGCTTAAGCTGTATTCAATGGCAACCCTGCATTTAAATGCTTTTATTAGTGAGACAATCAAACTCACTCATTTACTTATAAATTTATGCGACAGAAGCTGCTCAGTGAAGGCGCCAAGGAACTTTCTTATGAAATCCGTGAGATTGTTAAGAAGGCAAATATCCTTCAGAAGGAAGGCGTTGAAATCACCTGGGAGAACATCGGCGATCCCATCCAGAAAAATGCCAAAGTACCCGAATGGATAAAAGAAATTATCCAAGATTTAGCAGCAGATAACATCACCTATGGATACAGTGATTCAAAGGGAGAACTTGAAACCCGAGAATTTCTTGCAGCCAGAAATAATGAGATGGGTGGAGCTCAAATTACCGCCGATGACATCCTCTTTTTTAATGGGTTGGGTGATGCCATCTCAACGCTCTATCAATATTTAAATTCTACATCCCGTGTTATAGGACCCTCTCCGGCTTACTCAACACATTCTTCCGCGGAAGCTGCGCACGCCAACCACAAGCCGCTAACGTATAAATTAGATCCGGAGAACAGCTGGTATCCGGACATGGAAGACTTGCGGAATAAAGTGGAGTTCAACCCGAATGTAGTAGCTATTCTGCTCATCAATCCGGACAACCCGACCGGGATGGTATATCCAAAAGAGATTCTGGATGGCATAGTGGCTCTGGCTAAGGAGTTTGACTTGATGCTGATTTCAGATGAAATCTATCATCACATCACCTATAACGGTGCCCGTTCATATGCTCTTTCGGAAGTTATTGATGATGTGCCAGGTATTGCGATGAAGGGAATTTCAAAAGAAATGCCATGGCCGGGTGCAAGATGTGGATGGATTGAATGCTATAATCGTGATAAAAGCTCTGAGTTCGATCAATTATGCAATGCGCTTGACGATGCAAAGATGATTGAAGTTTGCTCAACGACGCTTCCCCAAATGGCGATCCCAAAAATTTTGGGTGATCAGCGTTTTACTGAATACCGTGATGCTTTGAATAAAAAAATAGGATGGCGCAGCACCTTTATTGCCGATACCCTTTCGGAAGTGCCCGAATTAATTATTAATAAAACCTATGGGGCTTTCTACAATACCATTGTTTTCAAGGAAGGGGTTTTGAAAGATAATCAGTCACTCGAAATAGAGAATCCGGTGGTTAAAAAGAAAGTAGAGGATTGGGTAGAAGGTGTACCGCTCGATTTTCGATTTGTCTATTATTTATTAGGGGCTACAGGTATCTGCGTGGTTCCTATCTCTTCTTTTTGCTCAAATTTGCTCGGATTTAGGGTTACACTGTTGGAGGAAGACGAAGAGCTTCTCAAAAAGACCTTTACGCAAGTCCGTGATTCTATTCGGGAATACCTCGATTCTTAGGCGATAATACGGGCTAAAATAGCCCTAAAACCGAAATTCGCAACCGAGTAGTTATTTTCTTTTCTTTGAGAGCAATCATCAATGAATGAAAACATGACGCACGGCACGCACAACGCGGTTTATGATCCGCGAAATGAAGATGTACTGATTTACGTGAACGGGGAGCTTTTCCCTCGTAACGAAGCCAAGATCTCTGTTTTTGACAGCGGCTATTTGGTAGGTGATGGAGTGTGGGAAGGATTCCGCCTTCACAAAGGCGTATTGGTTTTTCTAAAAGAACATTATGACCGTCTTTTTCAGGGAGCCAAAACAGTCGGCATGGATTTGAAGATGTCGCGTGAAGAAATCACCGAAGCCATATGGAAAACACTGGATGCCAATGAGATGAAAGATGGGGTCCACGTTCGGTTGATGTTTACAAGAGGAATTAAAAAGACGCCGTCACAAGATCCCCGACTGACCGTTTCTGGCCCAAATTTGGTTATAATAGCCGAATACAAAAAAGCCGATCCTGAAAGCCGTGATCGGGGCGTTACTTTATTTACCAGTACCATACGTCGCGGTTCACCCGACTATCTTGATCCAAGACTGAACTGCCACAGTAAGATTCACGAAGTGCAGGCATTGGTTCAAGCATTAGAAGCCGGCGCAGATGAAGCGTTGATGCTGGATATAAATGGATTTGTATCAACATGTAATGCCACCAACTTTTTTATGATAAAAGATGGCGAGGTCTGGACCTCGACCGGTCAGTATTGCATGAATGGTATTACTCGCGGTAAAGTTATTGAAGTTTGTGAAGAAGAAGGGATTCCCTGTTATCAAAAGAATTTTTCGTTGTTTGATGTATATGGAGCAGATGAAGCTTTTGTAACTGGAAGTTTTGGCGGGCTCACTCCCGTTACAGAAATTGATGGACGTACTATTTCAGAATCTGGTCCCGGAGAATTAACTCAACGCTTACAGAAGTTGTATGAAGAAGCGATTGAGCAAGGAGTGAACAAAGTAAAAGTGTAACCATTTAATATAATGTAGTTGCCCCAAAGTAGAATGAAGTTGAGTGGGCAATTCAAATAAGGAAAACAGAACATATGTTAAAGACAAAACGAATTTGCTTGTGGAGCGGTCCACGAAACATCTCAACGGCGCTGATGTATTCATTTGCACAGCGCAGCGACTCCACCGTATTTGATGAGCCGCTTTACGCTCATTATCTATCTTCAACGAATGCGGCTGAGTACCACCCCGGTGCTAAAGAAGTGCTTGAAAGCCAGGAAAATGATGGCCAAAAAGTGGTCGATGAAATATTCTTGGGAGATTACGACACGCCAATCGCATTCTTTAAAAACATGTCTCACCATTTGGTGAACCTTGACTGGGATTTTCTCGGTGAGATGGTTAATGTGATATTAACACGTCCGCCCAAAGACATGCTCCTTTCTTACGCTAAGCATGTTAAAAACCCAACAATGCAGGATGTGGGTTATGAGAAGCACTTAGAGATAGTTAAATATCTGCATGCTATCGATAAGAAGCCTTTGATTGTTGACTCTAAAGATATCCTGCAGTATCCACAATCACGCTTACGGGAACTGTGTGGAACATTGGGTATTCCTTTTGATGAAGGTATGCTGAAATGGCCTGCGGGACCACGAAAAGAAGATGGAGTGTGGGCGAAGCATTGGTATCACAATGTGCACCGTTCAACAGGCTTCCGGTCTTATAAGTCAAAAAATGAAGAACTCCCTGAAAACCTGAAAGAACTGCATGATCAGTGCCAGGAAGCGTACGAAGAACTGCTCGAGTTAGCTTAAGTCAGAGGTTTTGATCTTTTTGGATACGGCGCAGGGCGACAAATCCAGTGGTCAAAGTACAAATTATAGCCCTCGTTCCGACGCTCTGCGTCGGAACGAAAAAGCAACGTTATTCAATAAAACAGAAAACCCCAGCTTCAAGCCGGGGTTTTTTAGTTTCAAATATTTTGAAAAGGGTTAGAGTACAATCGTCTCTGTACGCTTAGGTCCGGTTGAAATAATAGTAAACTTCACGCCTAAATATTCTTCAACAAAAGAAATATAAGACTGTGCAGTTGCCGGTAATTTGTCCCAGTCGGTAACGCCTTCGATAGAGTTCTTCCATCCCGGAAGGGAAGTATAGACCGGCTCAACATTTCTTATATCTTCTAGCGAAAGAGGATAGACATCCGTCTCTTCGCCATTTAATTTATAGGCCGTGCAGACTTTGATTTCCTCAAAGCCGTCCATTACATCCATTTTTGTTAGCGTAAGCTCGTTGATGCCATTCAGTTGAACAACATATTTCAAAGCTACTAAATCAAGCCAGCCACAACGGCGAGGTCGCCCGGTGGTTGCTCCAAACTCAGCTCCTTTTTTGCGAAGCTCTTCGCCGGTTTCATCCAACAGCTCGGTAGGGAAAGGGCCGTTTCCGACACGGGTACAATACGCTTTGGTGATTCCCATCACTTTATCGAGTGCTGTAGGAGGAATTCCTGATCCGGTACATGCACCGCCTGAAGTAGGTGATGAAGATGTAACATATGGATAGGTTCCGTGATCTACATCCAGCATGGTGCCTTGAGCACCTTCAAGCAGAATAGACTTGCCATTCTTGATGCCTTCATGCATCAGGTTTGTTGTATTGCAGATGTAAGGCTCCAGCGTTTTGATGGAGTCTTCCAGTTCAGCCAGCAAGTCATCAGTGCTAAGAGTAGGCTCTTTGTAGAGATTTTCAAGCGCAAAGTTGATGTCTTTCAGATTCTGATCAATTTTCTCACGAAGTACATCGCGATCAAGCAGATCTACCATACGAATACCAACGCGGGAAACTTTACTGACATAAGCCGGGCCGATTCCTCGTCCCGTGGTGCCGATAGCGTCACCGCCCCTGCGTTTTTCTTTGAGTTGATCAAGCAATTTATGGTAGGGGAGAATAACATGTGCAGTTTGGCTGATGAAGAATCGCCCTTCAAGGCTGAAGCCCATCTCCTTAACACCGTTGATTTCTTCGACCAGTGCAATAGGGTCTATAACAACACCATTGCCAATTACGCAGTTGGCATCACCATTAAAAATTCCAGAAGGAATAAGGTGCAGAACTACTTTTTTGTCGTCGAATTTAAGGGTGTGCCCGGCATTAGCTCCACCTTGAAAGCGAACTACATAATCAGCCTTATTGCTGAGGAGGTCAACAATTTTGCCTTTCCCCTCATCACCCCATTGTGCTCCTATAACAACTCTTGTACTCATAATGTGTCAATAAAAAAGGGGTGCAAAACACCCCTTAGATTCAATTTTTGTTTAAATATCACTCTTCAAAAGATTCAGCGGCTTCTTCTACAGATTTGTAGTGTTTGAAGACGGTGATCAATTTAGTGACAATCAACAGGCTTTCGATCTTATCGGTAGCATTTGCAATGCGAAGATCACCACCAGCTTTGCGCATGGTAGTAAGGGCTCCAATGAGCATACCAAGACCTGAGGAGTTCATAAATTTCACTTTACCAAGATCCACAACAATATTGGTTTTATCGCTGTCGATTAGTTCGTGAAGTTTCTCGTTCAAGCTAACGGCATCAGGGCCACCCATTACGTTTCCCTTGAATTCGATAACTACACTGCTGTAGCGTTCTGATGTATTAAAGCTCATAGATTTCCTGTTGTTTTAGTTTTAAGATTTTTGTGTACGTGCTTCAAGTTCAACAACCAACGAGCTGGCTACAAATAGCGAACTGTAAGTACCAAGTACAATACCGATTAAGAGTGCAAAAGAAAAGCCTTTCAACACTTCACCGCCGAAAATAAACAGCACAGTTACCACAAACAAGGTAGTTATAGAAGTTATGACTGTACGGCTAAGCGTGTCGTTAAGACTTTTGTTTACCATGGGCATAAAATCCATTCCTTTGTGCACATTGGAGTTCTCACGAATACGGTCAAATACTACTACCGTATCGTTCAATGAGTAACCCACAATAGTCAGGAAGGCGGCAATAATAGCCTGATCTACCTGAAGGCTGAATGGAACCAAATCTCCCAAAATGGTAAATATACCAAGTACAATTACAACATCATGGATAAGGGCTGCAACAGCACCTGCTGAAAAGGTCCAGTTACGGAATCGAATCAGGATGTAGAGGAAGATAATCACCATGGCGTAGATAACAGCCTGGAGAGCACCGGACTTGAGATCTTCCGCAAATCGGGGCCCTACCACATCAGTTTTAATAACAAGGAAGGGGTTATCCGGGTACAACTCGCTTACTGTTGAGGTAATTATTTGCTGTACTTCATTAATAGGTTGTTCATTGTCGGTACGGATGAGGATCTCACTTTCAGAACCGAACAGTTTAAGTTCTGGAGTAGCTCCAAGTGGCTCGGAGAGATTCGATCTCATGTCAACAACACTTACGGGGTTTTCGAAATCAAGAACGAATTCTTTTCCGCCTTTGAAGTCGATGCCGTACTGTAGTCCTTTGGTTAAAATAGCACCAACAGAAGCTAAGAACAGGACTGCTGAAACGATATAGGCAATCTTTCTTGCTCCGTTAAAGTCAAAATTAGGGGTTTCAAACCATCTCATAATATTTATTCCTTTAGTCGTTTAAATTTCTTTTGTATTAACCGAAGCTTACTGCGCTTTGCTTGGCTTGAGTTAGGTAATCAACAACAACACGTGTGATTACAATAGCGCTAAATAAGGAGGCTACAATACCGGCCATCAGTGTAACCGCAAAACCTTTGATAGGACCTACTCCAAAACTGAATAGGATGATACCCACAAAGAAGGTGGTTACGTTGGCATCAACAATAGCACTCATAGCATTGGCATAACCTGCTTCAATTGAGGCCTTAAGCGTTTTACCGGTGCGCTGTTCTTCACGAATTCGGTCAAAGATTAGCACGTTGGCATCTACCGCCATACCAATGGTTAATACAATACCAGCTATACCAGGAAGGGTTAGCGTGGCTTTGAAGGCAGCTAAAATTCCAAGAATGAAAACGATATTAAGCAGGAGTGCGATATCAGCAATTCCACCACCGGTTCGGTAATAGATAATCATGAATATGGCAACAACACCTAATCCAAATAGGATAGAGTTTAAACCGGCCTGGATAGATTCAGCTCCTAAAGTTGCACCTACCGTACGTTCTTCAAGAATTTCGAGTGGGGCAGGAAGCGCACCTGAAAGCAGGATGTTAACCAAATCCTCAGCTTCATCAACACCGTCTAATCCAGTAATGGAAGAACGACCGTTTGAGATTTTGGTTTGTACGTTAGGATATGAGAATACGTATCCATCCAATACAATAGCTACCGGCTTACCAATGTTAGCACCTGTAATTCTGCCCCATTTTCGGGCACCTTCACTATTCATGCTCATTGATACTTCAGGCACGTTAGTGGCAGGATCGAATTGCACGGTGGCTGCTTCAATAACATCACCGGTTAGCTCGATTTGAGTTCTTACACCAATAAGCTGGTAAAGATCTTCTCCGCCTTGCCCGGGAAGTGGGCTTGCGCTCCACATCATAGTTGTACTTCTCGGCATGAAGCGGCTTACAGCATCAGCAGTCAGCAGGTCCATCACGCGTGAAGTATCGTCAGCTGTAGCGTATCCAACTAAATAAGGGCTTTGAGCCGGCACCAACACTTCTTCTAAAGGATTGAATTGATTGGTTGCGGCCGTGTCAGCTGTGTCAGAATCTGATTGGAAATTGTCGTAATACTCGTAAACTGAATTTACAAAAGAACGAAATTCCTGAGCATCAGCAGCCAGGCGGAATTCAAGACGTGCTGTTCCTTTTAGGAGACTACGTACACGTTCTTTGTCTTCCACACCAGGAAGCTCAACCACGATTCGGTTGTTGCCTTGCTTTACAATAGAAGGCTCAGTTACACCGTAGCGGTCAACACGGGTACGGATAATTTCTATAGCACGATCAAGTGCAGATGTGCGCTGTGCTTTGAGGAAAGTCGCAATTTCTTCATTTGAAGAACGGCGAGTGATATCCATCGCGTCATTTCTGTAATAACGGCTAAGTCTGGCATCAGGATCTCGTGATTCAAATTCAGCAACCATCTCATCAATGAAATCTGAATCGTTTTCTAGTGATCGTTCTGCTGCTACGTCAATGACGTCATTAATTAACTCGTCGGCATCTTCACCCGCTAATTCGCGAATGAGCTGAGGTACGCCAACTTCAAGCGTTACGTGCATACCACCCTGAAGGTCAAGACCAAGAGATAGAATGTTTGAGCGAAGTTCTTCCAGCTTTTGCTGGTTGTCTTCCTTGTACTGAGCTTCTTCGGAAGGACTAAGTTCTTCCATATAATTTTGCTCTAAAGACCATAAGATCGTTGGGTACAGGTAGAACAGTGTTAGGGCTAAAAACGCCACTATACAACCGATTTTAAATCCGTTTCCTTGCATAATTTTGTGTATTTGTAGTTGGTTAGATAAAAGTTTGAATAAAAGGGAATTGTAAGCCGGGAGGTTATTTCACTCAGAGCTCACAAATAAAAAAAAGTAAGAGGGGATAGCCTATGGCGCACCGATAGCCGTGCCGCCTGAAAGGGGAGAAATATTGAAATTCAATGCTTCAGAAGCAGGAGTTGCTACTGAACCTGATAAAACCAGGGTGTTAAAAGTCTTTTGTTTTTGAAGGTCGTGTCCAGCAAAAGCTAATCCATCAATAGGAAGTATAGAGTGTGGTTTGGCCTGCTTAACGATAACGGCTTTACCCATTCCTGAAGAGGACTGATAAGCATTCCATTCTTTAAGAAGTAACTGGAAGACCTCATTTTCGTCTTTGGACTGAGCGTCGACCGGAAGTTCGAAATCATCCGAATGTGCTTTTACGAGTGCAGAAGCCTTACGAATAATGGACTCTAACTCATCATTGCTGCTCTGTAGATCCTTTATCTGGTCATAAACAGAAGCATTATTGCCCGTCTTCAAATTAGATTGAAGCCAGCTGGTAAATGCATCATGGTCAGCTTGCTCACTAACAGGCTTCATAAAATAAAGCACCATTCCTGCAAGCAACAGGCATACATTAACCGTTCGGGCGATATGTGTGCGGAAAAATTCCATTGGGCGCAAAATATAACGAACTAAACACCAATAATGAACTGAAAATTATGTTCGATATCAGAGATTCGAAAACTAAGATTACATGGCTTTTATGAGAATAAGCCTTTGGTAATAGCAAAGCGAACTGCGGATGCCCGGGAGTGAACATGAAGCTTTTTGTAGATACTCTTTATATGCACCCTAACGGTGTGTGGACTTATAAAAAGTCGATCAGCCAGAAGTTCGGCAGTTAGGTCATCTACAATACCTTCCAGGATATCCATTTCCCGATCGGTGAGGGAGAACTCTGCTTGTACTTCTTCTTTTTTCTTTGATTTACTCTCTTGAACATTCTGTACGTACATCATCAGCTTGGAAGCAATTTTTGGAGATAGAGCTGCTCCGCCGTCCATAAGCTCTTCCATGGCATCAACATACTTTTGGATCGGATCGTCTTTGAGTAGATATCCGGAAGCACCTGCATGGATAGATTGAAATATCTTGTCCTCTTCCTCAAAAACCGTTTGAATAAGTATATCGATCTCCGGATAAGCAGCTTTGATTTCACGAGTTGCTTCGATGCCAGATTTACCGGGCATTTCAATGTCCATCAAAATGATCTGAGGCCGCATGCTGTCGGGTAACCTGTTGAGCATGTCCATGCTTTCCCGGGCATTGGTGGCATGCATCACAATTTGCAGGTGATCATAAAAAGATAAGCGGGTTTTTAACCGCTCGGCTACTTTTAACTGATCTTCAACTATTCCTATTCGTATATCCATTGCACAAAAGAACGTATTTAATAGGCTAAGGTAAATACCTTAATCAGGGTATATCAGGGATGGAAAGAGTGATCTGGGTTTCCTGTCCAGGACTACTTTCAACCTGTAAATCAGCCCTCATACTATCAGCCCTTTTTTGCATATTGATGAGTCCGTAGCCGTTGTTTTTCGACTTCTCAACGTCAAAACCGGAGCCATTATCCTTGATGATAACATTTAAGCCACTGTCATTTTGCTCGAAAAGAATCTGAAGGCAATCCGCGTTGGAGTATTTTTTTGCATTATTCAGTGCTTCCTGAATAATCCGCATGAGGTTTAAAGAAAGGGTTGGATTCAGACTGATTGATTTTTCTACGTTAGACACGACCTCTCCCTTCATGTCTCCAAGATATCGCTGCTGTTTGCCAACGTATTCCTTGATGTGATCGAGAAACTGGGAGAAGTCAATTTTGTCTTTATCCATAAGCCAGATAGTTTCTCGTAAATCGGCCATAGCACTTCGGGCATCCGTATCTAGAGCCGATAGGATTTTTACCGCTTCATCTTGCTGGTCTTTCTGAATATGCAAATTCCCAATTTCGATTCCGGTTATCAGGTTTGAAATTTGAGACCCTACGTTATCGTGCAGATCTCTGGAAATCCGTTCCCGCTCTTTGTGGATCTTATTCTCCATTTCTGCTTTTGCTAACTGAATCTGGAGTTCATTCTCCCGCTCAACATTTTTCCTTTTAATTTTCTGTTGGCGCAGAATCATGCCGGATATAAAAAACCCTACAAATAAAGCACTTGCCAGTGCGCTAAGAATCCAGTTCTGTTGCCTTACTTTCAATTGCTCAGAGCTTAATTCTGCCTGCTTGATTGCTAATTCCTTTTCCTTCTGTTCTGTTTCGAATTGAACTTCAAGTTCAGCTAGCCGAGCATCGGTACTTTCGTTTACTCTTTCTTCCCGAAAAGAATTAAACAATTTTTGATAATGCAGAGCTGAGTCATACATCGCCTTTGATTCAAAAAGTCCGGCTAGCTGGTTAAAATTATGTTCTGCCAAATGATGGTAGTCGATGTTTAATGCCATTTGTAGCGAGGACCGGAAATTGTCAAAAGAAGATTCTACATCGCCTTGTTCCTGGTATAGAGAAGCAATGTTTGTAAGATCAATGGCCATGCCGGAAGAATCTTTCATTTGACCTTTTAAACGAAACGATTCCTGAAGATAGCCGATAGCCTGTTCGTAGTCTTCTAATTCTTGGTAGGCATTGCCTAAATATCCATATGAATAAGCAATCCCCAGGGTGTCTTTATTTTGGACTTTTATATCGAGTGATTGGTTCACAAAATAAATGGCGCTATCTACTTGAGACTGATTGAGCTTAACAATGCCATAATTGTTATAAGCATCTGAAAGCTCACGAGATTGTGGAAATGCTCTCAATAACTGAATACCACGCTGCATAAAATACTCAGCTCGGTCCATATCTCTTCTCCTAACGCCCCAGCCAAGTTCAGCAAATCCATCTCCGGCTTCCAAAAGCATATCAAGTTCTTCATATAAGCTGATGGATCTTATTCGATATTCAATGCTTTCGTCCCAGTCTCCCAAGTAGCTTTTGGCGATCGACATGTTTGCCAGAATCTCAGCTACTGCTTCCTTCTCATCTTCTGATTCAGCCAAAAGCTGGGCTTCATATAAAAAGGTGAAAGCTTCCTCAGGTTTACTCGTGATGTACTGAAAAGTAAGAGCACGTGCAGAATCAATAGTAACTTCTGCTGTACTATCTGAATCTTGACCGAAGGTCAAACCCGTGCCGGACAGAAAAAATAAAAACAGAAAGAATAGAAAGCCTTTGTTATAAATCCCCATAAAGTAATTACCCCAAATTTTAAAGCAGCGGAAATATATTTATATGGAATTAATAAACAAAGAGTATGTAGTACTGTGCTTTTTTATCTTGTTGAAAAGGTCTTTACCACAACAAAACAGAGTGTTTTTCTCTTAGATTTTGGTTATCTGTAGAGAATAATTTTAGAGATCACATTTATTCATTCGAGAACGTTGGGCAAATTTATCGAAAAATATAGGGGACTTGTTTCCATCGTTGTCGGCGTTGTACTTAGCGTATTGGTACTACTTCTCTGGCTGGGTAATCACCGTAATATTCAGGAAACAAAACTTAACAAAATAGAAGAAACCGCCCAGCTCATAACTCTTCAGTTCGAAAGAAAGGTTCAAGAAAACATAAACAGCTTGTTGAATCTGAAAAAAAGATTGGAAGTGACCGAGGGAGCTTATTTCGACTATTGGGAATATGATGCAAGTAACATCATCAGCCAAGACTCATCTATTAGGTTTGTTGAATGGATTGACAGCACTATGGTAATTCGAAAGGTTGAACCCTTTGAGAGTAACAAAGAAGCTATTGGGTTGGATATTTCAAAACTGGATTATAGAAATACAACCTGGATACAGGCAACCCGGGATTCTGTGATCAATTTCACTAACTGGTTGACTCTTGTCCAAGGGCCTAATGCTTTTTTGGTGGATGCCCCCGTTTATTATGACGGCAACTTACAAGGTACGATCACAGCGGGTATGAATTTCACTTCAGACTTTAATAGTGTGATGAAAAGCTTAAACCAGTATCACATCGAGATTGTTGATGGTCAGGGGACACTTTTTTATCGCTACGACGAAGCAAACAATTATACAAGCCCAAAAAATTTTGCCATATCAAACAGTTTAGAACTTCCAGGCACCAATTCGAATCCTTGGACTGTTACCGTGTATCCAAACTACATTTTTGAGGAGGAAAACTCATTCTTGAATTCCATTTTTAACCTGACAATAGGGTTATTAATGTGTTTGATAATATCCATCTTGCTGTATTTCATGCAAACTGCTTTTGTAGCTCAAAAATCTGCATATCGGGCTAACCAAAGGATTCGTGCACTTATTGAATCATCCCCAATGGCTATTTATACCCTTGATAAATACGGTATTGTAAGTGATTTTTGGAATAAAGCAGCCGAAGAGATGCTTGGGTGGACTCAGGAAGAGGCATTAGGGAAGTTTTTGCCACATGTCCCTGATAATCAAAAAGAACACTTTGAAGAGCTTATGAAAATAGGCATGGATGAGGGGAAGATTAAGAACAAAGATATTGTTCGTTTCAAAAAAGATGGCAGCCCTATTTATCTGCGCTTAAACGTAAGTCAGATTATTGGCGACAGTTCAGAAAATAAGCAAATGTTAGCTATCGTTGAGGATGTAACTAAAGAGAAGGAGTACAAGGAGCAGCTAGAGAATTCAGTACATGAAAAAGAGGTGCTGCTTTCAGAAGTTCATCATCGGGTAAAAAATAATCTGGCAATTATCGTTGGGTTGATCGAACTACAGAAAGAAGGGCTTAGTGATGAAGATTTGAAAATAATTCTCAATCAAACCCAAAACCGGATCTTCTCTATATCCGGGGTGCACGAGCTGCTTTACAATACCGATAGTTTTACTGAGATTTCGTTTGAAGAGTACGCTATAAAACTGATTGATCGTATCCGAGGAATGTTTGAAAGCAGAGGAAAGCATATTTCTTTCAAACACGAATTCAATTCTACAAACCTAAATATTAATCAGGCGATTCCACTTGGGTTATTATTGAATGAACTTATTACAAACTCTTTTAAACACGCATTTGATAAAGGTGAGGGAACCATCAGCATAAGCCTTCGGGAGGATAAAGGGGAAATAAAGGTGATCTATAAAGATGATGGAAAAGGATTTAGTGATGACATCTTTGAAAGCTCAACTACAATGGGTGTGACCCTCATTAAAACATTACTCGACCAACTCGGAGCTGATCACAAATTGGAAACAGAAAGTGGCTTCAGCTTAACATTTACATTTAAAGTGAAGGAAAAAGGATCTCATTCAAATATTTAGAATCTAATTTAACAAGACTTAAGTATCGTTAATTAATTATGAAAAACTCTATTGGTATCATTGGAATGGGCTGGGTTGGAGCCAGCGTAGCAATTAGTATTTTGAATCGGGGAATCTGTAAAAATTTGCTGGTTAACGACTTGAATATGGATATTGCCGAGGGAGAAGCTATGGACCTTAATCATGGTTCATCTTTTTATCCTAGTGCAAAAGTAAAACCGGCCTCGATTGAAGAGATGGTTGATTGTGACGCCATTGTTGTGACAGCAGGAAGAGGGGGAGGTGAGAATGAATCCCGGCTTGATCTGCTAAAGGACAATGTCCGAATCGCTAAAGACATCTCGGAAAAGTTAGAAGGGTTCAAAGGAATTTTAGTAATTGTGTCAAACCCTGTGGATGTACTTACTTATTATTACCAGAAGTTTACGGGTCTTCCAAAGGAAAAGGTGATTGGCACGGGCACTTTCCTAGATACCTCCCGACTACGTGATATGGTTGCAGCACGGATGAATATAGATCCAAAAAGTATTCATGCATATGTTGTGGGGGAACACGGAGACAGCGAGGTAGTACTATGGTCAGGAGCTGATATTGGAGGAAAACCGATTCGCGACTGGCCGAATTGGGAGTCAGAATTTGAGAACGAAATAGCCGAAAAAGTCCGTAAAGCTGCATACGAAATCATCAAGAGAAAAGGGGCAACTAACCATGCTATCGGTCTGGTAACGGCCACCTTACTTAAATGGATTTTGAGAAATGAGCGCAGAATCGTAACGGTTTCAACCGTTCAGGATGAGGCTTTTGGCCTGAAAGATGTTGCTATCTCTCTACCATCTCTTGTTTCCTCTGAAGGGGTTGAAGACATCATCGAAATAACAATGAATGATAGAGAAAAAGAAAAATTTCAACAATCCGCTGAAGTCTTGAAGAAAGCTATCAACGAAGTGAAAGACTCATAAAATCTTAAGCCAATTGTTTTTCTAATCGATCAAACTCTTGCTTTAAAAACTTACCGGTCTCTGATTTTTGAACCTCAGCTACTTCTTCCGGTGTACCGGTAGCAATAATTTCACCGCCGCCGCGTCCGCCTTCGGGGCCCATATCAATAACCCAGTCGGCTGCTTTGATGAGGTCCAGATTATGCTCAATAACCATCACGGTATTTCCTTTGTCAACGAGTTGCTGAATCACATTAACCAGCATTCGAACATCCTGAAAATGAAGTCCGGTAGTAGGTTCATCCATCACATAAAGCGTATCTCCGGTTCCAACTTTGGAAAGTTCACGGGCAAGTTTAATGCGCTGTGCTTCTCCTCCGGAAAGAGTAGTAGAAGATTGCCCTAAGGTGAGGTATCCTAATCCTACATCATTCAAAGTGCCCAGAATTCGGCTTATCGCAGGCTGTGCATCAAAGAATTCTGCTGACTCACTAATCGGCATTTTCAATACATCAGAAATGTTTTTGCCTTTGTAATAGATTTCGAGGGTTTCGCGGTTGTATCGCTTTCCGTTACACGTTTCACAAGTCACATATACATCAGGGAGAAAATTCATCTCGATTTTTCGGACGCCATCTCCATTACATTCTTCACAACGGCCACCCTTCACATTGAAAGAAAAGCGACCCTGATCATACCCCCGGATTTTAGATTCCGGCAACTCGGCAAACAGTCGGCGAATATGGTCAAAAACCTTGGTATAAGTACCGGGATTTGATCGCGGAGTTCGGCCAATTGGACTTTGATCAATGGAAATAATCTTATCTACATTATCAATGCCCTCAATTCCATCGTAGGGAAGAGGAACAGTTTTTGATTTATAGAAATAATTGGAGAGAATAGGTACTAATGTTTGGTTGATAAGCGAGCTCTTACCGCTTCCACTCACACCGGTCACACAAATAAATTTACCGAGGGGCACTTCTAAATCCTGATGCTGGAGATTATGACCTCGGGCATTCGTGACTTTGACTGATTTGTCATTGCCCTTCCTTCGCTCTTCAGGTACCTCAATAACTTCCTCATCTCTTAAGAATCGGGCGGTGCTTGATTCGGGATCGAGTTCATCAGGTTTGCCGGCAGTTACAATATAGCCGCCATTAACGCCTGCACCTGGTCCCATGTCAGCCACAAAGTCTGCGTGTTCAATGGTCTCACGATCATGTTCTACAACAATTACGCTATTACCGAGGTCGCGGAGCGTTTCCAGAGATTTAATCAGTTTGATGTTATCTCGTTGGTGAAGTCCAATACTGGGTTCATCCAAAATATAGAGCACTCCAACAAGCTGTGTTCCGATCTGGGTAGCCAAACGAATCCGCTGAGCTTCTCCGCCACTGAGGGTTTGCGCTTCACGATCCAGACTTAGATAGGTTAATCCAACATTGAGTAAGAAATCGAGCCGATCCCGAATTTCCTTTAAAACCTGATTCCCAATAATCTGCTGGCGCTCATTTAAGTTGATGCCATAGAGGGTATCCCGCAATTCCTGAATATCTTTCTGAACAAGATCGTGGATATTATGACCGTCAATCCGATAGGATAAAGCTTCCTTATTCAGTCGGCCGCCTTCACACTTGGGACAAGTAATCTTATCCATGAATGCTTTGGCTTTATCGCGCTGTTTGTTGGATTTACTGTTTTGATACTGATCTTTTATAGTATTTCGGAGCCCTTCAAACTTATGCTTATAGTTCACCGAATTGTCTTTGAAATCGTAGCTGACGGAATATTTTTTATCGCCGCTCCCGTTCATCAGAATATCAATTAGCTCTTGAGGATAATCTTTTATGGGTGTTTCAAAATCGGCATCAAAAGTGTCAAAAATAGCTTTGAGCTGTTTGAATACGAAAATATCCCGAGGCGCCCCAAGAAAGCGAATACCTCCATCTTCAACGCTTTGGTCTTTATTAGGAACGAGCAAATCCCAACTTACATCATAGGTATATCCAAGGCCTTCACATTTTTTGCAGTTTCCATAGGGTGAGTTAAAGGAAAATAAGTTTGGAGCGGGATCTTCGTAAGCCAGTCCACTTTCGGGATCAAAAAGCTTTTGGGAAAAGAGGCGGTCTTTGGTTTCATCTTCACCCTTTATGGCAAGGATCACATTTCCATCAGCCATTTCAAGAGCAAGGCGGATGCTTTCGGCTATACGTTTTTCACTTTTCTCAGAAATCACAAACCGGTCGACCACAATTTCAATATTGTGCGTTTTGTATCGATCCAGTTTCATATCGTCTTCAAGGTCCCGAAACTCGCCGTCGATTCGAGCCTGTACAAATCCTTGTTTGATAGTCTGTTCAAAGAGTTCACGATAATGCCCTTTTCTACCGCGTACTACAGGAGCTAAACAATAAGCTTTGGTTCCTTCCGGCATATCCATCACGGCCTGTACTACCTGATCAGCCGACTGTTTCTTCATCTCATTCCCTGTTTTATAAGAATAGGGCACTCCAATACGTGCATAGAGCAGGCGAAGGAAGTCATAGATTTCAGTAACCGTACCTACCGTAGACCGGGGATTTCGGTTGGTTGTTTTTTGATCGATGGAGATAACAGGAGAGAGACCATCAATGAAATCGACAGCAGGGCGTTCCATCATTCCAAGAAACTGCCGTGCATAAGCAGAAAGGGATTCCAGAAACCGGCGCTGACCTTCAGCATAAATGGTATCGAAAGCGAGCGATGATTTCCCGGAACCGGAAAGACCGGTAATTACAACCAGCTGATTGCGGGGAATGTCAATGTCAATATTTTTGAGGTTGTGTTCGCGGGCGCCACGTACTACAATATTGTGTTGCAAAGTCTCTCGGATTTTGGAATTTCAGAACTTCAAAAAATACAAAACAGAGCTTGGAATTCCTTCATTCCTTTTTGATAAAGATTTCGGAAGGATGAAATACTGAAGTGTCGGAACTTAAATCTTCAAATTATGGGGTGAATTCTACTCACTGGGTTCAGAACAAATCAAAACAAAAACCTGAACTAGTTCTCTGCTTGCTTTCTTATCAGGCTATTATATTCACGGATGAATAAGCGATTTGGGAATAGTCCTTCGTCATCCTCAGAAAGATCTTCTTTAATGCGTGTAACATAATACATAGGGATTTTTCCCGTGTATTTGGTTTCAACATTACCCCTCGACTCACACACAAAGAAATCTTTAACACGCTCATAAGTTATCTGCGAGATGTTAATGGCGTTTTCCCCTGAATGTTCTTCCAGTCGCGCTGCGAGGTTTACGGTCTCGCCCCACAAATCATAAGCAAAACGTGATTTCCCAATTACTCCAACTACAGTTTTTCCGGTATGGATACCAATGCGAATAGGCAGGTAAGGAGTATCGGACTGATTTTTCTCACCAAATGTTTTGACGAAATCAACAATCTTCAGCGCTGCTAAAATAGCATCGATTGGATGGGAGTGATTGCGATCAGGAATTCCTCCGGCAGCCATGTAGCTATCGCCAATGGTTTTAATTTTGATCAAATTATGCTGGCCGGTGTAGTCGTCAAACCGGTCAAAATAAAAGGAGAGGCTTTCAATAAGTTTTTCGGGAGATAAAGTTGGTACCACCTTGGTAAATCCTTCAAAATCGGTAAACATAATGGTGGCATCTTCATATCGCTCAGGAGTGACTGTCCCATAGGCCAATAAGTTCTCGGCTACTTTTTGTGGGAAGATGTTATGAATGAGTTCTTCATGCTCTTTCTTGGTAAGCTCAAGCTCTTTGTTGGCCGCGTTTAACCCACTTTGCATCTTGCTAAGCTGATTATTCTGTCCAAGTGTATTTTTGTAGGTAGAAATCAGAAGATTGACCAGATGTGAATAATTAGCATGTATTTGATAGGTTTTGCCTTCTATTTCAACACCGACCGTATCTTCGTCAGTAATTGGAATGGGGGGATTTAAAAGAAGCTCTTCAATTTTGCTGTGCAGAGTTTCATCATCATAAGGTTTAGTTAGATAATTGTCGGCGCCGGCCTCGATACCTTTCATGATATACTCAGTAGTTACCATCGAGGTAACTAAGATGATTGGAATCTTATTAAGCCTGGAATCATGCTTAACCCTTTCACAGAGTTCAAAGCCATCCATGACAAGCATATCAACATCACTTAAAATGAGATCCGGATATTCCGTGCGCGTCAGTTCTAGCGCGTCTTCCCCATTTTGTGCTGTTAAAACTTCGTACCCTTTTTGAATTAGCTTGTGTCTTGTCAACGTTACAAGAGCCGGATGGTCATCTACCACCAATATGCGTGGTTTTGTTTCTAACATGGTATGTTTTTTAGAATTCGACCTTAATATATTCGATTGAGCAAAACAATGTGCAAGAATTTTAAGCATTAACGCCAAAAAACCGATAGTTTATCCGCTCACTCAATAAATTTACCTATGCAAGAAGTAGCACATAAGAATTGGACCCCCACTTCCTGGAAAGAGAAACCCGTTAAGCAGCTTCCTGATTATCCCAATCAGGATGAGCTGGAACATAGTTTTGAAACGCTTAAGTCGCTTCCCCCGCTGGTTACGTCCTGGGAAATTGAGGCGTTAAAAAAGAAACTAGCAAATGTTGCTGCCGGCAAATCTTTTCTGCTGCAGGGTGGTGATTGTGCAGAAAGTTTTAACGCAACTAAGGCACCTAAAATAGTAAATATGGTGAAGGTGCTTCTTCAAACAAGTTTCATATTAATTCATGAAATGGGCGTTCCTGTTTTAAGAGTAGGGCGAATTGCAGGCCAGTATGCCAAACCCCGATCTAATGACTTTGAAACCGTAAATGGGGAAGAGATCCATAACTACCGTGGTGACCTTATCAATGGCTATGAATCTGAATCAGGAATTCGTACTCCAGACCCACAACGATTATTGGAAGGATATCACAAAGCTGGTTTAACACTCAATTTTTTGAGAGCACTGGCTGACGAGGGTTTTGCTGATTTACATCATCCCGAACAATGGGAACTCGACTTCATGCAAAACAACGAGTATTACGCTGAGTATGAAGACATGGTGAAATCGATTACCAAAGCCGTTCGGTTTGTTGAATCCATTGCGCCCGATACTTTTTCAACGCTGCAGAAAGTAGACTTTTATACTTCTCACGAAGCACTGAACCTTTATTATGATTCAGCTCAAACAAGAGCAGTGCCTCGTAAAGCCGGACATTTTAATTTAAGTGCACACATGGTTTGGTTAGGGAACCGAACCCGTGATTTGGATGGTGCTCATGTAGAATATTTTAAAGGGATCAATAATCCGGTGGGGATTAAGATTGGCCCGCCTTTTGAAATTGATGAAACGCTCAAGTTGATTGAGACACTGAATCCGAATCACGAAGCAGGCAAGATTGTATTGATTACCCGTTTTGGAAAAGACATTATTGAGAAAGAACTGCCAGATTTGATAAAAGCTGTTCGCCGGGAAGGCTTCCCTGTTGTTTGGAGTTCTGATCCTATGCATGGAAATACGTTCAGTACTGATGGCGGAATCAAAACCCGAAACTTCGATGATATTATAAGCGAAGTTCGTTCCGCATTTGATATTCACCGTGCAGAGGGAAGTTACCTTGGCGGTGTTCACCTCGAGCTTACCGGTGATAATGTGACTGAATGTGTGGGCGGAGCTAAAGGTTTAGCCGAAAAAGAGCTTCAGCGAAATTATGAGACCTTCTGTGATCCTCGCCTTAACTACGAACAAAGTCTCGAAATGGCCTTTCTTGTAGCCCGAGAATGGAAGAAGAGTTATTTGTAATTATGTTCTAGGTGCAAGGTTTTAGTTGTTAGTGTTTTGCAATTCAGGTAAAGCAAAGCACTAACACCTTGTTACTAAAACCTAACATCTCATTTCTGCCATTTTTGGTTTTAGTCTGTCAGACTTTTCCTTTTCACTCTGTCAACTTTTCTAACGTGATTTAGCAAACTGAAAAATCAACAGGTTTAGTTTGTCCGTCTGTCAGCATACCAGATCTTCTCTTTTGTTGGCATGTGCCTTGCAATATTATGAGTGAATAAATGAACCAAAAAACTCAATTACGAGGTTAATTATGGCACTTTTGAAATATAACCGACCCAACGTTGATCTTCATTCAAAACGATTCAGTGATGTATTAGACGAGTTCTTTAATGATTCTCTGAATTACAGAAAAGATTCATTTACACCGAGCGTAGACATTTCTGAGACTGGAGATAATTTCGAGATTTCAGTAACGATACCAGGTGTAAACAAAGATGATATCACAGTTGATCTAGAGCACGGTCGCCTTACAATTAGCGGCGAGCGAAAATTCGAAAATGAAGAAAATGGTAAAAACTACCATCGCTTAGAATCAGGATATGGTTCTTTTAGTCGCTCTTTCCAACTGCCGGATTCTATTGATGAAGAGAGTATAGAAGCCGCTTACGAAAATGGAATACTGAATATTACCATTGCAAAGAGCGAGCAAAAAGTTAAGAAGCAGATCAAGATATCATAATCTGTCCATTATTAGGTTAAGGCAACCGAAGTCCCATGATCGGGGCTTCGGTTTCTTTTTTATATCGGTTGAAATGTAAAGGTTTGTGGATGTGCACAATTTTAAAATGTTAATGCGTTGTACATACCGCAATCGATTAATAAGAATCAAATCATCATACATATGAATACCACAGTAAGAAATATATTTGGGGTGGCCGCAGCAGTACTTGTGTTGTTAGGTTTCAATATGGCCACAAATGATAATGCAGTTTCGTTATCGAATAATGATACCAAAGTTGAATCTGCTGAGAACAGACCAGCAGCTTCGCTTAAAGATTTTAATGACGCTATTGTTGACATAGCTGAGAAAACAAATCCATCTGTAGTAACAATAACAACCAAAAGAACGCAGGAAGTTAGGGTTGTGAATCCTTTTTCTCAGTTCTTTGGAAATCCGCAGGATGAAGGACAAACTAGAGAGCGAGTGCAGCGTGGGCTTGGTTCCGGAGTGGTTGTTTCTGATGAAGGATACATTCTTACCAACAATCACGTAATTGCAGATACCGATGAAATTAGAGTTCGTCTGTTTAATGGAAATGAAGTAGATGCAGAGCTGATAGGAACGGATCCTGAAACGGATATTGCAGTTCTTCAAATTGATATGGATAACCCACCCGCACTGGAACTGGGTAATAGCGATAATGCCAAAGTCGGTTCTTTTGTATTGGCTATTGGAAGTCCGCTATCAGAAGATTTGGCTCACACGGTTTCATTTGGAATTGTGAGTGCACGCGGGCGTTCACTGACAAACCTGACTCAGTATGGTGATTACATTCAAACTGATGCTGCCATCAACCCAGGAAATTCAGGTGGAGCGTTGATTGATATCAATGGCCAATTAGTAGGAATCAATTCTGCTATTGCTTCTCGTTCAGGCGGTAATGATGGTATCGGCTTTGCTATCCCGATCAATCTTGCCAAACGAATTATGAACGACCTGATTGAAGATGGGGAAGTATCCCGCGGATATCTTGGTATGTATATGGCCGGTGAGGTAGATCAGACCATGGCAAAAGCTCTTGGTTTAGATAATGAGCGTGGTATTATTGTAGGGCGTGTCGAAGATGACAGTCCTGCTGATGAGGCCGGCCTTGAAGCCAAAGATGTAATTGTTTCTCTCAATGAAAATAAAATCAGAGATTGGAATAGTTTCAGAACAAGTATTGCTGTTTTCAAACCCGGAGATGAAATTACTTTGGGTATTATCAGAGGCGGAGATACTATGGAACTGGTTGTCACGTTAGGAGAGAGACCGGGCGAGTCAATGGCAGCGGGTAATTCACAAGCTCAGGAAAGTATAGATGAGCGACTTGGCTTCACGGTAAGAGATCTGAATTCTGATATCCGACGACAACTGGATATAGCAAACGAAACGGAAGGAGTTGTTGTTCTAAATGTCAGCGATGGAAGTAACGCCTACGAGAGGGGGCTTAGAAGTGAAGATGTAATCACTGAAGTCGGTAGAGAAGCCATTGATTCAGCATCTGATTTTTATGACGAAATAGAAGAAGCAGAAGGCAACATTATTTTGTTAACTGTTCTTAGAAATGATTTGGAACAATACATAGCATTTGAGCTATAACCTATAATAAGACTTTGAATTTGTACCCCGAAAACCCAAACCTTGGTCCCTGATACGGACCGGGGTTTTTATGACAGGTGGATTAGTGCTAATATTTTTAGGCTTAACGATTTACTAAAAATTACAAGCATATTATTTTAAACATTTTGTATCTTTAGCGTGTAAGTTTTTTTTAAGATTTTGTACCCCGAAAAACCCAAACCCTGAACTCTGATACAGTTCGGGGTTTTTTTATGCCTTATAAATTCGTGGTCTTGGTAAGCTTATCTATAAAAAAGACCTCAGTACACAAGATTCATTACTGAATTGATCTCTAAATATCTTATTCATATGGTAGTTAAATAAGCAAGATCTCAAGCACAAGATCAGGCGTTTGTTCAAAATTTTTAAATACTGTAATTCTGTCAATATTCTTGAGTGGGCACGATTTTGGTCATTATCTCAGTAGAAAAGAGAAAAAAGGAGATCTATTATGAATCTGAATAAATTTACACTAAAGGCTCAAGAGGCCGTTCAAAAAGCTATAGAAATAGCACAAAGCAGCAACAATCAAGCTGTAGAACCTGCCCATATTTTAAAAGCATTTCTTTCCGATCAGGACAGTATCGTAAATACCATACTAGGGAAACTTGGTGCAAACCCTGCGGCTATCCAAAAAGTTGTGGATTCAGCCTTAGAGCGTTTGCCTAATGTACAAGGTGCCTCTGTCTCAGGACAATATCTATCTAACACAAGCAAACAGCTGTTTGATGTCGCTCAAAAAGAAGGGGGCAAACTTGGAGATGAATATATCAGTTCCGAGCATGTTCTTATTGGGATGACGAGTGTGAAAGGAGAGGTCGCTAATTTGCTGAAAGACCAAGGCGTTACCAAAGAAAATATTCTAAAAGTACTCAAAGACGTTCGTGGCAATCAGACAGTGGATGACCCAAACGCGGAAAGTCGCTATGGTGCACTCAAAAAATATGCCCGTGACTTAAACGAACTGGCTGAAAAGAATAAACTTGATCCTGTTATCGGACGAGATCAGGAGATCCGCAGAGTGATGCAAATCCTGAGTCGCCGGACTAAAAACAATCCGGTATTAATTGGTGAACCGGGTGTTGGTAAAACCGCTATTGCCGAAGGTATGGCACTTCGTATTATTCGGGGCGATGTACCGGAAGGCTTGAAAACCAAAAGAATCGTAGCCTTGGATATGGGTTCATTAGTTGCTGGAACTAAATTCCGGGGTGAATTTGAGGAACGCCTGAAGGCCGTTGTTAAAGACGTTACCGATTCCGATGGAGAGGTCATTCTCTTTATTGATGAAATTCACACACTAGTTGGTGCGGGTGCCACTGAAGGAGCTATGGACGCGGCTAATATCCTAAAGCCGGCGCTTGCTCGGGGAGAGCTTCATGCTATCGGCGCAACTACACTGGACGAGTATCGCAAGTACATCGAAAAAGACAAAGCGCTTGAGAGAAGATTGCAGACTGTGTTGGTAGGCGAGCCTTCTGTGGAAGATACCGTTTCCATTTTGCGTGGATTACAAGAACGATATGAAGTTCACCACGGAGTTCGAATTACCGATGCCGCCGTGGTTGCAGCTGCTGAACTCTCACACAGATATATTGCCGATCGGTTCTTGCCGGATAAAGCCATTGACCTTATTGATGAAGCCGCGTCCCGGTTACGGTTACAAATAGATTCACTGCCTGAAGAGCTGGACGCACTGGAACGGCAAATCCGTCAGTTGGAAATTGAACGTGAGGCTTTGAAGCGTGAAAAAGATCAGTCCAAAATGAAAGGGATTGAAAAAGAGCTGGCCGATTTAGAAGAAGAGCGTAAGACTATGCGCGTGCAGTGGGAGCAGGAACGTGAACTGATTCAAAGAGTACGTGAACTCAAGCAAGTGATTGACACTTCCCGAAATGAAGCGGATAAAGCTGAACGTCAAGGAAACTATGAGAAAGTTGCTGAGCTGAGATATGGTACTATCGCTCAGCTGGAAAATGACCTTCAAGAGTCACAGCAGAAGCTGGACGATATGCAGGAAAATCAAGCACTGCTTAAAGAGGAAGTTGATGCCGAAGATATCGCTGATATTGTAGCGCGATGGACCGGAATTCCCGTACGTAAAATGCTGGAGAGCGAACGCAAGAAATTACTTCTGCTGGAGGATGAGTTACACAAACGAGTGATTGGACAGGATAAAGCAATTGAGGCTGTTTCTGACGCTGTGCGTCGTTCTCGTGCCGGACTCCAAGACGAACAGAAGCCAATCGGTTCCTTCTTCTTCTTAGGTTCCACCGGTGTGGGTAAAACTGAACTGGCTCGTTCACTGGCTGACTTTTTGTTCAACGACGAACAAGCAATGATTCGCATCGATATGAGTGAGTACATGGAAAAGCACAGTGTAAGTCGCCTGGTTGGTGCGCCTCCGGGATATGTGGGTTATGATGAAGGTGGACAGCTAACCGAAGCTGCCCGGCGCCATCCTTACTCTGTAATTTTGCTGGATGAAATTGAGAAAGCCCACCCGGATGTATTCAACATTCTGTTGCAGGTGCTGGATGAAGGCCGCCTGACCGACAATAAAGGCGTGACGGTGGATTTCAAAAACACCATCATTATCATGACTTCGAATATCGGTTCTCATCTCATTTCAAATGAAATTGAGAAATCAGGAGGAGAGCTTTCTGATCAGAAATATGAAGAGCTTCAAAACAAGCTCATTGATCAGCTTAAGCAAACAATTCGTCCAGAGTTTCTAAACCGCGTGGATGACACCATTGTATTCCATCCGCTTGGAAAAGAACACATTCGTTCTATTGTGGATATTCAACTTAGAAGGGTTCATGAAATGCTCAAGAAAAACAATGTAGTGCTGGATGTCTCGGACAACGTGAAAGACTGGCTGGCTATCCGCGGTTACGATCCGGTTTATGGTGCACGCCCGTTAAAACGAGTGATACAGCAAAACATCACCAATAAGCTGGCTAAACAGTTGATTAGCCGGGATGAAGAAGGTGCAGTGCATTACGAAGCTACCATCAATAAAGCCAAAGACGGCATTGATTTTGCCGAGGTACTGGATGATGTGGAAGCGTGGGCGGAAGAGGATTGAACTGACGAATATTGAATATCGAACAAGGAACATTGAATGATGTATTTATTGAGGTTAAGGAATTCAATGTTTCCTATTTTGAATGATAACTATTCGATTTAATTAACAAATGATTTCCTATGCGTTCACTTTTTTTGCTAACAGGATTATTCTTCCTGGCTTCTTGTTCTACTACTCAAAAATCTCAGAAACCAGTATCTGACCCATTCAACCTTAAGCCGGTTGAAGCTTGTAGTGAAGAGATAGTGAAGCCCGAATTATTAAATGCAAAAGAAGCGAGAGAACTAAGTGAATACCCTGCCGACTTGAGAATAGATGGGGTGGAGGGTACGGTAATCATGAGTTTTCAGGTTGATCCTTCCGGTGAGGTAAATTCAGTAATAACCTTATCAAGTCCTCATAATCGCTTAACTACAATTTCAGAACGTGTTTTGAAGGCCCATGAATTTAAACCGGGCACCTGTGATTCTGTAGCTGTCTCTTTTTCAGGTTCTGCGAGAAACTCATATAGATTAAGTCGTTAATTGAATTGACAACTAAAAGATTATTAATTAACTACTTTAAAAAATTAAATTATAGAATAAGGTGAACAGATGGGATCATTAGGGAGTGTAGAAACAGTAATTTTTTTAGCTTTTATTGCTGTTAGTGTACTTATTGGTTTTGTATTTGTGAAGCTGATCAGGAAAAAAGATTAAAAAGCTAACGACTCATATTCGTTTCACCCTTAATCTTGTCATACTCGCTATCATTCGGTTCCCATAGCTCAATTTTGTAGCCATTGGGATCCATAATCCAGCCGAATTTGCCATATTCAAATACTTCCATTTCCCCAACAATTTCCACCCCTTCTTCTTCCAGAACTTTGAGTAGCCCTTCGAGGTTTTCGACCCGATAGTTGATCATCGCGTCTTTATTACTGGGGTTGGTATATTCGGTTTTTTCGTCAAAAATGCTCCACGCTGTATATCCTTTTTTAGAGGCATCTTCAGCATATCTCCATTCAAAAGTGCCACCATACTTCCCGCTTTCAATTCCCAGGTGTTCTCTATACCAAGCTTGGGTTTCTTTTGGGTCTTTTGCTTTTAAGAATACACCGCCTATTCCTGTAACTCGCTTTTTCATGAATTTTGTTTTTTTAGCTGATGGCTCCCAGACTTCAGCTATCAGTTTTTTAGTCTTTGTATAAACTGAAAGCTAATTGCTGACGGCTGAAAGCTTATTTAATCTATATCGTTTGTTTTTTGAGGACCTATTTACTTGAAGATTCTATATCCACTAACTAACTAGTCGTTATGCTGATCAAATAAAATCTGGTTGCCATCAGGATCTGCAATACAAAAATGGCAGGGTCCTTTTTCGTCTTTGATGGATTCTGATTCCATCAAGAACTCCACCCCTTGTTCTTTCAGGTCTTTGTAAATACTTCGGGCATCGGTTGGATTAAAGGTGATGATATTTTCTTCAAACATTCCCTGAAACAACCCAATGTGGGAATAATCTTTTTTCATGATAATCCAGTTCTGCTCAATAGGGCCGGTTCCCTCTACGGGTTCAAACCCAAGCTTTTCATAAAATGCTTTAGAGGCTTTGATATCTTCTACTGCAAGCGATATAGAGTGGTTTTTAGGATTCATAATGGTGTAATTAAATGTGATAATGTTGAAATTAAGCTGGTTTTCAGAAATAAGGCTAAAAACTTCATCTGACGAACTAGGTTCGTCCGATGAATGTTTAGGGACGAACTGTTTGACCTATATTCTGGATAGTCGTTTTTGAATCGTCAGGCCGCTAATCGTTTCTACCCAGTTCTAACGCATTCTCTTAGCGGTCGGACGAATACGGGATTATATTCATGTACATTGAGTTCAACTTTTCCTGTTCTTTTCGTAGAGTTTGATCCATTCTTCTACCGTCATTTTACCGGCTAACTCACCAATAAGCTCAAATGGAATGTGATCCGGATTACGAAATCGAATACAGCTTTTGCCCATGTTGAGTTTCGTTTTTACATACTTAGGATATTCGTTGGTGAACCATTCCATAAGCTTATCGTCTGCATAAATACCGGAATGATAAACGGCTATATGACTTTTTTGAGAAGCGATATTTATGAAGGGAAGGGGTAGGTCCGGAGTCACATGATATCCATCAGGATAAATAGAATGCGGAACTACATAGCCAATCATTCCATAACTCATAGTCTCCTGAAATCCTTCAGGAAGGTTATCCTTAATGACTTTCCGAAGCTTTTTCATTGCCTCCGTTCGTTCTTCTGGAACTTTGTTGATGTAATCGTCGGGATTTTTTGCTTCAATTTTCATAGGTAATCATTTGGGTTAAATAGCCTGTGCTTCGGGATCTATGTTTTCGTTGGAAGGAAAGAAGGTACTTTTCCTAAGTAAGGCGGCACTAATCAAGCTGATGATTAAACCAACAGGCAGTATCTCTGATAATGTAATTAATATTCTGAGAAACGGATTCTCATACATCTCCGCATAAAATTCCATCTGATCTTTCATGGCTGAAATTTCGGCCTGACTAGCTCCGTCAGCTTGCATGTTTTCGATCATAGAAGCTTGGTAGTTTGCTATAAAATCTACTCCTGAGACCTGTAAATAGAGTTCCCAGACTCCCACATAAATTGCGCTTGCAATCAGTGCTATATAAAGTCCGGTTAAAAAAGCTTTGCCAAATTTAATGACCCCACCTAGATGCTCGTCTCTATATTGTTTTATCCCTACAAATATCATTGACAAAGCAATGATCATTACTAAATAGCCAATCCATTGTGAATTGGCGTGAACCATTTCTTCTCCAGCCAAATTGACAAGAAGTATGCCTGTTCCAACATTGATGATTCCGGCAAAAATGCCGAAAGTGAGAACGATTTTTTTCATAAGGTCAGAGTTTAGATAGCATTTCTGGCATAGAATTAAGGAAAAATTCGAAAGAATGCATCACCCGAAAGTATGATTTCCAGAAAATAATGTGGCCAATGTGTTGGAAAAGCGATTCCATGAATTAATTCAGCTAAAAGCAAAACTTTATTGAGTTTATTAACAGAAAATTCATGTTTGGTTTGTATCTATAAGTACTTACTCAATAGTAATCTCTAAAGCCTAATGTCATGAGAACCAAAGTTGACTTATCCAATCAAAATATCTCAGTGCAAAATATAATCAGGAATCCTTCCCCGGCTAAATTTTATGAAGATGCTTTAAAATATGATCCCGGTTCAGCCATAACCAATAAAGGATCGTTGGTAGTTAGGTCAGGAAAGAGAACGGGTAGAAGTCCTGCTGATAAACGTGTGGTAGAAAGCGAAGGAATCAAGGATGAAATCTGGTGGGGAAACATCAACATTCCTTTAGACGAGCACACCTTTGATATCAATCATCAGCGTGCAACTGACTATCTGAATACTTGTGAAAGGCTGTATGTAATTGATGGATTTGCAGGATGGGATCCAAATTACAGATTGAAAGTACGCATTATAGCTGAGCGTCCGTATCATGGACTTTTTATGCACAACATGCTTATCCGCCCAACAGAGGAAGAGCTCGAGAATTTTGGCGAGCCTGACTTCGTGGTGTATAACGCAGGTAAGTTCCCGGCCAACCGGTTTACCGAAGGAATGACTTCAGACGCGAGTGTGGACGTCAACTTCAAAACCAAACAAATGGTGATTTTAGGAACCGAATATGCCGGTGAAATGAAGAAAGGCATCTTCACTGTAATGCATTATTTGATGCCGAAACAAGATGTGCTTTCCATGCACTGCTCGGCTAATGAGGGCGAAGAACCTGAGGATGTTGCACTCTTCTTTGGTCTTTCAGGAACAGGTAAAACCACCCTTTCAGCAGATAAAAGCCGCAAATTAATCGGCGATGATGAACACTGCTGGAGTGATGATGGTGTGTTTAATATTGAAGGCGGTTGCTACGCAAAAACCATAAATCTTTCCGAAGAAAAAGAACCTGAAATATATAATGCCATTAAGTTTGGAACCGTACTTGAAAACGTCGGTTACGACCCTGAAAGCCGTGAAGTAGATTATGAGGATGTCAGCATTACTCAAAATACCCGGGCTTCGTATCCAATCGAGTACATTTCGAATGCGAATATACCTTGCACAGCAGGGCATCCAAAAAATATCATATTCCTAACTTATGATGCTTTTGGCGTGCTGCCTCCGGTCAGTAAACTTTCTCCGGAACAAGCTATGTATCACTTCATTAGCGGATATACAGCCAAAGTAGCCGGTACAGAGATGGGAGTGACTGAGCCTGAAGCTACATTCTCTGCTTGCTTTGGTGCAGCTTTCTTAGCCTGGCCACCTGCCAAATATGCTGAAATGCTTGCCGAGAAAATGCGTAAGCACAATGCTAAAGCATGGCTGGTAAATACCGGAATTACAGGCGGAGCCTATGGTAAGGGTGGAGAAAGAATGAATCTGAAAGATACCAGAGCCATCATCAACGCCATACATGCCGGAGAGCTGGATGATGTTGAAACGGTAACAGATGAGGTGTTTAGATTCGAAATTCCAACTTCATGCCCGGATGTTTCATCCGAGATTTTGCAACCTCGGTATTCTTGGGAATTCAGAGAGGAGTATGACATTCAAGCTGAAAAACTAGCCAGACTTTTCATTAAGAATTTTGAAAAGTATGAGGCAGATAGCAGTGATGAAATCACCGAAGCCGGACCAAATATTGGGGTTGTAGTGTAATAAGCATCACGCTTAAAAATCAAAACTTCTAACATGGATCCGCTGGCTATAAAAAGTCAGCGGATTTTTTATGGAATCAGCTTTAATGTACGCGCCTTTTTAACAGCCATACTTCGGCGGCTAACTTCCAGCTTTTGATATAAGCTGGTGAGATGGGTTTTTACGGTATTGATGGATATGAATAATTTATTGGCAATCTCTTGATTGGAATTACCTTTGGACAAATGCTCCAACACCTCAAGCTCACGTTCACTGATACCCAAAGATTTTAGCGCCTTTTGATTACGGCGAAAAACAGGTTCAGGAGATTCAGGTTCACTTTTTTCGGTAAGCTTCTTGCCTAACCAAATTCCCAAAGCCGTAAACAAAAGGGCAATAACCCCAATATAAACAGGGGTGGGAAAAATTGAGATAGCCAGATAATATTCAAATAGCTGAAGCAGTATAACTACCGCTGCTAACACTCCTCCATAAAGCCAGGCTGTACTGTTCATTATATACTAGGATTAAAGCAGTTCTTCAGGGTTGAGTCCTTTCAGGTCATCCACAACAAACTTCCGTCCTTCACGAACGAGCTCACCATCTAAGTACACATTGGCGCCAATACAAACGAGATCCCAGTGGATGTTACTGGAGTTGCCGTTTGGTGCTACTTCATAATCTTTTCCAAGAGTGAGGTGATTAGAACCATATATCTTTTCATCAAAAAGAATGTCGTACATCGGACTTTCGATAACCGGATTCAGGCCAAAGCTGAATTCACCAAAACGCCGAGCTCCTTCATCGGTGTCTAAAATATCTTTAAGTGCTTCGTTGTTGGAGGAATCGAAATCAACCACAACGCCATCCTTTACTTCCAGCTTCACAAACTCAAAAGGCTTGCCCTGATATACGGAAGGCGCATAAGAAATCACCCCGTTTATAGAATCAATGACTGGTGATGTGAATAATTCCCCATCGGGAATATTTCGTTTTCCAAAACAAGGAACCCAATTTTGTCCTTTCACTGAGAATTTGATGTCGGTTCCTTCGCCTTTAAGGTGAATTTCATCGGTAGCACGGAGCCTTTTTTCAAGAGGCTTCATGGCTTGTTCAAGCTGTCCGTAATCAACCAGACAAGCGTTGTAATAGAATTCAGCAAAAGAACTGGTTGGTTTCTTGGCATTCATCGCAAAAGCCGGAGAAGGGTAGCGCATAATACACCAGTTGGTATTGTTGACGCGTTCATCAAAGTGAACCGGCTTTAGAAAGTGCTCAGAATAGGCTTTGTTTGCTTCTTTACTAGCCAGTGAGTTTTCATAAATATTTTGTGAAGCGCGAATTCCAATAAAAGCATCCATCTGCTTCATAAGTGGGAGCTGATCTACAGAAGCCTGATTTTTCCAGAATTCTTCATTTCCATTTTCGATCAGGATTCGCTGTGTTTCGGCATCTTCAATCTTGATAAAGGGATGAGCATCTTTCTCGCGGATCTGTTCCACCAAAGCCCGAAGTAAGTCAATACCATTTAAACCAATAAGCTGAACCATCACATTGTCACCTTTCTCGACTTCTGTACTGTGGTTGAGAATCAGGCTTGCGAGTTCTTGATCGTTTTGTGAAATCATATAGGAATGTATAGTTGGAAATTAGGCGTTGAATTTCTTCAACAAAGTTAAAGGAATTGCGACAAAGTTGAGAGTAAAGTTAGTAATGTGTTAAAGATTTAATGTGTAGCCGTCTTAACTGTTTAAAACTTCAATACACTATAACTCTATAACCGAATCGCATAAACTAATTTCGTTGGGATCATTTGAAGCCAGGAAAACAAGGGCACCTGAGGCTGAAGCTTCCTTCACAATTGTCGAGACAAGAGCGTGTCCTTTCTCATCAAGGTTAGAACCGGGTTCGTCAAGCATCAGGATTTTTGGGTTTCGAACCAGAGAAGCTGCGAGTTTAGCCCTTTGTTGTTGTCCTGTAGAAAGGCTCCCAAAAAGCTGGTCTTTAAGGTGAGGGACCTGAACTCTCTCAAGCAGATTTATAAGTTCACCCGTTTTTGCTGGTATGCCTCCAGCTTCAACCAAAAATTTCAAATTCTCAAAAACCGATAACTCAGCATAAAGATTTATGTAAGGAGCAGCATAACCAATATGAGCTTTTACCTCTTTTTGGTTCATGATTTGTTCATCTTTTTTCCAGATTATATCTCCGGAGTTTGGGCGAAGTAAATAGGAAAGGCATTTTAATAAGGTAGATTTTCCGCTTCCATTTGCTCCGGATACACCCAAGATTCCCTCAGAATGAGAAAAACTCAGGTCTGAGAAAATAGAATGAGCGTTAAATTTTTTAGCAAGTTGGTCGGCTTGTAGTGAAATCATGCCTTAAAGGTAGCAAGTTTATGGTAAATAAGAATCTGGTTTAAAATTCTAAAATTTCAAACGATAAACATTTATATAAATCCTTAATTGTATTGCGAGTCGGTAGGCTTTATTTTTAGCAAAATTGTAAATTGAGTTATGCATCAAGAAGTAGAAGAAATTATCGATAGGCTGATTGGCGCGGTTAAGTCCGACAAGCCATATTATACCCTGAAAGACTGTCTTTCAGCGGGATTTCCTTCTTTTATTGTTGAGCGAATTCGTATCGAGATCAATGAGAAGCTGAAAAAAGAGTTCACACTCGATGAGACAGAGTGGGCTAATATTGACCAGGAGATGGTCAAAGATACCTGGAAAGATTTTCAGCAGGCTCTTTTTGCAAACTCCAGACTTCCCAAAGATAAATTTTATGTTGTTACCAGCCGGGTAATGACTGAGATCGTGAAAGTATATTTGGAACCGCGTCAGCACATGGCAGAGTACATCTACAAGGGGGAAGAAGAACTGAATTATGAAGAGCTCGTTCAACGAACCAATAGGCTGACGATCTATAAGCATTTTGCCCGTGCAATCCCGCTCTACATGAAAAAAAGGAAGCTGGAAACGCTTGAGAAAAAACGCTGTAAGCTGCTTATTCATAATCTGGATGCTAATCTAGTTTCATCTTACACAGCCAAAGACTGGGCTCAGGTTTTGGAACTACTTTTCACGCTGTTTGGAGGTAAAATTGATGCAAAGCTCATACAGTTATTCTTTGAGGACAAAGGATTATACCTGACCGCTAAAGCATTTAATGAGCTGGATGAAGCAATCACAAAAGAACGCTTCGTAGAAATTTTATCCTATCCTGATTTATTGGATGTGAAACTGCAAGAGAAATTCCGGGATCAGTTTCGAGCAGAGTTGGTTGCACAGAAAAATCGTTTTGATGATCCTGATGAAGAGGAAGTGGAAGAAATTGACGAAAAAGAACAGCGGTTATTAGACAGCTTTTTTGGGGATTATAATGAAGATGATCCTCAAATGACCGATGAAGAATCTTTCAATGCTTTATTTAAAACAGAGCAAGATGATAAGTCGATTTTCCAGGAATTTGAAGAAGTGCCTGATGCCGATAAAATTTCAGAATCACTGAAGCATGGAGACCAAACGGATGAGATTAAAAAATTCCGTAAGAACCTGGTAACCGTTTTGGATCAAGCCGCTCATTCGTTTAAAAACCTTTCCAAAGAAGAACAGGAAATAAAAGCTAAAAAGACCAAGAAGAAGGCAAAGTCTAAATCTGCCCCTAAAAAAGACTCAAAGAAAGAGAAAGACATACTAGGGGAAATGATGGGAGAGGAACCCGAAAAATCTTTAGCTGAAGAGAGTGAAGAAGAGGAGAAATCACAAATGTGGCAACAGTTTCTCCGTCCCGACCAAATGGATATATTGATGGGATCTAAGGATGCCGATGAAGATGAGTTGATAGACGAAGAAACATTGGTAGAAGATATTGTAGATGAAGAAGACACAGATGAAGACACAGTTCCTGAATTGAAAGACTTTATGATCAATAATGAAGGCTTTTTTGTTGAAGAAATTTTTAAAGGTTCTGACAAAAAATACACCAAAGCCTTGGGCGCTATTCAAGAGTTGGAAAACTGGGATAAAGCCACAGATTTTATAGAAAAGAATGTATTTTCTACCAATGATGTAGATATGACATCTGAAGTAGCTGTAGATTTTACCGACCGGCTACAATCTTATTTTGACGAATATAAAACCTAACCAATAGAGATATTTATGGCATCGAATCCGAAAGTAGAACGGCTGCAAAAACTACGGGAAGAAGCATTAAAAGGTGGAGGCGAAGCTCGTATCGAGAAACAGCACGATAAAGGCAAGCTGACTGCCCGTGAACGAATTGATCTGCTGGTCGATAAAGGTTCTTTTGACGAAATTGATAAATTCGTAACACATCGCAGCACAGCTTTTGGGTTAGATGAACAACAGTATTTAGGTGACGGGGTTGTTACCGGTCATGCTAAAATTCACGGCCGACCCGTCTATGTTTTCAGTCAGGATTTTACAGTTTTTGGAGGTTCCTTGTCAGAAACCCACGCCGAGAAAATTTGTAAGATTATGGATCTAGCCATGAAAAATGGTGTTCCTATCATTGGCTTGAATGATTCCGGAGGGGCTCGAATTCAGGAAGGAGTTTCTTCTTTGGGTGGATATGCTGAAGTGTTTTGGAGAAATAGTATGGCATCCGGAGTTGTTCCGCAGATCTCAGCAGTAATGGGGCCATGTGCCGGCGGAGCTGTTTATAGTCCTGCCCTTACCGATTTTATTTTTATGGTAGAAGATTCCAGCTACATGTTTGTGACGGGACCTAACGTCGTAAAAACAGTTACCCATGAAGAGGTGACATCCGAAGAGTTGGGGGGAGCTTCAACACACAGTACTAAATCTGGAGTAGCTCACTTTTCGAGTGCAAACGATGCGGTTTGCCTGAATGATATCCGGCAGTTGATGAAGTATGTTCCTCAGAATTGTGAGGAAAAAGTACCAATGATAGAATCCAAAGAACCAGATTCTGCCAAAGCAAAAGCACTGGAAGATTTAGTGCCGCTCAACCCTAACAAGCCGTACGATATTCATGATGTGATTGCTGGTATTATGGACAAAGATTCGTTTTATGAAGTCCATGAAAATTATGCTGACAATATTGTAGTAGGGTTTGCTCGCCTGGGTGGACGCAGCGTTGGCGTGGTTGCAAATCAGCCGCTTTCGCTTGCAGGAGTGTTAGATATTGATGCTTCCCTGAAGGGAGCTCGATTTGTTCGGTTCTGTGATGCTTTCAACATCCCACTGGTGGTATTCGAAGATGTACCTGGTTTCTTACCTGGAACTGATCAGGAGTGGAATGGAATCATTAAACACGGTGCTAAGCTGCTCTATGCTTTTTGTGAGGCAACCGTACCAAAAATGACCGTCATCACCCGTAAGGCCTACGGTGGAGCTTATGACGTAATGAACTCTAAGCACATCCGCGCAGATTATAACGTGGCTTGGCCAACAGCCGAGATTGCGGTAATGGGAACCAAAGGTGCAGTTGAAATCATCTTCCGAAAAGAAATTGCAAAAGCCGATGAACCCGAAGCCAAACAAAAAGAGCTGGAAGATGAGTATAGTGAAAACTTTGCCCATCCATATCTTGCAGCCGGTCGTGGTTTTATTGATGATGTGATTCTGCCTTCAGAAACCCGGGCGAAGCTGATTAAACAACTTGAAGTCTCGCACAACAAAGTAGATTCCGTGCCTAAGAAAAAGCACGATAATTTGCCGTTGTAATTGAGAGTTGATGATGTGATAAATGGTTGAGTTCAATATTTACTAGTTCTCCTTGTTCCCATTGACCTCGTTGGGAATGAGGAAGCTAGATCAAATGACTAAGAAACGATACCATGAAATTGCAAATAACACTCTTCATCTTTCTAATATTCCTTAAAGGATTTGAAACCTCACACGCACAATCTTCTGAAAATATATGTCCTGAGATTGATGACTTAAGTATTTTCATAATACATGGATTATTACTTGCCAATCCTGAATTAGATTCTGAAAGGATTGAATTTGGCTTAAACATATATTCATCTGATAAAAACAAAATTAGTATTGAAAGCTTACGACAAAAACCTGATTTACCCAGCTATCTTCGTTCATATTGGAAGGATAAGGGTGTTATACAAATAGCAGATTCAAATATATGTAATAAAATTTCAAACACTTTAGATGCCAAGAAGAAAAACAGAGCCCTTATGGAGAAGTTTAATCGAATCTATTACAAAGCTGATGACAAATATCTTGTTATTTATACTCCAAAGAAATCTGGAACAGGGCCTAGTAAGAGTCCATCTAGTCTGATTTTGGATAGAGAATTTAACAGAATTGGTGAAATTGGTCTTCGGCTAAAAAAGAGTATGAATTGATTTAAAATGTACGAGCTAAATAGAATGGTCTCTGTTAGATAAAACAGATTAAAATAAGGATAGTGTTCTTCGTGGAGTTTATATCGGCTACGACTCACCGTCTTTTTCTCTTTAAGAGCGATGGGATGAGTATTGCTTACAATTTTTTTATACGGACCCGGTGGTTCGCTTTTTTGTACCCAACGGGGCGTTCGGTACAATTAGAAAGAGTATAAAAGTGCAACAGTCTGGCCATGCTTTTCACAAAGGCTTTCTGAAGGATTAGAACGGTTATTTTGATAGAAATATGGGAAGAACTGTTTTGTTCAAACGGTATTCTAAAGTATATTTTCGACTACATTCTGGCGGGTAGCTTATCGATTTGTACAAACAAATATCCACCTTTTCTCCTGTAAACTAATCATTAAGGGAGGTATTGATATGAAAAATCAATCTATACTTATTTATGCTTTAACTGCCATTCTGCTTGGGTCTTGTGCAAATTGGAAAAAGAAAGAGAGAATTTCTTCACCAGTTTGGAGTGAGGATAACACTGAAATAGCTTATATCCTGAATCGGTATGAGTACAAAAGAAATTATCCTGACGGAGGCGATGTCAAGAATGAACAGTATTCGATATTTTTAACTGATGAAGAGTTTAGTGGAGACTTCGAGATTTACAATAGTTTTGAAGGTTTCGGGGAAGAGTTATTCTACATGAAAGAGGCCGGTTATATTGTATCCGGCAGAATATCAGACAAATACCATTTAATAGACGCAGTTACCGGTGTGTTACAAGAAACCTTTTCGCCAAAGGACTCTAAAATCTGCAAAGATAAAATAGGAAATTTTCAAACCATAAATGTAATTCCATCCATTAATGGGAGTGCTTTGGCCGTACTCGAGACTCGCACTGATTGTACGGTTGATATCGCTTTTTGGGAAGCAGATGAAAACAAGCGATGGGTAGAGCAAAACATCTACAGTGTCCCCGGGAACGATTTTGATGCTGTGGCTTGGGTAGATTCAAGCAATCTTTTACTAAGCTCTTGCGAAGACTTTTGTTCGGAGAAATTTTACCTGATTAATACTTCGGAGGGGGTGAATGAAATTAACATTGTCGATGATTTTTACGCCCCGTGTATGTTTGTCTCAACCTCAAGCAGCTGGATCAACAAGTTAGGTGAAATCCTTTATATAGATGATGAAAGTCGAGACTTAAAAATAGCCTCTATTTGGGATGATGAAGAGTTTCTCACTAGTAATCAAGACTTCAGCGAAGAGTATTACCAACCAGGGTGTGATGAATTTGACTAGTCTTAATTCCACTTGCCCAAATGTTCTGAGTTCTTGAGTCGTACTCATCGTTCCGCACTGAGCGTACAGAACAAGAACATGATATTCTAAAGTGTTGTCTGAGTGAATCCGGTAAGCTAAAATTCAATTATTCAAAATTCCTGAATCAAACCCTTTACCAGTTTAGCAAATACATCTTTCTTCTGATCGGCGGCTTCTTTCACTTCAGCATGATCAAGTTTTTGGTTGATGACCCCTGCTGCCGCATTTGTTATGAGTGATACAGCGGCCGTTTTCACACCCAGTTTAGCGGCTTCGATAAGTTCTGGGGCGGTACTCATTCCAACCGCATCACCACCCATCTTCCGGAAGGCTCGGATTTCAGCTTTGCTCTCATAATTTGGGCCTTTCACATAAAGGTAGGTTCCCATCTGAGTTTCAATATTTAGATCTCTGGCTATGGCTTTTACTTCCTGAGCATATGCTTCAAAGTTAGAACTCCAGGTATTTATCGCTGGTTCCGAAACCATCATGTATTGTTTAATAATGCTGTCTATAATCATCAAATCCCCAACATGATACCGGAGATTAATGCCTCCAGCGGCGTTTGAGATAATTAGTCTCTCAACTTCAAAAGCGTGTGCAAGCTGTACGGGAAGTACAGTTTTTGCAAAATCATGTCCTTCATAATGATGGAATCGGCCAGAAAAAGCCAAGACTGATTTTCCTCCAACTTCACCAAAAATAAGAGCACCGGAGTGTCCAATAACTGTTGAGTGAGGAAAGTCAGGAATATTTTCATAGGCTATGGAAGTAGCATTTTGAATATGATCTCCAAAGGTGCCTAATCCGGATCCCAGTATCACAGCAGAATCAATCTGCTCGGGAAATCCATTTTCGGTAAGGAAATTTTTGATGCTTGAAATGTAATCAGGCAGGGACATAAGAATCTATATTTTCGGTGCTATAGCCGGTTTTCTCGTTATAATCAGTGAGTTTGAATAAAGGATGCCGATCTTCATGATAGGCCAAAATAGTATATCCTTCATCAAAAGCCAGTTTCGATAATTCTTCACGTTTTTGTTGGCTGACTTTAGGTTCGAAATCGTATTTAGCGGCATAGGTACGGTTGATGGCGCCTTTTGTGCCAATGACATCACCGGCCTGCATGTATTTTTTATCACCATCATCAAAAAGAAGCACCTGATGAAATTCAGTATGTCCACCAATTTTTTTAACCGACATTTCGGGGTATGGTTGGTCTTCTTCTTCCAAAAAATGGAGATCAGCCTTAGCATCAATAAATGAAATAAATGCCGTTTTTTCTTCATCGTACCATTCATCTTTGCCCATTACTTTTTCCCAGCCTTTTTGGGAAACCCAGAGTTTGGCTTCAGGGAAAGTCAGTTCCCAATATCCATTTTCACGATGGGCTAATCCGCCAATGTGATCGTAATGAAGATGACTTAAAAAGATGTCGGTGATGTCGAACTCGGTGAGTCCATGGTCCTCAAGGTTTTCTCTGATGGTATCTGGCCCGGTGTCCTCGCCAAATTCACCAATTCCACAATCGAAAAGGATGTTTTTGTCTGTAGTATGAATCAAAACCGGATTCAGGGAAAGCTTGAGCGCTCCTTTATTAGGGGGATCATCCCGGTCAATACGAATAAATTTCTTGTCAAGACCAACGGAAAAAGTACCTTCGTAAAGTGTGGCCGCGTAGGTTGTTTTAGTTTGGGACAATGAATTGTCTTTTTTGTATGATTAATAGTGACAAAGTAGTAAGTGACATGGTTACAAAGTGCGCTTAAAGCTGCTCATCATTCTTTCGATCTCTCTTGTGCTAGAATAAAGTTCTTTAAACAAATCTTCATCTAAGAAGCCAAGGTTAAAAGATACTTCTAATTCAGTTTGAAGTTCAAAAAGTGACCCCATACTTATATTCAAAAATCGATTGAATTCTTTCTGAGATTTTCTTCCAAAACCCTCAGCTATGTTAGCAGGAATGGAAACCGCACTTCGTCGTATTTGTGATATAAGGCCAAATTTTTCAAAATTCGGAAAATCTTCTACAGCTTTATAAACATGTGTAACCAACTCCATAGACTTTTGCCAAATCTGTAAATCCCGATGTGTTCTAACCATAACAATTTATCTCTTTGTAACTCTATCACTCGATAACTTAGTAACTCTTTTATTTCTTCTTCCCCTCAAATTTATCGTAGGCTTTAATGATATCCCGAACTAGTTTGTGGCGGACAACATCGCCTTCATCCAGATATACAAAGTCGATTCCGTCGATATCCTGCAGAATTTTTTGAATGGAAATGAGCCCGGATTCTTGTCGTCTCGGTAAGTCGGTCTGAGTGACATCACCGGTAATAATTGCCCGGCTGTTGAAACCAATTCTGGTTAAAAACATCTTCATCTGGATGTTGGTAGCGTTTTGGGCTTCATCCAAAATGACAAAAGCGTTGTTGAGTGTTCTTCCACGCATGTAGGCAAGAGGAGCAATCTCGATAATATTCTTGGTCATATGAAGTTCAAGACGATCCCGGTCAATCATATCTTCCAGAGCATCATAAAGAGGGCGGAGATAGGGATCGATTTTTTCTTTGAGGTCACCGGGTAGAAAACCGAGATTTTCTCCGGCTTCAACAGCTGGCCGGGCTAAAATGATTTTACGAACCTTCCGATCCTTCAATGCCTGAACGGCTAGTGCTACCGACGTATATGTTTTACCCGTTCCGGCGGGGCCAATGGCAAAGACGATATCATTGTTGGAAGAGGATTCTACAATTCGTCTTTGTCCGGGTGTTTTAGCCGTAATGGCTTCCCCGTTGTGGGTGTGAATGATGGTATCGCCACTTTCACCAAGGCTTCTAATTCGAGGCCGGGTGGCGGTGCTTTCACCGCTTTTCAGGGTGATGAGAGTCTTCACATCATCTTCTCCAACCTTATCTTTTCGGTCGAGAAGTTCGATCATGCCTTCGATGACTTTTGTCGCTGTTTCAACTTCTTCCTGAGGTCCGGTTAGTTTAAGGCGATCACCCCGGGCATTAAACTTAGTTTCCGGAAATGCCTTATCTAAAGCGATGATATTATGATCGTGTAAACCAAAAAGGGCTACAGGATCAGCATTCTTAATTTCTATGACTTGTTCGGAAAGTGTTTTCTCGTCTTCTATAACAGTACTGGTTTAGTGTTAATGAACAGCCTAAAGGTAAGAATTTAGTGCAAGAAATGATGGTCTCACTGAAGTAGATTCTATTTTTAGAAGAAAGGAAAGTGAGAGAGACTGTAGCTAGTCTAATTTTTCCGAGAGTTCTTCGAAACGAGCCGAAATATTGGTGGCACTGAAAACGCTGCTTCCTGCAACTAAGATATCAGCACCGGCATTGGCTATTTTTTTGGCGTTTTTAAGATTAACGCCTCCATCAACCTGAATAAGGAAACCAAGTTCTTTTTCATCTCGGATCGCAGCCAGTTTTTCAAGCTTTTTATAGCTGCTTTCAATAAAGCTTTGCCCACCAAAACCGGGGTTGACGCTCATAATCAAGACGAGGTCAACATCTTCAAGAACTGGCTCAATGGCTTGTAGAGGAGTGGCCGGGTTAACAACTACGCCCGTCATAATCCCATATTTTTTGATATTCTGAATAGTCCGGTGTAGGTGAGGACAGGTTTCCTGATGGACAGAAATCAAGTCTGCACCTGCTTGGACAAACGCTTCTACAAAATTATCCGGGTTTTCAATCATTAAGTGAACGTCGAAAAAAGCTTCCGGAGCGGCTGACTTAGCTGCTTTCACGATATTAGGGCCATAGCTGATATTCGGTACAAAATGCCCATCCATTATATCACAATGAATCCATGAAGCTCCACCTTCAACAACTTCTCCAATATCTTTACCCAGCTTTGTAAAATCAGCGGCTAAAATTGATGGTGCAATAAAGGGAAGTTCGAAATTCATCTAATCCTGATTGTTGTTGGGTTGATTGTTAGTGGAATCCGGCGGTGTAGAAGAGTTATTTCCAGTGGAATCAATGATAACAGCGCCACCTTCACTTTGTTCAATAACTTCAAACCGTTCTGAAATTACAAGTGTCAAAGTTTCTCCTTCACGAAGTTGCTCTTCTTTAGGAGAGAAATCTAATACGGTATTTGGGACAATATCTTTAGTTGGACGGAATTGGACTTCTTCAACCCTAAAACCGGCTTCTCGTAGCTTTAACTGAGCTTCAGGTAGTCGAAGCCCTATGATTTCAGGGACCGTGACAATTTTATTGCCAAACCCATCTCCAAGCACTAAATCAATGACGGTGCCTTTTTCGACGGTTGTTCCTGCAGGGATTGACTGTCTCAAAATGTTCTTAAATCTGGAAGACTCGTAACTCTTAGATCCCACAACCAAGCCATAGTTCTGAAGCTGAATCTCAGCATTTCGTGGAGATAGATTAACAACATCAGGTACCTGTACCTGAGGCCGGACTTCGGTATTCACGGTTAGGTAAACCTTTCGGTCCGGCTTTACAATGTTATCCGCTCCGGGACTTTGGTCAATAACGTAGTCGGCCGGGTATGCAGAATTTGCTCGCCGGTCAGTCACTTCGAATCGTAATCCGTAGCTGGTGAGCATGGTTTCTGCTTCTTCAAGAGAAATTCGGGTGACGTCGGGTACGGTTACCCCTTCATTAAAATTGGTATAAGAAGGCATAATGAAATTGTCGGCCACATAGAGTAGAGCCGCGCCGAATATCATCAGCGAAAAAGTACCGATGTAGAAATATTTGTTGGTGAGAATCTGCTTAAGCATGTGCATAAAATACAGGAACTATAGACGTGTTAAAAGTGCCAGGTTAACGAAAATTGTTCCATCTTCATGAGATTGGTGTTACTCTCGATTCGGCTGTTTTTTAGCTGAACGGTGAATAATGCATCGAAGGCGGAAACTACATGATTTACCAACAAAAGCTTCAGGATGTTCCCGGCTGCGCGATAATTGTCATTAAATGTCTGTGCACGATCCCGTCCTTGATAGAATAAAGTGTTCGGTTCATCCCTTCCCTGCCAGCCGTAGAAAAAAGTGTGATTAGGATCATAGTTGGGTGAACTCATGTTGATAGAGACATTGTAAAAATCTTGCCAGCCGGCCTGAAACTGATAATACTTACTGATTAGCTCATAGTATTGCTGGGAGCCATATTCAGGAAGTGTATGAGAAAATTCAATGCCCAATTTATTTTCAAAAACAAATGGGGTTTGATTTTCAACTTGGTGCAGAAGATTGATGTTTACTTTACCCCAATCGTTAGTAGTATTACTGAAGTCCGGATCTTGCCCCTCAATATTTGCCTGAAGGGTCTGCCAGTCGTTATCCAAACCATTTGCCTGCGAATACTCAACCAGCCATTCAGCATAAGCTAAAACACTCCAGTTTTTGTGAGTGAATGCTTCGTATGCTTTTTCCTGACGACGGGCTTTCGCATTTCTATCCAGATGATAGATGATACCAGCTGCTTCAATGGCAAAATAAACACCAGCTCGTGCCCATTTTCCGTTTAATGCCTGTCCAGCTCCGGGAACAAGTGCTGAAGCAGTAAAGGCTACAAAAGGCTTAGTTCGCGAAGCTTCTAAAACACCCGAGCGACTACTTGAAAATTCACTTTGATAAGAGAAGTCAGAAATATGCAGATCTGCTTCTGTTGATTTTTGAATTTCAGCCTTTTTAAAAATTCCGTTGCTGAAATCACTTACCACCTGAGCTGACATCGCCATAGGAAGCAATGTCATGGTCAGCCATATGAAAGTAAGTTTTTTCATAGCAGTTCAAAGTCGAAGGTTATGCCAAAGTGGATAAGAATATCTCTACCATAAGTCACTTTATTGCTCTGTGAGTTGGTAATGAAATCATCCGGTAGCGTGAGTGTAAATTTATTAAATCCATAGGATCCACTAACAAAGAATTTCAGCGGGAAAAGATAATACCCATTTAAGGCTAATCGTAATTCAGCTCCAATTCCAGACTTTAAATTATTGCCGGTGTCATAAGGACTTCTCCACCCGTTGCCGGTTTCAAAGAAGAAACGTGCAAAAACTTTATCCAGTGTATAAGGTCCGGCTTGTTTATTGATATTTCGAAAAATGGGTGCGAACCAGGATAAACTGGCGAAACCGGTGGTACTTCCTCCCAAAGCAAAATATGGATAGCTTCGCATGCCCAAAAATCCACCTACATAATCAGAATAGAACGAATCATTGGGATTGTTGAAATAATGGAAACCACGGATACGAGCCTGAAAAGCCTGATCCCCAAAGGTCTTGAAACCATAACGCATATGAATCTCGGAAGAGTGGTTGTTGGATTTCTTGAAGACTGGAACAAGAGATCCATCTTTAATCTCATACTCTTCAAGCAATTTAGAGGGCTGAAATTGATATCTCGCGTAGCCTTTTAAACCCAATGGAGCAATGTCGGCATCATTTGAGTAAGTATAGTAATCGAAGGTGTAAGATCCGGAATAGGTAGTTCCGCGAAAGTACTGAGATGAAGACCCGCTTATCTGAGCTTGAAGTTCACGGGAATAAAAATCATCGGTTGAAACTCTATAAGGGCTGTAAGCGATACCCAGCTCAAGCATGCTTCTGCGGCTTAGTTTACTTCTGAAGTAGAGCCCTGCTTCCCAAATGTCATAAGCAATGTTCGTGTTGACGGTATCCGGCAAACAAGATGTACATGGAAATTCTTCTATTGATAATCCATCAGATACATTCCTTCGGAGGTTATAAATTTCGAGAGCAATGGTGGGTGACCAGCTTCTCTCGATGAAAGGAAGACCCCGATGTTCGGCAATTAAAAAAGCGTCACGATCGAGCCCAAGAAGTCGGTCAGGTAAAAAGAATCCACCTATACTTTCAGCGGGCTGAGATGCTACACCAACCATAATTCCACCAAAAATACTGAGTTTATCAATGACGTCTCTGGAGGAGAAGTACACACCGGGTTTGGCATCGCGAAGCAAGTTCTCCCCAAACTTTCCAACCTTTCCATTTTTAATAAGCGACCCGTTATTTCCATTAATTTGCGAATAGTTATCAAAACGTAAGACCGGGAAAAAACTAAATCCGGAGTAGGTATCTTCGTACTCCCGATATTCCAGATCTTTATTTCCATCGATGGTGGTCATTTGATAACGGTACGTTCCGGTATCAGCTATGGCTTCTGCGGTAGCACCAAAAGGCCGGATATCTGTATCATCGAAATCGTTGAGCTTGTTAATGTATTCAAAATCAGCACCCGGAGATGTAATGTCATCAGGGAAAGCAGGTTCATAAAAACCCATCTGAGGCTGAGTTAATAAATTGAGCTCTTTAGCAGATTTAATTTTGTACCCATCTTTGTGAAATTCAGAGAAATAAAGCGTTCCATCTTCTCCAATATAAGGCATGAATGCACCGCCCATAACGCTGGTTAGCTTCTCCTCTTCACCGGTCTGAAGAGAAATTCGATAAATATTAAAAATGCCTTCTGGATTAGCTGAGTAGTACAAATACTCTCCATTAGGGCCTAAATGCGGATCGCGGTAATCAATGTATTTGTCGTTCAGGTAAGGGATCACTATTCCGGATGCCATATCATAAATATAAATATCCCGGTTATCGAGCTTAGCTTTGGCAAAATAGATTTTCGACTCAGCCTGATTCCACTCTGGAGTGTAAACGGTCTCACCGGATTTATAATTTGTAAGTTGCTTTACAGAATCCGTTTGACCCGGATATAGAAGTGCTAAGTTTTGAGTTCCCTGTGAATATTGAACGGCTACAATTTTTTCACCTGAAGGACTCCATTCCGGAGATTCAATTCGTGCACTGTTGGTGAGTCTTTTATTCTCTTCAGATTTGACGTCATAAAGAAAAATATCGCGGTAACTCTCACCATATTTATTCTTTTTGTTGATGGCGTAGGCGATTTTTTCACCATTTGGTGAGAAAGAGAAAGAGGTTTCCAGGAACGTTACCAATGGCTCCATAGAGCTGACATGGTTCTGTTTCTCATGATACTTAATGTCGTCGATGACAGCGATTTCTTTGTCTTTACCATTTAAATCTTTGAGGTAGAGCGACATCAACCCGTAATCAATTCCCTTATTGGATAAGTAGGCGAGCTTTGTGCCATCCGGCGATAGCTGAGGAAAAAAGTTATAGAAACCTGAGGGTTCAACAGTATCTGAAATAGTTGGGTTGATTCCGCTAGTAGCGTCAGTATAAAACTCTTTTCGTTCATCAATCCAACTTTGAAATACTTCTTCACCGGGAATACCTCTAGCCATTTCAATAGCTTCTTCAACAGAATAAACTCCTTTTTCTCCCAGTGCTGAGGTAATTTCGCGTAACACTTCATCCCCAAAACGATTGGCAAGATAGATTACAAAGGCATAGCCCTGATTATAAACAGTCTCGCGTTCAAGGCTGGTTTTGGAGGAGAATGTCCCCATTTGGGCTAAAGAGAAATAAGTATCGGAAAGAATCCGGGTTCGTAAAATCATATCCCTGTGGCTGTCCCATGTTTCATATAATAGACCTGCCGTTTGATATTGGGCAGTCCCTTCGGCTAGCCATGCGGGAATATTAACCGTTGCGAAGGGCATGGTTATAATTCCATTTGGAAAGCCATAGAGAACATCAGGCCGGCGAACATCTTCATAAGAAAGCCATTGGAGGTAGAAAGCCGGAATTTTACGGCTTCGCTTCATTCCTTTTTGAATCTGTATAATATGCGTGTACTCGTGGGATATTACATTCCGAAGCCAGTTATGAGTCCCCCGTAGAGGAGTGTTTAAAGCAGGTAACCAGATGTCAATTTTATTGTCGAAGAAGTAGGCTGCACCGTTTGAGTAATCTTCGCGGTCTTTGAGAACAATACTGACTTTTTCGTCTGTCTCGTACTGATAAAGTTGTGTAATTGGTGGTTGTACTTCTTCAGCAATTCGTGAAACTACTTGTGCAGAACGACTATTGCCTTCCTGGAAATGCACCAAAAAATGCTCGCTTTCTATAGTGTACCAGTCGAGGTGGTTTTGGGGATAGTCATAGAACCGGACATCAGTTTGTGCCTGTGTAAGTGAAGGCACAAAACATATCATCAACAATAAAACAGAAAGTAACTTGGTAATTCTCATTAGTGTACAACTCCAATTTTAATGAGTTTGGTTTCTGTTTTGCCACCAACCGTAGCTTTTATACGAGCTATATAGCCGCCGCTTCCCCAGTCCGCGGTTTCCACTCTGATTTCTTGTGGAAATCCGCCCGTAGAACTAACCGTTTCGTCAAAGATAATTCGGCCGCTTACAGTGATAATTGATACCTGAACGGTACCACCGGGTTCTGAGATCTGAAAGCGGATATTGGTATGATCTACTGCCGGATTTGGCCAATTATAAGTTTCTTCCTCGTTTAAAACACCAAAAGCAGAGGGTGTGCCTTCAAAAATGCTTTCCACTCTGGCCGATACTTTATTGAATGGAGCGGTGCCATAGCGTGAACCCCACTTGGTATCTGTGACCTGAGTCAGGTTCCATGATTTCAAGGTTCCGGAATGCCCAATTGTATAAAGACTTCCATCATAAATAATAGGATGAATAGGCTGGGCTTGAGCCGAAATTGCTTTGCCAACGTAAAGAGGAAAGCCTTCAATCAGTTCTCCATTGTTTGAATAAGCATAGATGTTGATAGACAAACTATCTTGCCCGACTACTAACGAGGCATATTCGGTTCCGGACTCAATTAAATCTGTATAAAGGGGAGTCCCAATAAACTGAACACCTTCCGGAGCGTTAACAGGATAGTAGTTTTGAATACTCCCGTTTTTATTCTGAGCAAGCAACTGATTGTTGAATTTGTCAACACGAAGAACTGAAGCATCATCTAAAATGGCAGGCCACTCAGCTCCTTCTTCCTCAAAAACAGGCAATTCAGCAGGATCTGATTCGGAGTCGAAAAGGGTGAATTTATTATCTTCAAATACATAGAAAATGCTTCGGCTGCCTTGCTGTATGGTACCGGTATAAATCCTATTTGTAGCTGATTCAGGGATGTATATGAAATCAGCTAAGTTGGTAAAGGTGACTTCTGCATTGCCACTATTACGTTCAACGGTGGCATATTCACCACCGATAATTTCGGACTGTTGAAATGGAATAGTCTGTAAAGATACTTCTGAGCCGTCGTTAGCTGAAAGTCCCGTGGTAGTAAGATCGGCATGAATAACTTGCCCACTTTGTGAACTTAGAAATCCTGTATTTGCAGGTATCGTTGAAGTCCATGTAGTGTCGAATTGTTGAGTAGTAACATTCCAGGTAAGGGAAGAGACCTCAATATTAGCTGAATTTTGCTGAGGTTTTTCTCCAAGAACAAGTTCATTCCCAATAAAAGGCTGCTGAATAGCTTGGTTTGATATTTGAAACTGAAGGTTTTCCGGATCTGAAATAGATACAGCCATAGCAGATTCCTGAGAAGGAATAATCAGGAAAGTATCTGAAGCTGTTTCATAAACGGATAGAGATAATGGGTAGTAGCTATAATATGGATCGTCTTCTGTAAAATAGCTTTGAGAGGAATCTAATTGAACCGAGAATTTTGAGGAATACAGATCAGAGTTTGGTTCATTGGCGCGAATCTTAAATGTAGCGGTAGTCAGGTTATCAGAAAAATCATACAGCTCGAAGAAGGAGGGGGCGCCGGAATTACTTTTGTTATTTGGACGAGTATCAGGGCCAAATCGGTTCTCATAAAAACTACGTTCTTGTCCAGACTGTAAAATAACCCTGTAGTTATTTCCACTCCACCAAAAATCAAAAGGTGCACCAAAGGCTGCGCTATTGTCCAATGCTCCGGGTACTCCGGGACCAATATCCTGGGCTCCATCAGCTTCTTCTAAATCAACTCCGCGACGATTTGGGTAAGCATTCACACGATCGTTCTGGAGCTGAAGATCAATCATGGCTTCATCGATGTGCCAAATCAAAATTCCACCATTTAGATTACGATCATCAGCAGGGTCATCTTCGTCTTCACCAACATCGAGTCCGCCAGGCAAGCTAAAATCAAAATTAGATGCATCAACAAAAGTCCCGGCTTCTAAAAGGGTATCAAAATCTGCTTCCTGAAATACAAAAGCTTCATCCTGATTGGTAAAAGTCTGCTGCACTTCCGTACCGTCGGGTTGGCGGATGGTGAGTGTAATACCTGTTCCATCCGGGTCTCGGTGTCGGTTTTCAATCAGAAAGTACTCAGACTCTGAGAGATTATACTTCGCGATAGCATTTCCCTGGTTTAACGAACTTGCCGGGAGCTGAATATCACCTTGGGTATTAACATCAATTTCAAAAGGTGTCTCCCAGCCTAAATACATTTTTTCCCAGGCTGAAGGTTCGGGCGGAAGTAATCCATTGTAGGAAAAGAAGCCAGCGCCATCCATCAGGCCAAAACGTCCGATGGCCGGATCTCCGGTTTCAGTGTTGAATAAATCCGGCAGGCCTAAATGACTACCTATGGAAGCACATAAAAGCCCATTTATAGAGAGTGGGAAAGCGAATTCGTTTTCCTGAATATCTAATCCGCGACGGGATTCGGTGCGAGGGATGATTAAAGTGTTCGTGACTCTGAAGTTCCCATCATTGACAGGAAAACCGTTAAACGAAGGGTCATTTAATAACTTTCCAAGATTATCTTTGCGGAGATAAATTGAGGGAATATCAAAAGGAGTGATATCCAGGCTGGTTCCGACAAGTTCAATATCCCGGCCAACGCCGGCATGAAAAATCACAAAAGCGGTTGTTTCAGGGTCTAATCCCGTTGCATCAAAATCAGGTCCATTTTCTACTTGCTGCCAGGCATCACGGGAGAGTTCTGCGATTTTTTCGTTTGTGAAAGTCTCGCCGGTCGGAGAATACTCTTCCATCTTTTTAGGCAATCGATAGATATCAGGTAACACCTGATAGTCGATCATTAATTGTCCGTCCGATGACTTCTCGAAATAGTTCTTAGCAAATTCAAGGTGAGCCTCAAAGTAGTTCCGATTGTGCGGAAGTGGTTCAACCCGAAAATCTTCAGCGTTAGCTAAATAGGGAAGACCTTCCATGCCATTTGGCCCGAAGATGCCGGTACCTGTGGTCAGGCGATTGCTGTCAGGTTGAAATTCAACCATAATAGCAACCACGTTAAGAGTGCCGGTCGCATTTAAGTTATCTGCTAATTGTGGCTGAGCTTCAGCGATAGCATGAGAACGTTTAATGGGGATCTCTTGAGCGGAAATATCAATCGTAACAAATAGAAAGAGCATGCTAACGGTTAACATGCTCTTTAAAATAGACTTCAAATGTTGCATGTATTAAAAATCAATAAGCAAACTGAATCGTAATGTGTTAGCAAGAGGGTGATCCTGTTCCAGTGTTTTTATGTAACTGAAATCAACCCCAAGGAAATTATATCGGATACCGGCTCCAAATGTAATGTATTCACGATCTCCGTTTTGGGGATCTTCGTAATAGTATCCTCCGCGAAGCGCGAACTGATTATTATACCAGTATTCTAAACCGGCACCAATCATGAACTGCTGCAGGACGCCGACTTCGATGGTATTTTGGCCATCAAATCTCTCGAAACTATCCCAAGATTTGAAAATAGACTCAATTGGTCCGGCAGCTACACGAGCTGTGTCAATAGACCCATCAGGATTAGTTGTGAATTTAGGTTCGGTACGTGCCATGATTTTCGAAATGTCATTGGCAATAGTGATTCGGTTGATACCGTCATCATCAAGATCAAGGTCAAAAGACCATCCAAAACGCAATACGGTTGGGAGGGGATCTTTCTGAGCGTTATCGGTGTACTGAATTCCAGGACCTATGTTGGAGAGGTTGGTACCAAAGCTGAACCGAGCATCCCGGCCGCCAAGAGCGAAAACATCCGTTTTGTACAGAAAGGATAGATCAAGGGCAACACTGTTCCCCGGATTTACTTTCTGAGCTGCAATAGAAGTTCCGCTTGCTAAACTTGAGTATATAAGTCGCAAGCTAGCTCCAAGGCCTAAGTTTTTACTCACCTGATATCCATAAGAACCTCCTAATGCCAATTCATAACTGTTGAATCGGGAAATGGGTTCTGGACTGGTTTCATCGGTAACTACTTGTTCACCAAGATTAAGGTAAGTCAAGTGAGCTCCGATTGTACCCACTCCTTCGATGTAGTATTTACCTACAACATAGTCGTAGAATAAATCACTTACGTTGAAGTTGGCTAACCAATTGGAGTGGGTGATACTGGCTTGATTTGAGCCCTTTTGAAAGGCTAACCCAGCCGGGTTCCAAAATAGCGCGGAGGCGTTGTCGGCAAGGGCTACACCTGTGTTTCCCATACCGGCACCACGCGAATCCGGTTCTATTTGTAGAAAGGGTACTGCTGTAATGGCAACCTGTGCTTGTGTAATGGTTGGGGCTAAAAATAAAAGCCCAACCGCTATTATGGATACTATCCTTTTCATAAAAACTATAGTTAAATAATTGAACTCAAATATAAGAGATTCAAGTTTAAGTTACGATGTTAGCGTATAATTACGAGCTTTTCGATTTGCTCTGCTGTTTGTCTTCCTTTCGGGGTATCTGTTGTAACCCGAAGCACATAAATATAAGTACCGTTACCCAGGCGATCATAATCCCGGTCACGGCCATCCCATGAAATACTGGCATAAGAACTTGTAGTTATGAGTGACTGTTCAATTTGCTGCACCGGCTTGCCACTCAATGTGTAAATACGTACTGACACATCTAACGGATTACCGGGCTGGTTATGTTCGAAGCTGAATCGGGTGGCATTATTCATCGGATTGGGGAAGTTAAAGACGTTTCTAACGCTTAACTCCTCACTCGATGCAACCTCGAAGAAAATTTCTTCTTCGGTTGGGTTATTATGCACATCCCACGCTCGAACTTTAAGGGTATAGCTACCCTCAGGAAGTTGATCCAGAGGGTACTCGATACGCCCCCGTGTGAAATCATTTAAACTGCCCTCATAAAAGTCGTTGAGGACAAACGATTGTTGTGGTTTGGTATCGATTGTAGCAATTATTTCATGTCCTACTCCTGTTCCTGTAGTATTTATACCTGATTGATCTTCAAGCTCTATAATTAAATTCGGTGAACCGTTTACAAGGTTACCGTTTACAAAACGCTGGTCATTGAGGAATATATCCAACTTTGGACCATTTCCGTCATCTACTGCGTTTTCATTGACTCCGTTGAAATTTACTTTGGTGAACGACCCGCCCGCTGTAGTACCATTATTGTTGGCGAAAAATATGATGCGGCCGTTGTCATCTGAAAAACTTATATCCTTTGGTACGATGAAAGAAGAGGTAAACTGCCCGTTACTTACTGCTGCTTTACCACGGAATAACACGTCATTTTCAACATCATAACTGCAGTCAGTGAGGTTACAGCGTTCTTCAGCAACCCATTCCCGGTCAGACGGGAGTGGTACATTTCTTCGGGCATCCATAACAGTTACAGTCGCTTCTCCGCTATAATTAGGGAGCGCATTGCCTGCTAAATCTCTTATTTGTCCTGTAAGGCTAACCTGATCTAAAGCGCGAATAGTAAGTGTAGTGTCTTGGTCTGTATCACTAAAACCGTTGATGGATGTAAGCTCAGCTTGTTGTTCCGGAAGTCGGAATCTAGTTGCAGGGTCACCGACTAGAATAAATTTCTTGCTGTTTCGGGATGATACAACCGGAATTCCATTAATCAGGGAATTCTTGGTTCGGGTATAGATATCACCAAGGCGGAGCGGAGTGCCATCGCTATTACGCTCTACCATGCGCTGTGATAGGGCTACGTTCAACCCAAAATTATTATTAGACTGAATGCCTGAACCTGTATATACAACACGGGTGGTGGTAAAAGCTCCGATAACACCACCATTTTCTGCAAAAAATAACTGCTCGGCACCAGATTGTGCATCGATGTCATCATAACGCCCAAACTGACAAGTAGCGGTAACCAATACTGCTAAGTAATTTTTGTTGGTTAGATTTGGAATGTAGTCCGTCAAGAAAAGCTCTTCATCCGAAAGCGTCTGCTCATTACCATGACCGGAATAGTTCATGACCAGCGTACCATTGTTCAGTGTGCTGATGAATTCTTCAGTAGCTCCTGGAATTTGGCGTCCTGAACCAGTTATTTCTTCCGGATAAGCAAATTCATAAATCTTTTTAATACGAAGTCCCGGTTCAATGATATTCATCCTTTCGGCAGATTCATCGGCATTAAGCACATGAAGATCTCTGTTTCTATCTACATCCGGGAAGTCATCGTCAGCGGCAAAAGAAATAAGATTTTGCCATGAACCTGTATTGGAAGGGTCTTCATAAATTTTGATTTTCTGAATGGCTGTAGCTGCTTCAGACCTATTTTGTGCAGGAATACGCCCAAGACCAATATCTAGCAAGTGAGAGTTGTTTGTATTTCCAGCTCCCAAAGCCCCCTCATCATCATCAAGGAAGCCAAAGAAATCATCTGTAGCATAAGATCGTGTTCTTTCTAAAGACTCGCTGCTTTGATAAGTAACAATATAGTTTGTGAAGCTATTATTAATGATATCTTTATAGTCATAAGTAGCATCGCCGAAAAGGAGTAGATACTTAGGCGGAATCTGACCATCATTGAGCGCACGGTCATAAAGGAACTTGGTATAATCTCGAATTGCAGAGGGATCAAGAACGCCACTCGAAAACTCATTCAGGATTTGCTCTTGAGTAACAACTACAGGAGTTAATCCGTCTTTATCAGCACGGTAAGCAGCAAGCTCTTCAGCATACTCAAGAAACTCCTCAGCAACTACAATTATATAGTCAGGATACTCGGTAATACCTCTCAAATTCTGAGCTTCAACAGGCTGACCGGCTGCAGGTTGATTGAAGGTAGACTGGGCAATAAATCGTAAATCATTTCCTGTGCGGTAATTGACGCTGAAGGTGCCATTTGATCCGGTTGATCCTAGAAGCTTAGGACTTGTTGGATCTGTTACATCCAAAACGGTTGGCTGGCTATCGAAACCGGTAAGCCGGTATTGACCTAACTCCGAAGAAGAACCATCAGCAGGAGAATAAAAGAATAAGCGGTTATTTTTAGCCTGTAACTCCCTTTGTACAACAATGCGAAACCAGTCTAAAAAGCCTGTAGAATTAGATTCAGTATGATTATAGGTAGCACTAGCTTCAATGACTCCATTTTGGATGCTTGGGGTAATTGAAGTTGAGAAGCTGTTAGCCACTCCCGATTCGCCTTCACTGCAATTATAGCAGCTGGAGCAATTGTTACATCTCAAAGACCGTATGTTTATATCAGCTATTTCAACTTCATTCAGTGAAATGTCAAAACTCGAAGAGCGTGTAGAACGGCTTACAAACTGTCCTTCAACTGTAAGTGGCTCATCTTCTAATATTCCGGGTAGCGTATCTGAAAACACGGTGATGGGTGTCCCGTTACTTGTGGCTTCAAAACGACGGCCAAACCAGTATCGACCCGACTTAATACGATCTTCGGATTTATAAAGCTCTTCATCTTTCCAGATGAAATCAGAGAATGTTGTTATGGTTCTGGAAGGAGAGATATTGTTATTAGATACAGAAAGTCGGCTACCAGCTTCATCACCAATAGTAAGGAATACGAAATTCTGATTACTGTATGGGTGTATTTGGTGTGAAAAATCAAGACTGTCTCTTAATATCTGGTGTGGGCTATTTCCATAAAACAGCACACGGTCATTGGTGTTAAATACGCCATCATTCTGACCTTCAACAATGATTGGTAATTGGCTTAGTTCAGGGCGGGAAGCGCTGTTTAACTCTGGCAGCTGATATCCGTTAGTGCCCCATAACTGTATATTTCGAGGATCGATGGAAGAAATGTCAATGCCAAGACTTTCCATATAGTCAGCATCAAGTTGGTAGATTGCACTTTGAGTGACCGGTATTTTGTACCAGGTTCCGGTTTCAAATAAAGAAGTGCTTAAAGCTTTAGAGCGATTTTGTTTTGGCAGAACCTGATCTCCTTCCTTATAAACACGCAAGCGAAGTTTTCTAAGTACCAGTGTTTCTCTTTCTCCATGTCGGGCAATGTTTATGCTTAACGAACTCACCTTATTTCCTCTATATACACCAGGTTCAGAGGTTTCGATTAATGGCTGGTTTGTTGAGGAGAGAGCGAGGACGGCAGCTTTTTCCTGACTTACTGTAGAATTTAGAGTAGATACAGCCTGTTCCAGGATTTGATATCGAGGCGAATTTCCAGACACAGGAACTGTAAGGCCGTATGAAGACATGATTTTCAGGTCATCATTGACGAACTCATAGTCCGTAAAGGAACTCGTTTCTGCTACTACTTTCAGTTGCTGGGCATTAACCCCTTGAGCAATCAATAAGCAAAGCAAACTACTAATAAAAAGCAGCCTGTTAAGCATATAGAACTAATTGTTTACTGTTTGCGCGTATTAACGCTTAAAAGTTTGTAGCAGTATTTCTATAACGTATATAGTGCTTCGAGTTTAGGTTGACCTGTTAAGATGAGAGTGTTCTCTGTGATGATGTTTAATTAACGATAAATTGAATAGTAGCTTTATTCTATAAAGAGATGTCGTTTTGTTTTCAGGTCGACTGTATAATATGTGTGTGAAATAATAATGTCAATAAAAAAATAAACCCGCTCTAAAATAAAGCGGGTTTTAGGGCTTTAAAGCATTTCAAGTACTAAAGAAGAAGCTCCGCCACCGCCATTACAAATGCCGGCACAGCCATATTTACCTTTTGTACGCTTAAGAGCATGGATTAGGGTCACTATGATGCGAGCCCCAGAACAACCCAGTGGATGCCCAATACTGACAGCCCCACCGTGGATATTCACTTTTTCAGGGTCGAGTTCAAGAATTTGGTTGTTTGCAAGAGCTACGACTGAGAAGGCTTCATTAATTTCAAAAAGGTCAATGTCATCTTTGCTAAGTCCTGCTCGGTCCAAAGCAATAGGTATTGCATCAGCAGGAGCGGTTGTAAACCATTCGGGAGCTTTAGCAGCACTTGCGTGGCTCAGAATTTTAGCGAGTGGTTTTAAGCCTAATTCTTCTGCTTTTTCTGCACTCATCACCAGAACAGCTGCTGCACCGTCATTGATACTAGAGGCGTTAGCCGCTGTAACGGTTCCGTCTTTAGCGAATACAGGTCTTAAATTGGGAATTTTTTCAAAACGGACTTTATCTAATTCTTCATCCTTCTCAACTTCAGTTACGTTGCCTTTTCGGTCTTTGACCTTCATTTTGATTACTTCATCACTAAAGTAACCTTTTTCAGTAGCATCGATAGCACGCTTGTAAGAAGTGATCGCATACTCGTCCTGTTCCTCGCGGCTAATATTGCATTCCCGGGCACATAAATCTCCGGCATTTCCCATCATGTACTTATTATACACATCGAAAAGTCCATCTTTAACGATACCATCCTCAGCTTCTACATTTCCGTATTTGGAACCAAAGCGTTGTTTGGGAAGGTAGTAGGGGACATTACTCATGCTTTCCATACCGCCCGCTATAATGATGTCTGCCTGACCCAATCGAATTTGGTCTGCCGCTATCATAATGGACTTCATTCCGGATGCACATACTTTATTAACGGTAGTTGCGGGCGTGCGTTCGTGAAGACCGGCTTTCATTGCTGCCTGGCGTGCAGGTGCTTGACCTATTCCGGCTGAAAGGACATTCCCCATAACTACTTCTTGTACATCATCAGCTTTGATACCACCGGCTTTAACGGCTTCGAGAATTGCAGAAGCTCCAAGTTCAGGTGCAGAAAAAGATGATAAACTACTGCCGAATGCTCCCATTGGAGTTCGTTTAGCGGATACAATTACTACGTCTCGCATGATAGAAATAATTTAATGATTAGATATTCTGTAAGCGCTTTTTTAACGCTCTAAAGATACTAAAGCCTTGGCAATGATGATATCTTAAAATGCCTGCTTTAAGTCTTCGATGAGATCTTCAGCATCTTCAATTCCTACAGAAATTCTGATCAAAGAATCTTTAAGTCCCGCTTTTTCGCGAACGTCTTTTGGAATGGAACCGTGAGTCATAGATGCGGGGTGACTGATTAAGGACTCAACACCGCCTAAACTTTCTGCCAAGGTGAAGACCTTGGTATTCTGCATAAATTTAGTTGCGGCTTCTATAGAATCATCTTTCAGGGTAAAGGAAAGCATAGCCCCAAAATCATCCATCTGCTTTTTAGCCAAATCATGTTGTGGGTGAGACTTTAATCCTGGATATAGAACAGACTCAACTTTGCCATGACCTTCAAGAAAGGCCGCTATTTCCTTAGCATTATCTACCGAACGCTGTACGCGAACACTCAGGGTTTTGATACCTCTTAAAGTCAGGTAGCAATCCATAGGTCCCGGAACAGCTCCCGAAGTCTTGGTTTGAAAACGCAGATTCTCCATGATTTCATCATTAGAACTTGCAACCGCTCCATGAATTACATCAGAATGTCCGGCTAAATATTTAGTGGCCGAATGAAGAACAGCATCAGCACCAAATTCTAAAGGGCGCTGGAGGTAAGGGGAAGCAAATGTATTATCAACTACGGTAAGGATATTGCTGGGCTTAGCTATATCCACTAATCCCTTGATATCCACAATACGCAAAAGAGGATTTGTGGGTGTTTCAATCCACATCAATTTAGTTTCAGGTCTAATTTCATCTTTCACTTTAGAGATATCAGTCATGTCCACAAAAGTGAAGTCAATGCCATAAGGCTCAAAAACTTTAGTAAAAAGACGATAAGAGCCGCCATACAAGTCGTTAGTGGTGATAACATGGTCACCAGGACGAAGCATCTTCATGAGCGCATCCATCGCGGCTACTCCGCTGGAAAAGCAGGCAGCTTCATCGGCTCCTTCAAGGCCTGCAAGCATTTTCTCGAGTGCAGTACGGGTTGGATTTCCTACTCGGGCATAATCGTAACCCTTATGCTTGTTTGGGGCTTCTTGCTCGTAGGTTGAAGTTTGAAAGATGGGGGGCATTACCGCGCCTGAGGTTTCTTCTGACTTCTGGCCGGCGTGAATCGTCTTCGTGTTAAATTTCATAATTAGTTGTCTGCAGATGCAGTTTTGCGATTTTTTAAAGTTTTGAGAACACTGAGTTTTTGGATGTACTCATCGTTATTGGCATCTATTGCAACCAATTTTTCATAGTAATCAATCGCAAAATTGATGAGGTTATAGGCTTTATTTTCTAACTCGTTTTTGTCGTTCTCAAAAGCACTGGGTAACAGCGAAAGATATTGTGCTGAAAGGTTATTGTAGAACACAGCGAGGCTTTCAAGGTATTCGGTATTGGATGTATCTCTGCGGAAGGCTTCAATTAGTTGGGTTTCTGCTTCATCACCCATTCCTTCAGCTTCAAATAAAATCTGATCTACCAGAACAGTATCGTTGTTGCTGTAGGCTGATTTGAGGTCTTCCATGATACCTGATGTGATCAGATATAACTGAGTGCCATAAACATTCCTTAGGTTGGCATTATCAGGATTGTTTGCTACAAGTGACTCGAGGATGTCGACAGCTTGCTCGTTGCTTCCGTTCGAGATGTACGCGTTTACAAGTCCAAAGGCAAGGTTGAGGTCTTCCTCCAGATTGGTGTTCGCAAGTTCGTAATAATAGGCAGACTGTTCCGGATCTCCTTTTTCAAGATAAAGATATCCAAGGTTTTCATAGATTTCTGTCGGTTCATCTCCTGCATATTCTAATGCAGTTTCCAGAGTGCCTATTGCATCATCTACATCGCCTTGGTTGAACTGAGCTACTGATAGGTTTTTGTAGCTGCTGACAGCATCTTCCCGCAGGATAAGGGCATTCTTAAAATGTATAGAAGCCAGATGATATCTATCTGACAGTGCGTCGTTATCAGTGATACGCAAACCGGCATTATGTTCGCTTTTCCAGTACTGCTGGCGAAGGCTGTCAATAGTAGCTACTTGTGCATTTAAAGCACCGTATTCTATTGCCATTTCAAAATTCTGATCTGTATTTGAATAGAATTCCGGCCGTAATTCAGGGTCAGTATCCTGAGCGAAAGAAGCATTGATTTTCCCCTTCTGAATATATAATTCGGGCTGAGCAGGATTTTCTGCAAGCCGTGCATCTATCTCAGTTATGGCTTCCTGATATTTATTATTCTGAATGAGTTCATCAATATTAACCTTTGAAGAACTGCATGATAAAAAAAACCCGGTCACAAGAAGTAAACCTGTAAACCGGGTAAAATTTGAAATAGTCATATTAAATTTTTTGATATGGGAAATTACATGCCCGCTTTATTCATGGCTTCTTCTGCTTTTTCCTGCATATCTAGTTGTAAATATACACGAGAAAGTGATTGCCATACTCGTTGGTTATCAGGGTTTAATTCCGCTGATTTTTCATAGGCTGTCATAGCTTGGCGGATAATCTCTTTGGCCTGTTCGTCAAGCTGTGTAGCAAGTTCATTATCCTGAGTGAAGTTTCTCTTTTGATAAAGAACAGAAGCTTTATTCTGGTAAGAGATTCCAAGATACTCATACGCTTGTGCGTTATTAGCATCAAGTTCAGTTACCTGTGTAAGTTCTTCTTCAGCTTGGTCGCTAAATGAATTCATACTAGCTAAGAGCTCTTCATTTTGAGAAATGAGGGAATCAATAGATGCATTAATGGCGTCAGAATCACCTTCATTATTTCTGAGCTGAGTAGTGTACTCATAAATGGTATCGTAATTCGCATCGATCTCTTCAGTCACCTCAGTGGCTGCCTGTAGTAGTTGTGTTCCTAAAGCAAAGTGATAGCGTGCATTCTCAGGATTACGCTCAATAAGGTTTCTAAGAGTTTGCATGGACTTGTCTCTTTGTCCTGCTTGCATGTAAGCATCTGCTAATACAGTAACCAATTGAATGCTATCCGGATATGCATCAACACCAGTGTTTAAAACGTCGATTGCTTTTTCAGGCTGGTCGTCAGCGTTGTAGTAACTTCCTAATCTTTGGTAGTCCTCTGCTGGAGTAGGTGATTTTAGATCCATCGCTGTTTCGAGCGCTGAAATTGCACCTGCATAGTCTCCGTCAATTCCTCTAACCTGAGCTAAAATATCCCAGGAAAGGGTACTGTCCGGGTTAATGATAACGGCATTTTCAAGGTGAGCAATAGATGTTTTGATAGGCTCATCAACGGTAGCACGCAGAGAGTCACTATTTACGTACTCAATAGCTGTGTTGTGCTCAAATCCCCAGGTATTCAAAACCAGGTTTGTTACATCTCCTTTTTCAGAAGGAGCTTCTTCCATGCTCTCAAATTTCTCTCTTGCGGTAAGAATGTTCTCACGGAAATTTGTGTAAGTTTCTTTTCTTTCACCGGCCTGTGGAATTGTTTTTGCTTTTTCAGCATATGCCAAAGCCTTGTAATAGTACGGAAGTCCTGTTTCAGGATTCTTTTCAATGGAACGATCTAATACGGAAAGGGCACTATCAAACCTCTGAGTAAAGATATTTTTTTGTGCTTCATCAATAAGAGGGTCCGAAGTTTCACAACTGGCAAGTATCCCAACAAGTAAGAATGCTGAGAATAGATTTCTAAGTAGCTTTTTCATTTTTATCTAAAATTGTATTTGGTTGAAATCGGGTCAAATTTATATGTTAGTGAAAATAATCATATGTGCTGCTTTCTGCAATTTATTAGCACACATGCTTTTGGTTCCATTTCAATTTAATCCTTAAAGAATATTTACATGAAAAAAATACATTCTACTGACACAGCACCTGCTGCAATCGGCCCTTACAGCCAAGCTACCTCACATAACGGTACATTATATTGTTCCGGTCAAATTCCTTTAGATCCAAAAACCATGGAGTTAGTGGGAGAGACTGCTGCTGAACAAGCTGAGCAGGTCATGAAAAATCTTGAAGCTGTTCTTACTGAAGCAGGTGTAGATTTCTCCAATGTGCTGAAATGCACAATATTTTTAGCGGATATGGGAGACTTTGGAGCTGTTAATGAAGTATATGGAGCTCGATTTAAATCTGATCCCCCTGCAAGAGAAACGGTAGCTGTAAAAACACTTCCCAAGAACGTACTGGTAGAGATTAGCTGTATTGCTTATCTATAATCTTTTTAAAGTCGGAAATCAGTTTTCAAATATAGCTTGAGCTGTATTTCCGGCTTTATCTTTTATCTCTATATATGCTGTATTTGATGAATTAGGATCAAAGCCCGGAAGAGAATAGATCAAAAGATCTTTTTCATAATCATATTCAGCAATACCGCGTACTCCATTTACTTTGAAAACAGCAGAAGAAGATTCAATTCCAGTTTCCTCATCTGTCACCTGAACGGAAGCTTTCCAAACCCCATAGTCGGTTTGATAGACTTGGAAATAAGAAATTTCAGGAGCTGTACTATCGGGCATGATCACAAACTCTCCAAGCTCAGAGGGGTAGGCATGAATAGTTCTGCCGATTAACTCAGAATCGATATAATCCAAAGACTCATCGGAGTTATCTTTTTGAAATAACCGGTATTTGTTGCCCGGTTCAAATGCATCTCCCATATAAAGCTGAACTTGATAGTCAGATTTGATCGCTAACATTTGAGGCTGAATTGAGATCTGAATTTCATTATTCGTTATATCGTATCCCGTAGCAACAGTTAAAGTATCGAAAAAAGCATGAGTGCCGAAGCGAACTTTCAATCGCTGATCGGGAGTACTGATTATTTCAGGTTCAGTAGGTTTGATTCTTGTGAAATTCACCGAGGTAGAAGAATCTAATTGAACAATCTGCTGATTCTCCGACCATGGATATCCCAAATCATCTCTTCTCAAGTCAATCGTACTTTTCAAATCGGGAGAAAACCAGTTTTCAGACCAGAACCACTTTTCGGGATTTGTATTTAGCTCACCCAGGGAGGAAGACGAGGTGCGGGAACTCTTAACGAGTGTAATTTTAGCTGTTGAAGTATTTCCGAAATAATCAGAGGCAACAATGGTGTAGTTCCGAGCTGAATCTTCTGGTATCAGCATCGCTTGCTCTTTGGTGATGATATAGAACGGATTGTTACTGCCGTCCTTTTTATATAATCGCTGGTGACCTCTTTGAGAAGAACCGAAGGGAGCTATCCGATCCAAAGTCATTTCACTGGGTTCATTATAGCTAAAGGTATTCAGCTCTTCATAAAAAAGAGTGTCTGAATCCTGAATCAGAGCAAGAGAATAAACGGCGTAGGCATTATAAACATCATTGGCTCGGTCATACACATTTACCGCAAACCCTGTTTTGCCTGAAACGTTAACTTCTCCAAAATCATAAACGCCGGATCGAGTTTCTTTGACACGGGAATAATAGGAAGTCGGGCGTCCTTCAATTCGGCTATCCTTGCTCAGAGGCTCCAAAATAATAGAGGAAAATACCGGGGGCAGTTCATCTTTCACCGTTAAGTTTGATGTTAATGCGTTGATGGGCTGCTCAATAGAATCCCGAATTTCAAAGTGAAGGTGTGGCGGGCCTATGCCGGTTGAACCTGTATACCCTATAACATCTCCTTGCTCTACCTTAATCTGGAGCGAATCCATAATGACATCCATTTCAAAAGAATAATCAATCATCCGAATAGAGTCGGCCATGGCCTGAAAAGCATCATTAAACCGCTGCATATGAGCATAGACGGTAAAGGTACCGTCAGGATGTTTTAGATAAACAGCATTTCCATACCCACGTTCGGTAACCAAAAGCCGATATAGAATACCTTCTTTAGATGCATACACTTTATACCCTTCACGACCCCACGTCTTGATATCAAGTCCGGCATGGAAATGCGCCGAACGAGTCTCACCAAATGTTGAACTCAGGTAATTTCCTGAGTTTGTTGGCCATAAGTAGTCCAAAGACTGAGCACTCAGCGGTAGATAGAATAGACTGCAAATTAAAAGGAAGAAAAGCCTCAAATCTTACTCGATATTCACCGTTAGTGTTGTTATTCCATTGTCGAGAAGTACCTCCAGTTTATCTCCTGAAGCAACCGGGCCAACTCCTTCCGGCGTACCGGTGAAAATCAGATCTCCCGGATATAGAGTGAAAATGCCGGACAGAAAGTTAATAAGGTTAGGAACAGGGAAGATCATTTCAGAAGAATTTCCATGTTGCTTCACAAACCCATTCTGGAATAGTTTGATATCTAGATCGTCTGGATTATTAATTTCTGAAAATGGCACGAAGGAGCTGATTGGCGCAAAATTATCAAATCCTTTCGCTATGGTCCAGGGTTGACCCTGTTTTTTAGAAATGGATTGAATATCACGCGCAGTAAAGTCGATTCCAACTCCATACCCGCCCACATGATCCATAGCTGAACCGTGCGAAATATTCTTTCCTTCTTTTGAAATTGCGATCACAATTTCAGCTTCGTAATGAACATCATTACTATGAGGTGGAATCGAAATTGTAGCGTCGTTATGGCAAATGGTTCCAAGAGGTTTTAAAAAAACCAGAGGGACTTTGGGTATAGCGCTGCCCATTTCTTTAGCATGCTGAGCATAATTCCGCCCTATGCAGTAGATGTTGTTAACATCAAGATCAAGACCAGGTATTGATGGATTTTTCATAATTAGAAGATATAAAAAAAGCCTCGCACAAAAAGTATGTACGAGGCTTTAAATTCTTATAAATGTAGATCAGTTGAGAGGCTCTACATTAACGTGCTTGCGTCCGCCAGAACGAACTGCAAAATTTACTGTTCCGTCTGATGTTGCGAATAAAGTATCATCGCCACCACGTTGTACGTTATCACCGGGGTGAAATTTTGTACCGCGTTGACGTACAATGATTCCTCCGGCGCGAACAAATTCACCACCGAATTTTTTAACACCAAGCATTTTTGGATTGGAATCGCGACCGTTTCTTGTCGAACCTTGACCTTTCTTATGTGCCATAATAGTAAGGGTTTATTATTGAAAAATTTATTTTAGAGCGTCGATCAGTTCAGCTTTTCTCATACTCGAGTACCCGGTAAGGCCTCTTTCTTTCGCTAAATCAGTAAGTTCAGCAACTGTCATTGAACTTAGATCTTTGCCTTCTTCTTTTTTGGAAGCTGCTTCTTTTTCGGAGGATTTAGCTTCAGCCTTTTTAGCAGGAGCGTCATCTTTCTTTGCTGCCTTCTTTTTCTTAGGAGCAGAACCGGAAGTAGAGATACTCTCAATTTGAATCTGAGACATCACTTGTCGGTGTCCATTCAGCTTCTGATATCCTTTACGGCGTTTTTTCTTAAATACTAATACTTTGTCAGCTTTCACCGTATCTAAGATCGTAGCGGAAATCTCAGCTCCTTCAACATTAGGAGTTCCAATATTCACATTTCCGTTGTCATCTTTAATTAGCAACACTTTATCAAAGGTAAGCTTGTCATCGTCAGCGTTTTGCTTGTCCACAAAAAGCACGTCGTTTTCAGCTACTTTGTATTGGTGTCCGCCTATTTCAACAATAGCGTACATAATCTGTTAATTTCTTTCTTTGCGTTTAGTTCAGAGCTTGAAAAGATAAGGTTTAGTCTTCAGAAAACAAAGCAAATCTGTACTGATAAATTCATAAACTTCACTTAAATTCAGAGAAAAGTAATTCAGGAAAGCATTATGAAGAAATTACCTTCTTTACACGAACAAGCATTTAAATACAAAAATACTAAAAGACTTCAGCGTGATGGGGGAAGAGCTTGGATAAAAGACTCTCAGCTGCATGAAGCACGAAAGGATTCGAACGGGAGATTCGTAACAGTGCCCGCTAAGTTAAAAGTACCTTTTAAAGCCACGACTATTGAAGACAACAAAGATCTGTCCACTCATTTGCCGGATAATTCCCCTTTGCCTTAATAAATTAAGCGACAAGAGGTACAGCTCGCTGGAATCCTTGACGGTTTACATGACCGATATACTTACCAATAATCCGGACTTCTTCGAACACGTCGGGCTCGATGAAGATGTCGTCATAATCTTCATTCGCAGGTTCTAAGCGTAAACCATTGTCATCCCAGTAGATTTTTTTAAGACTGGTTTCGCCGTCATAGAGCACCGCACCGATATCTCCATTCTTGACATCGGTATCCATAAGGAGCACAAAGTCGCCGTCGTAGATACCCACATCTTTCATACTGAATCCAGAAACGCGAAGCGCAAACAGGTCATCTAAATTTGGGAATAGGGTATCCATGGTGATACTTCCCAAGTTAGCTTCAACAGCTTCCTGCAGGTATCCGGCAGCGATTAAGCCGCGAACAGGTATTCCTTCTTGTTCATCCGTTTCTCCAAGTAAGCTCTTCTTCTCGGCAGGCAAATCATATTCTTCATCATTTCGCTTAACCAGATAGCCTTTCTTGAGTAGCGCCTGTATATTTTGGGTAACGCTGTTGGGTGAGGCATATCCAAAATGATCAGCAATCTCACGGTAAGTGGGCCAGACTTCATTGTCTTTTTTATAATCTACAATGAAGGTGAAGAATTCATGCTGTTTACGAGTCAAATGTGCATTGTCCATAGCGAATGATATTTAATGTAAGAAACATGTGTAATAAACGGAGTTTGTCTATGAAGGTCAATAAGAAATGTGTAAAAAGTATGTGTGCTTTTTTGGGAGCTGTGATTTTATTGGTTTCAGCAACTTCATGTAAGCAGGAAAGCGCGTATTCAAAGTTGGTTACTGATGATTATCCGGAACTATACACATTTATCTTCGATCGTAATGCAGACTCTATCCTCACTTTTGTAGATCACCCTAAAGAACACATCCGAGAGCAAGCATGGAGAGCGTTGATCAGTACACCAGTTCAGGATATGGATGCCTTTATTACCAAGGTACAATATTCGAATACAATAGAAGCCTGGACGTCGGTGAGCGCTCATGAAATTAGTGAGTCTCAGTTATTAAGACTTCATGACCTTTGGAGAAACAGAAGCACGTTGAGGAAAGGCATCAGTTTAGTGTTAGGGAAGCAGGGTAATCAGGCTTCTTTGGATTTACTGGTGCAATATTTTAATGAAATTATTGGGGAGGACTCTGACTACGAGTATGAAGCAGCCTTAGCTATTGGGCGACTGATGATTGATTACGAGATGGGTGAAACAACACAACGGAGCATTCTCAGGTATGCAGCTGTGTTGGAGGATGAAGATCTATACCGGGCCTACATGTATGGGTTGTACCGAAGCGGAGAAGCACTCCAAAACCCAGATATGATTAAAGCAGTTTGGGAGGCCTATGAATGGGTAGAAAGTCCTGAGATTCGCCAATATGCTCTCAGTATCTCTTTTAACAGCGATGCGGAATGGGCATTTAACAGATTGCCGGTCGTTGATATTTCTACAATGGATGTACAATTGGCAATTGAATTGGCTCAACAAACGAGTAAAGTAAGCTGGAGTGAAAAGCTTGAAGATGTTTACTCAAAGCTACTGGAACATAAAAATCCGGTCGTTAATGAGGTGGCGCTGAATCAAATTCAAAGTCATGCAGATAAACCGGCTTCCTTCGATGAAGCATTGGTTTCACTGATCATAGAAAATCAGCAAAAAGAATCTTCTATTCGCCTCTCAGGAATACAGGCGCTTTCTGATAAGTCTCCATATTTGGCGCTTAGCAATTTTCATTCTAAATCAAATGAATATTTACTCATCAAAAAGCTCAATATTTATAAGTCTGTATCGTCACCTGATGAATATATGGATATGTTGGAAGGACACATCGGAAGCCAAAACAGGATGGAAGTGTTATTTGCAGCTCAAGCGCTTTCCGGTTGGTGGGGAGAATTAGAAGCTTCTGATAAAACCTCATCACGAAAAGAAAAAGTCCGCTCTATGGTGTTTGATCTACTTGAGAAAGGCGATCGCTCTATCACCTATGTGACCGTCTCGTTTCTACAATCTGCAGATTTATTGGAGCAGGGAGATTTTAACAGAATAGAAAATGTGTTAAGTCAGTATAGCCTGCCAGCAGATATCGAAGTATACCAAGTTTTTGGAGGGTTGTTATTTAATAATTTTGAAGAGCAAGCCCGGCCTTTGATCGATTCTTTAACACAAGAAAGTAACACCGCGCTCAATAATACTTTGCGCAGTCAGGGTTGGGACGTAGATGAGATTGAAGCCGAGCCTCAAAAATTCAGAACACCAAACTGGGATCGTCTTGCAGAGCTTGAGTATGAACCAATTTGGGTATTAGAAACGAACAAAGGAACTATAAAAATAGCGATGGATGTACTATCGGCTCCCGCTTCTATTTCCGGAATTGATAGCTTAACCAGAGCCGGAGCTTATGATTCGGTAGCTTTTCACCGGGTAGTGCCAAACTTCGTAATTCAGGGTGGAGATGTTGAGACTGGTGATGGATTCGGCGGACCTGACTATGTAGTTCCAACTGAAGCCTCAGCAAAAGAATACCGGAGGGGAATGGTAGGTATTGCCAGTGCCGGCACTGATACAGAAGGCAGTCAATATTTTGTAATGCATCAGTGGAAGCCACATCTGAACGCCGGCTATACCATTATAGGAGAGGTGGTAGAAGGAGTGGATGTTGTGGATCGAATAATGGTTGGGGATTTAGTCACCAAAGCTTACTGGCAAGTCAACTAACAGAACTAAGTTCGGTGTGTAGGATCCATTTGCGAGCGGTTTTCAGACTATGATATAGATTAAGGAATCATAAAAGCGAAGCAATCTAGTTGATCATGGTAATGTATTCGAGATTGCTTCGTCAGCGTACTTTTCAACCTTCTTTTGGTATCGGAAATCCTCGCAAATAGAGATTCAAGTATCGAAATTGTGTTAAAGGTTACTGAAGATAAAATCTTGAAAGACCTCTTTAAATCTAAAAGAAAAGTTACGCTGAATACTTTGGCTTTCTGTTAAGTAATCGTAGCAGGGTGGGGTTACATGGAAGAAATGATTTGCTCCTGCAATGCTATGAACGGAGAAGTTGTCAGGGAGAGAATTTGAGAATATTTCATTAAGTGCTTCTGTTCCCCATTCGGAGTAAACCTGTCCATCGTTTTTCGCAAACAGAAATAAAGCAGGAACCTGTATTTGTCTGATATACTCTTCAGGCTCAAAACCAACCTTCATATTCATATGTCTCCAGGTTTTGGTGAGCGGCAAGGCAGCAACCCAGTTTTGATGGGACTGAGCCTTTTGAACAGCTTTTTCATAAGCGGCGGCACTGTCTTGACCAGCACACACATATTCGCTGTGATATTCATTAACTAACTGGCGGGTTGGATCGAAAGTAGGGCCGGCTAATGAAGCCATGAGTTTTACTTTTTGGGGAGCCGTTGCGGCTACAATTTGTGCTACCCATCCATCTTCTCCCTGGCCAACAATCCCGATTCTACTTGGATCAATTTCTTTTCGCTGTTCTAAATAAGTGATGGCTGCTTTAGCATCATCGGCGAAGGTTGTGAGAGAAGCACGTCCCCAGCGACCTTCAGATTCACCGGTCCCACGCGGATCATAATAGAAAACAGCAACGCCGGCATCCGGAAAAACCGCTTCCAGGTTTTCCCGAATAAATATATCTCTTTGCGGGTGAAAATCTCCCCACTCATACATCCCCCCCATAAAAATAATTACAGGAACGTTAACCGCTGAGTCGGGCAGCACAAGCCGTCCATTGAGAACCGCATTTTTACTTTTAAAAACCACTTCTTCACCGGCTGGTTCAATTTGATCCTGAGCTTCAACAGAAATAGAAGAAAGAGTACATAAAAGGAATACACAAAGTGTGATCAAAAAACTCCTCATAGTGATGAATGGTCCCTAATGTGAAAATTTATTTAAGTACGGTTGTTAAAGTTGAGTCTGAATGCGATCCAATTGACGCATATGTCGCTGGGTGTGAATGATACTAAAATGTACCCACTCCATGCGGGTAAGATTTCCAAAAATAGGATGTGCAAATTTCAAGCAGAGTTCTTCTTCCGGTAACTCATCAATGAGGTCAGCGATTTTAGCGCGGTTTTCCGTAAAAGTTTGAATGAGCTCCGCTTTGGATTTTGCGTCACCGGTCGGGAGAATTACACCAGAAGCATTCATGGGCTTATCTGATTCTAAAAACCTTTTCTTCATAGGTTCAACCAAAGAGTCTGGAGCTCTGTCGGTGAGTGCTTCAGTCTCAGAGGTAAATAACCGAGGTAAGCCAAATTCTGACCGGTATAAATGCTCAATAACATTGGCAGCTGACCATGAGTCTGGTGCCGGTTTTTTATTGAATTGAGCATCTGTAAACTTTTCAATTCTCTGTATAAGAGCGTCGGTGTTTCCTAAAAGCTGTTCTTTAAGCTGCATACCTTCCTTTTAATTTTGAGCTTAAAGTAAATCAATGAATTGAAAAAAACCTTTAATCTTCTTCGGTTTGGTCTTCTGGTTCAGAAGGGAGTTGTTCTCTTACAGAAGTAAACCATTTATTTAATTCCTCGCGTTGCTGATCAGTAAGATTAGCTTCCCAGTGAACCCGGGTATAAGATGGTAAAGGCATTTCTTCTTCTTCAACGAGTTCAATGGCTTCTTCCAGTTTATGATCGGCTCTGCGCGTTGTATAGTCTGTCCACTCAGAGAAATTCAATTCATCACGGCCATGCTCAATATGGTCCTGCAGCCACCACGATAAAGGCTCAATCCCTGCATACCAAGGATATTTGGTTTGATAAGAATGGCAATCGTAACAAGCAGTTTTAATGATGGTTGTTACCTCTTGAGGCGGGTTTGTATTTGCAAGAAAATCCTTTGCGGGATCAGCATCCGGTAAAGTTTGATCTGGTCCGAAGAATTGTACTACAACAAAGATTAATGCAATGCCTGCCAGTATTTTAGATAGAATTGAATTCATAAAACCTCCTTTTTCTGAAGGTATCATAAATATCACAGAGGCATCTGTAAATAATTATAAACAGGGGGATTTAGAACTAGACTAAATTACTCATCCACAATATCCCGCCCAAAAGGAAGCAGTGCCACGGAAGCCAATTTAAAATGCTGCTTTGCAAAAGGAATACCAATAATGGTGATAAAGAGAATAGCTCCAAATATAATATGAGTAATGCTAATCCAGATTCCTCCCACCAAAATCCATAAAATATTCATCGCTAAAGAAAGGCAGCCATCTGATTTTTCATTAACCACCGTTTTCTTCCCAAAGGGAAACAGAGAAAGTCGGGCCAGCTTAAACGTCTGCACACCAAAAGGAATCCCAATGATTGTGATGCAAAGTATCAGACTGGATATTGCATATTCAATGGCTACGAAAATTCCGCCGAAAATAAACCAGAGGATGTTGCCGAGTGCATTCATAGTATTAGTTTTCTGATTTCAGCGTATCCGCAGCATAAGAAATACATGCCTGAATCTTTTCTTCGGTGAGATGAGGATATGATTCTAGTAATTCATCCTTAGAAATGCCGTTACCAAGCTTCTCTAAAATAAGTTCCACAGATATTCTGGTGCCTTTAATGGCGGGCTTTCCAAATAAAACTTTGGGTTCAGAAATTATGTGTTCTTTCCAGTCCATGATTAAAAGTAATGAATTTTAACTAATCATTCCCTTTTGGAGTGAAGGCTTGAATTCCGGTAATCTCACGGCCGAGTATTAAACCGTGAATATCATAAGTGCCTTCGTAAGTGTTTACGGATTCCAAATTCATTACATGATGGATAACCCGATAATCACCAACAATACCATTTCCGCCATGCATATCCCTGGAGATGCGGGAAATTTCGAGGGCTTTGCCACAATTGTTACGTTTGGCAAGGGAAGTCATGGAAGGATGATCACGGCCTTCGTCTTTGAGTTTTCCTAAACGATATGCAAGCATCTGCATAGAAGTGATGTCGGTCATCATATTGGCCAGCTTGGTTTGGATAAGCTGATTGGCTGCCAACGGCTTACCAAACTGCTTTCTGTCTAGCACATAATCACGTGCGCGTTGATAGCAAAATTCAGCTGCTCCCACGGTGCCCCAGGCAATACCGTAGCGAGCTGAGTTCAGGCACATAAACGGCCCTTTCAATCCTTTGATATCCGGAAACATATTTTCGTCTGGAATGAAGACATCATCAAAAACCAATTCACCAGTTTCTGATGCACGTAAACTCATTTTGTATTTGGTATGAGGAGCTGTGAATCCGTCCATTCCTTTTTCAACTAAAAACCCGCGGATTACGCCTTCGTCCTCTTTACTCTCTTTGGCCTTAGCCCAAACAACAGCTACATCAGCAATAGGGGAGTTGGTGATCCACATTTTTGCGCCATTCATCTTCCAGCCGCCGTCTACTTTTAAAGCAGTGGTAACCATAGAACCCGGGTCAGAACCATGGTCAGGTTCGGTGAGCCCAAAGCACCCAATCATTTCACCGGATGCCAGTTTGGGAAGGAATTTCTGCTTTTGCTCTTCAGTCCCAAAAGTAGAAATAGGGTACATGACCAGCGAGGACTGCACACTCATAAAAGAGCGGTAGCCAGAGTCCACCCGCTCAACCTCACGCGCAATCAATCCATAGGCGGTGTAGCTGGCTTCAGAGCCTCCATATTCTTCAGGAATAGTAACGCCAAGCAGACCCATTTCACCCATTTCTTTGGCGATATCCTGATCAAAGTACTCTTCCGTATTTCCCTTTAAAGCCCGGGGCTCAAGCTTACTTTGCGCATAGTCCCGAGCGGTCTCCATAATAAGGCGGTCTTCCTCATTGAGTTCCGATTCAAATAGAAAAGCGTCGTCGATGTTGAATAGGTTCTTTGACATTATATCTGGGCTGTAGTCTTAAAATTTCGTTAGTGAATAGTACGGAAAATGCACAACGGGTTAAACTGTTTTTACCTCTCTTTTATAGTGACCCTATATTTCTTTAGCGAAAGGGTTGGGCTGGTTGTCATGAAGTAGACTAAACCGTTTTGATCTGTATGAACCGGATATCCTAGTTTAAAACTACTGCCATCTCCTTCTATGGAATAAAGTAATTTTCCATCTTGAGTAAACAGATCTAAGGTGTTTTTATTTGTTGGATATACATAATTCTCGTTAGCTCTCTTTTTGACTTCCTGATCAGCATCTGTAACCCCGGCAGCCCAGCGTGCAAACACAAAAAAGTGACCACTTTTTAGCTCAAACTCATATTGGATACTGCTGTAGGACAGGGTCATTCCATTGGCGGAGCCAATTCCAGATAACTTATCAAAATCACGATTGATGGTTTTTGCGATTTTTCCATCGAGGTTATAAAAGTCCAGTTCATAGTCTTTGCCGGCACTTCCGGATATAATTTGGCCATCCTGATATTCGATACCGACCGACATTCCAACATTTTTGGGGATTTCTTTTCCACCGGATTGATCTACATCAAATGAGTTGGTTGGAGTAAAAGAGGAACCGTCAAATTCAACGACGTGGATTTTTGTGCCTACAATTCCCACTGCGCTTTGGGATAGAATGAGCTTACCATCATCGGAAAATCCCAAAATTGAGGAACCATCAATTTCTAATGGGTAGTCAGAGCTACCAAGATATTCTCCATTCAAATTGAATCGGTCGAGTCTACTGCCGGACTGGTTAGATATATAAAGTAGATCATTATGAAGAACCATGCCTCTTACCCGCATGAAGTCTCCCGGACCTTTTCCTTCCTGACCGGTTACCCAGCGTACATCTCCGTTTTCATCCAGAGATACAATTCTCGAAAACCTGAAATCGTAGAAATAGATATTACCATCACTATCCGTATTTAAATCTCCAATGCTGCCTACTAATAGATCATCGGTTTCTTTGAATGTGAACTCACTAACCAGCTCAAACTGAACAGGGTTTTCGTTCTCTTGAAGGGCACCATACTCGGGGTTTGAAATGACTTCGGTGCCACTTTCATCAATACTAGAGTTTTTTGTGTCTGATTTATTTTGGGTACACCCGCCAATTAGCAGGAGTGTAAATAAAAATATTAAGTAATTAATTTTACTAAGCATTTGTGGGGTTTTATATGATCAGGTTAATGAATATTTAATGGAACAGTTACCGAACAAAGTCAAAAAATTATTCATTCTCTACATTCATTTTATACCTATTAATTGTTAATCTTTTCACAGTGTAAAGGATGTTATTCTCATTGATGAATTGAAGGTTTCCTATCTCGGGATAAAACCCGTCATGCTCAATAGAATAAAGAAGCTCACCATCTTTACTGAAGTAGTCTAGTGAGTTTGCTCTGATGACATCAGGGGCTGTATTGTTCTGAACTTTATTCATGTAGTCATCCGGATCTTCAATATTCTTCGGCCAAAGAGCTACAGTAATAAAGCTGCCATTATTTAGGAAGTAGGGGTTTGACAGTTCTCCAAATGTTCTGATTCCACTATAATTTTCCATTTTCATAATACCGGGGCGGACCATTTTATTGAAATCACGAGTAATCTTTTGAAGAAGTTCTCCGGTCATAGAATAGACCCCAATTTCATAGGTGGAAGTATTTCCGGAATAAATTTTTCCGTCTCTTATTGATAAGCCTGCATCAAGACCAACTCCTACCTTTATATCCAGTTCGGGGCCCTGAGAAATGGGAAACGAAGTATTTGTAGCAGTAGATTCAGGGTCGATGTTTACCATGTGGACAGTCACTCCAAGTTTCCCTCTAAGCATAGAGCTTATGACCAATTCACCGTCAGGTGTTTTACCAATAATTTTTGCAAAGATGATGTCATCTTGTAATTGGATAGAACGGTCGAAATTTCCATCCAGATCAAATAAGTCAATGCGCGTGCCCTGTACGTTAGAAACAAGGATTTTGTCATCGATTACTTTCATGCCGGAGACATTCTCAAAATCCCCGGGTCCTCTCCCAGTCTGACCAACTGACCATCTCAGCTCACCTTTTTGGTTAATAGAGCTAAGCTCATTCTGTTGTCTATCAAAAAAGTAGATGTGCTCATCCGGACCCTGAGATAAAAAGGTAATACCGGAAATGATTTTTTCTTCAGAATCTTGAAATGAGAACTGATCAATTAGCTCGAACTGTATCTTTCTGGTATCAGAGCTCTGCCACGTTCCACTTTCTGGATTTGAAGTAATCTCGACACCATTCTCATCAATGGTGGTGATTTTATTACTGTCTAAATCTGCCTTTGAACAAGCAGTACTTAGGATTATTAAGCACAATATTTGTGATAAAATGAATTTTAAATTCATTTAAAAAGTGTTTTAAGTAAAATTTTACTTTATGGTTCAATCAAGAATCAGCTGATATTTTTGGATAGCAGGAGCGGGATCGTTTGTAAGGAAATAGACAAAGCCGTTATTATCGGTATGAAGCAATTCTCCAAACTCGGATTGTTTTCCATCACTCTCGAAAGAATAGAGTAGTTCATCATCTGAGTTGAAAAGGTCGAGGCTATTTCTGTAGGTGACTTCTTTTTGATTTCCTCTTAATCCATCTTCTACCACCTGATCAGGATTTTCAACATTGGCCGGCCATTCAGCTCGTGCCAGATAATATCCATCATTTAGAAAGCTGGGAGGATCAACAAGACTAAAAGTTGAAACTTGTTCCCGTCCGTTGACTGAGGCAATTCCGGGTCGGACTATACTATCAAAATTTCGGCTTACCGTCTTAATGGTATCCTGATCTAAATCATAAAAGGTAGAGGCATATTCAAACAAATTACCTTCTATTATGGAATTATTGTGAACGGTCATGTTGGCTCCTTCATTAGCTCGCTCGAACATTTCCAATCCATTGGTCTGATCGTATTCCTGAACGGTTACCGTTATTAAGGAGTCTGCAGCAAGTTCAACCAGGTTGATGCTGCTGCCAATTTTTCCATCCAAACGAGTTCTGATTACCACTTGGTTATTATTAGTGATGCCTATTGGGATTCCCATATATAGCTCCGGCCCAAATTCATAGCTTTGGATGAAGTTTCCCTGTATAGCGTATTTGTCTAATCGCGTGGCCATGATATTGCTTAGGTACAGAAACTCCCCGTCGGTAACCAGTCCCAGTGGAAATTGGAAATCTCCCGGCCCACGTCCCGGTTGCCCGGTTTCCCAGCGGAGGTTGCCATCTGAATCAATAGAAATAAGTTTGCTTTGTGATGAATCCAGAAAGTAGAGGTTGTTTTCAGTATCACTGATGAGGAATGAAATATCACCTATAACGAGCTCGTCAAAGGATTCGAAATCAAAAGTATCAATCAATTTAAATTCGAAAGGCGGGTTATCAAAATCTTGCCACGAACCATATTCGGGGTTTGAAATAACGACATCGGATTGGGTGTTTTGATCGGGAGTGCATCCCCAGAAAATAAATACTAAGCAGGCTAGAAAAGTAAACTGACAATTCATAGGTAGCTATACAATTAATTAGTTACAGGAATATGACTAATTATCAATAGAATAAAAAAGCCCCGCACATAGATTTATACACAGGGCTTGGGGATTCCAACAACAATAGGCTATAGTTTATACGATATCCTTCTTGAGTTCCCGGGCGATAATTAGTCGCTGCACTTCTGAGGTGCCTTCACCGATCGTCATAAGTTTAGCATCGCGAAGGAATCGCTCCACATGATACTCTTTGGTGTAACCGTAGCCACCGTGAATTTGGATAGCTTCCAGGGCTGCCCGAACCGAGAGTTCAGAAGCAAAAAGCTTGGCCATGGACGCCTCTTTGGTATAAGGCTTGTCGTTATCCTTAAGCCATGCAGCTCTGTGAACAAGTAGGCGAGCTGCATCAATTTCAGTAGCCATATCCACCATTTTCCCTTCCATATACTGGAAGTTGCCAATGGCTGTACCAAACTGTTTTCTTTCCATCGAATAGTTAAGTGACTCTTCGAGCGCCCCACGGGCAATACCAACAGAAAGAGCTGCAATACCAACACGGCCTCCATCCAAAACCTTCATGGTATCTACGAATCCTTGACCTTCATCGCCCAATAAATTTTCAGCGGGAACTTCCACATTTTCGAAAACAACTTCGGTAGTATCCGAAGAATTCATTCCTAATTTATGCATTCCGGTTCCAGGTTTTACGCCGTCCCATTCACGCTCAACAATAAATGCCGAAATTCCTTTTACACCTTTGTCTGGATCTGTTTTGGCCAAAACCACATAAACATCTCCGACAGAACCCTGAGTAATGAAAATCTTGGAGCCATTTAAAATGTACTTGTCGCCTTTCTTAATAGCGGTCGACTTCATTCCGGAAGCATCACTTCCTGAGCCCGGCTCAGTCAAACACCACGCGGCCAACTTTTCACCGGACGTGAGAGTGGGCATGTATTTCAATTTCTGCTCATGATTTCCGGCAACGGCGATATGTCCGGTTCCCAGGGAAGTGTGTGAAGCTACCGTCAAAGCAAGAGAAGCGTCCCATCGGGCAATTTCTTCCAAGGCAAGGCAAAAGCTGACGACATCAAACCCGCCACCGCCATATTGTTCTTCATGGTAAATGCCAAGCATTCCCAACTCTCCCAGCTGCTTAACAATTTCATGAGGAAATTCTTTAGTATTGTCACGGTCCATAACGGTTGGCGCAACGCTACGCTCTACAAATTCTTTAACGCTGTCACGGATCATTTTCTGATCCTCGGTAAGCTCAAACGATAATTCTCTATCTAAAACGGCATCCATAAATTCTATACTGCTATCTAATTAAATTTCTTTGTTGGAAACGCTTCCAAGATAACGGTTTGTGTGATAAATTTCGTTCAGAAATGTGTAAAAATTGTTTTTGTGGAGGGGTACTCGATTCCGCTACTTATAAATATCTTGAATATCTAGAGATCAGTATTTTTATATTGAAGACCAATTGTTAAAACTCCAATTATATTAGTTCAATGAACTCACCTCTTACCAAGTTTATTGCGAAAGCGCTTTTGATTTTTACCGGCTGGTATCTGCTTTACGAAATGTGGTTATTGCCTGATGGTAGTCTTGACGAGTGGCTTTCCCTGAATATAATAGGAGCTAGTGCTGGTTTTATTGAGTTACTTGGCTATGATGTTTACACGGTAAACAGAATTATTGGGATAGGGGAATATCCTGGCATTGAGATTGTAGATGGATGTAATGGTATTGCGGCTATGGGATTATTTTTTGGATTCATATTGGCTTATCCGGGTGACTGGAAGAATCGCCTCAGTTTTAGTGTTGTTGGTGTTGGTATTATTTATTTGGTGAATATTGTTCGGGTGATAACCCTTACCATAACTCAGGTTGAATGGCCTGAATTCTTTGATTTCACTCACGATTATTCAACGGCCGCTATCTTTTATATCGTAATTTTTGTGCTTTGGATGGTTTGGGTGAATTTTGCGGATGCTAATTTTGACTCCAAATCGCAAAAGGTTGTTCATGCGTAGTTATGGCATTCGAATCGGAGTGATTTTTGGTTTCGTACTCATCTACTTTTTAGTTTTGAGGCCTCTTCGGGTTGAAATAAATAAATTCATTTATAGTCCTGTTGTAGAGGTCTCTATTGAAAGTAGCGAACAAATTTTTAGTGGTGTTGAATCAAGTTCGGTAAGTAACTCTGTTAGATGGGAGACGAACAATACGGAAAAGTATTTGTACATAAATGTAGCACTGGGATTACAGTTTTTTATATCGATAATAGGCTTTGTAATTATAGGAGCTGATAAATCATTTTATTTTTACTTATTTAATGTTCAACTTTTGGGAAGTTTACTAGCCTTGTTATGCCTTTATCTTGGGAGCGTTACTGTAGTTCAATTATTAATAGTGACCGATTTGTTAGTTAGATACTTAATACCATTATGTTCTTTAGGATTAGTTTTACTTGCATTAATTCACAAAAAACAAGCTTTAGATGAAAGATAAGCTCGGGAAGCAAAAATTGGTCTTAGAGGAAATCGTAGAACAAATAATCCAGGAACAGTTTTTTAATATCAATCTGGAGGATCATTTTTCAACAATAAAGCACAAGGGTAACATCTGGGTTCTTGGAGCAGGTAAAGCCTCTGTTGAGATGGCAAGGAAGGCTGAAGAGTATTTTGGCAGTTCCATTAAAGATGGGATGATCATAGCTCCGGACAAGTCAAAGAAATTGAGTCGAGTACAGGTCTTCAAAGGGTCTCATCCTTATCCTGATAATAATTCTATTTCCTCCTCTTATGAATTGTGGGAACTGGCTAAATCGATTCCAGAAGGCGATCCCGTTATTTTTCTGCTTTCAGGTGGAGCTTCATCATTATTTTGTATTCCTGCTCATGGCATCGAACTCGATGAGTATCAGCATGTGTATGAACTTTTACTGAATTCGGGTGCTTCTATACATCAAATAAATATAGTTAGAAAACACCTCTCAGAAACAGCGGGCGGGAGAGTAGGACAGCTGCTTTCCAATCATCATCTACTTTCTATTGTTTTATCAGATGTGCCGGGAAATGATCCTGAAATCATTGGCAGCGGCCCAACGGTGCCAGACTCCTCTACATTTAAGCAGGCTTTTCAAATCCTGAAGCAATTTAAACTCTGGGACGAAATTTCGCATAGTATCCGCATTCACATTTCAAAAGGTATGCATGGTGACAGCGCTGAAAACCCAAAACCCGGAGATGCAAACTGGGGCCATCATTCGGTAAGGGTGATTCCTGGCGCGAAGATTTTATCAGATAATATCGGTGCTTACCTGCAGGAAAAAGGCTACAACATCAAGGTGAGGGATGAGGCTTATGACTTAGGTGTGCGAGAAATCTCTAAGGAAATATGTAGTGAAGCAATTTCCATCCTAAGCAAAAAATTAGATCTCAAAGAGCCTGCAGCGTTGGTTTATTTTGGAGAGAGTACTGTTAACGTGACCGGGGATGGAAAAGGGGGGAGAAACCAAGAATTAGCTTTGAATGCAGCAATATCAATAGAGGGGCAACATGCCGTATCGCTACTTAGTTTTGCAACCGATGGAATAGATGGACCTACTGACGCTGCCGGAGCAATAGTAAATTCTGCCACGACCTTGGAAGCCAGAAAGAAAAAACTGGAGCCCGAAGAATATCTTCTGAATAATGACTCTTATCATTTCCATGAAAAGATGAACACTTCGCTCAAAACCGGACTCACCGGGTATAATTTGATGGACCTTCAGGTAGTTTTAGTTGGGGAAACTCAATAAGCCAACTTCTTTTCTTAGAATTATTTCTTCTTTTGCACCTGCTAAAGCTAATAGCGTAGAATAATATTCTAATAGAAATGTTTATAAAGAATATTATTCTTTTATATGGATAAAGTAAGATTTAAAGTCTTCATTAATAGATTTACACAGCATAATTATCTATAATTAATAAGCAATGCTCTCATAAAATCTTCTTATGTCATCGATAAAATTTGATAAAATCGACAAACAAATTATTTCCATTCTACAGCAAGAGGGTAGGATTGCAAATAATGAACTTGCTAAAAGGATAGGCCTTACAACCACTCCTACTTTGGAGAGAGTTAGAAGATTAGAAAAAGAGAAAGTGATAGAAGGCTACAGCGCCAAAGTTAATAACGAATCTGTTGGCCGTGGTTTTACTGCTTTTGTAAAGGTCACACTGAGTGTACATCAACTTAATTTGCTGGAAGAGTTTACTTCAGCTGTAAAAGAAATTCCTGAAATACTGGCTTGTTATCACACTACCGGGGATGGAGATTTCCTGTTGCAGGTTGTTGCCAAAGATACCAAAGACTTTGAGCAATTAATGCGCAACAAGCTAACCACCCTGCCAGATGTTGAACGACTTTATACCAGCATCGTACTGAATACAATTAAAGATCAATCACCCATACCCGTTTATAATGAAGACAAAAATTAAACCATCCCTGGAATCCTTGGCTGTACATGCAGGTAAGGATAAGGATGATCCTTATGGAGCACATACAACTCCGATTTATCAAACCTCGACTTTTGTTTTTAAGGATGTTGAATCCGGAGCGAAAGCGTTTCGTCATGAAGAGGGTGGGGCAAGCCATGTTTATTCCCGGCTTGGAAATCCAACTGTCGAAGAACTCGAACGTACGGTTTGCGCTTTAGAAACATATGCGCTGAATAACACGGAGGAGTACTCCGGAATGGCTTTTGGAAGTGGGATGGCGGCCATCACGACAGGAATTATTAGTCTGGCAAAAGGCGGGCATGTTGTGGCTCAGGATGCTTTGTATGGTTGTACCAGTCAGTTTTTGAAAGAAGAATTACCGCTTATGGGAATGACATCCTCTTTTGTAGATATGTCTGACCTTAATATGCTTGAAGCTCAGCTTAAACTGCATTCTAATACAAAGCTCATCTATCTGGAAAGTATTGCGAACCCTACCATGACGGTTTCCGATATCAAAGCAATTTCACAATTAGCCGATAGCTATGATGCCCAATTAATGGTGGATAACACTTTTGCAACTCCATATCACATTCAACCGCTTGAACTGGGCGCTGATGTAGTAGTCCATTCAACAACCAAGTACATGGGTGGTCACGGTACAGTAATTGGTGGTGTATTAGTTGCTAAAAAAGATTTACTTGAAGAAACGAATATGGCTGTCTTTCGAAAAAACTTAGGCGGCATTGCAGGACCTATGGACGCTTGGTTAACGTCAAATGGGTTGAAAACATTACCGCTTCGCATGAAGAAGCATGCAGAAAATGGAATGAAAATAGCTCGGTTTCTGGAGAGCCATCCTAAAGTGGATCATGTATTCTATCCCGGATTAGCCTCACATCCCCAGCACCAATTAGCTTCTTCAATAATGAAGAATGGTTATGGAGGAATGATTTCTTTTGAACTAAAGGGTGGGTATCAGGCAGGCGTCTCGCTTATGAATAATGTTGTACTATGTACACTAGCTGTAAGCTTAGGAGCTGTGGACACCTTAATTCAGCACCCCGCTTCAATGACTCATTCTATTGTGGATGATGAGATAAAAGCCGCTGCAGGTATTACCGAAGGTCTGGTTCGTCTTTCTGTTGGAATAGAAGGTGCTGAGGATATCATTTCAGATCTTGAGCAGGCACTGGAAATTGGGAATTAGAGATGTTGAATTATAACTGGAGACGCACGCTCTGCGTCGTCACCAAGTCCGCACCGACGCAGAGCGTACGGAGCGAGGGGAATCTGCTGAGAGGTAGCTTAATGTGATAGCACTGATGCAGTTATTCGATTATAATATCGAATTCAGTTTAAAACGTAGATCGGACAGCCTGTCCGATCTACGTTCTAATTCTACTCTAATTCTACCTAATAAGGATCACTGCGTTATCACCAAATTCGCTCCGATGCAGAGCGTGTGGAGCGATGGAAGATGTTGAATTTTGAATAGTGCTTTAATTCAAAATTCAACATCTCTAATTCCCAATTTCAAGATTACCAGCCACCGCCAGCGCCGCCACCACCGGATCCAAATCCTCCGCCACCGGAGAAACCTCCGAAGCCGCCACCTCCTCCGCCACCGAAGGAACTACCGCCACCGCCGCCAAATCCACCTCCAAAAAAGATAACACCATTGGAACCGAGCGACCGTCTTCGGCCACCTTTTCCGCCTTTCCCTCGTGAAACCAAGAAGAAAATAATGATGATAAAAAGAATAATGAGATCAACTGGGATCCCGTCATCGGAAGATGAGCGACGCTCCGGAAAACCAGAAAATTCACCGGCTGCAAGTTGAATAAGAGCGTCCGTTGCGCGATCTAATCCGTTATAAAAATTACCGTTCCTGAAATTTGGAACGAGAATATCTGCGTAAACACGGTTAGCCATTGCATCAGGAATGGCGCCTTCGAGGCCGTAACCAACCTCTATTTGCATTCGGCGGTCTTGTTTAGACACCAATATTAAAACACCATTATACCGCTCACCTTCCCACATCCTCCAATTGTTGAAAAGGGTAGTAGCTATTTCTTCTTCAGAGTATCCCTGTAAACTTTCAAGGGTTGCAATAGCGATTACGTTGGTCGTAGTATCCCGATAATTGGTAAGCTTTCGTTCTAAGCGTTGCTCCTCAGAGGAAGTAAGCATATCGGCGAAATCGCTCACCATGCCTGTTGGTCGATTCGGAAGGAAATCCTGCCCAAAACTGATAGTGGGGAAAGCTGTGAGCAAGACAAGAATCATCGTCATTACGAGGAGTCCATCTATCCATTTAGGGTTAAAATGCTTTTCGACGAAGTAATCTCCTTGATCATGACTATGTGCTACCATTGAGAGATTGCCGCGTGATTTATTCTCTTCGTTCATGTAATCACTCGCAATGACGTTTGAATTTTTATTTTGTTTCTGAGGCATCACTCTCTTCTTCGTTATAACTGATGGTGTTAGATAACTCATTTACGTCACCTTTTTGGTAAGGGAAGTTTTCTTTGAGCTTTTGTCCGATTTGAAGAATCACCTCACTCAGTCCGGTTTCATAATCTTGCTTTTTGAAATAGCTGAGAATCAGCTCTAGTTCTTCCTCCCAAAATGTTTGTCCAACTTTTTCGTGAATACCTTCATCACCCCAGATCGCAACTTTGTGATCTTTCCAGGCCACATAAACAATCACACCATTCCGAAGTTCGGTCTCATGCATTTTTAGTTCGGCAAACACTTCCTTCGCTCTATCGAGAGGGGAATCAGCTTTGCATTTTTTTTCGATATGAACCCGAATCTCACCAGAGGTTTCTTTCTCGGCCTCCTTAATGGATTCTACAATTGATTGTTCTTGGTCCTTAGATAGAAATTTGGCCATTTTTTGAGTAGTAAGATTTTAGACACAAGATGAAAGACAATTTCAAACAGCTATCATCTTGTGTCTTATGTCTATTATCTAATGTCTATTAAAATTAGTTTCCGAAATCTACGGTTGGGGCTTCTTGAGCACCTTCATCAGCCTGGAAGTATTGTTTTTGTTCAAAACCTAGCATGGATGCAAAGATGCTGGTAGGGAATTTTCGTATTTGTGTGTTGTACGACTGAGCGGCTTGGTTAAAACGCATTCGTTCGGTGGAAATACGATTTTCAGTGCCTTCTAATTGTGCCTGTAAATCCCTGAAGTTTTGGTTGGCTTGAAGTTCGGGGTATCGCTCAACAGTTACTAATAGGCGAGATAAAGCTCCACTTAGCTGCCCCTGTGCTTCCTGGAATTGCTGAAAAGCCTCAGGATTATTTAGATCACTGGCATTTACGTTAATTGATGTGGCACGGCTTCGAGCTTCAATAACTTCGGTAAGAGTTTCTGATTCGAAATCGGCGGCTCCGCGGACAGTATTCACAAGGTTCGGAATGAGATCAGCTCTGCGCTGATATTGGTTTTCAACCTGAGCCCAAGCTCCGTTCACTTGTTCTTCTGAAGAAACCAGACTGTTATTAATATTTATCCCAAAAAATACGAGGAGAGCAAATACTCCTAATAGAATCCAAATTTTAGCTTTCATGATTATTGAATTAGTTGTTTATTTATCGCCCTTTTACGGACTTAATTTTCTTTTGGTTCAAACAACTCAACAATAATCAAAAACTGTTCCATTGTCACAGCTGAATCCGAAATTCATTTATTTTGACTTAGACGATACCCTCTTAGATCACAAAAAGGCAGAACGTGCCGGTCTTCGGGATGTTCACCAGCACTTTGATATGTTTGAAGGCATTTCTGAGAATCAATTATTGGATACCTACCATCATATCAACAAAGGACTTTGGGAGGAGTATGGTCGGGGAGAAATTGACCGGCATGAACTTCACCGGCGGCGTTTCTCTGAGACGTTAGTGGAACTTGGGTTGGATAAAAGCATGCACGAAGAAGCAGGAAAGGTGTATATGAACTATTATCGCAATCATTGGGAGTGGATTGATGGCGCCAAAGATGCCTATGATAAGATTGCCAAAAAATATAAAGTGGGCATTATCACTAATGGATTTGCTGAAACACAGCGACTCAAAATTGATCAGTTTCAGCTCAGAGAGACAGCCAGACAGATTGTCATTTCGGAAGACGTGGGAGTCATGAAACCTGATCCCAAAATATTTGATCACTCCACGGAATTAGCGGGAGTAAACCGGGGTGAAATTCTCTACGTCGGCGATTCTTTTACCTCGGATGTGACAGGCGGTGCTAAGGCGGGATGGAAAGTAGCATGGTACACAAGAAGTCCTGTTGAGCAAGGCTACAAGTTAGCGGATCTTATCTTTGATGATTTCGACGAGTTGCTGAAATCACTGGATGCCTGATTAGCCATGATTCATGGACATCCCACCCATCATGGAATAACCGCGATAGATTAGTATCAGACCAATAATGATTGCGAAGTAGGTAGAAAACGGTCGTAGCTTAGACCTTAGTTTAGGAGAGATGAAGCCGGGCGCTAGATTCAGTATTAACATGACCGGTAAGGTACCTAATCCAAATAAGGCCATATAAATGGCGCTATGAAAAGTCGTTGATGTGATTAGTGCAGCCGCCAACGCTGTGACTACAAATCCACACGGGAGAAAGCCATTCAGTAACCCAATGAAAAATGGGGTATAGGAAGCATCGTTTTTATACAGGGTTGAAATATGGCGAGTTAGCCTGCTGGTAAAGTTGCTGTATAGAGCCTTTGCTTTACCCGGAAGTTTGACATGTGGAAAGAGAGCAAAGAAAATAATCAAAACTCCGAGTACTATAGAAAGTACATTTTGGTATCCGGCGATAGTGGCGCCCATACCAAGAATCCCAAATAAGAACCCTATAAAGGCATAGGTGAGAATGCGCCCAAGGTTATAAAGTATCCCTCTGGCAAACATGGAACTTGTGGACTGGTTCTCCCCGGGGATGGCTAAGGCAATGGGTCCACACATACCAATGCAGTGGAAACTGCCCAATAGGCCTAAGGTAAATCCAGTCCAGAGTTCCATTAACGCTTAGATAAAAATGTTTTTTTCTTCGATGTACACCAGCGAATCAGCTTCCCATTCTACAGTCAGCTTCCAGCGACCCTTTTCAAATTCACCAACGGGGATTGTTTGTAGTCCTTCTCCGTCCAGGCTAAGTTTGTATTTCTTGTCCAGTTCGGGATTATTGGGACGGTAAAAATTGATGTGCCCGGATAGTGAATCTGACAAAATGTTGGTAGGGAAGATGAGCTTTATGGATACGGAAGGCTCATCAAATAATACTACAACGGGGTTGTCCAAATTCTCGGCGCGCTGCTTTTTATCAATAGTTTGCTGGTATTCTACACCCTTTTCATAGTGGTCGTTAGAAACAAGGTAAAAATCGAGGCTTATAAAATAGCTTACCATGCTAAGCGTACCGATGATAAAAATAACTACCGCCAGTACAATTCCAGATCCCCAGTTAAACTTCTTCTTCATAGGTTAATTATTTTTGATATTTGCCGGTCCTAAAAACCCAGAGGTTACGGTTTCAAGTTTTTTACCATCAGAATAAACGCTGAATTTTACTTCAGTCTGCATTCCAGTGAGTTGGTCTTGAGGTAATTTAACTAAAAAACGACCTTCAGCTGAGTTTTGTGAAGGAACAGATTCGATACTGCCTAAAGAAATCATTTCACCTTCTGGGCTGTCCAAACGCAATTCGAAATCAAGTTCCTCAAAGGTTTTGTTTAAGACTTTCAGGTTATAAATATTGCTATACATATTATCAGGAAGTTCCTGATACAAGGTTCCGGGCTCGCGAAAAATAGATGTTTCTGTGTCGGGACGCAGCGTTAATAAGGTGATGAAGGTAGTGAGTAGAATCAAAAGAATGCCTGAATAGCCGGCTACTCGTGGAGTGAGAACCTTTTGCTTTTCTTCCCGAATGGCATTCTCTGAGGAATAGCGTATTAGCCCTCTTGGCTTGTCGATTTTTTCCATTACTGAATCGCAGGCATCAATACAGGCGGTACAGTGTACACACTCAAGCTGAGTTCCATTTCGGATATCGATTCCCATTGGGCAGACTTTCACACACTGGTAGCAGTCGATGCAGTCGCCAAAAGTTTCGTTAGCGCTAAAGCCTAAGTCTTCGAGAGATGCTTTTCGATTTTCCAGTTGGAAGCGATCCTTAACGCTTGCTCGACTTTCACCGCGCTTATAGTCGTACATAACGTTTATGGAGTTATTGTCGAGCATGACTGATTGCATACGGCCATATGGGCAAACAAAATGACAAACCTGTTCGCGCATGAAGGCGAATACTCCGTAAAAAACGCCACTGAACACAATCATAGAGCTTAACCCTGCTATATGTTCGGAAGGTGGATCTGTTATTATCTCAAAAAGCTGATCGGGCCCTATGATGTAGGCCAGAAACATGTTGGAGATTAGAAAAGCTATTCCAAAAAAGACTCCGTGTTTGGTGGTCTTTCTCCAGATTTTATCAAAATTCCAGGGTTTATTGTTGAGCCGGATTTGTGCTGCAGAATCCCCTTCAATCCAATATTCAATCCTGCGGAAAACCATTTCCATGAAGATGGTCTGAGGACAGGCCCAGCCACAAAAAAGTCGCCCGAAGATGGTAGTAAAAAGTACCACGAAGAGGATAAATGATAACATTCCGAAAACAAGGAGATGTAAATCCTGAGGCCAAAAGGCCACGCCGAAGATCACAAACTTCCGCTCAAGAATATTAAGCAGTAGCAACGGATTTCCGTTTATGGTGATAAAAGGACCTGAAAAGAAAAACGCAAGCAAAAGCATAGCTACTACGTTACGTGCGTTATAGTGCCTTCCGCTGGGTTTTTTGGGATAAATCCAGTTTCTTCTACCTTCCTCACCAACAGTGGCAAGGTGGTCACGAAACTGCTTTTTATCTATTCGTCTTTGATCCTCTAATGATGCCATATTTGTGCATTCTCAATGCTCATAGTTTTAAAGAAATGTAGGCCACTTATATGATGATTCTGTGAAGGCTTTGTGTAAGTGATGGAGTAGGCTTCAAAATGGGTATAGCCTACTCATCACTTGTCACTTAATGACTGACTGGTTTACTCTATCGAACAAGGTTGAGCCCGATTCATGTCGGGTGCTTTGGCACCTGCCGGGTCGGTTCCCTGAATGGAGGCGATATAGCTAATTAAGCTTTGCACTTTCTCGTTAGACATAGGCGCTCCACTTCCGTAAGCAATCATACCTTTATCCGGAAAGCCCTCTGTGATACTGGCAGCCATTTCTTCAGCAGAACAACCGTGAATCCAAAGATCGTCAGTCAGGTTTGGCCCAACAAGGCCTTCGCCATTCGCGCCATGACAGGTGTAGCAGAGGTTGTTGTTACTCATGAAGATTTCTTTACCCTCAGCAATACGAGAGTCATCATCCAGGTAGGCCCAGGTGAAGTCTGCTTCGCCACCAGGTCCGGCATCACCACCGCTGTTGAGGTTGTATTGTTCTTCAGCTGCAGCCATTTCCATTTCGTAGAGTTCTTCCTGAGAAGGTCCACCCAGCATATAATAATACACCATGTATCCCACACCCCAGGCAATAGTGAAATAAAACAGCCATAGCCACCAAGTTGGCATGTGATTATCCAGCTCACGGATCCCATCATACTCGTGATCCATCAGCAGATCTTTTTCGTCGTCTAATATTTTCATTGCTCTGATTGGTTGTAGTTCATGTTGTCATTGTCTTCGAGGGGGAGGCGCGCAGCATCATCCCAATAATGCTTTCCTTTTTTGATGAGGTAAATCACCATGATCACGAAAAACGTGAAAAACAGTAAGAGGGAAATGCTGGGATATATCCCAATATCCTCAATGGCACGTAATACGTTCTTGTACATGATCAGTCCTCCTGTTGAGGTTTGAAGTTAGCCTGAATCCGGTCGCTGGAAGGAAGTGCTTCCCATGGATTTTCTTCACCTTTAATATCAATTCCCAGTCGCTGCATATAAGCGATGATGGCAATGATCTCTTTGTCAGAAGTAATTTGAATTCCGTCAATCTGGTCGAATCCATTTTCTTTCAGACCTTGGGTGATTGCTTCTGCCTGAGCCTCCATATCTCGAATAGCGATGTCTTCATAACCTTCTACATAAGGGACTCCCACACTCCGAAGCGCACTTATACGGTTTGGAATCGTTTCTTTGTCCATATCTTGGGTAAAGAGCCAGGTATATGCCGGCATAATGGAGCCGGGTGAAGTTGAAGTTGGGTCGTACATATGTCGTACGTGCCAGGAATCCGGATACTTGCCACCAATACGGTGTAAGTCAGGTCCTGTTCGTTTTGACCCCCACAAGAATGGGTGATCATACACAAACTCACCGGCTTTGGAGTATTCGCCATAGCGTTCGGTTTCAGAACGGAAAGGACGAATCATCTGGGAGTGACAGTTATTACAGCCTTCGGCGATGTAAATATCACGGCCTTCAATTTCCAGTGGGGTGTATGGTTTAACACTGGCTATAGTAGGTACATTTGATTTCACGAGGGCTGTTGGTACGTATTCCACAACACCTCCAATCAAGATCACCACTAATACTAATGCTGTCATCTGAAGAGGACGAGATTCAAGGCGACGATGCCAGCTTTCTTTATGTCCTTCAGCAGGATTGATGATAGCTTGTGCTTCGTCAACTTCAGCCGCTTCCAGCGAACCTTGGCGGGATGTCTTATAAATATTGTAGCTACCGATTGCGGCTCCAATTATAAATAAGGTGCCACCAACTGCACGCAAGGCATACATCGGAATAATCTGAGTTACGGTTTCCAGGAAGTTTGGATACTGAAGAAGACCTTCAGCTGTGAATTGTTTCCACATCAAACTTTGTGTGATACCGCCCCAGTACATTGGGATTACATAGAAGATGGCTCCCATGGTTGCAAACCAGAAGTGAACATTAGCCAGCTTCACAGAATACAACTTTGTTTTGTAGATCTTCGGGGTGATGTAATACAGCATGGCAAATGCTAAGCCACCGTTCCAAAGCAGAGCGCCGTTATGCACGTGACCGATAATATAATCGGAGTAGTGAGCAATGGCGTTTACGTTGGCGATAGAAAGCATCGGGCCTTCAAAAGTTACCATCCCATAGGCAGTCACTCCAACAACGAGGAACTTAAGAACAGGATCTTCGCGAACCCGATCCCAGGCGCCGCGGAGGGTAAGTAAACCGTTCAGCATACCACCCCAGCTTGGCGCTATCAGCATCAAACTGAAAACCGTACCAAGTGCTTGTGCCCAACCGGGAAGAGCGGTGTAAAGCAAATGGTGAGGTCCGGCCCAGATGTAAATGAAGATCAGCGACCAAAAGTGAACAATCGATAATCGGTAAGAGAAAATCGGGCGATTTGCTGCTTTGGGAATGAAGTAATACATAATTCCCAGGAAGGGCGTGGTGAGGAAAAATGCCACCGCATTGTGACCATACCACCATTGTACCAAGGCATCCTGAACGCCTGCATACACCGGATAACTTTTTAGGAAAGTGGCGGGCATTTCAAATGAGTTCACGATATGCAGTACAGCTACCGTCACAAAAGTGGCGATGTAGAACCAAATGGCTACATATAAATGTTTCTCCCGGCGTTTGATGATCGTCATGATCATATTAATTCCGAAGACTACCCATATCAAAGCAATGGCAATATCGATAGGCCATTCCAGCTCAGCATATTCCTTGCTGGTGTTGATACCAAATGGAAGGGTTAGAACTGCGGAGACAATAATAGCTTGCCATCCCCAAAAATGAAGACTACTTAGTTTTTCACTCCACATTGAGGCTTTACAAAGCCGTGGAAGAGAATAATAGACTCCATAAAAGATTGCATTCCCGGCAAAAGCAAAGATCACAGCGTTGGTATGCAGTGGTCTCAGTCGGCCGTAGGATAGTTCCGGTATAAAGCCGAGGAAGTCCGGAAAAATTAGTTTAAGGGCAATAGTCAGCCCAACGATAAATCCGATTAAGCCCCATAAAATGGTAGCGATCCCGAATTTTCGGACGATTTCGTTATCGTAATGAAAGGTTTCTAGTGTTGATGACATTACTCATCCCGATTTTTTTGGTTAGATGTTTGGTTCTTAGAATCTGTGTTGTCGAACAGGATTCGCATGGATGGCGTATACTGATCGTCAAACTGACCGCTTTTTACTGCCCAGAAAAACAATCCCAGGAAGATCAGAGCGACCAATAAACTGAAGGCAATAAGCAGGTAAATTACTTCCATATCGCAAGCCCCAGCTTTTGCGCTTTAAAGCGCGTTGTTAAAAAGGTAAATACCATCACGCTGATGGAACTTAATGGCATCAGGATGGCGGCTACTAATGGAGACAAATGCCCTGTAATTGCAAAGCCCAGGCCAACCGTGTTGTATAAAAGTGAAAGCACGAAACTTGCAATGATGATATTCATGCTTCCTTGTGAAAATTCGATGAAGCTGTTCAATTTTTTTAGAGCATCGCCTTCAAGAATTGCATCGCAGGCAGGGGAGAAAGAACTGATGTCATCCGAAAGGGCAATTCCAAAATCACTTTGTTTAAGGGCTCCGGCATCATTTAAGCCATCTCCAATCATCACTACTTTCTTATTTTCCTTCTGTAGGTTTTGAACAAAGCTTAGTTTTTCTTCCGGAGATTTATTGAAAAGGAGTGATTGTTCGGCCTCAAAATATTCTTCAAACTCGGTTCTCTGAGTTTCGTTATCCCCAGAAATAAGAAAGGTTTTAAATCGAGTTTTCAAAGAACGGAGTAATTCAGTAACACCCGTTCGCAATCCGGTTTTGATTCCGAAATAGCCTTTGTAATCTCCATCAATAGCAACATATGCTACTGTTCCGGTGAAACTGTTTTCTGGAATTTCTTTGTAGTTAAGGTCCGTTTGTTTAGCGATAAAAGCTCTTGACCCAATACAAACAATTGTGCCATCAAAAGAAGCAAACACGCCTTGGCCAGATACTTCATAAAAGCTGTCTGGAGTCATCGTAGAATTTTGAATTTCTGCGTCTCTGCCCAAATATTCAGCAATACGGCGGCTAACGGGGTGGATAGAATTTTTACAACTGAAATAAACCAGCCCTTTTTGATAGTTGTCCAATTGGCAATCCCGGCAACTAATTTCAGCATCATCTTTTTGGGTAAGAGTACCTGTCTTATCAAAAACAATGGTAGTGGCTTTAGATAGATTTTCCAGCAATAAGTGATTTTTGACAAATAGGCCATTCAAAGAAAGCACATTCAGCGCCGAGCCCAGCGTAAATGGAGTTGAAAGGGCTAAAGCACAAGGACAGGCAATAATCAAAACAGCGGTAAAAACAGATAGCGCCATTTCTATTCCAGCTGCTTGCAGCCAATACATTCCGGCAAAAGCCGAAATCCCCAAAACACCGACTGTGAAATACGGACTGATTCGGTCGGCAAAACTCGAAAGCTTTAATTCCTTATCAGTATTTTTAAATGCTTCGTGATTCCAAAGTTTGGTAAGGTAGCTATTCTCCACTTCTTGCTCGGTACGGAGTTGTGCAGAAGTTCCATTCAATTTAGCTCCGGCATACACAAGCTCACCCTGCAAAACCTCCACAGGTTCTGACTCTCCGGTTATAAAACTATAGTCCACAAAAGCTTTTTCGGAGAGAAGGATAGAATCACATGGTACCAGCTCCTGATTTCGAAGGTGGATTTCCATACCCGGTGCCAATCGGTCAAGGGAAACAGATTTTTCAATTCCATAAGCATCAAAAGTATTCACCGCGATGGGTAAGTAGGATTTATAATCCCGATCGAAGGAAAGACGGTTGAATGTTTTCTGCTGAACGAGTTTTCCAATCAACAAAAAGAAAATGAGTCCGGTAAAGGAATCCATGTATCCGGTTCCGGTACCTGTTACAATTTCATACACACTTCGGCTAAAGAGGGCGACAATACCAATAGAAATTGGAACATCTAAATTAACTCCATTCTGACTCAAGGCCGCAAAAGCCGATTTCAAATAATCGCTGCTGCTGTAAATCAAAACAGGGAGGGCGAGAATGATATTGAGTGCCCCAAAGAAAATGTGGAACTGCCCGCCAAGACCGCTGTTCCCAACATCCAGATAATCCGGGAAGCTGAAGAGCATTATGTTGCCGAATGCGAATCCTGCCACCGCCAGTTTCATCCAAAGCGCACGGTTTTGGTGTGACTTTGATGATTTTGTATCAAGCTTATCCAATCGTATTTCCGGCTCATAACCAATGGTCGTCAACTGCTCCACTACATCCCGTAGAGAAGTTTCTCCAGTGTCTATTAATAAAGAAAGCTCACGCTTCAGAAAATTTACGTTTGTTTGAAGGACTCCGGAATCAAGTTTCTGAAGGTTTTCCAGCAGCCATACACACGATGTGCAGTGAATATTGGGTATATATAAGGTAATGGAAAGCTGTTCCGCATTTTGAAAATCAACGATGCGGCGGATCACTTCTTCGTCTTCCAGATAATCAAACCGTGTTCTGGATTTTGTATTCTTGAGGTTGATTCCGGGGGTAGTCTCTAAGTCATAGTAGGAGCAAAGCCCGCTTTCATCTAAAATTTGAAACGCTGTTTTACAGCCAGTACAACAGAAAAGCTTGTTTTCAAAACGAGTAGTCTCATCTTGACATAGTTCACCGCAGTGGTAACAAATATTGGTTGATATTGTGGCTGCAGGTTTTGCCATTATTTGAATGAAGGCACTCCATTGGAGAATTGCAAACGAAGGTTAAACCATTTCTGCGACATACGCTTATCTACCTGGTCAAACGTGGTATCGATAAGCCATTGCTCAATTTTTCTACGTTCAACCGACCAGAATTCATGAAAGGGGCAAGGCTCGATATGTCCACATCCTTCAATCCCCATAAAACACTTATCAAAAAACTCAGTCCCGTCGATCGCGGCAATCACATCCATCATGGTGATTTTGTCGATAGGTTTAGAAAGGAAAACACCACCATTTAATCCCCGCCGTGATTGAAGAATCCCTGGGCTTTTGAGTTTGGCTAAAATCTGAGACAAATATGCAGTTGGGCAATTCAGTGATTTTGAGAGTTCGGAAGCAGATATGGCATCCCCATCACCGGTATATTTAGAAATAGCGATAATAGCCGAAATCGCGTACTGAGCCCCTTGTGAGATTAACTTCATAGGATAGTGATTCTTAAATCTTATAATCTAATATCAATATTAGATTTTAGTGAGTTTTCAAAGTAGAAGCAATAGCAGGGTACATTTTAGATTAATTCTATTTAGAGAATTAAAGAATATGTGAGGTGTTTACCATCAATTTGTGAGCTTTCAATCTTTAACTATATTGGGCCAACCAATTAAAAAATCTATGCTATGAAAAAACTCACCACTACTTTTTTAGGTTGCGCATTAATTGCTTTAACCTTCTGTTCAACAACTATTACTTATGCTCAGGATAATGCTCCATGGGTCTCCATATTTGATGGAAAGTCTTTAGAAGGATGGGAGAGGAAAGGAGGGGAAGCAATCTACAGGGTAAGGAATGGATCTATTGTAGGAATTACGGTTCCTGATACTCCTAATTCATTTTTGGTTACGGAAGAAATGTACGATGATTTCATTCTGGAATTTCAGGTTAAACTTTCTGCTAAAACAAATTCCGGGGTACAAATACGGAGTAACAGTTACCCTGAATTTAATGATGGAAGAGTACATGGCTATCAGGTAGAGATTGATCCTTCAGATCGTGCCTGGACGGGAGGCATCTATGATGAGGCGCGCCGGGGCTGGTTGTTTCCGCTTGAAGGAATGCCGGAAGCGCAAAAGGCTTACAAACATACAGAATGGAACAAGATTAGGGTAGAAGCAATCGGTGATACGATAAAGACTTGGGTCAACGATATTCCCGTTTCGCATTTAGTGGATGACAGGACTCAGTCCGGATTCATTGGGTTGCAGGTGCATAGCATCGGTTCATTAGAAGAAAAAGGGATCAGAATTCAGTGGAAGGATCTTCGCATCATTACGGACAGCCCAAGAAAATTTGCACGAAACACGCCGGTTCAACCCAAAGATAATTACAACAAGCTGACTCACAGCCAAAGAGACTGGGGCTGGGATTTGCTGTATGATGGAAAATCTATGGATAAATGGAGAGGAGCCCGGCAGGCAAACTTCCCGGAATCTCCAGAGGGGAGAGGTTGGGATTATAAAAATGGAGTAATCAAAATTCATGAGTCAGGGGGGCAAGAATCAGCCGATGCAGGTGATATTGTCACTAAAGCTTTATACAGTGATTTTGAGCTCTGGGTAGATTTTAAAATCACCCCCGGTGCCAATAGCGGGATCAAATACTTTGTGGATGCTGACTTAAATAAAGGTGAGGGTTCTGCTATCGGACTAGAATATCAGATCCTGGACGATGAGCGACATCCTGATGCTAAGTTAGGGAATCATGAAGGGAGTCGGACACTCGCCTCTTTATACGATTTGTTAAAAGCCCAGGGCAAAAAGCCCAGCCCGATGGGAGAGTGGAACCACGCTAGAATTGTCTCAAAAGGAAATCATGTGGAGCATTGGCTGAATGGAAAACGCGTTTTGCAATACAGACGAAACACGCCTCAATTTCAGCAACGCGTTGACAACAGTAAGTACAGTGTGTGGCCTGGTTTTGGGAAGTGGACAGAAGGAAATATCCTGCTTCAGGATCATGGGAATGAAGTGTCATTCCGGAATATTTTTATCAAAAAATTATAGGGGTAGTTAACATGAGTACGTTAGATCGAAGAACATTTTTAAAGAACACAGCCATTTCAGGAATTGGCGGGGCGATGGCATTATCCTTTCCTGGAATTTTGAAGGGCTCTCCCAATGAGACTATAAATTTTGCTGTGGCTGGTGTAAGGAGTCGTGGCAAGGCACTTTCGCAGGCTATAAATGAAATTCCAAATACACGGATAACCTGGTTCTGTGATGTGGATGATAATATCATTGCCGACCACAAAAAATTTCACCAAGAGCAGATCGGCTACATTCCCAAGGTGGAAAAGGATTTCAGAAAGCTGGTTGAAATGGAAGACATTGATGTGATAGCAATTGCCAGTCCTGAACACTGGCATGCCCCTATGGCTATTATGGCAATGGAAGCAGGAAAGCATGTGTATGTTGAAAAACCATGCAGTCATAATCCCCATGAAACAGAATTGTTGGAAAAAGCTCAGCAAAAATATGATAAGCTTTGCCAGATGGGGAATCAGCAGCGGTCTTCAAGAACGTCACAACTAGCAATTAAAGAAATTGGGGAAGGTATCATTGGCGATGTGTATTACGGAAAAGCGTGGTATTCAAATACTCGTGGCTCTATAGGAAATGGAAAAGTGATGCCTGCTCCAGATTATCTGGATTGGGAGCTTTGGCAAGGTCCGGCACCAAGAGAAGAATACCGGGACAACGTTCACCCATACAACTGGCACTGGTTCAAGAATTGGGGAACCGGTGAAATTCACAATAACGGAACCCACGAGATTGATATCTGCCGCTGGGCTCTGGGGGTGAAATTTCCGACCCGTGCAACTTCAACAGGCGGAAGGCTTCATTTTAAAAATGATGACTGGGAATATTATGATACCCAAAATGCCAGCTTTGAATTTGAAGGCGGGAAAATGATTAGCTGGGAAGGCAAAAGTTGTAACGGACAACCATTTTATGGAAGAGGAAGGGGTTCATTAATTCATGGAACTGAAGGCTCAATTTTGTTAGACCGGCAGGGGTATTTGCTTTATGATTTGGGTGGAAAGCTGATCAAAGAAGAAAAAGAGAGCGAGCCCGGCGCTACCAGTACGGCCGATACAATGGGATATGGTCAGCTTACGGTAAATCATATGGTGAATTTAGCGAATGCTATTCGAGAGAGCGAAAGCCTGACGGCTCCTATTGATGACGCCAGTATCTCAACGCAAATCTGTCATTATGGGAATATAGCTCAAGAAACCGGCTCAAGTATTGATCTGAATCCTGAAAATGGGAAAATCATCAACAACAAAGAAGCTCAAAAACTATGGAAAAGAGAGTATGAGGAAGGTTGGGAGCCTGTAGTCTAATTCATTTAGAAACAGTTCTCTCAAATTCATGAAATCATCATAATTCTATCCGATTTTTTGCCAGTAAATAAATTATCAATGAGATCAGGTATCTGAAAAAAAAGGAGTCGGATGGAAGATTATGTATCTGCAGCAGAGGCGGTAAAAGTTATTAAATCGGGAGACCGGGTTTTTGTTCATGGAGTTTCAGCCACTCCGGTACAGCTTATTCAGGCAATGACGGATCGGCATGAGGAACTAAAAGAGGTTGAAGTTATTCATCTCCACACGGAAGGTCCGGCGCCGTATGCTGACCCCGAGTATAAAGACAGCTTTTTTGTAAACGCGCTTTTTGTAGGTGCAAATGTCCGAAAGGCGATTAATGAAGGGCGAGGTGATTATGTGCCCGTGTTTTTGAGTGAAGTCCCATATTTATTCAGGAATAAGATCCTTCCTTTAGATGTAGCTTTAGTCCATGTTTCCCCACCTGACAATCATGGTTACTGCTCACTGGGTGTCTCAGTTGACGCTGCGGTAGCTGCTGTTCAAACAGCGAAATATGTAATTGCTCAGGTTAACCCGAATATGCCGAGGACGCATGGAGATGGGCTTATCCATGTAAAAAATATAGATGCTTTAGTTCAGGTGAATGATCCTCTGCCCGAACAGCTCGTTCCCGATCCAAATGATGCTGAATTAAAAATTGGTAAGTATTGTGCAGATTTGATTGATGATGGCGCAACGCTTCAGATGGGAATTGGGGCAATTCCGAATGCAGTGCTTAAAAGTCTTACAAACCATAAAGACCTTGGAGTTCACACAGAAATGTTCTCGGATGGGGTCATAGAGTTAGTAGAAAAAGGAATCATCAACGGTAGAAAAAAGAAAATTCACCCCGGGAAAATTGTATCCGGTTTTGTGATGGGTTCCCGGAAGACCTATGATTTTATAGATGACAACCCAGCCGTAGCTATGCTCGATATCGCCTATATAAACGACACGGCCGTGATCCGTCGCAACCCAAAAGTAACGGCTATTAACAGTGCGGTGGAAGTAGATTTAACGGGACAGGTTTGTGCCGATTCTATTGGGACCTATCATTACTCGGGAGTAGGCGGACAGATGGATTTCATTCGTGGAGCTTCACTTTCTCCAGGAGGTAAACCAATTATAGCACTGCCTTCAACCACCAATAAAGGCATTAGCCGGATTGTTCCATTTTTGAAACAAGGTGCTGGTGTAGTAACAACACGAGCTCACGTTCATTATGTGGTTACAGAATATGGAGTGGCGAACCTTTATGGCAAAAACTTGTGTCAGCGAGCCAAAGCACTTACAGGAATTGCACATCCGGATCATAGAGAAGAGTTGGAGAAAGCAGTGGCTGAGCGGTTCAAAATGTAGTGCGAAAATTTCAAAATCAATGATCATCCATATTACATTCTTATAGTCACCAGTTTCCTGCTCTTTGGTTTAGAATCTGAGTTCGATGAAAACAAAGGAATAGAACACAGATCACACAGATCTGACGGGTTTTCACAGAATGGTTTTGCTCGGACTTCGTCCGACCACTGAATATGGAGCTGATATAAAACCTATCCCGGAGTGGTCTGACGATTACAAGAGGTAAACAATTTTATCATGGACTGTTTTTACTAAATGATGGATGCAGATAAACACCGGCTTTAACATGTCATCATCCAATCACATTTTTCAAGACCATAATCAAAGGCATCTATAGCTTTCAGGAGAAACAACAAATAAGAATCAGTGATTATCTGCTCAATCCGTAAAATCCGTGTCCCATTCTTACCGTCGCCAAATTCCTCCTCTTTAGTTAGAGGCTTTTCTCAAATAATCGTACCTTTAGGCTTTCTGAAACCATAACGCTTCAATCACTCCATCGGAATGTCGCAAACATCGATTCAAGAACCCGAAGTAACGCTCGAACTGGCCGAAGAACATGGCTTAAATGCTGAAGAATATGAAATGATAAAGTCCAAGCTGGGTCGGGTACCGACTTTTACAGAATTGGGCGTTTATTCGGTGATGTGGAGTGAGCATTGTTCCTACAAAAACTCCATTATTGAACTCAAGAAATTACCAAGCGAAGGTGAAAACCTATTGGTAGGAGCCGGGGAAGAAAATGCCGGACTTGTTGACTTAGGAGATGGACTTGGTTGTGCGTTCAAGATTGAAAGTCATAATCACCCTTCAGCTATTGAGCCCTATCAAGGAGCAGCGACAGGGGTTGGTGGAATTCATCGCGATATTTTTACCATGGGAGCACGGCCAGTCGCTAGTCTGAATTCTCTGCGATTTGGATCGATGGATAATCCGCGAGTACGTTATTTACTGGATGGAGTAGTTCGCGGAATCGGAGACTATGGAAACTCATTTGGCGTTCCCGTAATAGCTGGTGAAGTTTGTTTTGATGAAAGTTATGAAGGAAATCCGCTTGTCAATGCAATGAGTATTGGCTTGGTGAAAGAAGGCGAAACGGCTTCTGCAATTTCAAAAGGACTTGGGAATCCGGTTATTATAGTAGGAGCGAGTACGGGTCGTGATGGAATTCACGGGGCAACTTTTGCTTCCGAAGAAATCAGTGAAGAAAGTGAAGCTAAACGACCAAGCGTTCAGGTAGGAGATCCATTTACAGAAAAATTATTGCTGGAAGCCAGCCTTGAAGTACTTCAAACCGGCGCCGTGATTGGTATGCAGGATATGGGGGCAGCCGGGATTGCTTGTTCAACTTCAGAGATGACGGCCAAAGGTGGTCAGGGAATGAAAATCGACCTCGACAAAGTGCCGGCCAGAGAAGATGGAATGACAGCTTATGAATTACTTCTCTCCGAAAGTCAGGAGCGGATGCTGATTGTGGCTGAAAAAGGCCGTGAGCAAGAAATTATTGATGTCTATGAAAAATGGGACCTCCATGGTGTTGTAATTGGTGAAGTAGTAGACACAGAAAATGTCACCTACTGGAAAGATGGGGAAGTGAAAGGCGATATTCCAGCCGATCATTTAGTACTTGGAGGCGGGGCACCACAGTATATCCGCGAAACCAAAAAGCCATCGTATTTAGATGAAGTTCAGAACTTTGATATTGATTCTTTAAACCATCACGATAATTATACCGAGACCTTAACTCGATTATTAGGCTCTCCGAATATTGCCTCCAAGCGATGGGTACACGAGCAGTACGATACCATGGTACGTACAAACACAGTGACTGGTCCCGGCGCTTCGGATTCCGGAGTTATTCGAATCAAAGGCACAAAGAAAGGATTAGTAGCTAAGACAGATTGCAACGGCCGCTATGTATATTTGAATCCACGTAAAGGTGGACAGATTGCGGTCGCAGAATCAGCAAGAAACGTAGTTTGCTCCGGTGCCAAGCCAATGGCGATTACAAACTGCCTGAACTTTGGGAATCCATATAAGCCGGAAGTATACTGGACGTTTAAGGAGGCTTTAGGTGGAATGTCTGACGCATGCCGAGCTCTAAACACACCGGTAACCGGCGGAAATGTGAGTTTCTATAACGAGAATCCAAACAGTGCTATTTTCCCATCTCCGATCATTGGGATGCTGGGAGTTATTGAGGATGTTGAGAAACACGTCACTACTCCGGGATTCAAAAAAGAAGGAGACATCGTTCTTTACATTGGTGCTGACCGAAAAGGGTTAGGTGGAAGTGAATACTTGAAAGTGATCCACGACCTCACCACTGGTGATGCTCCTGAAATCGATCTTGATTTCGAGACTTCTTTGCAGGATGCTTTACTGACAGCAATCAAAACAGGATTAGTAACTGCTGCTCACGATATTTCAGATGGCGGTCTTGCAACTACACTTGCTGAAATGGCTATTTTTGGGAAGAAAGGAGCAGAGGTTTCAGTAGAAACGCTCTCTGGCTCTAAGCATGAAGTGTTGTTCAGTGAAGCCCAATCAGGAGTAGTAATCACTATTCCAGCAGCTGAACTTCAGACTGCTAAATATCACTTTGAAAAAGCCAACGTTCCAATGTTTGAGCTTGGAGTGGTGAAAGGAGATTCACTGGAAATTAAAGACTTGGTTTCTCTAAACGTTTCTGCTGCAGAAACGACTTACGAGAGTGCAATTCCAAAAGCGATGGAAGCCTGATCTGAATTAATAGATCTCAAAATGTTGCCTCTTATTGGATATTGACAAGGCAGCTAACTTTGGAATAGAAAATTCCTTTTCAAGAAATTCTTTGGGTGTAATGCCAATGACTTTCTTGAAATCTTTAATCATGTGGCTTTGGTCAAAGTAGCCCAGTTCATGCCCCGTCTCAGTGAGGTTGCTGTCAGAGAACATGATTTTGTTGAGTAGATAATTGAACCTAATGAGGTTGGTGTATTGCTTCGGGGTAAGTCCTGTGGCGTGTTTGAAGTTCTTCTCCAGAGTAGATTTGTGCATCCCGAAAGAGTCACAAAAGGAAGAAATCAATATCGAACCTTTTTGCTTAATAACTCTTGCCATAAAAGCAGAAGTGAGATGATTTTGTAAAGGCTCTTTGGCCTGAGAAAAAAGCCAGCTACTAATTTTCTCTAAAATTTTCGGTATTGACGTCTTCTTAAACACTTCGGCCATAACCAAATCTGCTAATTCCGGTAAAATATGTTCCAGTGGATAGGCTGCATCTCGGAGTTCTGACAAGCTAACTCCCGACAACTGCTGCACAGCTCCAGGTTTGAACTTCACCCCTAATAACTGAGTGAATGGCTTTTGATACACTTTTACAGCCTTATTAAAAGAGGGAACAAGGCTGCAGTATTCCACTAAATGTTGTGAGTCATTTCTCTTATCACCTCTCAGGTAGTTGCCGTTCAGCATGAATATGGCATCCGTACTTCCCTCAGGTATGATGTAATCATAGTCTTGTTTAAAATCATCAGGGTGAAGGATATTGGTCCAATAGGATTCCACAAGATGCCTGACTTCTTTTGGGACGGGGTATTCTTTGTAATCCATGAAAAGTGAATGTTGTTCCGGTGGACGTGTACTTCAACGCCAAAATGTGACAAATGTTAGTGAAAAAATCGTCTTTTTTACAACCGATTGATGTCTGAAATTATGTATGATCTTAGTAACAGTTAATCAAACAAATGAAGATGCGTTATATCATACTTTTAATTACGGTGGTTTTTGGAATGAATATGAGCCTGTCAGCACAATCCGATATTTCTGAACTGGAAGCCAATCAATATTTTGATTTTTGGGTTGGGGAATGGGAATTATCCTGGACAGATAATCAAGGGAATCCAGGTGCCGGTACAAATACCATAGAGAAAGTGCTGGATGATGTTGTTATTCAGGAAAACTTCGAAGCTACTGAAGGAAGTCTGGACGGATACAAAGGTAGAAGTTTGTCAGTTTATAACCCTCAAAGGCAATCATGGCACCAGGCTTGGGTAGATAATCAGGGCGGATATATTGATTTGAAGGGATCAGTTGATGGCGAGAAAAGAATTTTTCAGACGGCCGAGAGAGCAGGACCGCAGGGAGGTACAATTATCAACAGAATGGTGTTTCATAATATCAAGAAAGATTCATTTACCTGGGATTGGGAATCCTCCCAAGATGGTGGTGAGACTTGGTCGGTTAACTGGAAAATTCAGTATATCCGAAAATAATACCAAGA
>CERN01006234.1_pt1 | contig 111617 bp, 109 predicted proteins | sample 530761 | NCBI WGS metagenome assembly CERN01 (sample SAMEA2620947, study PRJEB7988) | marine metagenome | isolation source: saline water (ENVO:00002010), including | reverse complement strand
GTCAGGTGAGAATACAGAGGTACCGACACCACGGATGTTTACGTCTGAGCCGTTACCGTTATCCTGAATCTGGATACCCGGCATGGCGTTCTGCAGGTCACGAACTTCCCTGATGCCATCGCTGGCAAGCTGTTCACCAGTGAATACTTCCATGGAAATGGAGGTGGTTTGTTCGGTTGCTTCACGACGCTCGGCCGTGATCACAACTTCTTCGATAGCCCTTTGTGCAAAGGCGCTACCGGAACCCACCAAGGTTGTCATCGCCACTGCAGCTGCAATGGATGCAGCCAGGGGGCGATGCTTGTTGGATACAATTTTCATAGTAACACTCCCTCTTTTTTATAAAGTTTTTTTGTGTTTTTAGTACTTTCTTTTACTAGAACTACTATTCCACACATTAATGTGTGCTAAACATTGCATTTAGCCGCCTCAGGTTATACAGGAACTGCTTTTCGGTCTACCCTTTTTTTGCACAATTTGTGCAGAATGTTTTGAATATTTTGGCAGGAAAAAATGGCGGGATATATATAAGCAGCAATTGAATGTTATAAGTTATTGATAATAAATAATAAAATATATTCAAGACTTGCATTTAACAGGTCTGGGAGTGGTCATTTTTCAAATGATCAAAAAAATAAACACTGTGTTCGATTATAGATTATGCAAGAAATATTAATTTTTGTCGTGAAATTGCCCAAATACAGGCCACCAGTGACCTGTCAGGGAGTAAAAATATGGTTTTTGCCTTTAAAACCGATGCCCGAATCTGTCAAAAATACAAAAATTCCACCTTTATCCCGAATTTTTCCCGTAATTGGAATTTTGTCGTGCAGCATTCCTGCAACATTCGTTTTCAAGGGCTAGCAGTAACTTTTGGATAGACAAAAAAAAGCCGGAGTAAACCCGGCTTTTTTATCCTGCTTCGGAATACCTAACTGATAATACTGTTCACCAGTGCCAGTTCATCACCACGCGGGTTGTTGACCAGTTCCGGCTCGGTATTGAGAATCATGGTTTCCTTGTTGCTGTTGGTGTAGGGCAACCAGGCAGGCATGCCGTCATGGCTGGGGTTGCCGGTACGGGCAAAAGCGGCCCAGGCTGAAGACATGATATTTTCCAGCACCAGCACATTATCCCCGCTACCGATAGCAGGCGCAGCCACTTCGGTGTTGTCCAGGGCAAAGGGAATATCCATACAGTGCATGGAACGCAGTTCGCCATCACGAACCGGTGAATAATAGGTAAAGAAATACTTGTACACCGGTGCGCGCCCCAGTGCCGCCTTGCGTTCTGCCTGCAGATCGGTTCCCTGACGGAAGCCGGAAGCATCCGTTGCCATGATCAAATACAGGTCCAGATTGCTGGCATGAGGCCGATTACTGCGGTAAAGCGCAATGGCACGATTGGCATTACGGTCATCCGTATTCAGCGCCTGTTTGACGTAATATCGCAGCGCTTCATCACTTAGCTCATCGTAGCTCTGACCGGTGTTCCAGGTGATTTCAGTTTCGGTGGAACCAATCATCAGGGGGATATCGGCTGACAGGTTTGTCGCGGCCGGATCAAACACATGGGCGGGCAGGGTGCTGCCATCAACCACCGGACCAAAGCCACCGACACCGGGGTTTTGCGCCAGGGCATCTCGCAATATGTAAAAAGGGACATCCTGCAGGGCATCGAGATTATTGGGACTGATATCCATCATGCGCAAGACATTTCTGGCAGTTTCTGTGGCACGATCAGGAGTGTCAGAACGAACCTGGGCGCCACTCTGGGCGATGGCGCGGTGGTACAGGCCCTGCGCTGCAGGCATCCCGAGCAGAGTGCTGACTTTCGCGCCACCGCCGGACTGGCCAAGGATGGTGACATTGTCAGGGTCGCCGCCGAAGACTTCAATATTGTCACGTACCCATTCCAGTGCCATGACCACATCCATCATGCCGACATTACTGGCCTGGGCATATTTTTCACCACCGATTTCAGGCAGATAGAGAAAACCAAAGGCATTCAGACGGTGATTGAGTCCGACAAAGACCACATCATGATCATTGGCCATGTTGGTGCCGTCATAGACATGACCTCCGGCAGATCCCCCGGAGAAACCGCCGCCGTGCAGCCAGACCATAACCGGCCGTTTGGCGCTGTCATTCAGCCCCTTGCTCCAGACATTCAGTACCAGACAATCTTCGCTGGATGGCTCCATACGGTAAAGTACGCCCCATTCATGAATCAATGGACGCTGGGTCTGTGGTGCGCGCGGGCCAATATCAAGTGCATCCCGTACACCGGTCCAGGGTTCCACCTTGCTGGTGGGTAAAAAGCGAGTGCTGCCCCCGGTAGGAGCACCATAAGGTACGCCCCGGAAGGCATGCACGCTGCCGCGGCGGGAACCACGAATCCGGCCGCTTTCGATTTCAACCACTTCACCGTCAGTATAGGGAACAGTTGACACTTCATGCGCCTGAGATCGCGACGCGGCAGTAATGGCACCAGCTGCGGCGACAGCTCCCAGGCCGAGAAAAGCTCTTCTGTCCACCTGGGGCAGAACACTTTCAGTGGTTTCTGTATGCTTATCTTGCTGATTGTTGTTTTTCATACTGTGTTCCTTTATTCCTCTTAATTACTGTATTCCCGAAAGCCTGCCGGTCGTTCTACACTGGCCGGCACATTATTGTCACGGGTTGCCATGTCCCAGTGTTCCTGAATCCAGCCATCCTCAACCCGGAACATGTCAAACCAGTTCCATTTGTAGACTTCGTTGTTACGCGTCGGGTCTTCTGAATAACGCTTCATCATGTACAGGACAATATCGCCGCTGGCAAGAATCAGCTCGGGCTCGTCGATCCATTCATCCTGAACCGGCTGGGGATTGGCAAAGCGGCTGAAGAATTCAACAAAACCATCGCGGCCGTCAGGGACATTGGGGTTATGCTGGATATAGTCCGGGGCCATGACTTCACTTGCCAGGTCGATCTGTTGGTACTGCAGAATATCCTTCATTTCAATATTGACCAGGTCAATGACTTCCCGCTCCGCGGCATTGTAGGCAGGTTCCACCGGCATCGGGCCGATACCCGGATTCACCGGCATAACAGGGGCGCCCGGAGGCGGGGGAGTTCTGAACACGGAATCCCAGTGTTCGGCAACCATGCCGTCCTCAACCCTGACAACATCAAAGAAATTGTACGGGTAAGTTTCTCCGCTACTGGGATCCTGACCCTCACGCTCCCAGACAAAGACCACGTAATCACCCTTGGCAAACTGGATTACCGGGGGAGGGTTGATACTTTCCGGAATCGGGCGTTCCTGAGCGAAGTTGCTGAAAAAGTCGACAAAGGCAGAGCGTCCGGTACTGATATTGGGGTTGTGCTGAATATAGTCTTCCGCCATGTAATCGGCAGCCTGATCAAGCCGGCCTCCCAACAGGACGGTTCGCCACCATTCGTCAACGAATTGCAGATTGGCCTGCTCCTGTGCCGTCATCCGGCCCTGAGCAAATAGTTGAGTACTGAACAGAATTAGCGAAAAGAGTGCGATAAATTTTTTGCAGAAAGGAGCCATAATGGGTCACCTGTTTTATTTATTTTCCGAGGACTGCCGAGTATACGCCACCCGCTGGGGATACAAAACACCAGCCCTGAGCAGACGGCATACCCAAAGCAGTGCTGGCAAGGTATTATTCGCTCTCAAAATACCAAACTATCCGGACCGAATAATGAAAATAATCAGGATAATACTGGCATCACTGGGGTTTATCTTATGCACAGCCACCCAGGCAGATGTCTATGAATTACGCACCTATACCAGCCATGAGGGCCGCCTTGAGGCTTTACTTGAGCGCTTCGAAAACCATACCATGCGTCTGTTCGAGAAACACGGCATCCATAATATTGCTTACTGGTTGCCGCAAAATGAAGAACTCGCAGGGCATACACTGATTTATATTGTCTCGCATCCGGATCGCGAATCGGCGGCAGCCAACTGGCGCAGTTTCGCCACTGACCCGGAGTGGCAACAGGTGGCAGAAGAATCACAGCGTGATGGCGAAATCGTGGAGAGTGTTCAATCTGTCTATATGGAGTCGACCCCCTGGTCGCCCATGCAATAAGCATTAGCTAGTAAAAATTAAACCTTAAGGAGAAAACATGAAAAACCAGTTCAAAAAACAACTTGCCGTTTCAATAATGGCCTTGATGGCATTACCTGCAGCAGCACAGCAATTCCAGGCAGGAGCTCCTCTGAGTTCCACCAATCAAGCCGGGGAACATGTTGTCATGTCAGATAATGTGAAAGTTTATGGCAGTTTTCATTTTACCGAAAGCTGTACTTTTGATGCCGAGAAAAACCTGATTGTATCCATGAATGCCGGTAACCGGGGCGAGGGCGCAGAAGCGGATGGATTTGTTTCCCTGATCAACCCGGATGGCAGTGTTCATACTCCCCGATTCATTGGCGCGACACGTGATGGTTTAGACCTGGTTGATCCGATTGGCAGTGCAGTCAGAAATGGCGTGTTGTACACAGTCGATTCGGGTTATCTGCGTTCTTTTGACCTGGAAAGTGGCCAGCCCCTGGACTCGATTCAGGTTCCGGGAGCAGGGTTTTTGAACGGAATCGGCGTAGCAGCAGATGGCACCGCATATATCTCAGACAGTAATAACGGCCTGATCTATGAAGTAACACCTGAAGGCAACAGCTCGGTGTTTTATCAGGGGGATGCGCTGGACAGACCCAATGGCGTTGCAATGGACAACGACGACAACGTTGTGGTGGTCAATATCAATACCAACGCTGTTGTTACTTTTAACCGTGACGGCGAGGTGATTCTGACAGAATACTCAGCAGAAGCCGGTAATGATGGTGTCGTGGTTCTGCCTGACGGCACAAAATATACCAGCAGTGTCCGTTTCGGCAGTGTTTCCCGCATCAGACCGGGCCAGGATGCTGTAGTGATAGCTTCAGGAATTCCAAGTGCTGCTTCCATGTGCTATGACTCTACCCAGCATCAGTTGGTGATTCCGATGAATCCAAACAACGCACTGGCATTTATCAGACTGTAATTCACTAAACATTAAACAGAGCCGGCAGTATTACTGTCTGGCTCTGTTTTTTTATGTCCGGGTAAACCCAGGTTTGAGCAGAACATGGAAAAAAGTATTTTATCGCATTACAAAGTCTTGGCATTTTTCAGCGTATTTCTTTTAAGTATTATTCCCTTCAAGCTGCTTGCTCAGAGTAGCCATCAGCTGGAAATTTTATACTCTGATGCTTTTGATCGTCGTGGCAGGGATGATCAGTTGGTGGCAACCTACAAGCACTCAACTGACTGGAATCTCGGAGACAGCTTCTTTTTTATTGACATGTCGCATCTCGGTAACTTTGAGAATGCCGGCAATACTTACCTGGAATGGCAACCGCGCCTGAGTCTGGGTGAGATTCTGGGTGATGAACCATTGTCATATGGTTTGTTTGAAGATTTTTACCTGATCGGTGAATTCGATCACGTGCACAACAAGCGTGTGAGCAAGAACACTTATCTGGCTGGTTTGAGTACCAATCTGGATTTACCCGGGTTTATATTTTTTAAAATGTCATTGATGATTCGCAATGATCCGACCATTACAGGTCATACTCAGCAAGTATCCATGAGTTGGAATTATCCATTTACTATTGGCGAGCACAATTTTTCTGTAGAAGGTTTCCTTGATGCGGCTAACGGCGAAGGTAACAGCCCCAGTTACTACCACGGACAACCACAATTATTGTGGAAGTACAGTGAGCAAATAAATTTCGGTATCGAATACCTGTACTGGCATAATAAAAACGGAATTTCCGGGTTTAATGAGTCAGCCATGCAGGGCATGCTACGTATTATTTTTTAAAGCCTGGACTAGTCGGCAAGACATTCAGTCGGTGACCAGCCGGAATCATCAGCTTCGCGACGAAAATTTGAACTGGTGATTGCCGGAGCGCTCAGAAATACCGGATCCTCAACAATTGAAACCACGACCAGATACTCCGTACCGTCTTCGCCCTGGATTATTTCAAAATATTCCTGCATGACAGCCTGTTCACTGTAAGGAATACCATTGCGCAGCAAATACCCGGAGCGCATGTGACCTGTTTCTACCGCCAGGGTGCCATTGCTGGCAGTAGCATCCGGGTTCTGGCCATGCGCTTCCCAGTGTGCATTGGAGACTCCCTGCCAGGTACCGGCACCTTCGCCATCCTGTGCCAAGCCAAATTTAAGCATACGGGTCTGCATCCCCGCGTCAGTTTCTATCCGCAGAACATTGTCATTTTCCCAGTCAATCTGCAGCCGGGTCGGCTGGCGCATCAGTCCGCCGGCACCATAGGATTTGCAGGCTTCGCCATTTGCTGTATCGGCCTGCGGGTCCCAGGATTCCGCGACTGATCTGCCCAGCTCGGTGAGTTCATACCCGCCGATATAACCGGCTTCACCAGTCAGAATTCGCAAACGCCAGCCTTCAGTGACCAGGGAAACCCAGTTGCCGGTAATATCTATTGGTGCCTGAGCCCGGGCATTTTCATTTTGGGAATGGGCAAGTGGTAGATAACCAAGAGTCAGCAGACCAAGGATCAGTGTTGTAATAATTTTCATGGAATTATTCATCCTGTACTATAGCGTTTCATACACGGCTGTGAGAAAACGTTCACTATCACCATAGCGTGGATCAAAATCACGGCTGGGTCGGGCCGCGATGACTTCCTGTAAAGTCATGCCCTGATCCTTCATGGCCTGCACCCGGTCTCGAATGAGTGTCAGCATTTCCCGCCAGTTCAGGACATCACCAAGATTGCTGAGTCGGCCATGACCCGGAATAACCAGCGTGCCGCCATCCTGTCCGTAAACCGGGATAATTTCATCGATTATACTCTGGGCGGCATCCAGTAAACCCTGAATGCTGCCGCCGGCTGAGGTGTCGATAAAAGGGTAGGCATCAGTGCGATAAACATCTCCGACTGCAATCACATCAGATCGGCGGAAATACACGATGCTGTCACCGTCCGTATGGGCACGAGGCTGATGCATGATGCGAATTCCTTCACCGTTAAAGTAAATATCCTTTTTCCCGGCAAAGTAGGAGCTGGTGGGCCAGCCGTCCGGATCCATCAAGTTTTCATTACTGGTGGTAATTCGTAGCAGTACACTTTCGTGGGCTATGACTGAAGCTGTGTCTCCGGTGACATCACGACGCATGTTGCCACCACTTATTCTGGAACCGGCGCGGGCCAGTGGTACATTGCCGCCGACATGGTCGCCGTGAAAGTGAGTATTGATAATGTAGCGCAGCGGGGCATCCGACAACTCTGCCAGGGCTGCAAGAATCTTGTCAGACATGCCGGCAAACTGGGTATCAACGATCAGTATTCCCTGATCTCCGGTCTGCACGGTTATGTTGCCACCGGCACCAACCAGCATAAAAATATTATCCCGGACTGGCAGGATTCGAACTTCGACATCGGCAAAATCCCCTTGACTGAAAGCCGGTGAACAAAGCAGGCACAGAATAAGACCCAGGCTAGTAAATATTTGCTTCATCCGCTTCTCCTAATCCTGCATTTCACTGGGTCTGGGAAGTTCACGGGCGATTGCCCGGTATTCCGGGTACATGGTGTGGGCGCCGCCCAGTGTAGCTTCGTATGGAATATCGTAGGTGTCGGCAAATTCGAACAGGTCAGGGTTGTTGCCCATAAGATAATGAGGAACATAGCCCGGTTCATGCACGATTTCGACAACGCTTTCGCAGGGGTAGGTCACGGGTTGTGTGTCTGTAGAATAAAAGTAATCACGGTTACGAATAAAGGGCTCTTCGAGATAGACCGGGTCATTGACAATTACGGTCCAGTTCAGGGAATCTCCGTGACGGATAAAATATTCCGTGACCGTGGCCTGGTCGCTGCGGGCAACTCCGTTTCTGCGTAACCAGCCTTCCTTGAGATGCGTGGTCTTTATTTTCAGCTGATGTCCGACCCATTCCCCGGTAGAAAATCCCATGGAGGTGTGTTCAGCGTAGGGCGGGGGGTGATCGCGCCCGTCCATCCAGATTACCCGGTGCGTCTGCCAGGTGAAATGCTGTGTATGAATGGCAATCAGTTCCAGAGTGTCAGGATTCCGCTCTTCCCAGATACGAATATTGTTATGACTGTTGGCATAATCTGAAGGGTGTACACGGCATTGATATTCAGGCAGGCCAAGCAAAGAGGCATTCCAGCTTCTGGCGCGCAGGAGATTTGCTTCGTTGAGGGGCAGGCCGCCGTAGTCTCCCAGTGCTGGACCAGGTCGGCGATCAGCAAGGTCTTCAGTATAGTTTGCCAGCCATATACCACTCAGGTTGGCCTGGGCCATTGCAGAGGCTGAAGTCAGGGCAGAACACAGGAATACAATACAGGAAGCAAGTTTATACACGTCAAACCCCTTGACCGTTACAACGGTGCACAGCTTCGAGAAGCAAGCGCTCCGCCCGGTTTTTAATAATTATTATGTCGGTAAAAACTAAGTGAGTTGCGGGGTTTTGTCAATTGCAGTTAAAAACCGATAGTGTCTCAGTTTGTATTGATAAGTTGCATTCGTGATTGGCTGGCTTCTATATTTCGTGACACGCCAAAAAGCGTACATCCCTGTACAGGCTCAGCTGGCGACATCCCTGTCGCCAGACGGTCACGAAATATAGAAGCCAGCCAATCACTAAATTTAATAGCAGCATTCAAACTGAGACACTACCTAAAAATCATTTCAGGCAGCAGTATGGGATTTACTCGGCAGCAATTGGGTTGATCAGTGTGCCGATATCACCAACAGTAACCTCAACGGTATCACCGGGTTTCATCCATAACGGAGGAGTCCGTGCATAGCCGACGCCGCCGGGAGTTCCGGTGACGATTAAATCGCCACTGCGCAGTGGGGTGAAACTGGAGATGTAGGCTATCAGTTCCGGTACTGAAAAAATCAGGTCGGCAACCGGCTGATCCTGAACTATCTCTCCGTTCAGGCAGGTCTTGAGTTGCTGGGCGCCCAGATCTTCTATTTCATCAGGAGTGACCAGATAGGGGCCAAAGCCGCCGGTTCCCGGAAAATTCTTGCCCGGAGTAAAGTGGCTGGCATGTCGTTGCCAGTCCCGTACCGATGCATCATTAAAGCAACTGTATCCGGCAATATGCTCAAATGCTTCTGCCTCAGGGATATCCCTGCCACCCTGGCCAATGATTACTGCCAGCTCTCCTTCATAATCCAGCTTGTCAGAATGCCGAGGCTGAATAATTGGAGAACCATGTCCGACCAAGGTATCTGCAAAGCGGGTAAATATAACGGGATACCTGGCTCCTTGCTTGCGGCCAGTTTCCTGAATATGGTTGGAATAGTTCAGCCCGATACAGATGATCTTGTCAGGGTTCAGGATAGGCGGCAGGAAAGTAATTTCTTCCGGATTGTATACAGCGCCTTCCTCAAGATTCTCAAGGTTGTTTGCGGCAATAACAGTTTTCAGATCAGTGAATGCCCCGCCAGTATCGAGTAACTCAACGACTTTATTACTTTCCAGTTTGCCGATTGAATATTGTTTGTCAGGGCGAATAAAACTGAGATATTTCAAAATAGGATTTCCTGAATTGTTGGAGGCTGGATATTCACTTCACAATAGATGAATCCTAGCCCCGGGTCTGTTGCCTGTCAATCCGCTTGTTGACGCAGCTATCAAAGTGTCTTTACCCGGGATATTTATTTGGATTAAGATGTAAGCAAGTGTAAAACATGCCCTCAGGTAGTAGACACTTCTGTTTACGACCTCAGCTTTCTTTCATCAGGCTAACCGGGATTTAATAAAAACCTGGTTTGGGCGGTAAATTAATGCCAGAGAACTGATACCGGAGCAACTATGGATCTGGAAAAGATTAAACAACGCTTACTTGAGAAACAGGCTGAAATCATGTTGCGTGTGGCCCGCACTCATGACCATATTCATCATCGTGAAGAGCCGGTTAGCGCCGATTTCAGTGAACAGGTTACCGAACTGGAGCATGAAGAAATAATCCATGCACTGGATGAGGAAGGGCGTGTCGAGTTAAAGCGGATCAGCCAGGCATTGCAGCGGATAGAAAGTGGTGATTATGGAATCTGTTTACTATGTGGTGAAGAAATCGGGGAAGGGCGTTTGCAGGCCCTGCCCGAAGCCAGTCAGTGTATAAACTGTGCCAACGCGTCCGGTGCCTAGATCCTGTTAACTATAGTTAATTATTCCAGCTCTTGCCTTTGTCCTGAATGATTTTTTCACCCCATTCAGGCTGGTAACGTTCCATCAGATAACACAGGCAATCCTGGCGCACGATGGTGAGGTTGTCCGTGAGCATGGATGGCATCATCGGTTTGCGGGTAAACAGTTGTCCATCCTGCAGAATGAAAAAATCGTTAAAGATGTCCTCGCCGGACTCTTCCAGAACCAGGAAGGGCAAGTCTACACCTGAGGCAATTCTGGCCAGTGGCGTACCGCTGTCGATTTCTTCAAAGTTGTGCCGTTCAATACCTTGAATAAATTCTATGTCAGCCTGTGATCCGTCAAAACTGAAAGAATACTGTTCCGGGATTTTAATGATGGCTGTGGTATGGAAGAGGTTGAAATCGTCCTTTTCCGGCATTTGCTGAGCAAGTTTGTCCTGCAATAACAATTTCGTGATAAAGGTTTTTGCCTTTTCAATACCGAGCTGGTCTCCAGGCTGTCCACACTCCAGTGTGACAGCCGGGCAAAATTTGGAAAAGGCAATGCTTTGTACGCCCTGAGGACGAACAAAATATACAATGCTGCGAGAAAAGCCTTTGGCCAGATTTACAAATTCAGGCTGTAATTTATTGATGCAGGCATAGTGAGGATTGAGGCCGGTGTTGTTATGGATATCAACACTGGCAAAGAGGTCCAGGCCGCTGACTTCTTCGAGAACAGTCTGCATGACAATTGCTTCATCAGCATCCGAATCCCCCCAGACGCGATTAAAGTCAGTCTGTGAATCCAGTTTTCGCAAGCCTTTGGCCGCAGCCAGTACATTACCGATAAAAATGAATAGTGTCCGTGGCAGGGGCTGGTCCTGGTAAGCTTTCAACAAATCACGCAGAGCTTCCCAGCCGCTGTCTTCATTGCCGTGCAGTAATATGCTGAGGAATAGTGGTTGTTTGTTCAGGCCTTCCAGACTGATCAAAGTCGGTCCGGGTAAATACTCATGCAGTTCATGGGCTTTTTTATCCAGCATGCCGTGCGGGATACTGTTCAGTCTGGTGAGCATTTATATACTCCAGCTTGCAACCGGTTTGTTGCTGTTTTGATGACGCAGGTATGCCAGTGTCAGTGCCTGCATGTTTTTACCATGAGCAGCCACCCAGCGACGCTGCCATTCAGCGCCATTCTGTCCGCTGCTGACCCGCTGCTCGATAATATCAAGGAAATACTGGTTGTCTGCTTTGCTGACCCCAAGTTCCGATAAACCAATACGGGCCATGGGGATAAGTTCTTCAAGCAGAATTTGCCTGATACTGTTGGTTTCACTACCGGGCCAGTTCACCAGTGCATGCAGACCGTCCCGGGCACAGAGATAAAAGTTCTCTTTGGCCAGTGTAAAAGGCAGCGAGCCAGGATTCTGACGCCCGGTCAGGCCGTACATCATGCCGTAGAAAAATGCAGCGTTGGCAATTGTATCGGGAATACTCGGTCCGGCCGGGACCACCCGGTGCTCAATTCGCAGATGCGGACTGCCGTCAGGGTCAAAGCCAAGCAGGGGTCTGTTCCAGCGCCAGATCGTGCCGTTATGAAAGCGCAGATGAGGCATACGTTCCTGGGCATCATCCGAGAGGTTGGGAACCAGGACCGGATAATCGCGAATATTGTCGATAAAGATATCCAGCATACTGTGCTCATTATATCTATCGCCAAAAGTAACGCGCCGATGGGCAAGTTCGCCGCATTCCACAGCCTGTTCAAACAGCGGAATCCTGGTTTCATCCCAGAGTTCATGACCAAACAGATAGGGGGAATTGGCTGTAGCTGCAACCATTGGCGCGGATAGCATAATTGCCCGGTTAAACATTTCGCTGGCCTGCTCCAGAGGAGTCTGCAGGTGTATCTGGAATGAAGTTGCAGCTGACTCCAGCATCACATCAAAGTGGTCGGCATTCAGATGTCCACGTCCGTGAATATCCAGGTGCAGGGGGACATTGTTTCTCAGGGCCAGCACCTGTTCGTTAAGAGCCTTGTAGCGATTGGAGCGGGTCATGTTTTTCAGTGACAGGTCGGCATCATGGACACTGGGCAGGATGCCGATCATGACCAGATTGGCATCCATTCCTTCTGCTACTTGGGTGCATTTATTCCAGGTTTCCTGCAGATTAAGCTGCATGTGTGAAAAAACATCACCCTGCAGGTTTTCGGGCTCAATATTCAACTCGATATTAAACCTGGACAGCTCGTGGACAACCATGGGGTCTGCCAGAGCATCCAGATACTCTTGATTGGCAGGCAAGGGATTGCCCTGGGGGTCAATTAACCAGGCTTCAATTTCAAAACCGCAAACGGGGCCAGCCTGGCTGAGTTTTTTCTGCGTGAATAAATCACCCAGATATCGGGTTTCGGCTTCAAGTTTCTGTTCAAAAAGTCTGAAGTCATCCGCACTGAAATGACTGTGCTCAATTTCCTGCCCCATTTTTTTAAGATTCCTGCTTGAGTTTTGTTGCAATACTCTGGCAAAGCGTATTGATGATTTCGACCCGGGCGTGTTTTTTATCGTCCCCTGAAATAAGTGACCAGGGGGCATGCTGGGTACTGGTATGTGCCACCATGTCATTGATGGCATCTTTGTAGTGATCCCATTTTTCCCGGTTACGCCAGTCTTCATCAGTAATTTTATACTGCTTCCAGGGAATCTCCTGACGTTCCTGAAAGCGCCTGAGCTGCTCTTCAGGACTGATGTGAATCCAGAATTTACAGATGATGATGCCATGCTCAACCAGATGTTCCTCAAAATGATTGATTTCCCCGTAAGCTCTCTGCCATTCATCATGCCGGGCAAAATTTTCCACCCGTTCCACCAGCACCCGGCCATACCAGGAACGGTCATAGATGGTCATGTATCCTGCCAGCGGTATATGGCGCCAGAATCGCCAGAGATAATGATGTGCCTGTTCTTCATCCGTGGGCGCGGCAGTTGAGATGACTTTAAACAGGCGGGCATCGACTGCCTGGGTAACCCGCCGTATTGCACTGCCTTTGCCGGCAGCATCCCAGCCTTCAAATACAGCTACAATTGATTTGCGTTGTTCACGTGCCTGCCATGCAAGTTTGTTCAGCTTGCTCTGTGCCTGGGCCAGCTCTGTAAGGTATTTGCCTTTGGTAAGCGTCAGATCAAGGTCGACACGGTCAAGAATCGTGGGCTGATGGGGCAGTTCCAGTTTATGGGATTTTGCCTGGCGGGAATCACCTTTTGCGTTTGCTGCTGCTTCAAGATGGGTTTCCAGGGTTTCCAGAATAATTTCTCCACAACAGGCATCACGATAATTTCTGTCGGTGGCCTCAATGATGTGCCAGGGCAATCTGCTTTGTTCTGTGCTGCGAAGCGCCTGTTCACAGACGGGTAAAAACTGGTCATATTGCTGGATATATTTTTCAGTCTGCGGTGCAGTTTTACGCAGTTCAGCTTCCTGGCTTAATTTTTCAACCACTGCCTGTCTGGACATATGAAACCAGAGTTTGATGATGATGGCGCCGTCTTCAGCAAGCATGGTTTCAAATTCGCGAATTTTAACCAGTTGCCGTTCGAATTCGGCTTCATCTATTTTGTTATAGACATGATTGACGATGGGCCGGGTATACCAGGAACCAAACATGATGCCGATATTGCCCCGGGTCGGAAGCGAGCGCCAGAAGCGCCAGTAGGCCGGGCGCATGGCCTGTTCATCGGTTTCATCCCAGAATGCATTGGTTTCAATGCCGCGCGAATCCAGCCATTCATTGAGGCGGTTGACCACCTCACCCTTGCCGGAACCTTCCACGCCGGACACAATGATAATGACAGGGTGACTGGAATCTCTCAGTTTAAACTGGGCTTCCAGTAAGCGGGTATGCAACTGTTCAGCAATAAGTCTGAATTGTTTTTTCGATAGCTTGCGCCCTATTTCGGCAACTTCGAACATGCGTTTCCCTTGTGTATACAGGGTGAATTCAGAATTATTCTAGGCTAAGAACAAAAATCACGCTTGATGCGAGTCAAGGCTGCCGGAATTCCAGGTGTTAACAAAAATTTCCTGGCTGGGAAATTAATTTGGTTTACGAAAAATCAGTAAAAGCCTGTCAGATGGACCTTCAATACCAAAGACAGGAGTACTGTTATCGTCGTCCGGATTCGACAGTAAAGCGCTTTCGGTGAGCAGTTCAAAACCGGCTGCAGTGACCTCTTCAATGACCAGCGCCGGATCAATTCGATGCAGTTCTTCCGAATCGCTCCAGTCTGAACCATCAGGGGCACGGTGATCGATAATGAGGTATTTGCCCCCGGGTTTCAGGGCGGCAAACAGCAAATCGTTCATCTGCTCTGTCTCGACACCGGTTGGCAGCAGGTCGTGGTAGGAGTTTATATTGTAAACCGCATCAACGTTTTCGGCATAAGAGGTCTGATGGTAAAACTCCATAGTGTAGTCGGCATTGGCATGCGAATCGGCAAAAGCATTGCCATTTTCGTCAGCACCGAATCGGCTCCAGGGCGGCAGGTCATACATGTCCAGCTGTCCTTCAGAACCAATGGCAGCCGAGATGATGGTCGAGTAATACTGCCCCAGCGCGGATAGCTCAATAATATGGTCACCTTCATTGAGGTCGGCCAGCGTCAGCACTTCAGCCGGCCTGCGTGTCGCATCACGGGCACTGTCTTCAGCACTGCGTTCAGAGGACTCAACTGCGGCGCGGATGTGTACCGGCGTATTTTCGGACGGCATGTATTGCTGCGCAGACAGGGAAAAGGAAGAGGCAGCCAGTACGACTCCCAGGATAGTGGTTTTGAAATTTTTCATGTGCTTAGTGGTCCTCGCTTAATTCTTTTTTAATGAATTCACCTTCGGCTACCGCCATGTCCTTGCGCAGTCTGCTCCGGGACATTCTTTCCTGGGTTTCGGAACGGCGTGTACTTTTCGTTGTTCTGATTCCTGCAGGCGTAAAGAGTTTTTCCAGATTGCTGCTGTTGCAGGATTCACAATCAGGTTTTTCATTCAGGCGCACAATTTTTTCAAACTGGTGGCCGCAATCGAGACATTTGTATTCGTATATCGGCATATTCAGGGTACCTTTGGTTGATTAATCATACTATAAGAATTTCTTGCTCGGCTAGTAGGGCCTGTTGCTCTCAGGACCCCTGGCTTGCTTCCCTGTACTCACGAACAAATAATCCGGCTGACTTTAGCTGACTCAGGGCCTGTTCCTTGTCCTGTTTATTAAGAAATGAGCCCAGTTCAATATCTTGCTTGCCATCACTGATGTCGATTCCGAGTGGGGCGTAAGGGTGCCGAGGGTGGGTCAGCCTGAGGAAAGTACTTTCCCGGTCCATGTGCCAGCTGCGTTTGGGAAAATGTCTGCCGTGCTGAATCAGTACTTTACCGGGAGTAAAAGTAATCACCTGGCGCTGGTAAGTTGACAGGCTGACCTTGTACATCAGAAAAGCGACCAGGGCAGCTTCAATGCCGGAAAAGGGCAGAATCACCCAGGCTCCGGCGAAAGCCCAGAACACACCAATTGCCAGCGTCATGCCACAGATAAAAATCAGCATGAAACGGGTCTGGGCCCAGCTTGCCGAGCGGTTTGGCAAGAGCGTAATAATGGTTGCCTGATCCTGCTGAGTGCTTAATACCATGAACAGGATTTTAGCAGTCAGGGACAAAAATTATAAAAAAAGCCGACAGAATCCTGCCGGCTTTTCGGTGTTGTGCAATTAAGGTGTGGCAAGCCTGCCTTAGTCGATGGCAAAGCAGTAAAACAGTCCGGCACCACCCCCGGCAGCAACACCTTCAGGGCTACAGCTACGGGTATTGTGGGTAGAGTTCCAGGAGTTGTCCATAAAGCCATGCCGGTCATGATGGCCAACCCGGGCACTGCCTTCATCATCACTGGTCCAGTTGGAGCAGGTCTGGTCATCACCGGCCGGGTAGGCGCGCCCTGCAGGAGTCGAACCGGTCAGAATATCGTGAACACTATTGCCCATTCCGTATTCCCGGGCCATGATTCCGGGAACAAAATCACCTTCTTCAGTGCGGGCATGAAAGGGGTGCAGTCCACTGCCGAGTCGGGCCTGTTCCAGAGTATCGCCGTGTAAATGATCCAAATCCCGGGCAATCAGATGACCTGCCTGACCATACCAGGGGCCGGAACCGATACGGTCACGTGCATTGACGGCATTTGGTCCCTGAGTGCTGAGATAAGCGCGCCAGGTAGCATCTCCCCGGCCAACGGCTGCTGCCAGTGCCTGGCAATGTGCATCAGCGCCGGCCAGGCCACCCAGGTCGCCGCCATTACCACTGCCTTCACTGGTAATAAAAAAGGACATGGGAGGCTGTTCATCATTCTGGGCGAAGACGCTGCCGGCGCTCATTAGTAAACCGAGAGCTGAGAGAGTTAGTGTTAAGTTCTTAAGCATGGAAAGCACCTCTTGTATTAATCGTTTTAATCGTTTTTGGTTTTATTACCATAAATAGAGTCGGCCGATTGTAACCCAGCGAAGGGCTCATGCAAGCAATCCTGCTTCACTTCATAATTAATACAGCCTGGCTGTGTTCAAGCATTTGACCAGCTTGTGATAGTATCGTCTGATAATTTTAAGACACTGACACTCCAAGAATTAACCATGATGAAATTTAAAATATTTATTGTAGTAGCCATTCTGAACACCTTTGCCATGCAGGCCAATGCACAGGAGCCAAGCACGCCAGGACCCTGTGTTGACTCGGGCGGATTGCGCCTGATCTGTGATTTCAATGGCATACCGGAAGATCTGGTGATAGTCCCCGATACCGGCTGGGTGCTTGCCAGTGTTTTTTCCCGGGAAGATACAACGGCGCTGTATCTGGTAGATAGCCAGAGCAAGACGACCTATTCCCTGTATTCGCCCGAGATCGGGGATAACCGCTTTGATCGACAGGCCTATCCCAACTGTCCGGGGGCGCCAGATTTAAGCAATATCGATACTCACGGCCTGAGTATCAGGCCACAGGTTGGAAACCCCGGGATTCATACCCTGTATGCAGTCAGTCATGGCGCCCGTGAGGCCGTGGAAGTCTTCGAACTGGATGCTACTGCTGACATGCCACAGATTAGCTGGATTGGTTGTGTACTGATGCCTGATGGACTGGATGCCAACGATGTCAGCAGCATGCAGGATGGCTCCATTCTGGTCACAGTACTCATGCATCCAGGGGATAGCTTCGAGGACTTGCTTGCCGGACGGCCGACAGGCGGAGTCTATCGCTGGACTCCGGGAATGGAGACTTTTACCATGCTGGAAGGTTCAGAACTTCCCGGCAATAACGGCATTCAGGTATCCGCTGATGAAAGCGAAATCTTTGTTGCTGCTTCCGGTCTTAGTGCTGTTATTACTCTGGCGAACACAAATCCGACCCGTATCATCAGACGTAGCCGTACGCTTGAGTTCGTTCCCGACAATGTCGTCTATGATGAAAGAGGCTATCTGCTGACTGCCGGCATGCGTAATGACGAACCGACCTGCAGTATCCCGGCTCCGATCAGTAATTGTCCCCGAGGAACTATTGCCGTATCGATTCACCCGGATACCATGAAGGATACAATCATTCTGCAGACACCACCGAATCCGAACTTCAGTGGAGCAACCATGGCAATCACGCCAGGAGGCAATGAAGTCTGGGTTGGTTCATTCCTGCATCCACGTATTGCCTATCGCTTGCTGGAATAATTTTTCCTGGCGGGCAGATACTGTAAAGTCCCGGCTGTGTCAGGTAAGCTTTGGGCAAGTTTTATTAATTCACTTTTTAACTATCAATCTGCAAGGAAAAGAAATGGCACAAATAACCCTGAAAGGTAATCCGATCAATACTAACGGCGAACTTCCGGCTGTTGGCTCCAAGGCGCCGGCGTTCTCCCTGGTGAAAACTGACCTGTCTGTATTGGACAGCAAGGAGCTGACCGGCAAGCGCGTGGTTCTTAATATTTTCCCAAGTATTGATACGCCGGTTTGTCAGACTTCAGCGAAAACATTCAACACCAAAGCTTCCAGCCTGGATAATACAGTGGTGCTTTGCGTGTCCAAGGATCTCCCATTTGCCCTGAATCGTTATTGTGGCGCCGAAGGACTTGACCAGGTATTGCCAGCTTCGGCTTTCCGCACAAGCTTTACCAAAGATTTTGGTGTTGAGCAGGTTGACGGACCCCTCGAGGGGCTGGCCGGCAGAGCAGTGGTGGTCCTGGATGAAAATGGCGAAGTAAAATATTCTGAACTGGTCGGTGAAATTGCTGAAGAACCCGATTATGATGCGGCGCTTGCCAGTCTGAATTAAGACAGAGCTGGACTTGAATGCGGAACCCTGATTCCTGTGTTCTTTAATTACTCCCAATTGGCACTCCAATTGCTACACCAAAAGCCACCCTGCCAGGTGGCTTTTTTTATGCCTGAATGAAAGTGACAGCACAAAAAGTAGTAGCATAATGCCATGCTTACAATAATTAAGTTTTATTGCTTATTCGAAGGGCCGGCTTTTTTTGCCGTAAATTTAAGGCTGAAATTAAAACGCAGAAATTTCATGAGCCAAAGCAGTACTGGTAATTTGCCATTAGGAAAAAATTAATATTGGCAAGGGCTTAGCATAATAAATTAGAATGACAGTGAATATGTCATGTATGAATTAAGCAATGCTCGAGCGGCAAATCCTTAAGCTTCTTTACGGGAATTATCCCGTAGCCATCTTTATGACTCTGGTATTGGGCGGCTTGGTATCGGCTGTTGTTATCAATGATATTAACCAGCAGGACGTTATTTACTGGTTTGCAACTTTATTGTTGCTGCAATTACTCAGGCTTGCAGATTTTCTTTACTACCGGATTACCGAACATGGTGAAGTGTATTCAATTTTCAAAATGTTCCGGAATTTTCGTCTTGGAACAGCACTGACAGCCATCACGCTTGGGGTGCTTCCACTTATTCTTGTTTCCAATGCGGAACTGACGGAAATGTTTTTTGTTGCCTTTGTCTTTGCCGGCCTGACTGCAGGAGCAACCAGTAGTCTTGGTGTAGACAGAATCTCACTGGCCATTTACGTTATTCCCATGTTGTTGCCCCTGGCTTTTTGTTTTTTTTCCATCGGCGGATTCATGCCGCTGGTCATGGGCTTCATGATTCCTTTTTATGCCGCGTATCTGTTTTTAAACAGTAACCGCTATCTCAATCGCCTGACTGAAAATGTACTCTTGCGTGACGAGGCCATTAAAAAAGAAAAAGAGCTGTTTCAGAAACAGAAACTGACCGAGTTGATTGTGAAAATTCAGGCATCTTATCTGGATGGCGAAATCAACATCAAGCTGATGCAAAAAATCATTGGGGAAGTGGTTGAGCTGACTTCCTGTCAGTTTGGTTTTCTGTTTCGCATCAGAAGAAAGTCACCGATTGAAATCGACAGCGTTATGATTGTTAATCATGGCGAACTGAAACTGGAAAAAATTAATGGAAAATCACTCAGGCTCGACGAACTGAACCTGCAACCCCTTTCACTGGAAGCCTATTTCTCCCAGGTTATTCTCACAGCGAAAGAACTGGAAGTTGATCATATTGAAATCAGGCATGGTGACGCCGAGCTGATACTGGGTAATTTTTACGGTTTCCCGCTGATGTCTGATGATGAAGTCATTGGCGTCATCGGGCTGGTTTGCGAATATGAGCCGATCAGTGAAGAAGCCACCAATTCACTGCGGCCCCTGTTCCATACCCTGGAAAGAATCCTGATCGGTAAACGACCGGATCGCCGACGGCAGGAGCGACAGGACAAAACGACTGAAGCTGCTGCAAAAAGTGAGGATAGCGATTTTAAGCAGCCTTGAACCGGAATAGTGTTGCTACGCAGCCGCTTGAAGCCCGGATTAAGGGAGCTTTTATGCTTTTTACCGGCAATTAGTATGCAGGCAAGAGTCAGCCAGAGAGGAAAATGTGATCTGGCTGGTAATTTGAGTTTTTTTATTAAATATGTGCCCGCTACCTTGCCTTGAGCCCAATGATGGCGTAAGATTTGCCTCAATATAGTTAATTCAAGCTGCCGGGAGGAACCCCATGCGAATTAAACAACTTACTACCTTGAGTTTTGTGCTCTTGCTGGGCCTGTCCAGCGGTGCCTCGGCGCAAAATTTACTGACATGGTTTTCTGTCAGTACTTTTACTCCTTCAGCCACTTTTACAGGCTCTCAAAGGCTGAATCAGATTGCAGTAAATGTGAATCCGACTGGACAAAATCAAGTACAGCAAACCAATTTACAGGTGAACAACCTGATTAACAATATTAGCAGCATCAATCGTCGTGTAGTCCAAAACGGAAACACCGCAAATATTGGGCCGCTGGTTGGAACTAATGGTCAGATTACTAACCTGAACAATCCTGTAAGCAGCGTGAGTGATTTTCTTAGCGCGTACACTAGAACCACTTCTCAGATAGCATGTACTCTTGGTCGTACAGTTAGCATAGGCCCCTATGGCACTATCACCCAAAGCGTAACAAACAGTTGTCAGTAGTAAATGACTGAAATTTGTCCTGTTGTAACACAGTGACAGTCGGAACTTCATTGTAAATCATTATAAAACCCGCTTCGGCGGGTTTTTTCATACATGACTCCTCAAAAACACAACTTTCCCCATTGGTTTTTCGCTCTCTACCTGCTGCTGTTGTGCTGGGCTCCACTACCCTGGGGCAGTGATTCTGGCTGGGCCCTGAACCTGCTCAGTTTCTCCTGTTTTTGCCTTCTGGCCCTGACAGTACCGCTTGCTTTTATTAATGACATTGATCTTGCGGCGAAACTGAAGCCTTACTGGTGGCCGCTGTTCCTGCTGGGCTTTGTGGCACTCTGGGTCAGTCTGCAGGCAATTCCCCTGCCGGATGCGGTGCTGGAACTTCTGTCGCCAGCCACTGTGGACTTTAATAACCTGACTGGCAGCGAATTGAGCACGCTAAGCTGGGAACCCGGGGCGACACAGTCACAGGCCGTGTTCAGCTGGGCGCTGTGGACTATTTTTATGTTGACGGTGCTGTTGGTCGATAGCCCGGCCAGGGCACGCTTGCTGATGAGCGTGATTGTTTTTTGCGGTCTGTTTCAGGCGCTCTATGGCTCCTTCATGACCTTAAGCGGGATCGAGTATGGTTTTCTGGAGCCAAAAATCAGGTTTGAAGGTGTGGCAACCGGAACCTTTGTATCGCGCAACCATCTGGCCGGTTATCTGGAAATGTCGCTGGCGGTGGGCATTGGCCTGCTGGTCGCCCAGTTAAACAGCAAAGGGAGCCAGGGCTGGCGTGAACGGCTGCGACGGGGGATTGATACCCTGCTTGGCCCGAAAATGCGCCTGCGTATTTACCTGGCGCTGATGGTGATTGCCCTGGTGCTGACCCGCTCGCGCATGGGCAACACGGCCTTTTTTATCAGTCTGCCACTTTGTGGATTTCTGATGATGGCGCTGCAACGCAGGTTTCATAAGGGCGCAATCATACTGTTTGTCAGCCTGATCCTGATTGATACCCTGATTGTCGGGCAGTGGTTCGGTTTCGAGGAAGTAGCCGAACGCCTGCAGCAGACCTCGGCGGAAAGTGAGTCACGTGATGAAGTGATTCAGGATGTGCAGCCCATGCTGCAAAACCACTGGCTGGCAGGCATCGGCGTTGGCAGCTTCGGCAGCGCCTATTCACTGTATAAAAGTCCGGAGGTGGATATTTTTGCCTACCTGCATATGCATAATGATTACCTGGAGTTTGCCCTGACCCTGGGGATGATTGGCTTTATCCCGTTGGCCCTGCTGGTGCTGTTTTCGCTTTACAGCAGTATCCAGACCCTTTGGAAGCGCCATGATCAACTGGCCATAGGGCTGGCATTTGCCGCTCTAATGGGTATGATTAGTCTCCTGATTCACTCAGCAGTGGATTTGAACCTGCAGATTCCGTCGAATGGGATGCTGTTCGTGATCCTGCTGGCCCTGGCTTGCTGTGCCAGAAAGTTGCCCAGGGAAAAGCAGGGCTAAAATATTGCAATGGTACCCGGTCTGATTCGGGCGACGGCAGAACCGGCAGGCTCAGATTGATAGGGAAGGCTTACGACGCTCATGCCACATCGCGGTTATCTCAAACAACATGCCGGAACGATCGGTCTTCTCCAGAAGGTGCTGGACTCTCTGCTGATTGCCGGGGCCCTGTTCCTTGCACGCATGGCTTATGGGCAGGAATGGAATAATACCGAGACCCTGCTGCTGGCTTTTTGTGCCATTGCACTTTTCCAGTTCTTTGGCAATATATTCAGCCTCTACCGCTCCTGGCGCACGCACTCGATTGCCGAAGAGTTTGAAGCGCTGATTTATACCCTGATTGCCATGGTGCTGGGCCTGCTGCTGCTGGCCTTTGCCACCAAGGTTTCTTCCCAGTATTCACGCCTGGCTGTCGGTAGCTGGTGGCTGAGTCTGCCTTTTGTGCTTTTCCTGATTCGCATTGCGGTGCGTACTATTCTGCGCAACATGCGTCACCAGGGTTTTAATATACGCCGGGTTGCCATTGTCGGTACCGGCAAAAATGCCCTGCAACTGGCACAGGAAATTAATAACAATGACTGGATGGGCCTGGAGATAGCAGGGTTTTATGATGATCGGCAAAGTTTCAGGGAAGCATTGGATGAAATGCCACAAGTACCAATCAAAGGCAGCTTCGATGAATTGATTCGGGGCAGCAAGAGCGGAATGTTTGACGAAATTTATGTGGCCCTGCCGATGCGTGCCGAGGAATTGATCAGTCGCCTGATTATGGAATTGCGCGATGCCTCGGTGCCGGTACATATGGTGCCGGACCTGTTTACTTTCAATTTGTTGAGAAGCCGTACCTCCAACCTGGGCAATATTCCCATCGTCAGTGTTTACGAGTCGCCGTTGGATAATACCGGCGTACTGTTGAAACGGACATTCGACTTGCTGGTGGGCAGCATTATTATGCTGGTGATTGCCATCCCCATGGCATTGATTGCCCTGGGCATCAAACTGACCTCGCCCGGGCCGGTGCTGTTCAAGCAGCACCGTTATGGCCTGCGCGGTGAAAAAATTGAAGTGTGGAAGTTCCGTTCCATGACGGTCACCGAAAATGGTAACAGGGTACGGCAGGCTTCGAAAAATGATGCCCGGATTACCCGTTTTGGTGCCTTCCTGCGCCGGACTTCACTGGATGAGTTGCCTCAGTTCATCAATGTACTGCAGGGCAGCATGAGCATTGTCGGTCCCAGGCCGCATGCGATTGCGCATAACGAACAATACCGCAAGAGTATCGATGGTTACATGCTAAGGCACTTGATGAAACCCGGGATCACCGGTTGGGCCCAGGTCAATGGCTGGCGCGGGGAGACAGATACCGAAGAAAAGATGCAGAAACGTATCGATTACGATCTTGAATATATGCGTAACTGGTCGCTGGCGCTGGATATCAAGATTATTCTGCTGACCCTGTTCAAGGGTTTTATCAACAAGAATGCTTACTGATCATTACTCAGGCTGTTACAGCGGTTTTGCACCGCGGCGGGAGTGCCTGATAAATTCAGCTTCTGACAATAAGCGGGCACAAGCCCGAAATTATCAAGAATAGCCAGCTTGCGGGCATAGTCACCGCCGCTGTATAAGCCATTCATGATGTAAGTATCAGCCAGCGTGAAAAGCTCATTATTGGGATCGTCCAGCGCAAGAATAGCCAATGGCGACATCGTCATTAACTGGGTTTGCAGGCGTGTTTCAAAAAAGCCCAGGAACAGACCATTTTGCAGGGCCTGTAAAAACTCTGCGTCGATTTCTCCGTTGTTGGCCTTTACCCAAGCCAGTTGTGTCCAGTTATCCGGCCAGCCGGGTTGCTGCCTGACTGCCTGGCGCAGGGCGGAGAGGGAATCCGAAAAATCGGCATTTGGATTTGCAGGCTGACCGGATTCAAAGAGTTGATCCAGCATGCGGTAGGATTCAGCAATCCTGGGGTTCAGGCTGATGGAATACTGTATGTCATCATGCAGCGTCTGCCAGCTTGCTGCCGATGGCGGGTTTTGTGCACTCCATGCATTGTTCAGGAGATCCTGCTGCACACGGTGCTGTGCCAGGCCGGCAAGAAACCAGCGCCCTGATAAAAGCAGGCCACTCAGGCAGACAAGCAAAAGCAGGGCATAAAGACCCAGCCTGCCGGGTTTGAGGGTGTTATCAGTCAAGGTGGTCTCCATTACGAAGATCGGCAAACTGATTCTGTATCAATTGTCGTGGCCGGTCAAAGACCAGTTCATGCGCTGCATCGCTGCCAACAATTTCAGCCGCCGCGTCGCGTCCATGGTCGAGTCGGGGAGGGCGGTACAGGGCGTTATGTGCATCGGAGGCAAGGACGCTCACTTTGCCGGTTTCCAGTATGAGGCGGGCTGTGTTTTGTGCCGCTTCACCAAAATCTCCCGCGACCGAACCGGCAGTCAGCTGAAACAGGCAATCCAGCTCGATAAAGGGCTGAATCTTGTCCGGCTTGCGCATGATGTCCTTGTTGCGTTCCGGATGTGCAATCATCGGGCGGATATTGCGCTGCAACAACCACTCGACCAGCTTGTCGCTGCCCGGCGGCACATGTGAGTGGGGCAGTTCCAGCAGAAATACATGATAGCCATCCAGTTCTCCATAGAAAGGGATCTGGCCCTGTTCAATCATCATGGGTATTTCAGCACTGAGCCGCACTTCCCCGGCAAAACCCAGTTGCAGGGGAATGTTTTCTGCCTCAAGGGCCGCACGAAAAGTTTTTAACTCAGCCTGGATAGACGCAGCATCATTTTCATAACGGCCGGGATGAATATGCGGCGTCAGCACCGAGTGAGTGATGCCGTTGGCCACAGCGATACGGGCCAGTTCCAGTGCCTGTTCCAGGGTATCGGGTCCGTCATCGATGCCGGGCAAAAGGTGGCAATGTAGATCAATCATATAAGGTTCATTGGTGTCACTGGTGTCGGAGTCTTGACTCCGACACCTTCTTACGAGACTCCGATAAGGTTCACTGGTGTCGGAGTCAAGACTCCGACACCTTCTTCGACACCTTCTCCGACACCTTCTTCGTAATCAGGCTTTGGCTTTACCGGAATAACCATATGAATCGTAATAGCCACCGTAGTGGTAGTAGCTGGACTGCTTTTCAGTATCGACCTGATTGAGGGTAACGCCAATGACATTGGCGGTGGCATACTGCAGTCGGCTTAAACCGGTCTTAATAACATTGATCGGCGTGGTATCGGCCTTCACCACATAGACCACGGCATCGACCAGGGAACCAATCACCAGCGCGTCACTGACGGCCTGGGTGGGCGGGGTATCGAGAATAATCTGTTCGTATTGCTGGCTCAGTTCGTCCAGCAGCTGTTTAAATTTCGGCGAGGAAATCAGCTCCAGCGGATTGGGCACAATCTGGCCGCCGGCAAGAAAAGAGAAGTGACCACCTTCATGGGAATGCAGGCATTCTTCCAGCGTGGCGGTACCGGCGATCAGGTTGGACAGACCGGGCGAGTGGGGTGGAATATCCAGACTATTGGCCAGCGACGGGCGGCGCATATCGGCGTCGATCAACAGGGTCTTTTTCATCTGCCCCATGACCGAAGCCAGATTGATGGATACCGTGGTCTTGCCCTCATTGGGGACGGAAGAAGTCACCGTGATGAGTTTATAGGGCTCATTGATGGAAGATAGCATCATGCCGGTACGAATGGTACGGAAGGATTCGGAAAAAGTACTGTGACTGTCGTCGATAAAGCCCAGAAAGGCGCGTTTACCGTCTTTCTCTTTAAGCAGTTTGGCTTCCTTGGCGAAAGGCACAATCCCGAGGGTGCTGGCATGTAACCTTTCTTCAATATCAGCCGGGCTGTGCACCGTGTTGTCCAGCATATCGCGCAGAAAGGCCAGCATGGTACCCAGCATAAGACCGACGGCTAGGGCGATTAGGGTGATTAATGAACGCCTTGGCTTTGAAGGCTCGATGGCTGGCACGGCCTGGTCAGTGATAATGGCGGGCGTAGCCTGGAAATCCTCGGTTTCATCGGCCTCACGCAGGCGGGTAAAAAAGGTGTTGTAAAGCTCGCGGTTGGTTTCGACTTCGCGTTGCAGCGCGGCCAGTTCAAAGCTTTTGCTATTAACACTCTGATAGGCATTGATTGCGTCATCCAGGCGCTGCTGGGTGACTTCAGCATTGTTCACGGCGACGCGATAATCATTTTCTATACTGCGTAACACCTGCTGTACCTGGCGTTCAAGATTGGCCTGTACTTCCACCAGTTGCGAATTCAGCGCGATCATGCGGGGGTGGTTGCGGCCATAACGCTGGCTGAGCTCGGCAATCTGCTGCTCCACATCGCTCAGATTATCCTGCACCCGGCCCAGTAACTGGTGGTTAAGGACAGCCGGAATGGCGAGCAATTCCTGAGTGTTTGCACTGTCACGGATCTCCTGAATCTGGCGATACAGAGTTTCCGCCTCGGCCCGTTCTCGCCGCGCCTGGTTATTCTGGGTGGTCAGTTCGTCCAGTTCCTGCACATTGAGTGCGGCCGCCATGCCTTCGATGTCCACGACATTCTCTTCTTCCAGAAAGGCCTGAAGGCGTGCTTCCGAGGCATCCAGGGTATCTTTCAGGTTGCTCAGACGATCACTCATCCAGCCCGTAGCCTGTTGGGTCGAGGCCAGACGCTGTTCCAGGTAGCTTTCGATATAGGCATTGGCCAGCGCGTTGACAACATCAGCGGCCAATTGTGGATCGGTGGATTCAAAACTGAGGTTGACCAGGTCGGTATTGAGCACAGGCGCTATCGTCAGTCGGTCGTTAAAATCTTCGATAACCCGGTTGAGCAGAATCTGTTCGGGGTCAGCAGGGACTACGCTACCCCGGCTGCCTGAAGGGATCAGGCCGGAGATAAAGCCGCGCAGATTGAAACCGCCCTCATCCGCAGGGGCAAAATCGGGATGCTGGGTCAGGTTGAGCTCGCGGATCACCCGCTCGGCCAGACCCCGGCCGCGCAGCAGTTCAAACTGGGTATTAAAGTATTCACGCGACTGCGACTCTATGCCGTAAATCTGTTCGATGGAAGTGATATTAGGCTGATCGGATTCAATCAGCAGGGTCGCAGTAGACTCATAGATATCGTCCATCCTGATCAGGATCAGGGCGGTAAGAACTGCGGAAAATATTCCCAGGCCCAGGATGCCCCATTTGAAACGCATCAGCACCCGCCAGTAATGGCGCAGGTCGATACTTTCTTCTTCAAAGAAATCATCGGAGTAAGGCTGCTGGCTGGATTCTTGGGTAAATTGCATGGTTTGGTTTGCCTGAATACCTGGATATAGGGGCTAGTAGGGGCTAGAAGAATCGTTCCCGAATGGTAATCACATCTCCCGGCTTGAGCGAAACATCCAGCGTGTCATAACTTTGCGGTGCCGCGTTTTCCGCCAGCTCGGCAGCATGTACGGTAATGCCGGAACGGGCAGCGCGTTCGGTGAAACCGCCGGCAATGCTGATGGCACGGCGCAGGGTTAGGCCGGGCTCGTAGGGGTAGGCTCCCGGCGAGGCGACTTCGCCATCAATATAGAAGGGGCGGTACTCAACGATACTTACGGTTACATCCGGATCGATCAGAAACTCACCGTCCACCAGGCCGTTGCGGATGACTTCTTCCAGGCTATTGATGGTATTGCCGGATGCAGTGACTTCGCCAAGAAAAGGGTAGGTGATTTTACCGCTATCCAGAATACGAATTTCCTCAAAACTCAGGCCTTCTTCCTCATAGACAGAAATGGCGATCACATCATCCGGCCCCAATACATAGGAGGAAGTCTGGGCCAGGGAAACTACAGGAAGACACAAGGAGGCCAGAATCACCGCTCCCCAAATAAAAACGCTTGCCGGCCTGTGAGTCAGGTGCCTGGCAAGCGTCAGTAAAATAATGCGCTGAACGCAATAAAAGGTACTTAACATTCGCTGAATCTTGCTGTTTTAGCTCCTGTAGGGCTCAGTATTGTAGGGCCAGCACAGCAAATTACAAGCTAAGGCTCAGGCCAAGAGCAACACTCGTTTCATCGTAACTAAAGCCGCTAAAAGTCGAGTCTTTGGAGGTATCTGAAACCGAAAAGTTCAGGTCCATCCAGCGCTGCACGTTATAGACAAGACCAAGACTAATGGAGTCCGTGTCATCACTGCGATTAACACCTTCATAGTGTTCACTAACGGTGGAATAACTGGCCAGGGAGCTAATTCGGTCGGACCATTCATGAACCCAGGTTATTCCCAGGGTTGAGTTGTCCAGGGCATTACCGATACCGTATGATTCACCAAAGCCCTGGGTGGCGTTAAAGTTTACGTTTGAATAAGTCAGAGGGTTCCAGTCAATGTTTAATTCATAGCTGAAGCCATCAACATCCACCCGATCCGCGTCAGTATATTCTTTTTCACCCTGGCCAATCTTGATGGAACCGCTGGTCAGGGCTGTGGCTTCCCAGGCTACACCGACATAGAAATAGCTTTCATCGGAATCCAGGGTATCGCCGGCACCGACAACCGCGACCGGGTCAGTCACATAATCAACATCAGTAGCTTGGTATTCGACAAGAATATCGGTGCGCGGTGACAGGCTCCAGTAAAAAGCAGCATTCCAGTTGACCCGGTCGGTATCGCGAAACCGGGTGATGGCTCTGAGGTTGGTATAGGATTTTTCCAGGGTATTCAGGCCAAGCACGAGGCGGGCGGAATCTTCTGAACCAAAGACATAATTACCGCCAAAATAGGTATCTTCGTATTCAGTGGCGATACCCAAATCCAGCAGACCCTGTGAATAGCCGGTACCGCGTTTTTCATGCGAACTCAGCATATAAGCATTAAAACTCAAGAGGTTACGGGTATTTATCACGAGGTTTAAATCCCCCGCCGCGCGCCAGTCAGTGTAGTCATCAACACTGGAGATTGAATAATTACCATCCATCACCTGCGCTTCCAGGGCCAGATTGCTGCCACCTTCACTCTGGGCAACGGCAGCCAGCCTGGGCGTAATTTCAAACAGATTGGAGCTTGCGGCACCGGTATTACGCAAATACATATTGTCTGAATGAGTCCATTCAGCATCCACGGTAGGGAACAGGTTTAGGGCCCCAATCTCGATGGGTTCAGGCTCAACAGCAAAAACCGGAGTGCTAAAAGATAAGGTAGCCGCAATGGCAGAGGAAAGCTTTAGTGACCGGCGCATTTGTTTCTCCATTATTTTCGTAAATGATTACTGATAGCTGGGGTGACCATATAATTATACCGCTGTAAGTCAAAAATACTAGAAGTTCATTATAAAAATCAATGTGATTGATTAATACGCCTTAACGGCTAGATCGCCAAAATATGGGTAGACAGACCTTTTGGACTAAGCTCAAGGGGCAATTAATAGGATTAGTGATAATTTAACTGAGTCTGGTAAAGGCTATAGTTACAACACTGAATAGAATATAGTTAACTTTTTTAACAGATTAGCCTCATTTGGTTATACCTTGCACTTTCTTAATTGAAAAATAGTAATCATGAACATCCTATTTATTACAAAAAATGATCCATTCATAGGAAAAAGTGGTGATGCCGTATATACCAGAGGGATAATATCATCAATCTCCAAGGTTAATGGAGTTCAGCTGTCAATTTATATATGTAATGGACATTATAGTGAACAACAATTTGGTAAAGAGAAGCAATATGAACAAATAAATAAAATCCATTATGGGATGGCTAAAAGATTTCCTGGAATATTTTCGATTTTTTCATTATTGCCTAAAGTTAGCCTGAGTACTATCAACAAGAATGATTTAATAAAGTTGCAAAAAATTTTGGGAAAAGAGTCAATTGATGTTGTTATTCTGAATGAATCTGCAACATTAAATGCTTTGAAAGTTGTTAATAAATATCAATCAAAAAAAACACTCTATATTTCGCATAATGTTGATTTTATTATAAGAAAAAAAATTGCAAAAGAAGTTGGATTTTTAAATATTTTAAAAATTCCAATGCTATATGATGCAGAAAAATATAAAAAATATGAGATAAAGTATTTCAAAGAGGTAGAACTCTTTACTTCAATTACTAATTCGGATTATTTGGAATATAAAAAGTTAGCACCGGAAAAAAAAGGGATGGTATTAAAGCCTGGATTTGAAAATAGAAGATCAAGTAATGATTTAATCTCAGATAGTAGACCTAATAATGCGATATTAATGGGTTCTTTTTATTGGAAAGCAAAACAGTTTAATTTATTAGAATTAATTGAATCATATTCAAAAAAACAAAGAAATTTCAATTTGATAATTGCAGGAAGTATGTCAATAAAACTATATAAATATATTCTCAACAAGTATCCAGAAATTAAAGTTATTAGAAATTTTTCTAAAGTTGAAGAAGTTTTAAAAATTTGCCGAATAGGATTGATACTGGAAAAAAAAGGGGGTGGTTTCAAACTTAAAGCTTTAGACTATATTTTTAATAATATACCAATTTTAGGGTATAAGGAGTCTATGGAGGGGCTAGAATTAGTCGAAGGTGTTGACTATATTTGTGCTAAAAATGTGGACGATGCTAACTATTTAATCGAGAAAGTTATAAACGATTTTGATTGTCTGAACAATATTCAGAGTAATGCGTTTAAAAAGTCAGCTCATTCTTACTCTTGGTCGGAAAGAGCGTCAAGTCTTATAAATTTCCTGAAAGAAAACAATTGAATCAATTAACTCTAAATGCCATAGCATCAAAAAATGATGCTATAAAACGGAAATTGAATAAGATTCTCCTTTTTTTGGGATTATTCAGCTTGTTTACTAGGCTAGATTTCCAATTAGGAGACATGTTGATTCCTAACCCAATAGGGTTTTTATGTTCAATATTCTTAATTGCATTTAATTATGAATTAGTAAAAAAAAATGAGCTTAGCTATATAATAATATTATTTTTATTTTCTTTATTGGGAATTGTTTTTACCCCAATGATTAGTGATTTTTATATTCAAAGACTTCTGGCTTCTATTCAATTTTTGTATTCATTAATCTGCGGATATGGGATGTATGTAGGCTTAAAAACATATAATAGAACTACATTAAGAAAACTTTTTTTATCTTTATATGTTTTTATAACTGTTGGTGCAATTTTGGAGATAATTAGCCCCTTAAAAATTGTAGTCACAGCATACTCAAATGTTTATATTGATCCTATTACAGAGGCAGATACAATTCGAGATATTGCATTATCAGGATTTTATAGGCCAAAATTTTTCACAAGTGAAGTTTCACATATTTCATTGTCTTTAGTGATATTTATATTAATCGCATATCTTAATGACAAAAACAGCAAATTATCTTTTTATACTGGCCTAATAATAATTGCTATGGTTATATTCAGGAGTCCAATTTTCTTGTTAGGTATGTTTTTATTATTTTCTACATTTTACTATTTTAATGAGAATAGAAATTCAAATATACGATTATTAATTACACTTTTTTCATTTTTTGTTTTTATTTTATTTCTAATTATATCAATAAATATAATTTACGCTGATAGGATTTATGCAATACAAAGTGGCAGCGATTTCTCTACAACAATAAGAATTTTTGCAGGAATATTAGTAGGAGTAAATGTTGCAAGTATATATCCAATCTGGGGGGTTGGTATTGGTGGTACTGGAGCAGCAGAAGAGATTATTAAAAATGTTTTTATAGATAATAATGTACCTACATTTCTAGTCTATACTGTTTGGGATAGAATGCTAAACAATGGTCTTGGTGTTCTTCTTTTATCTTATGGATATATTGGTTCAATTCTTTATATTTATTTATGGAAAAATAAAATTAAACTTATTGCTGGTGGTGGACAACTTTTTGTAGGACTCTGTATTCTTTTGATATCACAAGTAATAGGAAATATATACTCGCCGCTTTTTATATCACTTATTTATATTATATCTTTAGCTACAAAAAAAAGACTTCTAGAGAAATAAGCTTATGAAAAGAGGTGCGCTTTTTATATTTAAAAAACTATTAAAGAGGCTTCTGAATGAAAATTTAAATTATCATAAACAAGGTGTGCTCCCCAATATTGCAATTTTCAGCTCGAGAAGAAGTGGCTCAACACTTTTGATGCAAATGATTGCAACAAATAGAAAAACTAAATTTATTGATCAGCCGTTTTCACTTTTTTCTTCTGATTCATACCAGCTTCAATGGCTTCCTATATTCAATGATGGGCAATTTATAGAATTAAATGATGAGCAGGAAGAGATGGTCTTGAAATATATCCATCTAATAAATAATGGGTTGTTACATATAAATGAATCTTGGCGCTTTTATCATCAAGATCATAGTTTTATATCAAATAGAATTGTTTATAAAATAACGGACGCTCATTGTCTCATTAATTGGCTTTTTAATTATTTTAAATTTCAAACAATAATATTGACAAGACATCCAATTTCACAATCATTAAGTGTCTTAAGAAATAATTGGAATAATAGGGCTTATGGTTTTTTGTCTAATGACTTTTATTCCTCAAATTATCTAACTAAAGCTTCCTACAAGGCAGCTCAAAATATATATAATAATGGCGATGACATAAGTAAGCATGTTTTGGGCTGGTGTCTTGAAAATCTTCCTTTAATTAAAGAAATCAATAATGCTAACTATTCTTTTATTTCATATGAAGAACTTATATGTGAATCTAGCTCAGTTATAAGTGATTTATCAGATAAATATAAACTAAATAATATATATGCTATGAAGAAGAAACTAGATCACCCGTCAAAATCTATGAAAAATTTAAGTAACTCGAAAACTATTGAAATGGTAAGAAAAAAAAATTCAGAGTTTTTGAGCTCAAATTGGAAAAGTCATATATCTAACAAAAAAGAGTCTGAGTTAATGGATATTTTAAAGATTTTCGAGATAGATTTGTATGTGGCAGGAAAGTACATGCCAGCTATAAAGTATCGAATCTCAAAATAAAACTTATTATGTATACCTTAGTTAAGAAAGAAGATATTTATGCATTGCAATCTAAAACAGATGTCGAAAGAATTAGAATAATTGCCAAAGGTTTTAAGAATAATGGAACTTTATTGCCTGCGCTAAAGTACTCTTTGTGGGCTTTAAAACAAGGTGGAATCCTTGAAGTATTTGACTCAGGACCTAACAGTGACCATATTTCTCCATATAATTTGCCATTCTCACTTATTCAGATGCAAGTTATATCTGCATTAAAAGAGAATGTTGAAATTCTAAAAATTGATTCTGAAAAATATAAGATTTTCTTAAAGAAGATTACTGCTAATCCTGAAAAAAAGTGGCAATGTGGAATAATATTTTCTGGACAGGAAAATGAAAAATCATCTTTATTAAGATGTATTCAGTCGATTAGAAATGAAAATGAACTAGCAAGTGAGAATAGTATTATAGTATGTGGGCCGAAAATAAATATAGACTTTCTAAATCGATATAAAAACGTTTCGTATCTTGTTTATCACAACCCTAAAAGCAATAACCTATTTCCAATTTCTTCAAAAAAAAACTTTCTTATTGAAAGTATGACGGCTCCTTTCATAGTAATTATGCATACTAGGATATCTTTGCCTAATGGTTTCTTAACTTCTGTACCAAATAATTTTGATTTTGCTACTTGTAAAGTAGTAATAAATGTTAAAGATAAAGTAGTTCCATATATTTCATTTTCAATGATGAATTTAAATCTTCCTTTCCAAGCGGCGAATGAATATGCCTATAGTAGCAGACTATTTAATGATCCACGTAAATATTCTAGAGGAAAGTTCCCGGTAATAGATGGAGCTCTTTTTTTTGCTAACCGTAATACCTATCTCAAATGCAAACAAAATGAGTTATTGAATTGGGGGCAGGCTGAAGATGTAGAGTGGGCATTTAGAGCATATAGCAACTGCATTTTAATGGATTACTGGCCAAGCATTATAGCTATTTCTCATACTAATAAATTAACAATTAAAGCGAATATCCCAATGTTCATATTTAGATTAGGGCAAGTATGTCAAAGAAGATTAAGAACTTTATATTATGCCTTTTTATTTTACTTTTTAAAATGAATAAGAAAGTAAAAGTATGTTTTTAACGGCTAAATTAGCTAACTTTATTTTATCAGTAGCTTGGGGCTTACTTTTAACTATTATTTTAGTGAGGAACTTTAACAATGAAGTTGCGGCCTTGCTTCTTTGGATTAATGCTATAGGTTTATCATTAAGTTTAGCAGATCTTGGAATTTCAAAAGTAATATTTTTAACAGCTTCAAAAAACAAAAAATCAAATATTAAAGTAGAAGTGTCAGGGATAATGTATCTCTATATTGGTATTAGTTGTATTAGTACAGTATTTTGTTATTTTCTTATCTCTAAATATCAACCAAATTCACCAGTTTTAATTGCATCATTATTTTTTCTTTCTGCATCACTAAATTTACCTTGGAGGATTATATATAATTACTCTTTAGCAATTGAATGTTATAAAGTAATCGAGATATTGGATGTAACCAGGAAAATTATTTTTATTATTTTTTTATTCTATCTTTATATAGTCCCAAATTTATTTTTATTTGCTTTCAGCTTAAACGTTATTTGGCTATGTATTTTATTTATTTCATTAAAATATACAGGTTTAGGTCTATTTAAATTTAAATTATCTGAATTTACTAAAATTAAAAATTATCTTTTAAATAACATTAAAGTAATGGGTGATAGTGTGATATTTCATATAACTGATTTTATGAATTATTTGTTGCCTGTTATATTTTCGCCAATATTATTTGGCCTCGGTGCTAATGTGATTCTCATGGATCTTTTTTATAAATCAACAAGAGCTGCAACACAATTATATAGAGCATTTTCAGAATCCAGGGTTCCTGAAATTAGGAAAAACGTTTTAACAAAAAATATTAATTGCGTAAAAAAAGAGACAAATAGAGTGGTTATAAATTCATTATTGTGTTGGTTTATTATTACACTAGTATTGATAACTTTTGGAGAAACAATTTTTATATTCGTACTTGATAGTAATATTGAAATACCTGATGGCTTTGTTTTTATTATAACAATATTCTTATTCTTAAATGTGATTCAAAATTCATATGGATCAACTATGGTATATATGGGTGAATTACGAATTATGAAATTTATATCATTATCATTTTTAATTTGTTTGATAGGAGTATGTTTGATTTCTATTAAAAATATAACGCTTATTAACTTTTTATTTTTATATACATTAATATACTTTATTTCATCTGGTTTATATTATTATCTTTATAAATCAAAAATTAATGATAATGAAATTCAAATGTAAAATGATAGAAAGTTGCTGCATCCTAAAATAAATCTTCGAATTTATAATTTTTTAATTCTAAATATTCCTCAGGTGTACCGCAAAAAAATACTTCAGAAATGCCAATTAAGTTATAAGCTATTTTTAAATTTGATTGGATGGCTAAATTATAGAGCGGAGCAATGTATCTTTCTCCCCCTTGTAGCATTTGTGAAGGAATATTGACAGTTGATTCAAATAAGTCATTATAAAACGAAATGGATTTGAAGTAGTATAGACCTGTACTACAAAAATTTGATATAGGTTGTTTTTCTGCTACTTCTATTACGGCTCCAGTTTCAAAATTTGGATCCTTTGGTTTAACAAATGACCAGTGCGTGCCTTTACCTTTAAAAACTTCCAAATACCCATCTATTTCATTGTTTATAGTTGGATGTGTAAAGTTTGGGCGTATAGTATCAATATTGAAGATAGTTAGAGGTTCGGAATATGCATTTTTAAAATTTAGTAACCCTTTGTATACTGTTTCAGCTTGGCCTTCCGTTTCCTTATCTAATATACAAACATGATATTGTTCTTTTGATAAACCTAAAGCTGAAAGTTCCTTATTTATAAAATCTATTATGTCAAATTGCTCTACTTTACAAATAAATAAAAAAAATTCTTTGTTAAAATAATATTTGAAACTTTTTACCACCAGTGAAAATAAAGTATTATTATTAATCTTCAACATGTATTTAGGAGATTTATATCCAGCTTTATAAAACCTTGTACTTAAACCTGCCATTGGAATCACAATCATTTATGTAATTCTCTCACTTTCTTATATAAAAGTATCCCGGAACAAAGCAAGTAGTTTTGTCTTTTTTTACTATCAGTGTGTAGTGGTAGCATTGAGAAAAATAGACATGCCGCTATGGAGATCATGCTTGCTAAATCAGCATCTGTGCTTTCCTTCAGCTTATTTATAAATAAATCAGATATTAATTCGCTTGTTTCATTATTTTGAATTGAAAAATTCCATTTTTTTCCATTTACAGCACTAAAATTTACCCTGTTTAAAATTATGTTGTCATAATTACCTAAAAATGAATGTATTAATTTTCCTAAGTCGTAACGATAATCACCGAACATTGTAAATTCGCCATCGTATAATTGAGCTCTAGGGTCAACACTTAAAATTCTTTGTGCTCTAAAGTCGTAGAATAAGTTCCCTAAAAATAAGTCGCCATGCCAAAAACTAATATCATCAGTTTTTGTTGGTGATATTTTCGAAAGTAAATATTCAACTATCTCTTCTAAGTCTGGATACTTAATATCATTAATGGTTAAGCTGAACCTATCTTTATCAATATTTCTTTGATTGCAAAAAACATCAACCCTATCACGTGTTTTTTCTAATATTATGTTTTTAAAAAAGTGATCAGCGAATTCGCTTGATGCTTCAGGTGAGTTAGGATGAGGTCTAATCATTTTACACTTTTCAATAAATAAAAAAATAGCATGAAGTATATGTTGCCAAGTTGAAAGAGGTAGTTCTCCAAAAACATATAATTCACTAATTAAAGGATGGTATAAATACTCAATAGAATATCCAAATTTAAAATCTTCATTATAAGTTTCTAAAAATTTTGGAGTATAAATTTTAATTGATGTTGGTAGGTTATTATACCAGTTCGATTCAGCGCGAATTTTATTTGTTTGCGTGGATGATTTTCTGAAAATTAAACCGTCTGATCTAACTTGATTGAAGGCCCTGGCTATAGAGAAGTCTCTTTTAGATTGATAATACAAGGGTAAATGACCACAATCATACCAATTAACTGCTGTTACTAAATCCATTCGTATCTGAGAGTTGTATTCATTTAAAACACAAGATATCGATGAATTATCGCATGCTTTAACTAATGTCAATTTGTTTGAAAACTTAAAATATCCACAAACAATATTTCTATTTCTATAATTGTAGATGTCTTGCTTTTCCGTAAAAAAAGTAGAATTGTTATCCTTCTTTATTGCATAAGCCCAAGGGTAATTTGCAGATGTTTCTTTTATTGCAACAACATCATCTTTACTAGAAGTTGAGGAAGGTAGGTCAACTAAAGTATCACCATATATTAATTCAATTGCATCTTCTTCTACGTTTAATGCGGCTTTTTGTAATGCCTGCGTTAGTGTTAATGATGTAGGCAAAAAAATAATGTTGATTTTAGCTGCATCTAATCTCATTTTATCTGCAGACGGTATTTTATACCCTGAAGGCAAAGTCATGTATATTACGTTTTTTTGAGCTAATTTTACTTGTTGCTCATACAGCCTTCCTTCTCCCAAAGGCAACATGGACGGAGGTATTTTGCCAATTTCCGCACCTAGTTCATTATCAACATACAATGATGAGAGTATTATAAATCCTCTTTTTTTTTGGATATAAGACATTCTTAACTATCCTACTCATCAACAACAGTAGAGTTTGTAATTTGGCAAATTTCTTTATAACTAAGATCTATAAATTCATTTGGTCTTATTGCCTTATCATCAACATAGAATCCATTATCGCCACACCATGGTTTGCCCATCCAAATTTCATCATATGGAACTTTGTGAAGTTTAAGCCAATTTGTTAATGAAGGAAGTGTTTTAGCTAAAATTTTGCCAATATTGTTGTTGTGAGTTCGCATATTTCTACTTGAATAAAGGACAATTTCAAACCCTAATCTTTGGTATTCTCTTATTTTATTTACAACATCATGATTAGGAGAGGCGGAATTATAATTTCCATTGCCTGTTGTTATCGTATGATCGATATCAATTACCAATCTTTTCATCTTATTTGCTAGCCCTTATATATTATAAATTATTTATTAAAATAATTAGCCCAAAATAATATTAAATAATCTATTATTGTAATTCGTATGAGCTTTTTTAATCCAGTGCATTATCGACTCCTATGAAAATATTAATTTATGGCATAAATTATGCTCCAGAGCTTACTGGAATTGGGAAGTATACTGGTGAGCTTGCATCTTGGTTAGTCCTTTCTGAGCATATGGTTCATGTTGTTACAGCTCCACCATATTATCCTGCCTGGTATGTTCCGTCTTCCTGGCGCCGATGGTGGTTTAAACGACAGGAGATACAGCAAGTTAAGATACTACGTTGCCCCCTGTATGTACCAGCACGACCATCAGCAATAGGCCGTATAGTTCATCTAATTAGTTTCTCATTCACATCCTTTTTTGCTCTTTTGAGCCAATTTAGTTGGCGGCCACAGGTCATTGTTCTAGTTGTACCCACTATATTCTGTGCTGTGAATGCTTTGCTGCTAGCTAGATTAACAAATGCAAAGTGTGTGGTTCATGTTCAGGATTATGAAGTCGATGCTATGTTTGGAGTTATTTTTGATAATTCCGGAAGCAGCCATCATAAAAACGGCGTAATAAGACGTTTCATATATGGAGTTGAAAGTTGGTTATTGTGTCGGTTTGATCGTGTGTCTAGCATTTCACCAGATATGATACAACGCGCTATAGATAAAGGAGTGCCAGAGGAGCGTATTATTTTTTTTCCTAACTGGGCTGAGCTTGACTATTTTCTGAAAGCACAGCGAGATTCAAAGCTACTGGTTGAATTGGGAGTTGGATCTAAAAAGCGGGTCGTGCTTTATTCAGGCAATATAGGTGAAAAGCAGGGCTTGGAAACATTGATTGAGGCGGCGGAACAATTACAGCACAGAGATGATCTGGTTTTCCTGATAGTGGGAGAGGGAGCTGGAAAAGCTCGTATTATTGCCAAGACTCAAGCTTTGAAATTGACTAATGTGGTTTTTGCCCCCCTACAGCCCTATGAACGCTTACCGGCTTTACTGGCATCTGCAGATTGTCACATGGTTGTGCAGAAACGTGGTGTAGCAGATGCCGTGCTACCCTCAAAACTTACCAACATACTTGCTGTAGGTGGTAATGCTGTGATCACGGCTGATCCTGATACCAGCCTGGGCTTATTATGTGCAGAATTTCCAGAAATAGCAGTTTTGGTTGAGCCTGAATCGGTTGAGGCACTGGTAGCTGGCATCACACTAGCACTCGATAAACCTTTGCCCAACAAGGTGGCCCTAGCCTATGCTCAGGAGCATTTGGATAAAGAACAGATTTTGAGGAAGTTCGAACATAACTTGCTAGAGTTGATAGATTAAATTTTCAAGGGTTTCTCAGCTTTTGAACAGAAAACTTCACAAGTTAATAGCTTCTACCCCAACTGACTGCAATTTATTCAAGGCTAGAAAGTTGCAGATATTAACCTGACGATGAGGAAGGTAAGTTAATCGGAAGCTTGCTGTCGGATTCGATTTCTCCTTTAGTGGTTTTGATATTGATTCAAAGTTTGCCCCTGTTTAGTAGTAGACTTGTTTCTCATCAATCATTAGCATTATTTTTATGAAAGCCTCAGACCTCCTAATCAAATGCCTCGAGGCCGAGAATGTGGAATACATCTTCGGCATACCCGGTGAAGAAAACCTGGATTTACTCAATTCCCTGAAAGACTCGTCTATCAGGTTGATTATTACCCGCCATGAGCAGGCTGCCGGTTTTATGGCCGCGACTTATGGGCGCCTGACTGGCAAGGCGGGAGTCTGTCTTTCCACTCTGGGGCCAGGTGCCACCAATTTTGTCACGGCTGCTGCCTATGCCCAGCTTGGAGCCATGCCGATGGTGATGATTACCGGGCAGAAGCCCATCAAACGCAGCAAGCAGGGCCAGTTTCAGATCATTGATGTGGTCGACATGATGCAGCCAATTACCAAGTATGCCCGGCAGATCGTTGGTGCTGACAATATTCCCTCCAAGGTGCGTGAGGCCTTTCGCAGGGCTGAAGAAGAGCGCCCTGGGGCTGTCTTGCTGGAGCTGCCGGAAGATGTTGCGGCGGAAGAATCTGATGAACAACCCTTTCGTGCCAGCATGAAGCGTCGTCCTGTTGTTGAAGAAAAGGCGCTAAACCGCGCAGTGGAATGTCTGCAGAATGCCAAACAGCCATTGCTGATGATCGGCGCCGGAGCCAACCGTAAATTGACTGCGAAAATGCTGCGCCTGTTTGTTGAGAAGCAGGGCATTCCCTTTATTTCCACCCAGATGGGCAAGGGCGTGGTCGATGAAAGTCATCCTCTGTGTATTGGCAATGCCGCACTTTCCGATGGTGATTTCCTGCACCAGGCCATCAAGCAGGCTGATCTGATCATTAATGTCGGTCATGATGTGGTGGAAAAGCCGCCGTTTTTTATGCAGGGCAGTGACCTGAACGTGATTCATATCAACTTCAGCGGCGCGGAAGTGGATCCGGTTTATTTTCCCCAGACCGAAATGGTCGGTGATATCGCCAACAGTATCTGGCAACTCAATGAAATACTCATGCCGCAGGCTCACTGGGATTTCTCCTATTTCATGAAAGTTCGTGAAGCCATGGTCCAGCATGAGCAGAAGGGCACCACCGATGATCGCTTTCCCGTCTACCCGCAGCGCCTGGTGGCGGATGTCCGCAAAGTGATGGGGGCTGATGACATCATCGCGCTGGATAACGGTATTTATAAAATCTGGTTCGCGCGCAATTATCAGGCTTATTCCCCGAATACCGTGCTGCTGGACAATGCTCTGGCTTCGATGGGCGCGGGCCTGCCCTCAGCCATGGCAGCGAAGCTGGTATTTCCGGAAAGAAAGGTCGTCGCCATTTGTGGTGATGGGGGGTTCATGATGAATTCCCAGGAGCTGGAAACGGCTGTCAGGTTAAAACAGGATCTGGTGGTCCTGATTCTTAATGACAGTGCTTACGGCATGATCAAGTGGAAACAGATCAATATGGGCTTTGATGAATTTGGCCTGGACTTTAACAACCCCGACTTTATTCGTTATGCTGAGAGTTATGGAGCCTCAGGTCACCGTTTGGCACAGGCTGAAGAACTGGTGCCCCTGCTACACGCCTGCCTTACGGAGGGCGGTGTGCATCTGATTGATGTGCCAATTGATTATTCAGAGAACGACTTGATATTGAACCAACAACTTCCAAAATTAAGTAAGCAGATTTAACGAGAATTTATGTTAGAAAAAAGCTATCCATTTTATCTGGCCAACAAGGCCGAAAAGCCCAATACCGATCTGAAAGTCTATGATAAATACACTGGCAAACTGGCCACGGAAGTTGCCATGGCTACGCCTGAACATATTGACCAGGCGATAGGGGCCGCTGTCGATGCCCAGCAGGCCATGCAGGAGATGGCACCTTATGAACGCCAGGCAGTGTTACAGCATTGTGTGGACAGCTTTAAGGAGCGTCACGAAGAACTGTCACAGGCTTTATGTATTGAAGCCGGTAAGCCGATTAAAGATGCGCGTGGCGAAACCACCCGCCTGGTTGACACCTTTCGGGTTGCGGCAGAAGAAGCGGTGCGTTTTAACGGCGAGGTACAGAACCTGGAAATTTCTGCCCGTGCCAAAGGCTATCGCGGCATGCTCAAACGTGTGCCGATTGGGCCGTGCTCCTTTATCTCGCCCTTTAACTTTCCGCTGAATCTGGCTGCGCATAAAGTGGCGCCGGCGCTGGCGGTTGGTTGTCCCTTTATTCTGAAACCGGCCAGCCTGACACCCATTGGCGCCCTGATTATCGGTGAAGTGCTGGCCGAAACCGATTTGCCGGAAGGGGCCTTTTCCATTCTTCCCTGCAAACGCGATGGCGCAGAGCTGTTCACCACAGATGAGCGTCTTAAACTCCTGAGTTTTACCGGCTCACCAGCAGTCGGCTGGAAACTGAAAGAACAGGCAGGCAAGAAAAAAGTCACCCTGGAACTGGGCGGCAATGCAGCCTGCATTGTGGATGAAAGCTGGGACCTGGATGATGCCGTTGCCCGAATTGTGTTCGGGGCTTTTTACCAGAGCGGGCAGAGTTGCATCGGCGTGCAGCGTATTTTTGTGCAGGAAAATGTTTACGAGGAATTCAAACAGCGCCTCACGGAAAAAACCCGCGACCTGGTCATGGGGGATCCGGGCAATGAAGAGACCTTTATCGGCCCGATGATTTCCGAGCAGGAAGCTGAACGTCTACACGGCTGGATTGAAGAAGCCATCGCGGCAGGTGCGACACTGCTTTGTGGCGGCAAGCGCGAAGGTAATATGCTGCAGGCGACCCTGCTGGAAAATGTGCCAAAGGACCAGGCGGTCTGTACCGAAGAAGCTTTCGGCCCGGTTGCCGTGCTCAGTTCCTACAAAGGCTTTGATGAGGCACTGGCCATGACCAATGACAGCCAGTTTGGGCTGCAGGCAGGGATTTTTACCCGTGACATGTATAAGGCCCTTAAAGCCTGGGACAGCCTGGAAGTCGGCGGGGTGGTCATCGGCGATGTGCCTTCCTTCCGGGTCGACAATATGCCCTATGGTGGCGTCAAGGAAAGTGGTCTGGGGCGTGAAGGCATTCGCTTCGCCATGGAAGACATGTCGGAAATCCGCAATCTGGTCATTCGCAGTCCCTGATATTAAATAAGTCCATCAAAGTTATAATGTTGTTGTTATAGATTCACTTTTGGTGATTTGGAATTCCAGAAAGATGAAAATATTCCTTGCAGGCCATAAGGGAATGGTGGGCTCCGCTATTCATCGCTTACTTTCCCTTGATGATTCAGTGGAACTCATTTGCAAAAACAGCTCGGAACTGGATTTATCCAACCAGGCTGCTGTTGATAAGTTCTTCAACACAGAAAAGCTTGATTGTGTCTATCTGGCGGCTGCCAAGGTTGGTGGTATACATGCGAATAACACCTATCCTGCCGAATTTATCTACAAAAACCTGATGATAGAAGCGAATGTGATTCATGCGGCTCACGAAGCAGGGGTTCAGAAACTACTGTTTCTCGGCTCTTCCTGTATTTATCCCAAAGAGGCAGAGCAACCGATGGCGGAAGATGCCTTGTTAACGGGAAAACTGGAAGTAACTAATGAGCCTTATGCCATTGCCAAAATTGCCGGGATCAAGCTGTGTGAATCCTATAATCGTCAGTACGGGAGGGATTATCGTAGTGTGATGCCGACCAATCTCTATGGCCCAAATGACAATTTTCATCCGGAAAATTCCCATGTGTTACCGGCATTGATTCGCCGTTTTCATGAAGCCAAACAAAAAGGGGCTGCGGAAGTTGTTGTCTGGGGCAGTGGTAAGCCAATGCGTGAGTTCCTGCATGTCGATGATATGGCTGCCGCCAGTGTTTTTGTTATGAACTTGCCGAAAAACATTTATGCTGCTCATACCCAAGCTATGTTATCCCATATTAATGTGGGGACGGGCGAGGATTGCTCCATTCGCGAAGCAGCTGAAACCATTGCCAGAGTGATCGGTTATCAAGGCAGGATCGAATTTGATACCTCCAGGCCTGATGGCACCATGCGCAAGCTAATGAATGTCGAGCGCCTGCATAATCTGGGATGGCAGTATCAGATACCGTTTGAGGAAGGCCTGCGCCAGACTTACGAATGGTACCTGGCCAATCAGGACAGCTTCAGATCGGTCTGAACTTGTTTGATTCAGCTTATTCCCGGGTAATGGCGATCTTGAAGCCATGCTTTTTCAGCAGGGCATGCTGACGGGCTTTTTCCAGGTCTTCACTGACCATTTCCGCGCACATTTCCTCTACTGTAATTACCGGCTCCCAGCCAAGCTTTTCTTTGGCTTTTGTCGGGTCACCAAGTAACTCTTCCACCTCTGCCGGCCTGAAATAGCGGGGGTCAACTTTAACGATGGTATCGCCCTGTTTAATACCAGGCGCCTTGTCACCCTCAATTTTAGAAACTGTTCCGATTTCATCAAGGCCTTCCCCTGAAAATTTAAGGGTAATCCCGAGATCTTTTGCTGCAAGTTGAACAAAATCCCTGACCGATATTTGTTTACCAGTAGCAATTACAAAATCTTCAGGCTGATCTTGCTGTAGCATCATCCACTGCATACGTACAAAGTCTTTAGCATGACCCCAGTCGCGCAAGGCATTCATATTGCCGAGATACAGGCATTTCTCCAGGCCCTGAGCGATATTGGCCAGCGCCCGCGTGATTTTGCGGGTCACAAAGGTTTCACCGCGTCTTGGCGATTCATGATTGAACAGAATGCCGTTACAGGCATACATGCCATAGGCTTCGCGGTAATTGACAGTAATCCAGTAGGCGTATAGTTTTGCCGCTGCATAAGGAGAACGGGGGTAAAAAGGGGTAGATTCTTTTTGCGGATTTTCCTGAATCAGGCCGAAAAGTTCCGAAGTTGACGCCTGATAAAAACGCGTTTTTTTCTCCAAACCCAGTAGTCGTATTGCTTCCAGTAAACGTAATGTCCCCAGGCCATCTACATCCGCTGTATATTCAGGCTGCTCAAAGCTAACCTGGACATGAGATTGAGCGCCAAGGTTATACACTTCATCTGGCTGTACTTCCTGTAACAAGCGGGTGAGGTTGGAACTGTCAGTCAGGTCTCCGTAATGTAAAAACAAATGAGGATTTGAGGCGTGCGGGTCCTGGTATATGTGGTCAATGCGCTCAGTATTGAATAATGAAGTACGTCTCTTGACTCCATGGACTTCATAGCCCTTTTCCAGGAGAAATTCTGCAAGATATGATCCGTCCTGCCCGGTGATTCCGGTGATTAATGCTTTTTTCACAAAAGGCTTCCTACTTTGTGTTGAAGGCAGGGATTTTAATCGAATATTAAATGCTTATCGAATGAACATGGCAAAAGAAATTGATTTTCATACCGATGAATACCTTTATACCAGCTTGATCCTTATGCTAGTCTCAGCGAACGGTAGTTCTCGTAAAACGAAAATAAAACAACAATCCGTTCCCGGAGAGATGCCATGACCCGATTATTTTCCTTTCTGTCTGTTATTTTAGTTCTGTTTCTCAGTGCCTGTTCCCAGGAACCGGAACCCGCCGCTCCTGAGGAGATGGAATCCGCTGCATCGGTGCCGGCGGCTCCAGCAAATGACAATATCTCCGGTCGAGTCAGCAGTTCGGCAGGGCCGGAAGCCGGGGTCTGGGTCATTGCTGAAACTAACGATCTCGGCACCCCCTATGCCAAAATTGTCGTGACCAATGATAACGGGGAATACCTGATACCGGATTTACCCGAGGCTTCCTATGAACTGTGGGTACGGGGCTATGGCCTGGTCGATTCCGAACACATTAATGTGACTCCCGGCTCTTCCACTGATCTGACTGCGGTGCTGGCACCGAATGCCAGGGCAGCGGCGCAGTATTATCCTGCCGGGTACTGGTATTCCATGCTGGAAATTCCGGATGCCAGCGAGTTTCCGGGAACCGGACCACAGGGCAATGGCATCAACCCGAATATTACCCATCAGGAAGACTTTATTCGTCAGGTTGGCAATGGTGGTTGCCTTGCCTGTCATCAGCTTGGCAATGCCGCCATTCGCGAGATTCCGGCGATGTTCAGTGACCTGACTTCAGTGGATGCCTGGCAACGCCGCATTCAGTCAGGGCAGGCCGGTGGCAACATGGTTCGTGGTATGAGTGGCCTGGGAATGGAGGCATTCAATGAAATGTATGCCGGCTGGACTGAGCGTATTGCCCAGGGTGCCTTACCCCCGGCACCGGAACGCCCACAGGGCATGGAACGCAATGTCGTGATTACCATCTGGGACTGGGCTGATCCGCAGGCCTACATGCATGACCTGGTTTCCACTGACCGGCGGGATCCGACACTTAATGCCAATGGGCTTATCTACGGGGCGACTGAACTGAGTACTGACTATATCCCGGTGCTGGACCCGGTCAACCATACGATTGAACAGATTCCACTGAGCATGCTGGATCCGGGTGCTCCTTCCGTATCCGGATCGCAACTGGCCGAATCTCCTTACTGGGGCACGGAAGAACCCTGGGACTCCCAGACCAATGTGCACAACCCGATGATGGATCAGGATGGCCGGGTCTGGCTGACGGCAAGAGTGCGCGGGCCGGAAAATCCAGCCTGGTGTCAGGAAGGTTCCGAGCATCCTTCGGCGCAGGTTTTTCCCCTGCAGGGCAGCGGCAGGCATCTTGGCGTGTATGACCCGGCGACGGATGAATATACACCGATTGATACCTGTTTCAGCACCCACCATCTGATGTTTGCCGAAGATGCCGATAATACTTTATGGACCAGCGGCGGTGGTCCGGCAGTTGGCTGGCTCAATACCCGCCAGTTCCTTGAGACCGGCGATGCTGCTGCTGCTCAGGGCTGGACACCGATGATCCTGGATACCAACGGCAATGGCCAGCGCGATGCCTTCACGGAACCCGGTGAGCCGATGAATCCGCAGATGGATACCCGCATCATGAACGGCAGTTTCTACGCGGTAGCCCCGGCACCGGACGGCTCGGTCTGGGGTACCATGCTGGGATATCCGGGTGCGGTGGCACGACTGGTCCCGGGCGACAACCCGAATACTGATGCCCTGGTTGAATATTATGAATTGCCGCTGGATGAAAACGGTAATGCGATTGAAGGTTTTTCGCCCCGTGGCGGTGATGTCGATCGTAATGGCGTGATGTGGGTTGCGCTGGCCAGTGGCCAGATGGCCAGCTTTGATCGCAGCTTGTGTACAGGACCCCTGAATGGTCCCGAAGCCACCGGTCAGCATTGCCCGGAAGGCTGGAGTTTCTATACCGAACCCCTGCCGCAATATCAGGGCCTGGATCGCCCCGGCAGTGCCGAAGGCTCCTATTACACCTGGGTCGATCAGCGTGGTGCCCTGGGACTGGGTGAGAATACGCCGATCAATACCGGCAATCAGAGCGGCGCCCTGCTGGTGCTTGATAACGGCGAATGGATCAGAATGCGGGTGCCGTATCCGCTGGGTTTTTATACCAAATGGATGGACGGCCGAATCGATGATCCGGATGGTGGCTGGAAAGGCAGGGGCATCTGGGCAACCTTCAGCAGCCGGACGCCTTTTCATATGGAGACCGGTACCGGCACCACCTCAAAGGTATATAAATTTCAGCTAAGACCCGACCCCTTGTCCGATTAGCATCAATAATCACTTTGTTTCACCCTGACTGGAATTTGTTCCGGTCAGGGTCCTGTGTCTTTGGCAATATCTTCTTTTGAGATGCAACTATGACATACATCAATTTGCTGTTCAGGGCGGCCAAAAAAATAGAGTAGAATCCAGTCTTTAAATTCAATAACAAAAATCATCCGGATGTTACGCATTAGTTCAATCACTGACCCCGGTCTGGTCCGTCCCAAGAATGAAGATTTTTACCTGTTCAGCAGGGAACGGCGCATTATTATTATTGCCGATGGAGTGGGCGGTCATGATTACGGCGAAGTGGCCAGTCAGCTTGCTGCGGAAAGTGCCTATGCGCTGCTGGAAAATGAATTTACCGATGACAACCTGCTGGAAAATGATGATCCTGTGGCGCTGTTAAACAAGTCTGTGGTGTTTGCCAACCGCAAGGTCATCGACATGAAGGTACAAAAGCCTTCGCATCAGGAAATGGGTACTACCCTGAGTTGTCTGTACATGGACGATGCCTATGTATATTTTTCCTATATCGGGGATTCACGGGTTTATCATATCGATACTGAACAAAAGCAGATTACCCAGTTAACCACCGATCATACCCTGGCCCAGAATCGGCTGGACAAGAACCTGGTACCGGGACTGCATGCCCGCGCGGAACATATTCTGACGCGGATGATTGGTGCCGGGAACAGTATCAATCCGGGTTTCGGCAAGCATCCACTCAAGCCCGGTGATTTGATTCTGAGTTGTACCGATGGACTGTCAGACCTGATAAGCAAGGACCAGATTCTGCAGATTCTGCTGGAACATGCCGATGATATGAACAGCAGTCTGGAGTTATTGCTGAAACAGGTCAAGGAGCAGGGAGCCAGGGATAACGTCACTATTGTGCTGGCCTGCCACGAGTAGTAAGGGAACGCAGTCTTGCTAGAGCCAGTCTTCCTGTAACAAGCGGATCAGTTCACCGGCCGAATGCAGGCGCGCCGATGGCCTTTTTTCCAGGCAGGCCATGGTGGCTTTTTCCAGCAGCGGCGGGACGGGATACTTGCTTACCGCCGATGGCTTTGGAATATCCTGGTTTTTTATGTAATCAATCACCTTGTCTATCGTGTCACCTTTGGCAGCAGTTTCTCCAGCCAGAATTTCATAAAGTATTGTTCCGAGGCTATAGATATCAGTGCGTTTATTGATTTCCGGATCACGATCTATCTGTTCCGGTGACATGTAAAACACCGTGCCCTGTAATTTACCGCGGCGGGTGATATTCATGTCATCCGAATCGGTATCCAGCAGAGAAGTGGGAATAGGGTCAATGCTGCCATCGGTTTTCCAGACTTTCGCCAGTCCCCAGTCCATCAGCAGTACTTCACCAAAGGGGCCTACAAGAATGTTTTCCGGTTTGACATCACGATGCACAACGCCATGGACATGGGCATACTCCAGGCCATGTGCCACCTGAATAATGACATCAATCAACTGGCTAAGATCATAACGCTCACGGTAATCCAGAATTTCACGCAGGGTATAACCATGCACAAGTTTCATGGTGAAGTAATAGTTGCCCTTGGTATCGCGCCCAAGCTCATAAGTCGGTACGGTATTGGGGTGTTGCAGCATGGCGCTGACTCTGGCTTCACGCAGAAAGCGCCGTTGTTCAATTTCATCGTCAGCAAATTCCGGCAGCAGAGACTTGTAGCAGATTACCCGTGACAGATGCAGGTCCTTGCAGGACTGAATAAGACACTTGCCACCTTTGGCGATGGTTTTAAAGTATGCGTAGCGGGTGCGGATATTTATTTTTTCCGGCAAGGACTTGTCCGTATCTTCGAGATAGACGGAGGCATAATCCTGTGGGGGTTCTGGAAACTTCATATTGCTTGTAAACTCTGGACCGAAACTGAATGTCAGAATGGTAGTGCCGTAGTTTGGGTAAAGCTAACTTTTTGTGTAGCTAAAAATTCGCGGCTAAAGCCGCTCCTACAAAAACTTCCCCTGCACGCAGGAGGGCTTGTAGGAGGGACTTTAGTCCCGAACATTTCGCGGTTAAAGCCGCTCCTAGCTCAGACCTCGTATGCTGTAGGAGGGACTTTAGTCCCGAATAAAACAGCCCCCGAATGCAGACCAAACCACTACCGTCACAGTGGCTAGTTTGACAGATTCAGGCATTAAGCCCAAGTAAATCCACTGCAAAAGGCAGGCAAAAAAAGACCTGCACAGGGCAGGTCTTTTTTATTATTGCTGATGGTTAAAGTCTTACAATGCTTCTTTTGTGGTTTTTACAATTGCCGCAGCGACTTTATAGGGATCGGCATTGGACGCCGGACGACGGTCTTCCAGGCGACCTTTCCAGCCATCTTCGACCGTACCGATCGGGATGCGGATAGATGCACCACGGTCGGAAACCCCGTAGCTGAACTGCTCGATGGACTGGGTTTCGTGCTTACCGGTCAAACGCTGGTCATTGTGGGCACCATATACAGAAATATGACGCTCAATGTTTTTACCAAACTGTTCACAGATTTTGGTAAACACTTCTTCTTTCCCCTGCTCGCGCATGGCGCCATTGGAGAAATTGGCGTGCATACCCGAACCGTTCCAGTCGGTATCACCCAGTGGTTTCGGATGCCAGTCGATAGCCAGGCCGTATTTTTCACCAACACGCTCCAGCAGGTAACGGGCCAGCCAGGTTTCGTCAGCGGCGCGCGCGGCGCTTTTACCGAATACCTGAAATTCCCACTGGCCTGCAGCCACTTCAGCGTTAATACCTTCTACGTTGAGGCCGGCTTCCAGACACTGGTCCAGATGCTCATCAATCATTGAGCGGGCATAGGCATTTTTAGCACCAACCGAGCAGTAGTAAGGGCCCTGCGGAGGAGGGTAGCCGCCCGGAGGAAAGCCCGGAGGCAGATTGGTTTCCGGATCCCAGAGAAAATATTCCTGTTCAAAACCGAACCAGAAATCTTCGTCATCATCATCGATTGTGGCGCGGCCATTGGATTCGTGAGGAGTACCGTCGGCATTCAGAACTTCTGTCATCACCAGATAGCCGTTGCTGCGATCCGGGTCAGGGATAATGGCTACCGGCTTTAACAGGCAGTCCGAGGCGCCGCCTTCAGCCTGCATCGTGGAGCTGCCGTCGAAGGACCACATGGGGCAATCTTCGAGTTTTCCACTGAAATCTTTTCTGACCATGGTTTTGCTACGCAGGCTCTGCGTCGGTTTATAACCGTCCAGCCAGATATATTCCAACTTGCTTTTCATGATGAGTAGTACTCCTTAGTTAGTTTAGTTTTCTGAAAAATCGTATTTCAATGTCCTTCACACTTGTGCAAAAAGCATACCTGTTTTGCTGTTTTCCAAAATTTCAGCTTTTCAGGGCTGAGGGGCCAGCTTTACGGCAAAAGCAGAGGTCGAATTGTCTATATCGGTGCGAAAACAGAGCATAGACCAAATAAGACCTGAAAAAAATGCAAAATTTTAGTGCATGACGCCCCAAAATAGTGCATTTACTTCATGCGCAGGACAAATATATCGTCATTTTGGGTCGGGTCGGTGGCTGTCCGGATTTCAGCAACTTCAGCGGCGCTGACGGCCGGGGCATTATTGCCCCAGGATGAACGGATATAACTCAGGACGTCGGCAATCTGCTGGTCATCCAGAAGCAGCCTGAAATACGGCATATCAGTCGTTGCCGGTCCTTCTGAGGAGACAATACGCAGTGAGCCGTTCAGGGTCATGTTGATCAGAGTGCTGGGATCGGGATCCAGGACACCGGGGTTACCGGCCAGCGGTGGCTGATAGGGGTAGTAACCCTGACCGTTGGTGACGTGACAGTTAGAGCAGTATTCGTAATAGACCTGGGCTCCGGGAGTAGAAAAATTCAGTGACAGCAATTCTTCGCTTTGCGTATCGTTATAGTTGAACTCCCCCTGTTCTTCGGTGGCGGGTAAGGATTCCAGATAGACGGACATGGCATTGATATCCGCCTCACTCATGTGCCAGGTACTGTTATTGACGACTTCCACCATGGTGCCGACTGCTGTACCGAAGCGGTTGCGACCGGTGCGCAGAAATTCCTCATGATCTTCGACATTCCAGCGTCCTCTGCCACTCAATGAATTGCCGTTCAGTGCAGAAGCGTACCAGTAATCCAGGGGGGCACCAGCGAGAAAATCATTATCACTGCTGTCGAGACCCTTTTCCTGCAGGAGCAGGCCGCGTGGCGTATGGCAGGCTCCGCAATGGCCGAGACCCTCGACCAGATAGGCGCCGCGATTCCAGGCCTGGGACTCGCTGTTGTCGACATTATAGGGTTCATCATCATGGGCCAGCAGATTCCAGATTCCCATGCCCCAGCGGACATTCTTCCAGCCGGGAATTTCCGCCGGCAGGTTGGGCTGGTTAACGGCTTCCACTTCATTCATAAGAAAATCGTACAGTGCCCGCATATCCTGTTCTGACATTTTTGCATAGGAGGTGTAGGGCATGGCCGGATACATACGCTCGCCATCAGGCTTTCTGCCAACCCGCATGGCCCGGTCGAAATCTTCAAAACTCCAGGAACCGATACCGGTTTCCACATCCGGGGTAATGTTGGTGGCATAGATATTCCCCAGCAGCGGAACGTTCATTTCCAGCCCGCCTGCCAGCGGCTCACCGCCCTCGACAGTATGACAGGCTACGCAGTTTCCCAGCCTGGCAACATATTCACCGTGTGACAGGTTGACCGCTGCGGCCTGCTCAGCACTATTGGTGGAAGGTGTTGGCTCTGTAGTAACTACCCCTGAGTCACAGGCGCTTAACAAGACAACAAAGCTGATAACTGAAAGCTCTCGGGCAAAAGGCATAGGGATTCCTTGTGGCATTATTATTATGTTTTAAATAGTCTTGGGAGATTACCATTTTTGATCTGAAAATCACATAAACCGGATATCCCCAAGACGTGTCAGTTTCTGCCGAATCCAGTTCACTAAAACGTTCAATGAATCTGTTGACCCTGAGCTTTTATGGTCTCGGTACGATCATTGGTGCCGGTATTTATGTGCTCATAGGCGAGCTTGCCGACACGGCGGGCCAATACATGCCGGTGTCATTCCTGCTGGCAGGAGCCATTGCCTTGCTGACTGGCCTGAGCTACTGCGAACTATCCTCACGTTACCCGATCTGTGCTGGCGTAAGCGTATATGTGGATCGGGCCTGGGGGCTGAACTGGCTTTCGGCGTTGTGTGGCTGGCTGATCATCCTGACGGGTATCGTTTCAGCCGCCGCCATCAGTAATGGCTTTGCCGGTTATCTTGGAGTCTTTGTCGAGCTTGAAGCACACTGGGCAATTATCTTCTTATGTCTTGTGTTAGGGATAATTGCAGTCTTCGGGATCAGGCTATCGGCAGCAACGGTATTCCTTGTCACGACAATTGAAGTGGCCGGACTGGCTTATATTGTCTGGATTACATATGGGATGGAGCCGCTTGCCACACAAAATACAGCGACACAGGCAGGGGCTGATTCGGCTTTCAGTGGCATTTTGCTTGGCAGCTTCCTGGCTTTTTATGCCTTTATCGGATTCGAGGACATGGTCAATGTGGTTGAAGAAGTAAAACGCCCGCGGGTAAATATGCCGCTGGGTATTATTCTTTCCATTGCCCTGGCAAGTATTTGCTACATGGTCGTTGCATTTGCTGTATTGCGGGTCAGCAGTCCGGCAGATCTGGCAGCAGGTAATGCACCTCTGGCGGATCTGGTTGAGCGAAGTGGGCGTGACCCCGGTTTTATCGGCGGGATCAGTTTGCTGGCAGTAATTAACGGAGCACTGGTGCAGATAATCATGGCCTCCAGAGTGCTTTACGGTATGGGTAAAATGCAGCTGGCACCTGCCGGACTGGCGCAGATTGCCGGTAAGACCAGAACGCCGATATTCGCTACAGGCCTAGTAACGGCAATGGTACTGGTTTTTGCCTTATTACTACCGCTGGAAAGCCTGGCCCGGCTCACCAGTGCCGTGATGCTGGTGATCTTCGCCATCGTCAATCTGGCATTAATCGTGATCAAAAGCCGTTCGGCCAATACCGAGGCAGGATTCAGTATTCCGGTATTAATCCCGGCCCTGGGTATATTGAGTTCATTGTTTCTGCTGGGCTATCAGATATGGAATCTATTCTGAAAAAACAACGACTTATTGATTTAAGCGGGCAGACTGTATAAGCTTCGTTTTGCCTGTAAACCTGAAGGAATTCCTCACTGATGAACACCATGCTATTCAAGCATATCCAGCATATTTACCGGTCTTGTTCCCGGCTTTTGCTGCTGTTTGCTGCCTGCTGCCTGTTACCTGCCACTGGACTGGCCCAGGCTGGCTCGTCCATGCCGATAGTATTCCACAGTGCCGATGCTTTTTATAACAGTATTGCCCTCAATACTGGTACCAACAGTGGCCTGCAACGCCAGGCAATGATTCCCAGAGGCCTGATTCAGGTTTCAGAAAATACGCCCTATGTGTTCTGGGTTGAGCTGGAAAGAGGGCGGCTGAAAATTCTCGAGCGCCAGTCGAATGGTGGCTATATTGTCCGCCAGATTATTCCGGTTTCCATTGGCTCCAACGGATTTGATAAACAGTTTGAAGGGGATAAAAAAACACCCATGGGGGTTTATCACTTCACCAGTTTTCTGCAGGACAGCCAGTTAATCGATTTCTACGGGCTTGGCGCCTATCCCATGAACTATCCCAATGCACTGGACCGGCTGGAAGGCAGAACCGGGTCCGGAATCTGGCTGCATGGTCTGCCAAAACATATCAGCGAACGGCCCTTGCTGGACAGTGATGGCTGTGTGGTTATTGATAATGACAGCCTGTTGCAGATGAATCGCTATATCGAACCCGGCAGGACGCCGGTGATCATGACGGCTGGTGAACTGGAATGGGTGCCGCTGGAGACTGTTCGAAATCAACGGACAAGTCTGGCTCAGTCCCTTACGGACTGGCGTCAGGCCTGGGAAGATCGGGATAATGACAGTTATCTATCCTGGTATGCCGAGGATTTTACTGATCTGAGTCGTAATCTCGGGGAATGGTCGGAATACAAGCGACGCGTCAATTTGCAAAAAAGTTTTATTGAAGTGGAATTTTCCGACATCAGTTTTATTAATGATCCGCGTCAGTCGGATGTCGTCCAGGTTCGTTATTTCCAGCAGTATCGCAGCAGTAACTACAACTGGAGCGGCTGGAAGATGCAGCTGTGGCGTCAGTCAGGTGCCGAGTGGGAAATTATTTACGAGGGTAATGGCTAGCCATTCGGCTAGCAGTTGATGATGAAAGCGCAGATGCACAATCTTCGTGAATTTACGCCGGTCGTTCTACTCTCAGTGCTGCTGTTTGTTTCCTGCGCTCGCCTGCCCATTATTGAGGAAGAGCCTTCAGCGAATAGACACCCTTCAGCGGGAGAACAGCCGTCAGCGGAGCCCTCAGCGAATAGAGAGCCCTCAGCAGAAATAAATTCTTCAGCGGGAGAAATAGCTTCAACAGCAGAAAACCAGTCACAGGAAGCAGCCGAATCCGCTGCAGGAACAGCCCAGGTAATGGAAAATACCGGACTGCCGCAAGACCCGACACCCGGTTCAGCTGATACTGAACTCCCTGATGAGCAAGTACCGCAATTAACAAGGGAAGAGCTGGAACAGCAGGCAAGAGCAGAGGAGCTGGCCTCACAGTCGGAATTGTCTGTGTATCCAAGCCCTCAACAGCTGGCACAGGAAGCTCTTTATCATCAACAGGTCATCAACGGCCTGTGTGACGAAATCGGCAACAAGCTGGGCAGTGTTTCAGTGGAAGATTGCATGCAGCAGCAACTGGAATTCGCCGGTGCCTACAGCGTCAATGCACGCCCATTGACCCAGCGGGATTTCGAGCCGCGCAATTCGCTTAATGAAAAATCGCGGGTATTGATCATGGGTGGCATTCACGGGGACGAATACTCATCAATTTCCATCATGTTTAAATGGATGGCCTTGCTGAAAGAAAGTGGCGGTAACAGTTTCAGCTGGCGTTTTTTGCCTTCGGTCAATCCGGATGGCCTGCTCGACGGTCAGGCGGTCAGACAAAATGCCAGCGGTGTTGACCTGAATCGTAATTTCCCGAGCCAGGACTGGAATGATAAAGCTCATGAGTACTGGCTCAACAATACCGGCGAAAACCCGCGACGTTATCCTGGCGTCGCTGCAGCCAGTGAACCTGAAGTTCGCTGGGTTATTGACCAGATTGAAACTTATGAGCCGGATGTAGTTGTCTCGGTTCACGCCCCTTACCATCTGCTTGATTTTGATGGCCCTTCAGTTGCCCCAGACAGGATTGGCGATCTTTACCTGCATCAGCTTGGTGTATACCCCGGTTCGCTGGGAAATTATGCCGGTCTGGATCTGGGTATTCCGGTAGTCACCCTGGAACTTCCTTCGGCTGGTATCATGCCTAGCGATGAGCAGATTGAACAGATGTGGATCGACATGCTCAGCTGGTTAAATTCCCGCACCGAACTTGAGCAGCGCGCTGCGCGCTGAGCAGTCTTTTCTCTCTGAAAAATAAGGATATACTGAGGATTTTTGTTCTCTATTCGGGTAGAATCTTCTCCTTTTTGCGTGGCGGCCCTATACTGCGGAGCAAATAATATCAGCTAGGGAATTAACGATTATTATTATGAATTCAGGCGCTATTTTCAGACTCTTTGTATTATCTGCAGCTTTGCTGGCCAACTCTGTCTGGGCGCAAAACAGTTCAACCCAGTTACAAAGCAGCGACCGCAAGCGTGCAGACATAGTGATGACCGATCTCGAGCCGGTGCTTGACGGAATTCTGGATGATGAAATCTGGCAACAGGCAACTGTTATCAATGATCTGCACCAGACAACTCCGGTCGACATGGGTGAACCCAGCCAGCGCAGCGAATTCTATGTAACCTACAGTGAAGATTATTTTTACGTTGCAGCGCGATTGTATGACACCGAGCCTGAACTGATCAGTGCCCGGCAGATGATCCAGGGCGGCCAGACCAATTTTGACGACTTTGCCTTTGTTATGCTGGATACATTCAACAACAACCGAACCGGCTTTCACTTCCAGACCAATCCCAATGGTATGCGCTCGGAATCTGTATACGAAAATCCAAGCAGTCAGAACTGGGACTGGAGCGGTATCTGGCAATCGGCATCGAATATTGATGAAGAGGGCTGGACCATGGAAATTGCCATTCCCTTTACCACGCTTAACTTTAATCCCAACACCGATACCTGGGGCTTCAATGTCGGGCGTGATATTTCCCGTACCAATGAAGAGATAGCCTGGTCTTCCTTTAATCGCAATGCCAATCCTTCCACCAGCGGTCTGATCTCAGGAATAAACGGTATACAACAGGGCCTGGGTCTGGATGTCGTCCCTTCAGTTACTGTGGCTGAAGAGACCAATCATACCGTAAATGATTCGGAAGGACGCTTTGATCCTTCACTGGATATATTTTATAAATTTACTCCAAACCTGACTGGTGCCCTGACATTCAACACCGATTTTTCCGCCACTGAAGCTGACAGCCGTCAGGTTAATTTCAGTCGCTTTGGTCTGTTCTTCGAAGAGAAACGTGATTTCTTCCTGCAGGATTCTGAAATCTTTTCTTTTGGCGATCTTAGCGGCGGCGGTTTTGGTAGCAGTTCCAATGGCATGCCGTTTTATTCCCGTCGTATCGGCCTTGACCCGAACACCGGGCAGCCGGTTGATATTGAAGCTGGCGCCAAACTGGCAGGGCGCGTCGATGATATCAGTGTCGGGGTACTTGCAGTGCAGCAGGGTGACCGTGTGGGGCTGGATGGACAGAATGTCTTTGTTGGTCGTGTGACCTCCAATGTCCTGGCTGAATCAAAAGTCGGTGCCATCTTTACCCAGGGAGACCCCAACAGCGAAACCGACAGCAGTCTGGCCGGTGTGGATTTTGCCTATCGTAATACCCGCTTTACTGACCGCTATACCATGACCAGCGACTGGTGGTACCAGAGCTCAGATGTCGACGGGATAGAGGGGGATACCAAAGCCTACAAAGGCTATGTTAATTTCTCCACGCAGAATAATGGCGTCAGCGGCAGTTTGTCCTATACCTATATCGGTAATGAATTTTCGCCGCGACTGGGTTTTGTCAGCCGCAGCGGTATCAAACAAAGTTCTATCTTTACAAATTATCGGCACTATTTCCCAGGTAGCGATCTGGTCAGGAATATATTTACAGCCGCCCGCTATACCAGAACCGAGTCTTCTGAGACTGATAAACTGGAAACTGAAGAGGTGTTCTGGCGGGTAATCAATTTCAATACCTATCAGGGTGACCAGCTGCATCTGACGCTCAACTACAATCATGATATCCCGACCAGCCCTTTTTCCATCCTGGGCGTCGGCTTTACTCCCGATGACTATTCCTGGGAATCAATGACACTTTCTTTTAATGCCTCCAACAACCGGGCTTTTTCTCCTTCACTGAGTTACCAGACAGGTGGTTTTTATACTGGTGATCGTGACCGCATTGAAGCCGGAATTGACTGGCGCCCCAATCGACGACTGGCTTTTGACCTGTCTTACGATTTTAATGATGTCGTGTTGCCCCAGGCACGCGTAATCAGCCGTCAGATTACACTGGATGCAAGTATTGCCATTAATCCGGAATGGTCATGGATTTCGCTGCTGCAGTATGAAAACAGAAGCGATACTTTCGGCATCAACAGCCGTCTGCACTGGACCCCGCAGGCCGGTGAGGATTTTTACCTGGTAGTGAATTACAACTTTGATTCGACTGCCGGAGCGTTCCGGGAATTGAATCCGCTGCAATCTGAAATTGTCTTAAAGTACACTCGTAACTTCCGCTTTTAAGCGACTGCGCTTGGTGTTTCTTTGCTAAAGCCTGAATTTTTTTGCCGCTTCCAAAGCACAAGCATTGAAAGCAGGCACAACATCAGTTCAATAACTGTAGCAAACATTATTTCAATTGGCGGTGCTCCATCAAAGGCAAAGCTCAACAGTCTAGAAAAGCCATATCCCCCGTAAACCATGATAGAGAGCTGAAGGCCGAATTCATATAGCTCTTCTCTAAGTGTATTGCGTATTATTATGATTCCGCAGGCCAACAGCAGACCTCCTGGTGCTCTCAGTTCGGAAAGTAATCCACTGGAAAGATTTGATTGAAGTCCGTAGGTGCTAAACATACCAACTGGATCAATCAGTATTAAGCTGCCGATTAACACTGCTGTCCAGCCATTTATTTGGAGTAAAATAACGCTGGATATTTTCATGCTACTTTCCTCCAAATCCCTGATTCAGCTACCTGGTTGGCATAATCGAAAAAGTCTTTTGGTTCTCTTTTAAGCGCTCGTTTTATACCATCACAGAGAGTACTATTCCTTCCATCAAGTACTGTAGAAAACAAATAATCTAGCATCCACACAACGTCCTGGGGTGCACCTGACTCTTTCACACCTCTAACAAAATCACCATGGGGGACTGAACTATAAGTGATCTCGCGACCTGTTACCCGTGAGAGGTCTGCTGCAATATCTGCAAAGCTCATCAATCGTGGACCGGTAACTTCATACACTTCTTCATTGTGCCCGGGTTCTGTAAGCGCCATGGTTGCTACTTCAGCAATATCATCCACGTCAACAAAAGGTTCCTGAATATCGCTAGCCGGTAAAGCAATATTGCCAACCTGCACCATGTCAATAAATGCTCCTTCAGAGAAATTCTGAAAGAACCAGCTTGAGCGAACAACGGTCCAGTCGAGACCACTATTCATAACTATTTTCTCGCAAGCCTGCGCTTCCTGCTCTCCACGACCAGACAGGATAACCAGTTTTTCAACTTTATGAAGAATTGCGCGGTTTACAAAAGACTGGATCGTGTCAGTTGCACCCGGCATAGCAAGGTCTGGTGCATAGCTAATGTAAATAGTTTTAACATTTTCAAGGCAGGCATCCCAGTCAGCTTCATTGTTCCAGTCAAACGCAGGCAGAGCTGAACGTGAACCCACTCTTGTTGGCACACCCATTGCCTTTAGTCTGTCAACAATACGTCGCCCGGTCTTGCCGGTACCGCCAGTAATTAGAGTAAGTGATGAATCATGGCCCTGCTCGATACTTGCTTTCATTTCTATCTCCTCAATTAACGTCTATGATTAATGTGAGGTGTAGAATAGTCAGCAATACATTTGACGTATTTACACAAGCCGCCAAAATTTTGACCAATGATGACAATTTAAGTGATTATCTATTTGGACTTTGCAGCTAATCGGTAGGATCTTGGAGTCTGGCCAGCCCAGCGTTTGAAAGCCCTGTTAAACGAGCTTTGCTCCGAGAATCCAGTCAGAAATGCAATGTCCGCAAGTGAATGATTGGAATTAGTCAGTAGACGCTCTGACAACTCACGCCGGGCATCGTCCACAACTGACTGGTATGTGATTCCTTGATCAGATAGTTTGCGTTGTAATGTTCGGCCGCTCATGGCCAGTTTTTCGGCTACATCAGATATGGTTGGTATGCCTTCACTCAGTGCTTGAGATAAATAAGTTTTAACTTTATACACAAGAACACTGTCATCCTTAATGTTTGCCAGTTCATCTTCCAAATGCTTATCGAAAAATTTTACGATAGTAGGGTCGCCTACCTTATTGGGGTTCTGAAGTGATTCATGGGCGATCAGCAGGGCATCCCGATCGGTGTTAAAGTGCACAGGGCAGCCAAAGAATTCCTCATGGTCATGGGTCACTTCAGGTGCCTGGTGCCTAAAATAAACTGCCAGGAGTTCAACAGGATAAGTTGATACTTCTTTACAAATGGTATAAATACTGGCGACGGTGGCTTCATTGGAAAGCCTCAGGCCCAGTCTTCTATTTCCTTCACGGTGTAAATGTGCAAAAGCACCTTTCTCAGATAATTCGACGCTATAAGTAGATACATTGGTAAGCACCCGGGAATAACGCTCTGCCCGAGTAAGTGACCCCCTTAGGCTCGCTGCAGATTTCCACGCCAATCCAAATGCACCGTAATCATCACAGCACATTGCATTTCCAGCACGTAAAGAAAGTGTGTGTCCTGATTGTTCTGTTCGGGAAATATTTTCCAGGAACGTGTAGTACTCGGTATCAGATATCATCACCGATGGATTGATCGGGGCATCAGAATCTAGTCCCAATTCCTCAAGGAATTGGGCTTTATTCAGTCCCGGCTCAATGATTGCTGCCACTTTATGAGCAAATAAGGAAGTGATTTGTCTCATCGTTAATAGTCTAAATTAAAAGGATAAACTGACCATCTACTGGATAAGATATATGATTCAGGAAATTATTATTAGTATTTAAAGTAACTGGAATGAACTTAATCCCGCTATTAGTCAAAAGGAGGCTCTGCTTATTATCCTAAACGGACTTTTGATATGTGCATCTCATAACTGGGCATTTTGTAGCTTTGCAGGCCGGCATCTCAATACATCGCTACAAAATCGGTGAACTCTGTTTGAAGAAATTCCTGAAGCGCTACAACTGGAGCATCAAAGCCACTTTTTCGTGGCATCATAAGACTGAGATTGGCCTGGCCTGCATGCCACTCTGGTAATACTTTAATTAACTTGCCTGATGCCAACTCATCACGGCAGGTATAGGCGGGTAGTGCGACGATGCCCAAGCCTTCACCAGCGGCTTCTTTTAAAGTAGCCATGTCGTCGCTCTTCAATCGAGGCGTAATTCGTATTTCCTCTTTCATTCCCGATTTATGTTCTAGCCTCCAACGGCCCCCATGTCCTTGCCAGCCGAGGGAGAGTGTTTGATGGCTTTTAAGATCTTGGGGAGTCGCGATTTTGTTAACCGGATAGTCAGGAGAGGTAAACAAGCTCCACTCGACGACAGCCAGTGATCTCTGAATCAAGGTTGAATCAGGCAGAAAACCTGTATGTCCGCGAATAGACATATCGACACCTGAAGCGATCAGGTCAATATTCTGATTGGTTACCTGTTGCAAAACTGTGATCTGTGGGTTGTCAGTCATAAAACGTGCAATAAGCTCTTTTAATGCAAATTGTGCGACACCTACAGAACAGCTTAATGTAACTTGTCCGGATAGCGTGTTCTTCTTCCGTTTTAGCTCTGCCTCAGCTAGTTCTACCTGGTCGACCACTGTGCGCGCTCGCCGGTAAAACACTTCACCGGATTCGGTGATCTTCGACTGACGAGTTGTGCGTTGGATAAGTATCGTATCCAGGCGCTCCTCCAACTGCACAATATGTCTGCTCAGTCGAGACTTCGGAATGCCGAGGGATTCTGAGGCGCGCGTGAACCCGCCTTTTTCAACGACATGCACGAAGTAGTAGTAGTCGTTCAGATCGATGGATGGCATGGAAATTCACCTTAAATGTTCCATAAATGGAATTATATTTTCGAATTATGGCACTTTACGCACCTATTGTCCCATATCTATAGTTACTTGAACTAATTTGAACAAAAAGAGGTAGACAAAATGAATGCAATCGACACAGCCATTGGTTTTTCACAAGGCTTCACTACAAATCATATGACTTTTGTATCTGAGCCAATAAGCGGCGCTGAGCTCAGCGTTGGAAGTGGTTTCAAGGCGAAAAGTTTCCGTGCCAGTGATATTGGTGAAGGCATGGATCCACTGGTGATGGTTGATCACTATGTGATGACGGAACCCACATTTGGCGCGCACCCTCATGCAGGGATGTCCGCCGTGTCGCTTCTGTTTGAGGATAGTGAAGGTCTTTTTCACAATCGGGATTCATTGGGAAATGATTTCGATCTGCAACCCGGCGATTTGTACTGGTTCAGCGCTGGTAGTGGCGCGGTTCATGATGAATCCCCTCGAGAGAATGCGCGTACCCATGGATTACAGGTATTTGTAAATGTACCGCAGACCCGGCGATTCGTATCACCTGCTTCACTCCTCGTACGATCAAAAGATATGCCCATGATTAATAGCACACACTATCGTGTGAAGGTCGCATTGGGTGAGTCGAATGGCGTTCGCGGCGCAGCTTCTCCATCGACTCCTATGACCATTTTGGATGGGACGATCCAGACAGGTGGTCGCTTCTCACATAAGTCAGCCGCCAATCGTGGTATATGGGTTCAGTCTGTGAAGGGTAGTCTGGACGTAGTAGTTGGTGAAACCGCCAGGCACTTGGCAGTCGGCCAGGCTGTTGCAATTAAAACTGACGGCAGCGCAGAAATCAGTATCAGGAACGCATCGGGCAAGCCTGTTCATTTTGCCTTGTTCGAGGGCGCGCAGATCAATGAAAGCTATATCCAGGATGGTCCTTTCGTTATGGGCTCTCTGGAACAAATCTCAGACATCAAAGCGGCTTATGAAGCTGGTCAGCTGGGCGGTATTTAAGACAATCATTGAGTAACAATAACTTAACCTTAAGGAGATAACTATGAACGAGCATATTCATAACCCGGAACCTTTAACTTCGGAAAACGCTGCGCTGATCCTTGTCGATCACCAGGTAGGACTGATGACGGGGATTCGAGATTATTCAATTGCAGAACTCAAGCATAACGTCGTGGGCCTGGCCAAAGCAGCTCGAGCCCTCGACATCCCTATTGTGACGACAACGACATCCGCAGAAATGCTTTGGGGTCCGGCTTTTCCGGAATTGCGAGCAGCGCTTCCCGGACAGTGCTTCATCGATAGAACAACTGTAAATGCCTGGGACGATCCGCGTGTGGAAGCAGCGATCCGGGCAACCGGACGCAAGAAACTGATCTTTGCCGGCGTTTCCCTGGAAGTCTGCGCGGCATTTCCTGCTATGCGTGCGGTAAGAGAAGGCTTTGACGCTTATGTGGCAGTAGATGCAAGCGGGACATTCAATAACACAAAGCGAGAAACCGGACTTATCAGGTTGGTACAAAGCGGCGTCATTACCGCAGATGCATCCAGCCTGATCGTTGAAATTCTCGGGGACAACGCCTCTCCCAGGGCAGAAGAGGTATACACGGCGCTTGGAATGGACTGGGCAATGCTCGTCGGCCAGGTCCGTGAGAGTGCAGCGACAATAGGTGCTGCCGCATAGGTCATAGGTACTTGAAGTTTGATTTATGGAATACATTACCAAACTGAAGTAAATGGAGATACCAATGCACAATAGTGATACAGAACTTGCCCAACGATCCCGTCAACCGAGACGATACAAGCTGATTCTTTTGTCGTTCGCTGGGCTACTCGCCCCGGACTACTTTGTCCCGCCCGTGCTGTCTGCTGTGTTTAGTGGTCCACACCTGTTAACCGTCAGCGTGACAGTCGCGGGAATTGTCGCGCTGATGACGTTCGTTTTCATCTCTGTACTGACAAAGTTCGTGGCCTGGTGGCTGTTTGAGCAGCCCAGTAGCAGACCGCAGTTCCGGGGCGAGTCAGAAGCTCACAGCAGTAATCTGGAATGCATGCTTTTATAATCGAACAGCCAGGACAGGCTAAGCAATTAAATACAATTGGACGAAAGCAGACATAAAAAAGGAGCCAGCTGGCTCCTTTTTTTATTTTCTGGAAAAACTTTTATCCGTTTTTCTTCTCAAACTCTTTCATAAACTCGGCCAGTTTTTCACAGCCGGCCAGGGGCATGGCGTTATAGATGGAAGCTCTGATACCACCGACATTGCGATGACCTTTTAAAGCATACAGGCCGTTATCCAGCGCTTCTTTTAGGAAGCTGGCGGACTGCTCGTCATCAGGCAGGGTGAAGGTGACGTTCATGATAGAACGGTGCTGCGGATGGGCAGTGCCGGTATAGAAGTCACTGTTATCGATGACGTCATACAGGGTTTTGGCCTTCTGCTCATTCACTTTCTCAATTGCTTCCAGACCACCCTGGTCCTTTAACCACTGCATGGTCAGACCCATGGTGTAAATGGCAAAAGTATTATTGGTATTGGCCAGCGAGTGTGACTTTTCATAGACCGCGTAATCCAGCAGCGAAGGAGTACGTTCCAGGGCATGACCGATCAGGTCTTCCCGAACGATAACCACGGCAGTTCCGGATGGGCCGAGGTTTTTCTGCATGCCGGCAAACATCAGGCCGACCCGGGACCAGTCCACCGGGCGGGAAAAAATATCAGAGGTAGCATCAATCGCCAGCGGTGTATCACCCACATCCGGATATTCCTGATAACGGGTACCGTAAATGGTGTTGTTGCTGGTGATATAGGCATAAGAGGCATCGTCCGGAATCATGTCCGCAGTAAAGGCAGGAATGCGGTCATAATCGCTTTCTTCGCTGCTGCTGGCGATAATGATTTCGCCATAACGAGCGGCTTCCCTGTTGGCCAGTTTGGAAAAGTTGCCGGTTTCGGAATAGACAGCCTTGTGGGCCGGTTTCAGGCCCAGCAGGTTCAAGGGTACGCCGGCGAACTGCATCTGTGCACCACCATGGGTATACAGAATTTTGTAGTTGTCAGGCAGGTTTGACAGCTCCCTGATGAGTTCGTCACAGCGGTTAATGACCGCTTCGAATTCTTTTGAGCGATGACTCAGTTCAATCAGGGAAATACCCATGCCCTGAAAATCGAGAAACTCTTGCTGAATCTGCTGCATGACCGGCACTGGTAACATTGCCGGTCCGGCACCAAAGTTATATACCTGCTTTGTCATTTACTTTTCCGTTTCGCTTGGTTGTTGGTTAGTACTTGCTGAATTTGATCAGACGATCCATGCCCTGGTGACATGTTCGATGGCTTCAATGCTGGCAATGGTGTCGTCATCCGGAGTGCTTTCAACATCAATCAGATTGTAGGCAATATCGTTGCGGCTCTTGTTGAGCATGTCCACAACGTTAATGTTTTTGTCAGCCAGCACGGAGAGAATCTTGCTCAGCATGCCGGAAACATTTTCATTGACGATTGCCAGCCTTACGCCGCCGTTACTCTCCAGGGAGATGGTCGGAAAGTTAACGGAATTCTTGATGTTGCCGTTTTCCAGGAAGTCACGTAACTGGTCAGCCGCCATCACAGCACAGTTATCTTCGGCTTCTTCGGTGCTGGCCCCAATATGCGGCATCAGGATGACTTTTTCATGCCTGAGAAATTCTTTGGTCGGGAAATCACAGACATAGCGATTGATGCGACCGCTTTCCAGACCTTGCAACATTGCATCCGTGTTAACAATGGCATCCCTGGAGAAATTCAGCAGCACGGCACCGGATTTGAAATAGTTGATGGCTTTTTCATCAATCAGGTTTTTGGTGCTTTCCAGCATGGGCAGATGCAGGGTGATAAAGTCGGACTTGGACAGGAGGGCAGTCATGTTTTCCTGTTTTTCGACCTGATTGGCCAGTTGCCAGGCAGCATCAACAGAAATGGCTGGATCATAACCCAGGACATTCATGCCCAGATCGATGGCAGCGTTGGCCACCATCGCACCGATCGCGCCAAGGCCGATAACGCCCAGGGTCTTGCCGGCTAATTCGGAACCCTTGAAGTTTTTCTTGCCGGCTTCCACCTGCGGGCCCAGCTCACTCAGGTCTTCCAGGTCAGCCAGTGAATTAACCCAGTTGATTCCGGGAACAATACCGCGTGAGGCCAGTAACATACCGCAGATAACCAGTTCTTTCACCGCATTGGCATTGGCACCAGGCGTGTTGAAGACCACAATACCTTTTTTGGTATAGTCTGCGACCGGCACATTATTCACACCGGCTCCGGCACGGGCCACTGCCTTGAGATTCGGCGTGACATTATCCATGCTCAACTTGAAGCTGCGTAGAATGAGTGCATCAGGGTCGTCTGTGTCAGGGGAAACCTGATATTCTTGTTCGGGGAAACGCGATAAACCTTTCTCAGAAATTTGATTAAATGTCTGAATCTTATACATCTTTTGGATTTTCCTTAGGCCGTGTATGAGACCCGCTGTTTGGCTTAGCTGCTGAGACGGGTAGTCGCTCAACGAGGAGCCGCATTTATACAGTGAAATGAGGCAGATTTCCAGTGGCAGCTGCCGTTTCATCTATCATTACGAGAGACAGGGGAGAACAGATTTGTCGGAAAACACAAAGTCCTGGTATGTCTATTTGATTCGTACGGCCAGTGGCAGCCTCTATACCGGCATCACCACGGATGTGGAGCGACGGTTCGCGGAACATCAGCTTGAAAGGGGAAAAGGGGCAAAATCCTTGCGTGGCAAAGGGCCGCTGGAACTGGTGTTTTCTGCAGCGTTTGGCAACCGATCTGAAGCCAGCAAAATTGAGCATCGAATCAAGCAGTTAAAAAAATCCCGCAAGGAGAGCCTTGTGCGGGGTGAAGTGAAAATTAATCAGGTATAATCGCGCCATTTGTAATGACATGGTAAAGGCATGACTGACATAAAATCCCTTATGCAGGGGATGGGCAAAGCGGCACGGCAGGCAGCATCGATTCTGGCTGCGGCCAGCACTGAGGTGAAAAACCAGGCCCTGCTGAATACTGCCGAGGCTCTCGATAAATCACGGGACGAACTGGCGCGCGCCAATGAACAGGATCTGACTGCTGGCCGCGACAAAGGCCTGGCGCCCGCCATGCTTGACCGGCTTGAACTTACCCCGGTCCGCATTGACAACATGGTCGAAGGCCTGAATCAGGTAGCGAGCCTGGCTGATCCAATTGGTGAAATCAGCGAGCTGCGCTATCGACCCAGTGGCATTCAGGTCGGTCGTATGCGGGTACCACTGGGGGTTATCGGCATCATTTATGAGTCACGTCCGAATGTCACCGTTGATGCGGCAAGCCTTTGCCTGAAATCAGGTAATGCAACGATTCTGCGCGGCGGCTCTGAAGCTATACATTCCAATCAGGCCATTGCCCGCTGCGTGGCACTGGGACTGGAAAAAGCCGACCTGCCTGCTTCGGCGGTGCAGGTAGTCCCTGTCACAGACCGGGAAGCCGTCGGGCAACTGATCACCATGCCAGAATATGTCGATATCATCGTCCCCAGAGGCGGTAAGGGTCTGATCGAGCGCATCAGCAATGAAGCCAGGGTGCCTGTCATCAAGCATCTGGACGGTATCTGCCATGTTTATGTTGATGATGGTGCCGATATGACCAAGGCGGTGAATATTGCCCTGAATTCCAAAACCCATCGTTATGGCGTGTGTAATGCCATGGAAACCCTGCTGGTGGCCGAGTCAGTCGCTGAAGAATTCCTGCAACAGATTATGCAGCCCTATGAAGACAAAGCAGTCGAGCTCAGGGGTTGTGAGCGTACCCAAAAGATTCTGCCCGGTATTACAGCAGCAGAGGCTGAAGACTGGGAAACGGAATATCTGGCACCAATTCTGTCAATCAAGGTTGTCAATGGGCTGGATGCAGCGATTGAGCATATCAATACGCACAGTTCACAGCATACCGACAGTATTGTCACGGAAGATTATGCCCGCGCCATGCGCTTTTTACGCGAAGTGGATTCCAGTTCCGTGATGGTCAATGCCTCAACCCGCTTTGCTGACGGCTTTGAGTACGGTCTGGGTGCTGAAATCGGCATTTCTACCGATAAAATACATGCCAGGGGACCAGTTGGTCTGGAAGGACTTACCTCACAGAAGTATATTGTGCTGGGTAATGGCCACATCCGTAATTAAGCAATGGTTCCCTGAATGGCTTTGAAGAACATCGGTATTCTTGGTGGTATGTTCGACCCGGTCCATTTCGGGCATTTGCGAACCGCACTGGCAGCACAGCAGGATTTCAATCTTGATGAGGTCCGGTTGATCCCCTGTCATCATCCTGTGCATCGCGAAGAGGCCGAAGCCGATGCCCGGCATCGTATTGCCATGCTGCACCGCGCGACCAAGGCAGAAAAAAAACTGGTGGTTGATGTAAGGGAGTGCATGCACCCTGGGCCTTCGTACATGATTGAAACCCTTGAATCCCTGCGTACTGAATATCCCAATGACCGCTTGTTTTTCCTGATTGGTGCCGACGCCTATAACAAACTGGACAGCTGGAAACGCTGGCAGGATATGTTCTCCCTGGTGCATTTCATTGTCATCACCCGGCCAGGCTGGAAAATCAAACCATCGAGCGAAGTGAAAAAGTTCTGTAAAAAACGTATGGTTTCAGACTTTGCCAGCCTGTGTGCATCTCCGTATGGCAATGTACTGGAATATACTTTTACCCCGCTGATGATTGCATCCAGCGAGATACGCAATCTGGTTAAAGCCAAAAAATCGGTACGCTACCTGATTCCAAATACCGTATTAAGCTATATCAAAAAATTTAAACTTTACTCCTGAGGCAACGATTTGAATGTTGAAGAACTGAAAGAGCTGGCGATTCAGATTCTGGATGATATGAAGGGCAAGAATATTACCTGCCTGGATGTCAGAGGACTGACTTCAGTGTGTGATTTTATGCTGGTTGTCACTGGCACCTCCAACCGGCACGTCAAAGCCATGAGCGATGAACTGGTAAAAAAAGTCAAACAGGCTGAAGAGAAAGTTTACAGCGTGGAAGGCCAGAATAAGGCTGAATGGATACTGATTGATCTCGGTGATGTGGTGGTACATGTCATGCTGGCTGCAAGCCGTGAACTTTATGATCTTGAGTCGCTGTGGAGTATGACGGAAGAACGCATACAGGAATGAAGATCAGCCTGATTGCCGTGGGTAGCAAAATGCCGGACTGGGTTGAGTCCGGTATCGAAGAATATGGCAAACGCCTGCCAGCAGAATTTTCCTTCAGCATCAAGGAAGTCCCCGCCGCCATACGCAGTAAAAACAGTACTGCATCCCTGGCCATGGAAAAAGAGGCACAGGGAATCCAGCAGGCCATCGGCAAGCATGATTATGTTATTGCGCTGGATGAAGTCGGGCGTGATCTGAACACAAAAAAACTGGCCGGTGAGCTTCGCCGCCTGCGTGATGATGGCAGGGACATTGCCTTTGTGATTGGCGGGGCAGACGGTCTGGCAGATTCTTTTCTGCAGACTGCCGATGCACGCTGGTCACTGTCAGCCTTGACCTTTCCACACCCTCTGGTGCGTGTCATTCTGACAGAACAGATATACCGTGCCTGGTCCCTGTTACAGGGACATCCCTACCACCGCGAATAAGCACAGATTCATCTAAAGCAGCGAGAAAAACTCCTGCAAACGCAAACCGTTAGCACCGGCGTCGCCTCGTCCAACCCTGGAAAGCGAACGGGCATCAACCAGAGTCTGCTCACCCTGCGGTCGAATCCTGATCACTACATCATCCTTGAAACGAAACCAGAATGTGGTTGCTACGGCTTCAATACGACCTTCTTCCGGAACTGCAGCAATTATTTCCAGCCCCATGGTTTCCAGTGCGGCCAATGCCCGGTCAAAAACTTCCTGTGGGCTGGCATCAATCAGCTGAGGGACCAGATCAGGAAAAGCTTCGCGTTGCAGCTGGGCGTTTTCTTCCGGAGTCATGGGGGGCTGGGCACCATATTCCATAGTGTTCACCGCATCGGCCCGTAAAGGGACGGCTGCAACATACTCAGGCGGGTTATCAACATCAGTGGATACATCATGGATTGGCGGGTAGCTTAAGCGGGCTCCATAAATGGAAGGGATATACCAGGCAATTACCGTGAGCAGAGTTCCCACAAGAGCAAACGAAAGCAGTTTTCCGGTATTCTGGACTTTTTTCTGCCTGGCAATAATACCGATTGCTATGCTGGCAAGGATGCAGGCCAGGGCAAGCCAGGGAGAAAATGGCACGGCGATTCCCAGAATGCCAAAGCCCTGGCCAAATTCCCAAAGACCAAGCCAGACACCAGCCGGTGCCGATAAAGTAAACAGGCCAAAAATGATGCCGATTATTAATACGGCTATGGCCGTCCAGTTAAGATATTTGTTTGTCGAAGCGCTTTGATCACTCATGACTGTCCCCCCCGGGAATCGATGTTAGTGCGTATATATTATGCTGTTTTTGGACTATGGCTAAAGTAGCACAAAATAATGTCCAGCGCCTTCCTGCACCAGAACAGGGCAGGCCATGCACTATAGTAGCAGGGGTGGACATGCTGACAGATAAACCCTAGGCTCACAGGACCTCAGCAAAACAGATAAGTACTACACATGCTGCCTGACCTTATTGTCGTCACAGACCTTGATGCCACTTTACTCGATCATTTTGATTATTCCTACAGCGCAGCAGAGCCTGCGCTGCAAAAGCTTAAAGTACTGGGGATTCCCCTGGTTCTCAACAGCAGTAAAACTATCGCGGAAATGCAGGAAATTCGTCATTTGCTGAAGCTTGATGACCCCTTTATTGTCGAAAATGGCGCCGGGCTGCTTGTTCCCGAAGGAGCCAGCCTGAAAGAATACAATCTTGGTATGAATCGTGCTGAGTTACTCAGCGTGATTCATGATTTACGCCAGACGCATGGGTTTAAATTTACCGGTTTTGCAGATATGCAGCCTGCACTGCTGGCAGAATTGACCGGTTTGTCTGAAGCCGGAGCAAAACTGGCCATGCAGCGGAATTTTACCGAAGCATTGAGCTGGGAAGACAGCGATGCGCAACTGCAACTGTTTCGGGAAAAGCTGCAACAAGCCGGACTAAGCCTGGTCAGGGGAGGGCGCTTTTTTCACGTCAGCAGCGCTGCTGACAAAGGCAAGGCTGTCAGCTTTTTGCGACAATATTATCAGCGTGAAGGCCGTACCCCCCGGTTTATAGCCCTGGGTGACAGTGAAAATGACCTGCCAATGCTGGCAGTAGCAGAATATGCGGTTCTGGTGAAATCACCAGTCAGGGACTTTCCGGATTTTGAACACCCGGCATTACGCAGAACCAGTGAGTATGGACCCGCGGGTTGGAATCAGGCTGTCACAAGCCTGCTGAATGAATTAAAAGAAAATAGCGAGTAAGACTTAGAGGGCAGACCATGGGAGACTTTTATCAGAACGGTGTCATCACCACTTTGCACAATTTATCCAGGCGTCCGGTTGAAGAACTGGAAGAAGAGCTGCTGGAGTTTGCCAAAGTAAGACCCATGGCGCTGGTTTTACCCTGCCTTTATTCTGAACTTGAAGGCCCGGCAATGGAAAATATTGTCGATGAATTATGCAAGGTTCCTTACCTGTCAAAAATAGTGATCGGGCTGGACCGGGCCAGCGAGGAACAGTACCGCAAAGCCCTGAAGTTTTTTTCCAGGCTGCCACAGGAACATGTGGTCCTGTGGAATGAAGGTGAACGTTTACAGGCGATTGACCAGGAGCTCAAGGAAGTCGGTCTGTCACCGAAAGAACTGGGCAAGGGCAGAAATGTCTGGTTTTGCATGGGCTACCTGCAGGCAGAAGCCAAAGCCGAAGCCATCGCATTGCATGACTGTGACATCGTTACTTATGAAAGGGGGCTGCTGGCGCGCCTTATTTACCCGATCGCCAACCCGGGTTTTGATTATGAATTCTGTAAGGGTTACTACGCGCGGGTAGCCAATGGCACGATTAATGGCAGAGTCTGCCGCTTACTCGTGACACCCCTGTTACGCAGCCTGAGCAAGGTGCTTGGTTATCATGACTATATTGAATATCTGGATTCATACCGCTACCCGCTGGCCGGAGAATTTTCCATGCGTGCGGATGTACTGGCCGGCATCAGAATTCCCAGCGACTGGGGACTTGAGATTGGCGTACTTTCCGAGTTAAAGCGTAATTATTCGACCAACAAGCTGTGCCAGGTTGATATAGCTGACAGCTATGATCATAAACACCAGGATATATCATTTGATGATCAGCATGCCGGTCTCAATAAAATGTCGATTGATATCAGCAAGGCAATGTTTCGCAAGCTGGCTACTACCGGTGTGGTGTTTACTGAAGAAACCTTCCGTACACTCAAGGCAACCTATCTCAGGGTAGCGCTTGATTTTGTCGAGTCCTATCACAGCGATGCAATCATCAATGGCCTGACCCTGGATATTCACAGGGAAGAAAAGTCAGTCGAACTGTTTGCCGAAAATATCATGCAAGCCGGATTATCATTTCTGGATAACCCCAATGAGATACCTTTCATTCCCAGCTGGACCCGGGTGAATTCTGCTTTACCTGAAGTTGGAAATGCATTTCTCCAGGCAGTCGATGCTGATATTGCAGAATTCTCTTAGGCCTTGAGCATGACTGTTGATCTAGCAGAAGACCTGCACAATCGTGTGCTTGCGCATTTAAGCCAGATTTATCCCGACCTTGAAGTTGAAGACCTTGGGCAAAAGCTTTTGCAGCTCATGGATTTGCATCAGTCGCCACAAAAACCACGCTGGCTGAAAAACAACTGGACGGAAAAAGACATAGCGCTGATTACCTACGCCAATACTTTTGTGAACAAGGATGAAGCGCCCCTGTTAACCCTGGACTATTTTCTGACGCGTTATTTTTCAGAAAAAATATCCTGGGTACATGTTCTGCCTTTCTTTCCTTTCAGTTCAGACGATGGTTTTGCCGTCATTGACTATACCCAGGTCAATGACAGCTTTGGAACTTGGGAGCATATTGACCAGATAGCCAGGAAATTCAAACTCATGTCTGATCTGGTCATCAATCATTGCTCATCGCTCGGGCAATGGTTTACGCAATTCAAACAAGGCAAGCCCCCGGGCAAAGACTATTTCTTCACTGTAGACAGGGACTTTGATACGAGCCAGGTGGTGCGGCCCAGGGCGACACCGCTGTTACGGGAAGTACAGACTCAGGAGGGGCTCAAATATGTCTGGTGTACTTTCAGCCATGACCAGATAGATCTGAATTTCCGCAATCCGCAAGTCCTGCTGGAGATGGTTAAAATCATCAAGCTTTATCTTGATAACGGGGTGCAGATTTTCCGTCTCGACGCTGTCGCTTTTTTATGGAAAGAAGAGGGTACGAGCTGTCTGAACCTCGACCAGACGCATGAAATTATTCGCCTGATCCGGACCCTGATTGAGTATTATAAACCCGGCACAATCATCATTACCGAAACCAATATCCCCAACCGGGAAAACCTGTCCTATTTCGGCAATGCCAATGAAGCACATATTATTTACAACTTTTCCCTGCCGCCTTTGTTATTGAACACCATGGTGACCGGAAACTGCCATGCACTGAAAAGCTGGATGATGAGTATGCCGCCGGCCCAAAAGGGCACCACATTTCTGAACTTTATAGCTTCGCATGACGGTATCGGACTGCGGCCACTGGAAGGTCTGGTTGAGGAAGAGCAGATCCAGCGTTTGATTGGCGCCATGGAACTGGCCGGAGGAGCTGTGTCATGGAGGAGCCTGGGTAGTAACGGTAAACAACGCCCCTACGAAATCAATATCAGCCTGTTTGATGCCATGAAGGGCACAATGGATAATCCGGATGACGGCAACCAGGAACAGCGTTTTATCTGCGCCCATACGGTCATGCTGGCCATGGAAGGTGTACCGGCTTTTTATATTCACAGTTTGCTGGGGACTGAAAATGATCTGGAAAAGCTGGCCAATACCAATAACAGACGTGCCATTAATCGACATAACTGGCAGCTGGATGAAATTGAAGCCCTGCTGAAAGAAGACAACCACCATTCACGTATCATGAATGAGCTGAAACGGCTGATTGCCATTCGTAAAAAACAGGCAGCCTTTCACCCGAACGCGATTATGTTCACCCTGCATGTGGGGGATGAGGTGTTTGCTTTCTGGCGTCAGAGCCTGCTGCGCGATCAGAGCATATTCTGTCTCAATAATATTTCCGATACCGAGCAGGAAGTCTCCCTCAGTAATTTAAATCTGGTTTCCACGGACCAGTGGTCGGATCTGATTTCAGGGGAAAAACTGCGGCAGGATCAGGAAATAATCAAGCTGGCACCCTATCAGTCAGTCTGGCTGAGTAACAAGGCATTCCAGGCATACCTGTGAATTACAGAGGTAAATGTTGGGCTTGATGTTCATCAAATAAGCCAGTTTAATGACTTTGCAGTCTTTGTTACATTGATTATTTTAAACGCTCTGAGACTCGGGGATTCCTCATGCAAAACCTTATTTCTGTTTTCAATTCACACAGAATGTCATTTGCCATAATTGCTCTGGCAAGCTGCCTGTTAAGTTCACCACTGCAGGCCCAGAATGCCGAGCTTGATGAGCGTTTGCTGCTGGCTTCACCGGAAGCCGTTCAGGCCGATGCAGAACTGCTTGCTCACATGAATGACCTGGCAGAAGAAGCTGTCGATAATCACTGTGCCGAATGTCATGCCGAAGATCTGAGTGGCGGTCCCGGTGTTCCCAATCTGGTTGATTTCGACTGGCTCTGGGGTGTCACCGGTCTTGAAATGACTGCGGTCGAGCCGGTCATGGAAATCATGCAGACCATTACCTACGGCGTCCGTAATACTGATTGCGACGATGCAATCAAAATGTTTGGCGGCTGCCCGGATACGCGTTATTCGGAAATGCCGGCGTATGCGCAACTGGGCATGGATGAAGACATGATCAATAACCTGGTCGATTATGTGCTCTACCTCAGTGGAGAGGACGTCAATCCTTTTGCCGTGGAAGTGGCAGCAGATGTATGGCCAGTGTGCACCGAATGCCATGGCGAAGACGGCAGTGGCTACAAACCCTTCGGTGGTCCTGACCTGACTGATGACATCTGGCTTTATGGAGGCAGCGGGCAGGAAATTTATGACGTGATAGCCAATGGGCGCCTAGGTGTCTGTCCGCCCTGGGGACAGGAATTAAGTGCGGTCACTATCAAGGCACTCTCCACCTATATCTACTTTAGAGCCAACGGCTTCTGATCAGGCCTGATTATTCGGGGCTCCTGCTATCGCACTGCCAATATTTTCCTGTTAAGATGCGCCGCTTTTCATGAATAAAGTGGCGTTCTGAGCGCGCATGAAAGCATTCTATAAAGATTTCAAACTGGGTATTCTGGGTGGCGGACAGCTGGGCCGCATGCTGATCCAGGCCTGCCCGAATCTGGATATTCATACCTGTGTGCTTGACCCTTCACCACTTGCCCCCTGTGCGGGGATAGCCACTGAATTTTTTCAGGGTGACCTGCAGGATTTTGCTACGGTCTACGAGTTCGGCAAAAGGGTCGATCTGCTGACCATTGAGATAGAAAACGTCAACGTCGAAGCCCTGTATCTACTGGAAAAGGAAGGGCTGCAGGTATGCCCCCAGCCTCGTGTCATTGAAACCATTCAGGATAAGCGCAAACAGAAGCAGTTCTATCAGGAGCATGGTATTCCGACGGCAGAGTTTGTGCTTGTGGATGACCTGGCGGATATCAGGAAACACAGTGATTTTTTGCCGGCGTTCAATAAACTTGGAGTGGGAGGCTATGACGGCGGCGGGGTGGTCAGGCTGGATTCCGCAACCAATCTGGAGAAGGCATTTGATGCGCCAGGACTATTGGAAAAAGCCGTGGATATGGACCGTGAAATCTCCGTGATTGCGGCACGCAATGCCCATGGTGATGTGGCGGTTTATCCGATTGTCGAATGTGTTTTTCATGCCGAGCATAATCTGGTCGACTACCTGATTTCTCCGAGTACGCTCAGCAATGAACTGCAGAATCAGGCAATTGAGATTGCCAGCTCACTGGTGCAGAAACTGGAGATCATCGGCCTGCTGGCGGTGGAAATGTTTGTCAGCAGGTCCGGGGAAATACTGGTCAATGAAGTCGCACCGCGGCCGCACAACAGCGGCCATCAGACCATTAATGCCAATGTGACTTCCCAGTATGAACAGCTTTTGCGTGCGATTCTTAACCTGCCACTGGGTTCGACCGCTATCAACCGGCCTTCTGCCATGGTAAATTTACTGGGAGAGGCGGGGCATACCGGCCCGGTGCATTACAGCGGCCTGAACAAGCTGCTGCTTATTCCGGGTGTACATTTATTCCTGTATGGCAAAGCAGAAACCAGGCCTTTCAGAAAAATGGGACATGTCACCATCGTTGACGAAGACCGCAATAAACTGATTGAAAAAGTCGCACAGGTAAAACAAACCATCAAAGCAGTCACTTTGCAGGAGCAGGAGTCGCAGGCATGAGTAAAGCTCGCGTAGGTATCATCATGGGAAGCCGTTCAGACCTTTCGGTCATGCAAGAGGCTGCCGATATGCTGGATGAATTCGGTATCAGTCATGAAATTTCCGTGGTCTCCGCACACCGAACACCCGAAGCCATGATGGACTATGCCGGTAGCGCCCGGGAACGTGGGCTGCAGGTGATCATTGCCGGCGCTGGAGGTGCTGCTCATCTGCCCGGAATGGTGGCCTCTGTGACAACCCTGCCGGTAATTGGTGTGCCGATCAATTCTTCCAATTCGATTGATGGCTGGGATTCGGTCCTGTCCATTTTGCAGATGCCCGGAGGTATTCCGGTCGCGACAGTTGCCCTGGACGGTGCCAAAAATGCCGGTATTCTGGCTGCTGAAATCCTTGGAACCAGTGATGAAGCAATCGCTGCCAAACTTTCCGAATACAAACTCAGCCTGCAGGACAAGGTGCGCAGGATGAATGAGGAACTGTCCCAGTCGTAAAACCTGGCGAGTGCACGGATGTGGGTAAGGGGCGATAGCAGGACGCGGTAGCCTTCAGTCCCGAATGAATTATCAGGTGCATCTTCGCGGTTAAAACCGCTCCTACATAGGATCGGGTATGCTTGTAGGAGGGACTTTAGTCCCGAACATTCCTGAACATATTCGCGCTTCTACAGTTTTCCGCTGAAAAGCTTGCTGATATAATTCCCGCTCAGAACCTGCCCGGCTTTCATAAATATAACGGAAAAAAAAGATGTTTCAGACTATCGAAAGGCGTCCTCCTGACCCCATTCTGGGGCTTTCTGCGGCTTATATAGAAGACAAAAACCCTGACAAGATTGATCTTGGGGTCGGTGTTTACAAGGATGAAGAAGGTAAAACTCCGGTTGTTTCTGCGATCAAGAAAGCGGAACAGAAGCTGTGGCAGAGTGAGGTTTCCAAATCCTATGTTGCCCAGGCCGGACCGGCAGGCTTTAACGAAGCAACTGTCCGTATGATTCTGGGTGATAACAGTGCAGCCCTGAACAATCAGCGAACCTGCAGTGTCCTGGCTCCCGGCGGCTCGGGAGCCCTGCGTGTGGCAGCAGAGTTTGTAAACAGAAATTTCCCCCGCACCCGGACCTGGGTCAGTACCCCAACCTGGGCAAACCATGTGCCGCTGTTAAGTTCTGCCGGGCTGGAACTGGTGGAGTATCCCTATTACAACTATGAGTCGCATGAAATTGAATTTGAAAAAATGATGGATACGCTGAAAAAGGCCAAGGTCGGTGATCTGGTCCTGGTGCATGGCTGCTGCCATAACCCCTGTGGGGGAGACCTGAACTGGGAACAGTGGCAGGCATTTGCCGAAGCTGCTGAAAAGCAGGGATTTACCCCTTTTATTGACCTTGCCTATCAGGGGCTGGGTGACGGTCTGGAAGAGGATGTCAAAGGTGTTCGGCTGCTGGCAGAAAGATTGCCGGAAGTGATTATTGCATCGTCCTGTTCAAAAAACTTCGGCCTGTACCGGGAGCGTACCGGTTCAGTCACCCTGATTGGTGAAACACCCGATCAGGTCAGTGCCTCACATTCACAGATTTTATCAACGGCCCGGCAGATCTATTCCATGCCACCCTCGCATGGCGCCCAGCTGGTTGAAATCGTGCTTGCGGATGAAGAACTCAAAGCCGAATGGCTGGCAGAACTGACGGAAATGCGTGAACGTATCAACAATCTGCGCAGTGAACTGGTGGTTAAGTTACAGGAAGCAGGGGTGCAACAGGACTTCTTTTTCATCGAAAGAGAGAAGGGCATGTTTTCATTTCTGGGACTGTCCGTGGAGCAGGTGCAGACGCTGATTAAGGATTACAGTATCTATCTGGTGAACTCCAGCCGTATCAACGTCGCCGGTATCAACCAGCGTAATATTGAATACCTGGCACGTTCAGTGGCCAGTGTGCTGCAAGCATAGCGCTGTAAAAAGCATTTAAAACTCGTATTCCAGGAGAAAGCGAAAGGTCTGGTCGGGGCTTTTGTTATCAAGTCCAAAGATCAGGCCAGCTTCCCAGTGCAGGTTTCTGCGAATCCCAAGGTTGATGGCCCCCTGTACAAGTGGGCCCAGGCCGGTTGCGGTCTGTCCGGTATAAAACTCAAAACCGGGTTCCAGGGCCTGTGAATAACGATAACGGCTTTGCCAGGCAAATGCTGTTTCAAACTCATCGTCAATATCGTCCCCCCATTCCTGAATGAAGTGCAAATTGGCGGTGCCACTCCAGCGACCCCATTCTTTTTCACTCAGGATTCCGACACTGATTTCCTCGATATCGGCTTCGGTTTCGTTTTCATATTCAAACAACAAACCCCAGTCTGCAAAATACTCACCCTGTTCACTCAATTGCCATTTAAGCTCCAGTTCATAGGCTTCAAGTTCAAAATTTCCTCGACGATCTTTTTCTCCCACCAGATAAAATTCACCAAACCAATGATCGGAAAATGAAGTCCCCAGGGAGAGCTTGTGGATCTGTGCAGGGTTTGCCGATCTACTCTGGGCTTCCGGGTAAATGCTGCGGTATTCCAGCTCTTTTTCCAGCGCATCCACATAGGGATGATAAACTTTGTCGATACTCAGGCCATCGGCCATGGCTGCCTGGCACCAGCATAAAGACAGTATGAATGTCAGATTGACTGCTAATGAAGACTCAGGCTTTTTCATGAATTACTAACTGCTTGCATGTTGTTATATCGCCAGCTCAGCAGAAACAGTGGACTGGTCAGAATAAGTAATACTGCCCCGATATAAACGCATACCTGCAGCAAGGATGGATTGGCTTCATAACCAATAAGTGCATAGAGTAATTGTCCTGTCACTGAATATTCAGGTAACAAGGCAGAACTGTCCCATAATTCCACGGTATAGGGCAGCCAGTCTGCCTGTATCAGCAGGAGGCTTGCCTGTGATGCCATATTCCCGGCAAATAATGCCAGCAAAATAAGGCAGATTCGCAGGCCCCAGAGGCCATGAAGGTTTATCAGGACATAATAGAGAATGATGCCGCTGCTGGCTCCGATTCCTATTGCAATAAGACTGCCAAGCAGGACCGGACTGTAATTTTCAGGGTTGGAGAGTATGCCCTGAGCGTAAATAATAATTTCTGAAACTTCCCGGATAATTCCCAGGGAAACCAGTAAGGTAAGGCAAATAGCCACGAGCAGGTTAAGCCGAGGTGATTTTTCCAGACGCTCCAAAGTGACCATGTAACAAAAACAAAGCAGAAGTATGATAATCATTATCTGCAGCGCTGAATTAACGATTTCGAGGCCAACATAATCAAACCACTGGGTGATATCCGGCATGTAAAAGGCATAAATCCAGGCGCCGGAAACTCCAATCAAAACCGCTGCGGGAATCCACAGGTGCCCCGGAGTGAATGAACCTGGTTTCAGGTCATGGAAGTGACGTATTAATGCCAGGAAGACACTGATAATTAGCGCGGCTTCGAGAATTTCCTGCAGGACAAGAATGACAGTATCCAAGAACATAATGTTACCGGGCGATTATTTTTCCCTGTGCGGTACGAGGGTAGAACTCACCAAAAAAAACGTACTCACCCGGACTCAAGGGGCCGATAAAAATCACTGTACGACTGTTTCCGGGTATCACTTTTTCGCGATTTAATTCATAGCTTTCAAATTCTTCCGGCGTGGCATCTTCATTGATGATGACAAGCCGAATTTTCTGGTTGGCCGGTACTTCAAGGTTTGAAGGATAAAACAGGTGCTCACGTATACGTAGTTCAAACTCCTGGCTGGCAGCAAAAGCAGTTATGCAGTACACACTGCAAAAGCCAATCAAGCTTATGAATAACACTCTTGATGGATTCATGAGCTGGAACGATACCCTGTAAAACATACTTTGAATTTTACACCGCTTTCAAAGTCGGATGATTGCAGAAACAGGTGTGCATGGTGCAGATCTGCAACATGTTTGACTATGGTCAAACCAAGTCCACAGCCAGGAACCTGTGAATTTTCATGCTGATTGGTACGGTAAAACCGCTCAAAAACATGTTTTCTTTCCTGCTCCGGAATCCCGGGACCATTATCTTCAATTTCCAGACAGACCCGGGTGTCTTCATGGTAAATCCGTATTCTTATCTTGCCTTTTACCGGACTGTATTTACTGGCATTAGACAGTAAATTGCTCAGCATGGTCTGTAAGGCAAATTTTTCACCAACGATTTGCGCCTTACCAGCCTCCTGTTCAATTTCAAGTTTTTGTTGTTTGGACTCAAACAGTGAGTATTGCTGGGCGATAAGATCTTTTGTCAGGTGATTGAGGTCGATCACTTCGCAATTGTCCCTGAACTGTTCCGGTGTCATGCGGTAAAGCGACAGGAGTTGCTCGATCAGGTGCTGCATGCGATCAACACCTTGCTGAAGAGCAAGGAAAGATTCGCCTTTATCATCTATTTCCTGCTGTAAATTGTGCAGCTGAATTTTCAGAGCACTGATAGGAGTGCGCAGTTCATGAGCTGCATCTGCGGAAAAGCGTTTTTCGCGTTCCAGTGATTCATCCAGTCGCTGAAACAAGCCGTTTAACGAGTGAATAACCTGGTGCAGTTCCCTGGCAGAGCGCTGAGCGTCAATCGGGCTAAGGTCATTGACATCTTTATTGCGTAATTCCGTAGAAAGTAATTTCAAAGGACGCAGGCCATGACTGACTACAAGCCAGATCAGCAGGCCAATCAAGGGAATACCAATAAGTATGGGGGTTATTGATTCAAGCACGACGTTTTCAGCCAGGATAAAGCGAAGGTCTGTACGTTCCGCGACTATAATCCAGAAATTATCCTGTGCCTGATAGCGGGTATAGGTTCGCCAGCGAAAGCCATCAAAGTTGGCGAAATCAAAACCGGGCAGGAAGGCATTGATCGGGTCATCCGGTGCATGCAGAGAGGCTCCGAGCAGTTCGTCATTTTGCCAGACCTGAAAAGCCAGATTATTTCCCAGACGGAAATCATCTGGAATTTTTGTGAAATCCAGATTGGCGACCAGACGAGACAAATCCAGCAGCTCATTGTCAAACAGCACCTCTGCTTCATTCATGCTGGACTGGTATCCGCGTAAAGCGGCAACAAAATTAAACAGGGTGAGGGCAGCCAGAATACCTGCAACCAGAAAAAATCGAATCGAAGTCACTAGGCTGTCTCGGTATTTACTTTATAGCCAACACCCCGAATCGTCTTGATAAAGCCGTCACCGATTTTTTTACGCAAGTGATGGATATGCACCTCCAGTGCATTGCTGGAAACTTCTTCGCCCCAGTTATAGAGCCTGGTTTCCAGTGTTTCCCGGGTCAAAACCCGACCGGCATTTTCCATCAGGTTTTTCAGCAGCATGTATTCACGTCGCGACAGCTCAAGGGCCTGGCCTTTGAAGGTAACCATCTGCTCAATAGTATCAAGACAGACATCGCCGATTGTAATAGCACTGCTTTTTACACTGGCCAGGCGTCTTTCCAGTACCCGTAACCGGGCGAATAATTCCGTCATTTCAAAAGGTTTGGGCAGATAATCATCTGCACCACTGTCGAGCCCCGCAACTTTATCGTCAATGGAATCCCTGGCCGTCAGCAGCAGAACGGGTAGCATGTCCTGTTTGCTGCGAAGTTGTCTGAGTATTTTCAACCCGCTGATATCAGGAAGGCCGATATCGAGTACCAGGATATCGGGCCTTTCAGTCTTGATTACATGCAGGGCTGCTTTGCCTTCGGTGACATGATTGACCGTATAGCCCCGGTTTTGCAAGGCTTTTTGCAGTCCCTGGGCCAGCGGACGATCATCTTCAACCAGTAAAATTTGCATGTGTGCTATTCATCGGCAATTTCTTCAAGCAGCTCTGTAATTTCCTGCTGGCGCCCGGCATCAGCCAGGGTTCTGTCGGGTCTTGGAGGCGCCTGCCGGGCTTTGAGCAGATATTCCCGTGCCTCATCATAACGCCTTTCGCTGACCAGATAGCTGGCATAAAAGTAATTCGAATCTATACCGTCCGGGTTTAGATCCAGCGCCATCAGTAAAAGTTCCTCAGCGTAGTCATCATCACCAAAGCCAATCGGCCAGCCAGGGACACTGTAATACAGCGCACCCAGGCTTGTATAGGCGGATCCCTGCAGGGCCTCCGGATTCAGTTGCATGGCCATTTCCAGATCTGCTTTGGCGTCTTTTGCCAGTGACAGGGCGCCGAGACCTCCTTTAACACCGGCATAGGTGGATTTGATGATGCCGCTCCAGATCCAGACTTCTGCGGCGTCCGGGTATTCCCTGGTCAACATGATTGCCTCATTACTGAGTTGCTCAAAAGCATCTTCCTGAATTTTACTGTCCAGCAGTTCATAGTTTACTTCAGCCCAGCGTTCCTGCAGGTGAGCAACATCACCGTTAACATCTGCCAGAGCATATGTACATGGCAGTAAGCCGATCAATACCAACAAAAGTTTTGAAATATTCATGATCCCTCCCTAGGGATTGGTAAATTGTTTGATGGTTTGCAGTTTTTTTACCAGTGCACCATGCACAATGGATGGGCAAAGGGCATTGATTTTGACGAACAGTTTTTCTGGCCATCCGAGAAAGCGTTGTCGTTCATCTTTCCTGAGCGAGCGGATAATTTGTCTGGCGACATAATCCGGAGAGTCGGACTTGTTGCCGAGTGCTGCATTCAGGGCATTGACCCGATCTGTATTCAGCGCAGTCGAGGTTGCTCTGGGAGCAATATAGGAAACAGAAACTGCCGTATCTGCCAGCTCTCTGGACAGGGCTTCACTAAAAGTTTTAAGTGCTGCCTTGCTGGCACAATAAACACTGAAGCCGGGATGGCCGATACTACCAAAGATTGAACCAACGTTGAGGATGAATGCTTCGGGTTTAAGCAGCAGCTGCGGTAGCAATTCGTGGCAGAGCAGGATCGGGGCAATTGTGTTCACCGCCAGGTTTTTTTCAATTATGCTTACATCCTGCTTCTCGAACAGACTGAAATCCATGATTCCTGCCAGATTGATTAACCCGTCAATACCGCCTTTCTGTGCGCAGGCAGTTACTATCTGTTGACGACCTTCGACCGTACTGACATCAGCAATTACCGTTGTATGTGGTTTTTCCAGGCTTAGCTGCGTACTTTTGAGCTGATTGACCCTGAAACAGCTCATGATCAGGCTGACATTTTGTTGCTCCAGCTGACGGCAAAGAGCAGAACCGATGCCACCCGATGCGCCGGTGACCAGAATACATTTATTGGCCAGTTGCATAGGCTGCCTCACTCGGCAAGGCCGGAATACCATGTTCCGCTTGCAGGTTTCTGAAAATATCGCCGTACAAACGGTAAAACATGCGGGCGCTGTGAATAATTATTTCCTGCTCCCCGGGGTCAGTAATTTTATTCATCAGTCCCTGAAAAAACTTTACATGATCCTGATCCAGCGCCCCGTGAGAATAAAGATAGCTAAATGCCTTGCGGGGTAATCCAAGTTTCTCCCTGATTGTGTCAGCAGCCTTGTCGGCCAGATTAATGCTTGTCCCCTCAAGCACATGGACCATGCCGAAGAAACCAAGCGGGTTAATGCGATTAATCATGTCATAGGCATAGGCCACCATCATTTCAGTGGCAGGAGCGGGAAGGATGGTTCTGGCAAGCTCCTTGTCGAAACCACAACAGGCAATATCATTCAGTATCCATTCCTGGTGTCCCATTTCTTCTTCAATGTATTCCCCCACGGCAACCCGCAACCACTCTTTTGCTTCAGGCAGTTTTGCACCGACATTCATCAGCAAGGGTACGGTGTGTTTGACATGGTGATAGGCCTCCAGCAGGAAGCTCAGATAGTCATCAAGGGTGATGTCTCCCTGGAAACATCGATTGATTATCGGCGCAGTCAGTAAGTACTTTTGCTGTTCACTCGTGCTGGTGACAAGTTGTTCATAAAAACTCATGCGGCATTTTCCCTGTTGGTGTCCGGTGTCGTGGTTTGTGTCGTCCCGCGCTGATATAGCTGCTGTATTTTATTGCTGTAATAATTTTCAATTTGCGCCCGTCTCGGACGACCATTACTGGTAATAAAATCGCTGTTTGCCGCCAGTGGAGCATCAAGCCTGAGAAAGCTGCGAATTTGTGCGTAATCAGGCAGCCTGCTATTGACCTGGCCGATGGCCTGCATCAGTTTCGACATGGAAATCGCAGGGTTTTGTGGATAGACAAGGGCGATACAGTGAGGCCGCGCGTCTCCATACACAACGGCCTCACTGATCAGGGGGGAAGCTGTCAGTTCACTTTCTATCCATTCGGGGGAAATGTTCCGAGCATAACTGGAAATAATAAGATTCTTTTCTCTGCCATTGATATGCAGGAAGCCCTGTTCATCAATACGGCCCAGATCGCCGGTACGTATTTCCTGCGGATACCAGCTATGAGGATCATCAACATAGCCCAGCATCGTGCTGCCTTTGACCAGGATCTCGCCATTTTTGAAATCAAGCTGTTCGGCCGCCAGGGGGATACCGCAACTTCCTGGTCTGTCATGATCCGGAACATTAAGACTGAGTACTGAGGCGCATTCTGATAATCCGTAACCTTCATAGGCGGGGATACCCAGTTTTCTGGCTTCCTGCAGTAGCTCAGGAGAGACCTTGCTGCCACCCACAGCGACGAATTTGAATGGCGGCGCTTCCCAGCCCTGACTGACGGCGTTCACCAGCAATTTGAGTAATTGCGGAATCAGGATGAGCGTATCCGGCCTGTGCATCTGCAGACACCCCAGAAAGAGTTGTGGAGTTCTCAGTTGACTGCCCTGATAACCAAGGGCATTTAAAGAGGGTAACACTACAGTTCCCCCGGCCAGCATAGGGCCATATACACCAGCAATGTTCTCCAGCAAGGTGCTTAAAGGTAAAGCGCAAAGGTGCCGGGGTTTTTCAATGCGAAGCAGTTCAGCAAGTTGCACGGCTTTTGAGAATTGTTGTGCCTGACTCAGACAGACTCCCCTGGGATTGCCGGTGGAGCCGGAAGTAAAAGTAATTTTCCGGGTGCCTTCTGGCAGTGCCGGTTGCGAATGAATTTTGTCTGACTTCAGCAGGCAAAGATCAGGACAGTACTCATATTGTTTCTTCAGCTTCAGCCCCGGTAGTTTTTTGATCAATGTTTCAGGACTGTCAGTCAGGATATGCCAGGTCCCGGCAGTTTTTAAGCTGTGCTGCAGTTGCTGGGAAGTAAAATAGAGTGGCAGGGGGAGTAAACAAATACCCAGTTTCTGGCATGCAAGATCAGTGATGATCCAGTTCAGGGAGTTATCGGCGTAAATCGCCAGCCGGCTTATTTTCTGCCTGTCCAACAGGTGGCTGCAATGATCGACTGCCTTGATCAGTTCAACACGGTCAATCCCGGCTTTCCCGTCACTGAGAATGTTTTGCTGATCAGGCAATTTTTCCAGCATCTGCATGAAACCCTCACTCATCACACAGGTCTCCGAGCTCTTTACTCAGATAGTTGATCTTGTGGCGATAAATCCGGTGAATTCGGCGAAACAGTGGACGCGTCCTGATGATATCCATGGCATCTTCTAGGCTGCCGGCAATCACCTGAGGTTGGGTAGTGTAATAACGTCCCCATTTTTTCTGGCTTGCTTTATCCAGTACTTCAACGCTGGCTTCAGCAAGATAGCTGAAGTCAAAGCCCAGCCTGTTCAGAGAGTTGCGTAACTCGCGGGTTGCCGTGAAAACAATCCAGCGATAGCCGGCCTGATGTAGTACCGAGCTGAAAATCAGAAACAGCAGGTGGCTGGCGCCGCGTTGACTGCACGCCAGGTTGCCGATTTCAGCAATCTCCGAACGCAAAATACAGTTGTCCTGCTGACTGGACAGCAGCTGTTCAATACTCTGATCCAGATACTGCTCAAGAAAAAGTTCATGATGATTTGCCGGACGGAGACCCGCCGTTGCCGAAAGTTTTTCAAAGCAGAGCATGCCCAGGATGTGAGGGAAGAACTCATTGATTTCAGCCGCGTGTCTGAGCCTGAACTGTTCACTGATAAAGGCTTCGGCCTGAAGGCGTCGTTCGGCGGCACGATGACAAAATGCAAAATCAGGCGCCGGAGACAGTAGTCGTGTGATTATCGAATTTCTTCGATTCTTCTCGGGAAATGCAAGTGTATTGCCTGTTGCTGAAATCATCACTGTACCTTATTGGTTTTCGGTACAGTGAAGACTAGAGCCACTTCCTTAAGGAATACTTAAGGAAGTGACTTTTACTAAAAAGAATGGATAAACAGGAGCCCTGCTGGCTCAGAAATCAGCCGACAGACTTAAACCAACGCGTCGTGGTTCACCAAATTGGGTATAGGCTTTGGCGGTATAGCCGTCTCTTGGGTCATTGCCAAAATAATAACCCCGTACAAAATAATCCTTATCAGTAAGATTTCTGCCCCATAAACTGATACGCCAGTCATCAAGTTGCCAGTTCAGGCTGGCATTGAGAAGGGCATAGGCTTCAGACTGGAGATTATGGCTGTCAGAGTAATAAAAACGGTCTTTCCCCTGCACATTGAGATTTATGCTGAGCGAGGAGCTGAAAAAATACTCCGTACCTACTGAAAACTGATAGGAGGGAGCATGAGCCTGTTCACGTCCGCTTAAATCATCACCTGCCGAATTGATGAAGTTTGCATATTTGCTTTTCAGCAGACCGGCTGAAGCAAAGAAACTGAGATCATTTTGAAGCTGCCAGTTTCCGCTCAGTTCCAGACCATAGTTACTGCCCTCAGCGGCATTACCAGTGTAATCAATAAACTCGGTACTCATGTCGGGCCGCAGCCGGGTTGTGGAACTGGCTATCTGCACTTCTTCGCGATCCATGTAAAACAGGGCAATTTGTGCCTGCAGTGTGTCATTGAGATGAGAGCCCTTGTAGCCGATCTCATAATTCCATAACTCCTCTGAATCAAATTCACGTAAATCGGCATCCAGCGAGCCGTCGGTATTAAATCCACCAGCCTTGTAACCGCGAGCGGCACTCAGGTAAAAAAGACCGGCGTCAGCAGTATGGTAGTTCAGTGCCAGCTTGCCGCCGCTGAGGGATTCATCCGGCATAAAATTCAGCGCTGTACTGTCGGTGTAAGTGGCATCGAATTGCTCCAGCCGCAGGCCAATATCAAAGGACCAATTTGAATTAAGACTGGTATTGCTTTCAGCGAAAACCGCCAGTCTTTCAATTTCATACTGGCTGGTAAAATCAGTCGGCAGATAGGTATAGGCACGTCGCAGGGAGACTTCCTGCTGCAGGCGGTACAGGCCCACGATCCAGTTGGTACTGTCGTTAAACAGCAGGCCGTCATCTTTTGATATGAGGCGCAGTTCTGTACTGGCGGTATCCCGATCCCGGAAATAATAATCGGTGGACGAGTATTCAAAGGGATGAAAGCCGGTGTAGGTCCAGTCTTCATCATAACCGTAAACAATATCGGAATCGGAAAAACCGGTAATAATTTCCAGGCGGGCAGGAGCAAAACTGTCAATGCTCAGATTGGCGCTTAAGGCCTGCGAATCCAGACGGTCAACACCCGGCTGATCGGAAAGTGTGTCGCGGGTATTGTCGAGCGAAAAGGCATCATAACCGTTATCCAGTTCAAGCCTGCTGAGACTCAGGTCCAGGTTTACAGTTTCACTTGCCTGCCAGCTCAGTTTGCCGCGCAGCATGTTTTCCTGACGCTGGTTGGTCGGGCGGTCCAGGTTCAGGTTGGTGCTGAATCCGTCTGATTCAGAAATCAGGCCACTAAGTCGGTACTGGAGCGTCTCACTTAATGGGCCGGTCACATAGGCACCCAGACTGTGACTGGCATAATCGGCCGCTTCCACTTGCATACCAAAGCCGTTTTCGGTTTGCGGATCCCTGGTTTTTATATTGATCAGCCCGACCAGGGCATTGGATCCATAGCGGGTTCCCTGGGGGCCCATAAGCACCTCGACCTGCTCGACGTCATACAGCAGGGCGGCATTACCGGCACCTGAATAATCCACCTGGTCTATCATCACCCCGACAGATGAATTCAGGGGTTCTGCAAACTGACCGCGTTCGCCGATTCCCCGTATCTGAAAAAATCGGGCCCGGTTACTGCCGGAAGCGATATTGACATTCGGGGCATCCAGCAGGATTTCCTCAAGATGCCGGGCATGTCGTCTTTCGATAAGTTCATTACTGATTATGCTGACACTGCCGGGAATTTCAGCCAGGCTTTGCTGGCGAAAATCTGCACTGACAATAATTTCCTGAATGGCTTGGTTTTCCTGTGCAAAGGCGACTGCACCGAGACTGGAAATAAACAGGGGAAGAAAGCGATAAACTGACATATTGCTCCAATTAAAATTCATGCCAGCTATAGGGGCGGAGCAAATAAGGTCACAAACCGAGCAGTTTGTGCTGTCCTATTCCTACGCCAGTATTAGCTGGTTCAGGTTCAAAGGGTTCGTCTGGATAACATCTCAGGCCGCAGCCACCCCTCAGGATGGCGAGCACTGTATTACAGCCTGCCGGGTATTTCAAGTTTTGCCTGGCAATGAGATCTATGCTGTGATTAATTAACTATGGTTTAATTAAAACCACACGGCAGTTAACCGGAAGGATCAAATAACAAGCGAATTATTTGCCTTGGACGGAGCAGTTTTCTATGATGATTACCTGCTTCCTGTGCATATGATTGCACCTTGCCATTAGCTTTAAGAAAGGATTTGATATGGCCTCCAACCGGACCCAGGATTTTATAGACCATATTGCCAGGGAGCTTGACCTTGGCGAAGAGGACTTGCCTGCACTGACAAGCAGCTGGGGACGTGTCGGCACAACATTGGGTGCCCTGTGTCTGAAAATGAATCTGATGGACATGGAGCAGATCAATAACCTGCTGGAAGTGCAGGATCAGACAGAAGGACTGTTTGGTGATGTGGCCCAGGAGCTGGGTTACCTGGATGAAGCCCAGGTGAAAAAGCTGCTGAATATCCAGAAATGGAATCGCCGGACGGAAGTGCTGGACAAATTGTTGCTGGCCGGCAAGATTGATGAAGCTAAACTGAAAGAATTGTCGGCAAAGATTTTTGAGATCTAGGGACCCAGGCAGGCAACTTACTGAGCTCTTTCTTCTCTTGCTACCAGTGCATAAACCTGCCTGAAACGTTGCATGGTACTACCGCCCACCGCAGTATAGATTATTCCGTAATCATTCATTTTCTGCTTGTAACGCTGAAACAGTTCCTTTCTGTGCAGGTCCGGGTGCTCGCGTAATTCGTCTTCCTGCCAGGGAATCTGCCAGTCGCATAAAATATAATGTCGCTGACCATGCCTGAGGCTGTGCTCAAATTGCTTCTGTATCCAGGGTTCACACTTGCCGTATTTCACTTCACTCCAGACCATCAACACCAGTAAATCGGTATCACAGATCAAACGGGCAGGGTGTTGTTCCAGAGCATGATTTTCAGCTTCAAGCTGCCGCTCGGCAATACGCAGGAGATCCTCTTCCTGATAGTGAAAATCTGGATTGTCACGTCCCTTCTCAAGCAGATAGGATCTTGCCTGCTCTTCTACCAGAGGGGCAGACCAATAGCCTGCCAGGGCCGTTGCCAGTGTGGTTTTACCACAGGACTCCGGCCCGGTAAGAATAAATACTTGTGTCATCAGCAAAACAGCGTCTGAATTACAGCGGCTGACCTTCAGTATTCAACTCGACGATTTCATAATCCAGCATGGACAGCGACTCTTCGATACTGGCTTTGTCACCAACCACCACGATGATCATGTCTTCCACCGGCAAGTGTTCCTGTGCCAGTTCATTGACCTGTTCCGTGCTTAACTGGTTGATGATTTGCTGCTGTTGCATGACAAAGTCACTGGACAGGTCATATTCAATAATCTGTCCCAACAGGCTGGACTTCTGCCGCGGGGTTTCATAATCGAGGGCTTCACTCTGACCTATGGCACTTTTGGTAAAGGCGAGTTCCTCTGCGGTGATTCCCTGCTCACGATACTGCATCATTTCCGTCATGAACTGCACAATGGAATCAGCGGTGGAATCGCTGCGGACACTGGCAGAAGCGGTGAATGGACCCGGGAATCGAGTGGCGGAAAAACTGCTGCGGGCTCCGTAGGTATAGCCTTTGTCTTCCCTCAGATTCAGATTGATCCGGCTGCTGAAGGCCCCCCCAAGCACATAGTTCATCAGGAAGCGTTCAAAATATTCACCGGTTGGATCATAAGTCAGACTGCCCATATAACCGATGCGAATTTCTGATTGCGGGGCGCCGGGTTTATCGATCAGGTAAAGGGTATTACCCTCCAGTTCGGGTGACCGGGGCATGTCCGGAATTGCAATATCCTGTTCCGGCAGGTTTTCCAGAAATGCCAGTTTGCTGAGTATTTCCTGTTCCGGAAGATCGGCAATGATGATCACGTCCAGTACCGGAGCCACCAGACTGTTGGCGGCGAAGGCCTCAATATCCTGCAGGCTGATGTTATTCAGGGTTTCGACCTGGCCATAAGCCGGGACGGCAAAAGGATGCTGCTCGCCATACACCAGTTTGCGGTAAACATTGGAGGCAATGGTGCTGGGCTGTTCCTTATCGGCTTCGATACTTTCTATCTGCTGTTGACGCAGCCGGGTCAGGTCCTCTTCTGTAAAAACCGAATTGAAGAGGCGTTCCTCAAGCAGTGCCAGTGTGGCATCGAGATTACGATCCAGGCTCTGTACACGAATGTTGGTGGCTTCCTGCCCGGCACTGACAGTTATCGTACTGCCGAGTTTGTCGAGTTCGGTTTCAAAGGCTTCAGCACTGTACCGTTCGGTGCCTTCGTTCATCATGCTGGCCGTCAGACTGGCCAGGCCATACTTGTCGCTGGCTTCAAGTAAATGTCCGCCGTCAAAATTGAGGCGAATATCAACCATGGGGATCTCTGAATTTTCCGTACCAATGACTTCAATGCCGTTTGCCATACTGCTTTCCCAGTATTCCGGCATGATGACCAGCGGGCTGGGACCGGCCTGCGGTTTTACGGCACGATCGAAGGCAGAGACGACATTGCGCTCTTCCAGCTGGTCCAGGTCACTTTCCACCCGGCTGAGGCGCTCGGGGATGATAAAACTATCCGGCTGGGCCTGACCCTCAGGATCATTGCCGGGCACAATGCTCTGGATCACTGCCGGCTTGTCTTTGATATAGGTATTGAAGACGCGAATCACATCTTCTTTTGTCAGGTTCTGAATGGCTTCCAGCTCTGCCGGAATCTGGTTCGGGTTTTCATAGAAAGTCTGGTAGTAAGCCAGCTGTGAGACCTTGCCGCTGACGCTGGCCAGGCTGTTGATTAGTCCGGCTTCTTCCTGGGCTTTGTAAATCTGGATATCCTCATCACTGATGGAATCTTCATCAAAGTTTTCCAGCAGGGCCCGCATTTCATCTTCAAACTGACTCAGGGGTGTGCCCGGATAGGGCATGACATAAAAAGTCAGGGAGCCGGCCAGTTCCATGATGTTGTTAAAACCGGTTGCCGTAATCGCCTTGTTGGTGAGAACAAACTCCTTGTAAAAAACCGATCGGCGGCCCTCAGAAATAATACTGTTGAGAGCTTCCAGGGCAACCCGGTCCGGATGATCCAGCGGGACTGTCGGGTAGGTAAACAGCAGGGCAGGGAAGCGAATGTTTTCATCAACATAGGAAACATAGCGGTCTCTGTCGAGAGTCACCGACTCAAAACTGTCTGCTTCAACAGCCGGACCGGCCGGGATTTCTCCAAAATACTGATTGACCAGCTGCAGCACTTCGCTTTCATCAACATTACCCCCTACTGTCAGCGTGGCATTGTTGGGGCCGTACCAGCGCAGGAAGAAGTCTTTCAGGTCATCAAGTGTGGCAGCATCCAGATCTTCCGGGTAACCGATTACCGGCCAGGAATAAGGATGCTCCGGGGGATACAGCGCAGCGGAATTCACTTCATTAAAGCGCCCATAGGGTCTGTTATCGACATTCTGGCCGCGCTCGTTTTTAACCGTATCACGCTGGACTTCGAACTTTTCCTGCGTCACGGCATCCAGCAAAAATCCCATGCGGTCAGACTCCAGCCACAGCATGGTTTCCAGCTGGTTACTCGGCACGGTCTGGAAATAGTTGGTGCGATCATTATTGGTCGTACCGTTCATGGTGCCACCGGCTTCGGTGACAATACGAAAATGCTCATCATCCCCGACATGCTCCGAGCCTTGAAACATCATGTGTTCGAAGAAATGCGCAAAGCCTGATCGACGCGGTTCTTCGCGGGCTGAACCGACATGATAGGTGACATCCACCCGTACAATCGGATCGGAATGATCTTCATGAATCACCAGAGTCAGGCCGTTATCCAGCTGGAATTTGCTGTAGGGGATAAGCAATTCATCATTATCTGCCTCGACCCGTTCCAGCAGCGTAATTCCCGGCGGGAAGCCACTCCCGGTGTCAGCAGCAGGAGTTTGCGGTGAATTACCTTCAGGACCCGTTTCAGGGCCCGTTTCTCCACAGGCTGCCAGTAAACAGCCAAGCGCGCTGATATAGAGCAGGTTCATGATTTTGTCGTGAATTAAGCGCATCCGTAACCTCGGAATAATCAGTATTTTTATAGATATGGGGTCCCGGAATTAAAGCACAAGCTGCAAAAGCTCGCTAGCTATTGACTCCCGAATCCGCTAGTTTAAACGGCGTGTTAATGGTGGCAGTAAGGAGCCAGGAATGTTTGATGATTTGATGAGGCAACTTTCTGCGGCGCTGGCGGAAAACTGGCTGACTGAACTGTTTTCCCTTAGCTATTACAGTTTTCCGGTCATGGAGGTCATTCATGTGGTGACCTACGGCACCTTTTTTGGCGGCATGATGATGCTAGATTTCCGCCTACTGGGCATTGGCCGCTTCATTATTTCTTCCCAGCAAACCATGCGTTTTATTCTGCGTATCGCCTGGTTTGCCTTTGCCCTGGCGGTCACCAGCGGAATACTGTTCTTCTTTGTGACGCCCTGGGAATACCCGGTGAACTGGATATTTCAGCTGAAGATGTTGCTGATTGTGCTGGCGGGTCTGAATGCGCTGTTCATGCATAAATTCCTGCTGGCGGATATTGATCACTGGGATATGAATGTTGCGCCACCCATGAAGGTGAGGATTTCTGCAGCTCTTTCTCTGTGTTTGTGGGTAAGTGTGGTCGCCTGTGGTCGTCTGATTGCCTACAGTGGCTCATACGGCCTGAACTACCCGCTTTTTGCACTGTAAGTTTTCATGGGCTGCGTGATACGGCGAGTTGCAGCAGCCACCTGATTCCACGAAACAGCAGCATCAGCAGGTCAATAGCGACTTTAAGTATTAACCAGAAAACGAAGCGGATTTTCTCGCGCCAGTTCAGTTCGAGAAACCCATGACCGCTGTCCAGATAACGCCGCATTTGCGGATACTTTCTGAGTCGCCGGTCAAGCGCAGGAGAAAGCCTGGCAGCAAGCATGGCGGCGATGAGAAGGAATAGTAGCCCCGGGATGACGGGGAGCAACAATCCGACAATGCCGACTGCCAGGCATAAAAGGATGATGAAAGCGGCGAACAGGCTGCTGAGCCAGTAAAGCAGGCCACTGCCTTTATCGCTTTCGGTAACGATAATCACTTCTCTAGTATTGATAGCCATGATAGTGCTGATAATGGATACGATGTTTGGGTTTCAGAGGTGCCAGGAAGAAATAAAATACCCAGGCAAACCAGGATAAAAACAGGATTGCCAGTATCCAGCAGATCTTTTCACCACCCCGGGTTTCATCCGAACTGGCGATGATCAGAATCGGCAGGAACCAGATAAAAAAGGCGCCAAGGGCAAACAGCAGCACCACTCCCAGTGTCAGCAGGGGCAACAAAGTCACCAGTCCCACACTCAAAGCACATACACCCAGAATAATCAGTAATGCGTTCATAATATTTTCCTTTGTTGTTCAAATTAGCAAAACTCACAGAACATATTGCGAATTGCGTGCCAATTTTAAAAATATCATTTAAAACAACAAGATATATATTTAAATCAGCCAGAGCCTGGCACCTTGAGGATTAATAAAACCAACTATTAGTGGTTTTAACCAGTAGTTGATTTAGGTGCTGGAACGGACTTTATAGTTAAGGCCACATGCGCTACCTTAGCTTCCTATGGCCAGACAATTACTCAAGCTGCGACATGTGCCGGAAGACGAACGGGCAGAAATCTGTGAATTGCTGGAAACGCATGATATTGCTTTCTATGAGACTTCGGCAGGCAACTGGGGAATTTCCCTGCCGGCCCTGTGGCTTGTGCATGATGAGCAGTATGAGCAGGCCAGAGCCCTGCTTGATAGCTACAGTGAGGAACGATTTAAACGCGCCCGCAGTGAATACGAAGCCTTGAAGCAGGCCGGTAAAGCCCGCACCTTTATGGATATTGCCAGGGAAAATCCGTTCCGTGTCATGCTATATCTGGCTATTGTTTTTGTTTTGGCGTATTTTTCTATCGCGCCATTTGTCGCCATCATGTGACGATCAGTATTAGTAGGGAAATAAATTATGTCGAATGTCATCATCAGCACCCAGGTGCTTGGTTTGCACTGGGAAACTTCAGATCCGTTTTTGTTCTGTGCCTTTCACAATGACCGCTTTCCAAAAGGTAATGAACAGCTTGGCCCGGATGCTTCGCTGGCCGGCCGGCCGATAGGCCAGGATTTTCAGTTAAAAGACGGCTGGCGCATGTATCACGGTGAGCGGGTTGCAGGATTTCCGGCACATCCGCATCGTGGCTTTGAAACGATCAGTATTGTCCCGGTCGGACTGGTGGACCATGCCGACTCCATGGGCGCTGCCGGTCGATACGGTAATGGTGACGTGCAATGGTTAACTACCGGGCGGGGTGTTCAGCACAGTGAGATGTTTCCACTCGTGCATCAGGATAAAGAAAATCCCCTGCTGTTTTTCCAGATCTGGTTGAACCTGCCGGCTGCCAGCAAAATGGTCAAGCCGCACTTTGCCATGTTCTGGGATCAGGATATTCCGGTATACGAAAGCAAGGATGAGGATGGCAATGAAATCAGGATCAAGATTGTTGCCGGTGAAATTGATGGGGTCAAGGCGCCAGCGCCGCCACCGGATTCCTGGGCCTCACGCCCGGAAAGCCGGGTTGCCATGTGGCTGATTGACCTGGCTCCCGGCGCAAGCTGGACCCTGCCTGCTGATGAGGCAGGCCTGAACCGGCGGCTGTACTTTTATTCCGGCAACAGCATCAAGGCAGACGGCCAGACGATCGCAGCGGAAACCGGCATGCATTTGCAGTCCGACCAGGATTTCCCGATTACCAATACCGGCGCATCTCCGGCCCGTTTTCTATTTTTACAGGGTCGACCAATCGGTGAACCGGTTGCGCATTACGGACCGTTCGTCATGAATACCCGTGAAGAGCTGCAGCAGGCTTTCAGTGATTACCAGCGTGACCAGTATGGAGGCTGGCCCTGGGAACGTCATGATCAGGTGCATGGACGGCGCAGCCGTTTTGCCGTGCATGAGGATGGCCACGAGGAAGAACCAGCCTGAACAGGCATTCCTTCATTAAAAGGTAAATAAAGCATGGCCGAAGAGCTGCAGCAGGCTCAGGAAATTTATGAGCTGATTCTTTCCTATCTGGTTGCCTACGGATTCCAGTTGCTGGGAGCCTTGCTTGTTTTTTTGATTGGTATTTTCATTGCCGGCAAACTCGCGGCGGCACTGAACAGCTTTCTCACTGGCAAGAATATTGATGTCACCCTGAGCAGGTTTGCCTCCAGTACCCTGAAAGTAATCATGATCGTGATGGTAGCCGTGATTTCCCTCGGTCAGGTCGGCATCAGCATCACACCACTGGTTGCTGCAATTGGTGCACTGGGTCTTGGTGCCGGACTGGCTGTACAGGGACTTTTATCGAATTACGGGGCAGGTATAAGCATCATCGTGGCAAGACCCTTTGTGGTCGGTGACACGATTGCAGTAAATGGTGTAAGCGGTATCGTACAGGAAATAAAACTGGGCTATACCATTCTCACCAATGAGGATGAGGTAATCATCACCATCCCCAATCGCCATATAATCGGCGAGATTCTGCATAACTCACACGAATGTACCCTGCTTGAATTATCCGTTGGCATTGCTTATGACTGCGATCCCGGAAAGGCTATAGAAGTCATCAGCCAGGCCTTGCAGACATTGCCGGGGCTGAGCCAGCAAAAACCGCTGCAGATCGGTGTTGAACGCTTTGGTGACAGCAGTATTGATATTGGTATTCGCTGCTGGGTTAAAACCGAAGTGCTTTTTGAAACCAAATACCAGGCCAATATGCTCATCCATCAGACACTTGCCGAGCATAAGATAACAATTCCCTTTCCCCAGCGTGATGTACATTTATTTCCGCAGGAGCCAGTCAATAGCTGAGCTTCAGCGGTGTTTTTTATGATGTAAATCGCATTTTTTGCATGCTGCCAGGGCAGCAGTAATATTATTGTGATGTCATTAACAGTTTCCCCTCGCAGCCCCCAATAACATTGAGCTCAAGTTGCTGCCGGAGTCTGATTGACCCTATCCAGGGCTCTGGAGACAGTAAGCGAGGTGAACAATGAATATAATCTTTTATGCTTTGGTTCTTTTCCTGACGGTTGGCGTCGCTTTCAGCCAGACCCTGCTGGAACGAATCGGACTGGAACCGGATTACCTGCTGATTACGCTGGGGGCAATCGTGATAACCGGCTTGCTGGTTTATCGCGGATTATTGCTGGTATTGCTGGTGGCCGGCCTCAGTGTAGCGTTAAATCTTCCAACTGAATTATTGCAGCAGTATTCCATAGACCGGGATATCCTGATTGTTGTACTGATTCTGATGATTGTCTTTCCGATCGGTGCCAAAGGCATGGGGAGACCCAGCTTTAATTAATCTCCTGAAGAACTTGTGATTGCTGGCAGGGCTCTTGCCTGAATAGGGAAAAGGGCTCTATCGTGTTTGGGGATAGGGAGGGGATAGAGCCCTTTTCATTTGGGAGATCAATCACTTCGCTGTCGAAGCACGAGAATTCCATTTCCTGTCTTAAGTTAATCAAGTATCGTGCCAAAAATAATTATTCCATATTAATCAATGATTTATATAATTTCTTTGTCATCGGCCTGCGCGGGATGAGTTGAAAAGGCTTCAGGAAGGGGGGTGGGAGCCTGGAAATGCACCAAAATGGGGTGCTTATGCCCGGATTTCAGATAATGATGCGTTCGGCATCGTGATAAATGTTGAAACTCTCTTCATCATTGATGGCAAGCAGGGTCATATTGGTTTTTTGGGCAGATTCCAGAGCCAGGGAAGAAGGTGGACCGAAGCCGACAAGCATCGGACAGCGAGCCTGCAGGGCAAGTTGCACCAGGTTGTAACTGGGACAGGCACTGACCAGTAAACCGTGTTTTCGCAGCGGCAGGGAATCATTCAGCAGGAGGTGACCCAGTAATTTATGCACGGCATTTAACAGCTCAATGTCTTCGGCGACTTCCAGGACCACACCAAGATCATCAAATAAACCGCAACTGCTGGTGCCTCCGGTGCTGTGAAACAGATCCTGTTTCAGACGCAGGTTTTTTTGCAGGTTGCCGAGATAATCTGCCCGCATCTGAAACTGGTTATCCTTGATCGCTTCAGGCAAGTCATTTTTGTCTGCTTCAGGAGAGGGTTCTTCCAGCAATTTCTGTACTTCTGCGTTGGCAGTTTCATTTAGTTCAATGCGCACAAAATTTTCCCTGCTGACATCGATATCCATGACATCATCCGCAGACTGAATAAGCGAGCGGGCAAACAACAGGCCCATGCACAAAGCAACATCCTCTCCCGGGGTTCGCATAAGCACAGCAAGTGTCAGATGTTGCCGGGCACCGTCAGAATCCAGAAAGCCCAGCCTGACTGTCAGGGCTTCTTCATCAGCCAGGACACTTTCTTCTTCCTTGCTGCAGGCGCTCATGGGGCTGACTTTGACGGAACGGCTGAACATGTCTACAAAGGATGCAGTACGCGTTTTTCGGTACTGGGATCAATTTTTACTTCACCGCAATGCATCGGAAAATGGTTTTTTTTACGGTCACGAAAGTAATGTTCCAGGGTTGCCTGTACCGGCATGAAGGCTATTTCATCCCAGGGAATTTCCTCTTCACTGAAGAGTTTTACCTCCATGGTTTCATCACCGGCAGAGAAATCCAGGTCGAGTAACTCGGATCGAAAAAACAGATGCACCTGATTAATATGTGGCAGGCTGTAGAGAGTATAAATGTCATGCAACCTGACTCTGGCATTGGCTTCTTCACGGGTTTCGCGCAGTGCACCTTCGTGGGTGGTTTCGTCGTTTTCCATAAATCCGCCGGGCAGGGTCCAGCGACCATAGCGCGGTTCGATGGCACGCTTGCACATCAGCACCTTGTCTTCATGACAGGGAATGGTGACGACAACAATCAGCGGATTCTGGTAGTGAATATGTCCGCAGGCATCACAAACATAACGTGCACGGTCATCATCATGAGGAATAATATAGCTGAGCTTTTCGCCACACTGGGTGCAAAAATTCATCTTAAAACAGTGACTCCTGATTTTCCGTATCCGGTAAATGCGGCCAGATACGTACGTTCTTGATCATATTGTCTTTCACCTGCAGGACTTCAGCTCGATAGTAGGGCAGCTGAATGGCAACAGAGTTTTCCGGGATACTTTCCAGGATATCCGTAAGCAATCCATTCAGGGTCTTGGATCCGTCTGTCGGTAAATCCCAGTCAAGCGCCCGGTTTATTTCCCGGATATTGGCACTGCCATCGATAACAAAGGAGCCATCCTTTTGTGGATGGATGTCGTCAGTATCCTCTGCCAGGTTGGTTGTAAAGTTACCGACAATTTCTTCCAGAATATCTTCCAGGGTAACTATGCCCTGCACATCACCGTACTCATCAACAACCACAGCGATACGACGTTTACGTTTCTGAAAGTTAATCAGCTGCGTCTGCAGGGAGGTGGTTTCCGGCACGAAGTAACTGTCCAGTGTCAGTTGCAGGACATGGTCCCGGGTCACTTCGTCCATCTTGATTAATTGTGCGGCTTTGCGCATATGCAATATGCCGACTACATTATCCAGATTCCCCTTGTATACCGGCAAACGCGTATGATGTGAACTGGTAATGGTCTGCATGATGCTGTTTATATCATCTTCAATATTGATGCCGGTAACTTCACTGCGGGGTACCATGATGTCACTGACGGAAACTTTTTCCAGATCAAGAATATTGACCAGCATGTTCTGGTGGCGGGTCGGAATATGCGTTGCCGACTCATAGACGATGGTTTTTAATTCTTCGGTGCTGAGGTGATGTGAATCTTCATCGTCCATATCGAAGCCAAGCAGACGCACCAGGGAATTGGAGACAGCGTTGACTGTCCATACCAGAGGATAAAAAATCCGCAATAAAAACAGTAAAGGGATGCTGAAAGGAAAGGCCAGTTTTTCCGGATGCACCGCAGCGATTGTTTTCGGGGTCACTTCAGAAAAAATCAGAATTACCATGGTCAGCAATACAGTGGCGATAAGTATGCCGGCTTCACCAAAAAGTTGCAGGGCAATAACGGTGGCGATGGCTGAAGCAAAAATATTCACAAAGTTGTTACCGATCAGAATAATACCGATCAGGCGATCAGGTTTTTCCAGCAGCTTGCTGGCACGCATGGCACCCTTGTGATTTTGTTTGACCATATGGCGCAGACGGTAGCGGTTCAGTGCCATCATGGCTGTCTCGGAACTGGAAAAATAACCGGATATGATGATCAGCAAAAGCAGAATGCTAAACAGGGTTTGCAGGGAAAATTCACTCATGATTTTGCTTCGGTGCTAGGCATCAGGTCAGGACTTTAATACTGGACTTGATTTCTGGAGACAATAACACTCATGTCCGGTTAAGAATCAGCTCAAGAACAAACTTGCTGCCAAAGTAAGCCAGTATCAGGAAGGCAAAACCGGTAAGGGTCCAGCGTATTGCGGTAGCTCCGCGCCAACCAGCCTGATATCGCCCGAGGAGCAGCACGGCAAAAACTATCCAGGAGCCAATAGAAAAAACAGTTTTATGGGACAGGTGCTGCCCGAGAAAATCATCAGTAAAAAGAATTCCGGTAACAATGACGCCGCTCAGTAACACCAGGCCAACCCAGACTATTTCAAACAGCAGGCTTTCCATGGTCTGCAGGGGAGGCATGTGGCGAATCAGGCGAAAGTGATGTCCCTGTTTGAGTTGCTGGTTCTGGTATGCCATAAACATGGCCTGTACGGCACCAATGGTAATGATGCTGGTGGCCAGAATTGCCAGGACTATATGTGTCGCGAGACCGGCTGTATATCCTGATTGGGGAATATAGCTGCTTGGGACATACAGGGCAAATAGAATGCTGATCACGGCAATGGGGAAGATAGCCAGCAAGAGGTTCTCCAGCGGCTTTTTCAGGCTGCTGATCAGCACCAGTGCGCAAATGGCAAAACTGAAGAGGGTGGCAATTTTAAAAAAACCAAAATTATAACCGGCACTGGTGTTAATGACTTCGACCACATTGATTAAATGGGCGACAAGTGCAATTCCCCCGGTTCCCAGAACCAGGTTTCTTGTTTCCTTGTCATTGAATAAGCTCTGGCTCTGGAACCATGTCCCCAGCAGGTAGAGGGCAACAGCTATGATTCCTGAAATTGTTGCTAACATGAAAGAAAGTCTCTCACATGTACGCACGCCATTGAAGCCTTTTTATTGTAGAATCAGCACTTCAGCTAACCCTTAAACAAGACAATTAAGATGTTTGAAACACTAAGTGAACGGCTTTCCGGTGCTTTAAAAAGTATTAGCGGCAAAGCCAGAATTACAGAAGATAATATCCAGGAAAGCCTGCGTGAAGTTCGCCGGGCACTGCTGGAAGCTGATGTGGCCTTGCCTGTGGTCAAGGACTTTATCGAGCAGGTAAAAACCCGTGCCATTGGCCAGGAAGTCAGCGCCAGTCTCAATCCCGGGCAGGCCTTCCTGAAAATTGTTCAGGCCGAACTGCAAAACCTGATGGGCTCGGCCAATGAGGAACTGAACCTTAAGGTCGTTCCGCCAGCGGTTATTCTGATGGCTGGCCTGCAGGGTGCCGGTAAGACCACCACGGTTGCCAAGCTGGCATTGTGGCTGAAGAACAACCAGAAGAAATCGGTCATGGTAGTCAGTGCCGACGTCTACCGTCCGGCAGCGATCAAGCAGCTGGAAAGTCTGGCTGCTGAAACTGGTGTCGAATTCTTCCCGAGCGATGTTTCGCAAAAGCCGGAAGCAATCGTCAGGGCGGCTCTGGCAGAAGCCAAAAAACGCTTTATTGACGTGCTGTTTGTCGATACTGCCGGTCGGCTGGCGATTGATGCTGACATGATGGCGGAAATCAAATCCCTGCATAATGTGCTGAATCCTGCTGAGACCCTGTTCGTGGTGGATGCCATGACCGGTCAGGATGCGGCCAATACCGCCAAGGCCTTCAATGATGCGCTGCCACTCAGTGGCGTAATACTGACCAAAACTGATGGTGATGCAAGGGGTGGTGCGGCACTCTCGGTCAGGCACATTACCGGCAAGCCGATTAAATTTCTCGGTACCGGTGAAAAAATAGACGGACTCGAGGCTTTCCATCCGGACCGGCTGGCCTCACGAATTCTGGGCATGGGGGATGTCCTCTCGCTGATTGAGGATGTCGAAAAGAAAGTAGACAAGAAAAAGGCCCAGCGGCTGGCGCAGAAGATCAAGCGCGGCAAACGTTTTGACCTTGAGGACTTCAAGGAACAGTTACAGCAGATGCAGAACATGGGTGGTATAGGCAATATGCTGGAAAAAATGCCGGGCATGGGAGGAATGGCCCAGGCGGCCGCTGGGCGGGTTGACGACAATATGTTTGCCCGCATGGAGGCAATTATCAATTCCATGACCATGCAGGAGCGGCGCAACCCGGATGTGCTTAACGGCTCACGAAAACGCCGCATTACCCAGGGTTCGGGCACCAGCATCCAGGACCTTAACCGTCTGATTAAACAGCACAAACAGATGCAGCGTGTGATGAAAAAAATGAAAGGCGGCAAGATGGCCAATATGCTGCGTGGCATGGGTGGAATGAACCCGCCGGGCGGGGGTTTTCCCGGTGGCGGCTTCCCCGGCAACTGAGTTTCAGTTATTTTCGTAAAATCAGTGCGTTAAGGTTCCATTGCACGGGCTTTTCCCTTAGAATACCCGCCTTTTTCCGCTCCGCTACTGACGTGGCGGGAAGCGTCCGTAATAAAACCGGATGTAAACAGAATTTATTCTTTAGGAACAATAACTTATGTTGGTGATTAGACTTTCTCGCAGTGGTGCCAAGAAACGTCCTTTCTATCATCTGACCGTTGCAGATCAGCGCCGGTCTCGTGATGGCCGCTATATTGAGCGTATCGGATTTTATAACCCGATCGCCAGGGGTCAGGAAGAAAGACTGCGTGTTGATCTTGAGCGTGTTGAATACTGGAAAGATCAGGGCGCCCAGATCAGTGACCGTGTTTCACGTTTACTGAAGGACTCTGCGGCAGCTTAAATGACCGAAGAGCAGCTTGCCGATCATATTCTGATCGGGCGGATTGGAGCTGTCTACGGAATCAAGGGGTGGGTGAAGCTGATTTCCTTCGCTAACCCGCAGGAAAATATACTCGCTTACCGGAAATTTATCCTGCTTGATGGCGGGCAAAGCGATACGCTGGAAATTGACCAGAGCAAGCCCCAGGGTAAAGGATTTGTTGCCCATATCAGGGGTTGTGACGACAGGGAACAGGCCCGCCTTTATACAGGCAAAGGGCTGTATATTGAAAAAGCCCTGTTACCGGAATTGCAAGCCGGAGAATATTATTGGCACCAGCTGACGGGATTACGGGTAATCACCAGCAGCGGAGATGATCTGGGTAATGTGGATCATTTGCTGGAAACAGGAGCCAATGATGTGCTCGTTGTAAGAGGTGATACACGAAGTATTGACAGGGAAGAACGACTGATTCCCTACCTGTACGGACAGGTAGTTGAAGAAGTTGATCTTGATCAGGAAGTGATCAGGGTTAACTGGGATAAGGATTATTAAGCCGGGAAAGGGTGATAGTTTGTGATGAATATTGCACTGATCACACTTTTCCCGGAAATGTTTAGTGCACTGACTGAGCATGGTGTCTCCGGCAGAGCAGTTAAACAGGAGCTTGTGAACGTAAGTTACTGGAATCCCAGGGACTATACGACAGACAGGCACCGCACTGTAGACGACAGGCCATATGGCGGTGGTCCCGGTATGTTGATGAAAACACAACCGGTCAGCGAAGCCATAGAAGCCGCTGTCACTGCATTGCAAAAGAGCGTAAAGAGCAGACCCAGAGTGATATATCTGAGTCCCCAGGGCAAACCGCTCAGGCAGGAAGATATTGCCGGGCTGGCCAAGGAAGAAAATCTGGTGCTCTTGTGCGGTCGGTATGAAGGGGTTGATGAGCGAGTGATCAACAAGCTGGTCGATGAAGAATATTCGCTGGGTGACTATGTCATCAGTGGCGGAGAACTGGCGGCGATGGTGTTGATGGATGCCATGATCCGCCTGCAACCGGATGCCCTCGGGCATGAAGATTCAGCGGCAGAAGATTCTTTTGCTGAAGGCTTACTGGATTATCCGCATTATACGCGGCCGGAACAGATAGCCGGACAAAAAGTGCCGGAAGTATTATTAAGTGGCGACCATGCGGCAATAGCACGCTGGCGTATGAAGCAGAGTCTGGGCAGAACCTGGTTGCGACGCCCTGACCTGATACAGGAGCTTGAACTGAGCGCTGAGCAGCAGGCTTTACTGGATGAGTTCATCAGCGAAATTGAATAGTGAAGCGGTAACATAACTGGAGTTAAAGAAAATGAGTGCCAAGAACAGCGTGATTCAAAAAGTCGAACAGGCACAGTTAAAGACTGATATCCCTGAATTCAAACCCGGTGATTCCATCGTCGTACAGGTTCGTATTACAGAAGGTGATCGCGAACGTCTGCAGGCTTTTGAAGGCGTGGTAATCAGCAAGCGTAACCGTGGTCTGAATTCTGCTTTCACCGTACGCAAGATTTCTCATGGTGTGGGTGTTGAGCGTACTTTCCAGACACACAGCCCGCAGATTGAAAGCATTTCTGTTCAGCGTCGTGGTGATGTGCGTCAGGCCAAGCTGTACTATCTCAGGGAACTGGCAGGCCGTGCAGCGCGTATTACTGAAAAACTGGATAAAAAGGCTGATTGATAAGCCTTTGAGCTGCTTGCTACAATGGCCTGGCAGGTCGAAAAGATCAGTCAAACAGGGGCCAGACCAGTCATCATGAAAAATTTTCTCTACAGCAAAGCGCCAGCAATCGGCGCTTTGTTTGTTTTCCTTTCAAGTCTTTCCATTGGGCTTCAGGCACAGACTGTGCAAAGCAGTATGGTGGACGATACTCCCGAAGTTGCTGCTATTCGTGAAGTGCTGGTCAATACCCAGAATGGCATCGTTATTCAGTCTGTAGTACCAAGCCCGGTCGAAGGACTGTATGAAGTGCGGATCCAGAACGGGCCAGCCATCTATGCCAGTGCCGATGCGCAATTTTTCATTCCCGGTGACCTGTATCAGGCTACCCAGAATGGCCTGGTCAATCTGGGGGAAAGTCGACGTAATGAAATGCGCCTGGAGCGTCTGGCTGCAATTGATGAAGCAGACATGATTATTTTCCCTGCAGAAGGTGAGGAAAAAGCAGTACTGACTGTTTTCACCGATGTTGACTGTCAGTATTGCCGGCAATTACATAGCGAAATGCCGGAAATCAATGAATACGGTATTACCATTCGTTATCTGGCTTTCCCCCGCAGCGGGCTGGATCAGGTGACCTATCCGAAAATGGTGTCCACCTGGTGTGCTGAACAGCGCAATGTGATTTTCACCACGGCTATCCGGGGTGCGCAAATAGCGCCAAACGACTGTGATAACCCGGTTGCCGAGCAGTACCAGATGGGCAGGGAATTCGGGGTAACCGGGACACCAACGCTGGTTTTTGAAGATGGCTCCATGGTCCCAGGCTACATTCCCGTAGACGATCTGGCAGCTTTTTTACTGGGCGATCAATAAGCCTCTCAATTGCAATTCCGGGAGGGTCCTCTTGCAACAGATTAATGTTGGTATCTGCGGTCTTGGTACTGTCGGCTATGGCAGTTTTTGCCTGCTTAAAAATAATGCTCAGGAAATTTCCCGCCGCCTGGGTAAATCCCTGCGCGTTTCCCATATTGCGACGCGCAAACTGCGCGAACATCAGGATATCGGTGATGTTAAATTAAGCACAGACCCGATGCAGCTTGCTGCCGATCCGGATGTTGATATTTTACTGGAATTGATCGGTGGTACTGATTTTGCCAGGGAACTGGTGATGAAAGCGATCAGTAATGGCAAGCATATCGTTACTGCCAACAAGGCCCTGATCGCCGAATACGGCAATGAAATTTTCCGGGCAGCTTCGGAAAATAAAGTTATGGTGGCTTATGAAGCGGCAGTCGCCGGTGGCATCCCGATTATCAAGATTCTCCGTGAGGGCCTGGCCGCCAATCAGATTGCCTGGCTGGCAGGAATCATCAACGGTACCGGTAATTATATTCTCAGTGAAATGCAGGCTGCCTCCCGGCCTTTTGCTGAAGTACTGAAAGAAGCACAGCAACTTGGCTACGCTGAAGCCGACCCGACTTTTGATGTCGAAGGAATCGATGCTGCCCATAAACTGGCAATCCTTTCTGCCATTGCTTTTGGCACGGCTTTGCATCTGGACAAGGTTTACACCGAAGGCATCAGTGAGATTACCCCGGAGGATATCGCTTTTGCCAATGAGCTGGGCTACCGGATCAAACATCTGGGTATCAGTGCCAAAACAGCACATGGCATTGAATTGCGCGTGCATCCGGCACTGGTTGCCAAGCAGCGGCTGATTGCCAGGGTTGACGGAGTCATGAATGCAGTGTTGTTGCACGGCGACGCCGTCGGTTCCAGCATGTATTACGGTGCCGGTGCTGGCGATGCACCAACCGCTTCTGCGGTGGTGGCAGATGTGATTGATATCGTTCGGCGTATGGGCATGCTGGAAGAACAGGTTCCGGCTCTGGCATTTCAAACCGAGGATGCCGATATTCGTATTCTGCCAATTGAGGAAATCATCTCAGCTTATTACCTGCGCATTTCCGTCAGGGATAAAGTAGGTGTAATTGCCAAAATAACCGAAATACTGGGTGAGAATGGCATCAGTATTGATGCCATGATACAGAAAGATCCGGACATGACCGGCGGTAACCACGAACAGATTCCGGTCATTATCATGACTCATGAAATTCAGGAAGCGGTAATGAACAAGGCCATTGAACAGATTGAGGCGCTTGATGCCGTCACCGACAAGCTTACCCGTATCCGGGTTGCCGACCTGCAGGATTAAGCACAATCATGAATTACATCAGTACCCGCGGTGGATGCGCCCCGCAAAGTTTTGAGGAAGTCGTGCTGACCGGACTGGCACCGGACGGGGGCTTGTTTATTCCGGAAAAGTTGCCGCAGGTTACGCCAGAACAATTACAGGCCTGGAAAAAGCTTGAATACAATGAGCTGGCCTACGAAATAATTCGTTTGTTTACTGCCGATGCGGTGGACGATGCGGCGCTGAAACAGATGATCGATGAAAGTTATGCGCAATTTTCCCATCCTGAAACAGCGCCACTGAAACATCTTGCCGATAATGAATGGGTCCTGGAACTGTTTCACGGACCAACACTGGCTTTTAAGGATTTTGCCCTGCAATTACTGGGACGTTTACTGGATTACTTTTTGCAAAAACGTCAGCAGCATGTTGCCATTTTAGGTGCCACCTCCGGTGACACCGGTTCGGCAGCGCTGGAAGGGTGCAGGCATTCAGCTTTTGTTGATATTTTTATTCTGCATCCGCATAACCGGGTCTCGGAAGTACAGCGCAAACAGATGACAACGGTCAGTGGCGACAATGTGCATAACATTGCCATTGACGGTAACTTTGATGATTGCCAGAACATTGTGAAACAGGCTTTTGCTGACCAAGGTTTTTTGCCGGACGGTTATCAACTGGTTGCCGTGAATTCAATCAACTGGGCGCGAATCATGGCGCAGATTGTGTATTACTTTTATGCGGCACTGAAATTTCTGGATAAACATGAAGCGGTTTCATTTTCCGTACCGACAGGAAACTTTGGTGATATTTATGCCGGCTATCTGGCCAAAAAAATGGGACTGCCAGTCAGGCAGCTCATTATTGCCACCAATAAAAACGATATTCTGCACCGCTTTATCTCTAACAACCAGTATCAGCTGGGTGGCCTGCAAGCCAGTCTCTCTCCGAGCATGGATATCATGATTTCGAGCAATTTCGAGCGATTTATTTACGATATGTTTGCAGGGGACAGTGCCCGACTTAAAAGTTTTGTGACAGGTCTGAGCCAGAATACCAGCCAGGTCAGCGAAAAAGAGTGGCAGTTTGCCCGCTCACATTTCGATTCTGCTTCTGTCGATGATGAGGGTACCTGTCAGGTGATTCGTGAAGTGTTTGATCAGCATGATTACCTGATGGACCCGCATACCGCCATTGGCGTGAAAGCAGCGCAAATCTGTAAAGCTGATTCCACCACGCCGGTAATTTCCCTGGCAACCGCACATCCGGCCAAATTCAGTGCCGCAATTGAAAAGGCCGGGCTTGAAACGCCAGTGTTACCCGATCATCTCAGTGATCTATATGAACGCGAGGAAAACTTCGTCGTTTTGCCTGATGACCTTGCGGAAGTAAAAAACTTCATCAGCCAGTCACTTTAAGGGCTTTCTGAAATAAAAACGCCTCCTGAGCAGTTTGCTGAGGAGGCGTTCGTTTTCTTATGTTAATTTTCAGTGTCTGTTTTTATTACCAGCCGGGGTTGGTGACAAAACAATCCTGAGGGTTGCGATTGGAATCATCCTCTTCTTTTTTGAAGTTCATGCTGGTGACCCAGGGAGCGGACAGATACACCGGGTCCTCGACGATGATATTGGCGATCAGCCAGGTTGAACCATCCGGCATGTTGATCAGGTCATAATACTCACGAACTTCAACCTGGTCACTGTGCGGAATACCGTTCTTGCGCAGGTAACCTTCAATCAGGTTACTTGTGTTTATCTGCAGGGTATTGCTGACGTTTTCGGTTCGTGGAAACTGCTGGCCGATAGGGACAACATTGGTAATAGCCGGAGCAACCTGGGCACCACGTGGCTGTTTCCACTGCGCCAGTGAATGTCCCTGCCTTGACGCAGCCCCAGGCTCAACACTGTAATCAAAATGCAGCAGTCGGGTTTGCCGACCGGCATCAAAATCCATTCTCAGGGTCATGTCGTCTTCCCAGGATATTTCAATACGACCGGGCTCATGCATGATGGCCGGTGCACCGTAGGCACGACATTCATTGCCCTGATCCATCTCAGGACGCCAGTTTTCCGCATATTCGAGTGCACGATCATTGATCGGGATGTTGGCAACGTCCCCGATCTGCGGGGTCACCATACGAAAACGCCAGTCCTCATTAACGATACTGACCCAGGTGCCAGTCAAATCAACAGGCGCATTGGCACGACCCAGTCTTTCGGCAGGGGGAGTGTCCAGATTGAACTGCCCGAGATCAACAGATGAAACCTGTTCCTGGGGTTGCGCCTGAATACTGAAAGCTGTGCCAAGCGATGTGAGGAGTAGTAATAAAGTGCTTATATTTTTCATGATAAGTCTCTTTGGTTATTCTGCAGTAGTCAGGCTGGTGTAAATAGCCGTAATGAATTCTTCAGAAGTGGGGCCACCACGATAGCCGCCATATTCGGTGTCGTAGTCCAGAGTAGGTCGGGCAGCGACGATTTCCCGCAGACCCAGGCCATCTTCAATCAAGGCTTCAACACGTTGCATGACGATGTAGACCATGTTGCGGTATTCAACGACATCAATTTCGTCACTGATACGACCGTGTCCCGGAACCACGTAGGTGCCGCCTTCAGCCTCAGGACCCGGTACAATCATGGCTAGCATTGTGTTCAGAGCTTCAATAACCCCCTGCACACTGCCGCCGCGTTCGATATCAATTTCCGGATAGCGACCGGGGGTGAAGATATCGCCGGCACTGATCACATCAGAACGACGGAAATGCACAATACTGTCACCATCGGTGTGGGCATTGGGCATGTGATAGATAACAACCGCTTCGCCATTCAGTTGCACATCCTTGCTGTCCATGAAATAGGTGCTGGTCAGATCCAGTCGACCAATATCATGATCTGTCAGGTAAAAACGGTTCAGTACATTTTCATGAGCCATCATGGTGACGCCACCACCGGAACCGGATATGGCAGTAACCGGGGCACCACCGCCAAAAACGTTGGCACCAGCCCGATCTCCCATGCTGCTGAGCATGGCATTGCCAGAGATATGGCCTTCATCAAGGTGTGTATTGAATACATAAAGCACCGGTAATGGAGAAATGTCACGAATCAGTTCCATCATGGCCGGAATAGTCTCTTCATCCGGCGAGTCGACAAAGACGATACCCTGCGGGCCGACCTGTACGGTGATATTTACATCAGCACCCGAGAGCATATAAACCTGCCCCTGAACGTGCAGAAGCTGTAATTCAGATTCCTGTGCAAGCAGACCTGGTGCAACTGCCAGTAGAGTGATGCATACGAGCTGCTGCAGATATTTGTATATATTTTTCATGATTAATCCTTGCAGTTTATCTTTAATCGCACTTTTATTTGTGCTTTAGGGTGCATCGCAATCGAGGGTGCAGAAGCGATTGTCGCCCAGAGGCTGGCCCATTTCTTCCCGGAATTCCGGATACATGGTCTCCGCGCCACCCTGCATGCCTTCATATGGCAGGTGGTAGGTTTCAGCCGTTTCCTGCAGGAAGGGGTTTTCGCCCGGCAGGTAATGCGGAACGATCTGACCGTCATCGCCAACCGGCGTTTCAATCACATACTCACAGTTGTTGTGATTGATGCGCAGGGCCGGGTTCAGCATCCAGTTCTGGCTACGAACCAGCGGTTCGGTATAGAACACCGGATCGTCAACCACAGTGACCACGGTAAGAATGTTTTCATGAATATACCAGTATTCCCAGAATTCCCGGTCAGCGCTGGCAGGCAGGCCGTTACGACGGGTATAGCTCTGTTTCTGGTGTGTGGTATGTACCACCATCATGCCGTTTTCGAAATGTGCTGTGGAAAAACCAGCCCAGGTGTGTGGCGCATCAGCCGGCGGATGCTCACGACCGTCCAGCCAGATCGTGCGTGTCTGGTTGTGAAAATTCATGCGGGTGGTAAAAGCGATGGCCTGTTGTGATCTCGGGTCAATAACACGCTCGATACGCATATGGGCCAGACCACGCATGGAATAGTCGGCGCCGTGTTCCCGGCACTGCAGTTCAGGGACTACAGAAATGCGGTTCGGGTCCCAGGAGTTGGCCCGCATACGGGCAGCTTCATTAATAGGCAGTCCGGCATAATCTGCCAGAGTTGGACCGGGAATTCGTTCCGGACCATCTTCGTGGAAAAGCCCACTCCAGTCACCGGCAAAATTGATTTCCTGCGCCGTAGCAGAGTAAGTACCCAGTGCGATAGTAGTACAGACCAGTACCTTGACTAGCTTATGGAATTGCATTTCGTTCCCCTTCGTTATTTTTATCAAGCTGGCAGGTTGAACCTGCTCTACGCTAAATTATCTTCTATTCTAGTCGAAGTCACCTTCCCACTCGAAGTCACCATCAACTACTTCAAGT